>Ga0209990_10000062_pt1 | contig 105668 bp, 95 predicted proteins | sample NOAtaG_6_FD_187304 | JGI IMG/M metagenome (GOLD analysis project Ga0209990, IMG submission 187304) | Freshwater lake microbial communities from Lake Erie, under a cyanobacterial bloom - NOAA_Erie_Diel5S_2200h metaG (SPAdes) (version 2) | ecosystem: Environmental > Aquatic > Freshwater > Lake ... | reverse complement strand
TCTCAACTTGAGGCATCAGCAAGGCTACATTTAGCTCGGCACGTCGAATCCCTGCCGCAGTACCTTGATTGATCGAATGTAAGAAAATCGTTCTGGCTACCCATGTTGCAAATGGTGGTTTACCTGCTGCTTCCCACTGGCGATCGTGGACTTGAGCATGGGCAGGCTTTCCTTCAGCATTAAAAATATCCGCTTGAATCGGATTACGCATCAAGGGTCTTTGTAGCCTTGAAGTAAATTCTCCTGTCACTCCCTCATCTATCCCAATCGGAATGTGATGCGGATGAATCATTGGTATCCATGCGTTTGGATCTTGCCATAAATATCTCACCACCATTGCCAATAGGCGCAATGCCCCCCTTGTACGTTGAAAGTTTTGAATTGATGCTACTTTTTTTGTCAGTAGATCAAAGAGTTCAGGAGAAAAAGGATAGCTAGATTGCAAAATCTGAGCATGATTGGCATCTTTACAGCTATCTGGCAAATTGATACGACTGGCTCTATAGGTCTGTAGGTATTCCTGAGCAGCACTCTTAGCTATCTTTTCGTCAATACTTTTAAAAATTCTTTGCTTAACAATGTTGTAAATTTCAATATCTGTACTTGGACTCAGCACCCGTTCTTGTCGAGCCGAGGTTTGTAATGCTTCTCTCAAATCGTTGGTTTCTGCGCCAAAGGTATCGGATATTGAGGCTAGGGTGTAGACAAATACAATATTGTTACAAGCAGCCGTTAAGTCCATCAGTGTGAACAAGAATGCCACGACTTGTTCAGATAAATCACTATTCCCCACAGCGATCGCTTTAGCACGTCGCAAATACTGAGCAATTTCATCGAGAATAATTACCGTCGGTTCTTTGTTAGTCAGCTTGTCGATTACCACTGTCCCCGGACTAACTTTCTGCTCATCCGAACCTCTCAGCAAGCTATAGCCTTCTACCCCACCAATTTGATAGGCAATTTCACCCCAAAGTGTATGTACTCTTATCCCCGACTCTTCATGCAATACACCATTTACTGGGTCAAGGTCTTGACAGGCGATCGCCGCCACTTGGATCGGGCGATCGGGAATAATTGTAATGTCATCTACAAATCTATCTAACCCACTTATTAGTCTTCCATTTCTGGCAATATGCCAAATCGCAATTTCATCGTGGGTTTTACCTCCTCCAAAACTGGTTTCCAAGCGAATTACAGGCGAACCAGTATCCACACCAGTTAAACGTCCAAATACTTCGGATATAAGAGTCTTGAGTCCATTTGTCGGAAAAGTATTCACGAAAAATGTATTTGGGTCTTGATAAACCAAGGGGGCATTACCATCCACAACTTGCTTTAATTTTGCAGCAAATACATCCTCTGATAAGTTACCGCCAAGCACCTCATCGCGTGGTATACAGGTTTCAAAAATAGATCGGAGCATAGATTTTGTAGGGCAAGTTTATTTAGTGAACGCTTGAGATGCTTTTGGCTGAATGCAGAAATATGTATTCGTAACCCATTTAATTTTTAGCATATGCTGTCGAACCTTAGACCAAAAGGTTGAATGGCTCTGCTGTTTTAGCTTTTGGAGTTGCATCGCTGACAAGAATAAACGCTAGATGGTGAGGAATTGCCACAACTTCCACAATTTGGACAAATATAGAACTGCAAATTGCGATCATCAAAACAAGGCACAGCTAGTACATCACGCCCAAATACGCGATCGCACCAACCAACAGAGCAATCGCTGATTTCAGGACTAGCTCCGCTAAGTTTGATGTACGGATAGTTAGTTTGGCATTGCCCACATCTTTGCAAGCCGCAATCAGTGTCACATAAGATAAGAGCGCGGACGATGACAAATTTTCTCTAGATGGGGAACTGCATCTTTAATACTTTTCTCTAATGGCTGTATTTGAATAGCACTAGCAATTTCGGGTACAAGCGGAGAAAGACTTGCCCAATTTTGCCAAGTGTTTTGCTTGGCAAGCATGTGTTGATGTTGTTTCGCAAAAAATCCCAAAAGCAAGAGGAAAACTGGTTTTACCAGTGCCGCTAATCCCTTGTAAGATATGCAAGCGAATCATTTCCTGAAAATTAATCGCTGTATTTTGGGGCTGCTTTCAGATATATTCCTTATTAGCCATAGAAAAAACTTTTTCTCGCAGGAAACTAAACTTGTCTCCAGCTACACCTCGAATCTCATATCGTGATTTAGCCCCGCTTGAACGTGGTGGCGTAATAGCTCGTACTGGTTTTGAGTTTCAGGATCATGTAGCTGCTGGTTATTGTATAAATATGCTAAATGACAATAGCTTGATTGAGGTATGGTGCGAAACATTAGACGATATAACTCTTGTTCGGGTTAGTGGAGATGATGAAACTTTCGAGTTTGTCCAAGTGAAAAGTAACCGATTCGATCATCTATGGTCTATTGCTGAGTTCTGTAGGCAGGATTCTACAAAAGAAAATAAGAAAACGGTCAAAAAGGCTAATAGTTCCATTTTTGAGAAGTTGTTTGCTAACGAAAGAGCAGAAGCAAAAGAAAAATGCTTGTTCCGCATGATTACGGCTTTTGATGTCAAGAGTGATCTTAGGATTCTGACTTACCCGCTAAGTTCACCCTTGCGTACTTCATCTAATAGCGATTTTTGTAATTTGTGTGATGCAATAGGCAGGAATTTACCAAATTATAGTAATTCTAATGGTTCTGATGTAACTTCTTGCCTCTCAAGAACTATGTGGGAAGTTCTTCATGATGATAAATCAGTTGAGAATGCAAATCTCAGATTGTTAAGTAAAGCGATTTCCACTTTTGGGGATTCTTTAGTTGAAGATCAACTGATTGAACTTTACAAAAAAGTCTTGGGAAAGGTTAAGGAAGCAGGCAAAGCAGACTGGAATATTGATCCAACTTTAAAAAAAATTACTAAGCAGGTATTTATAGATTGGATTAAGAAAGAAATTAATCTAGCACAGCATCCTAGCACTGGAGGAACAGGGAATAAACTGAGAGAGAAAATGCTTAAAGCTGGAATACCTGAAGACGTGATTGAAAACGCTCTGAAACAAAGGCGTTTTTATAGAAGTCTGTCTTTAAATCAAGAGTATATGAATTTATCAAAGCGAGAAGAGGTTGAAATGGTTGTTACAGCAAACCTGCAACAATTAATATCTGAGTTAGACGCAGAAAAATTGAAAGTTGATGGAGTTGGATTCCATAGTATTTGCTTAAATCGTTTACAAGATATTAGCTCTAATACACAGGATGTTAGCTTGCCATTTCTGTATGGATTTATGTACTACATGACAGAAAGATGTGTCTATCGTTTTATTAAGGTAGGAGCATAGTTATTATGAAGTCGATGCAAGAACTCTCAAAAGTACCCGCAGGGATGCCACTGTTAGCAGATGACATTGTAGAGTTTCATGCAGCTAGACTTCTTCTGTTGTTAGGGATATGCGGAGTTAGCAATCGAATAAAAGGACTTACAAAATTAGCGAAATTAGACTTTTTTGTAAGATATCCTGAATTTTTCGATAAAGCTGCTGCTGCTACCAATGAGTCTATTCGTTCGGCTTCAAAAATTGTCGAGTCAAGTATGGTGAGGTATCATTATGGTCCTTGGGATAAGAGATACTATGAGATACTTGCTTATTTGAGGAGTCGAGGACTTATTCAAATTACCCAAGAAAAAAACACCTATGTATTTGAACTCACGTCACTAGGTAAAGCAAAAGTGAACTTACTTAAAAAGCAGTTAGCCTACAACACCTTATGTGAGCAAATGAAGCGTGTAAAAGAAGCTTTTGGTGGCAAAGCTGGTTCAACTTTGAAAAATATGATTTATAAAATTTTTCAAGAAGAAGTTACAAACAGGACATTAGATGAGGTAATTGAGCCATGATCACAAAAAACTTTACAATTAAGCAACTTAAACGTTTTCCTAAAACAGGAGACTTCGATGAATTGAATTTTCAACTTGGAGTCAATGTTTTAGTAGGAGAACCAAGTACAGGTAAAACCCAATGGCTACAAATGTTTAATTTTTTGATGGGTGCTCCAGAAATCAAATTTAATGAAACTATCTCAGATAAATATGACTCTGTTGAAGGTATTTTTGTGATTGGCAATGAGGAAATTCATTTAGAACGAAAATGGAAAGAATCTGGCAATAAAACTAAAGTATTTGTTAATGGAGAATCAGTTAGTGCAGATGAATTTTCATCTAATTTACTAACTCGATTGAATATTCCTGTATTAAACTATCCTCAGTCTAACCCATTAAAAACTTGGGTGTCTCTTAGTTGGAGACAATTACTTCGACATATCTATCGCAGACAGATATCATGGGGCGATTTAGCTGACAAGCAACTTGAAATCGATCAACACGCATGTATATTGATGTTTTTAGGGATTGCAGAATATTCATTTTCTGATAAGCGTAGCCAATTAGTAGAAAGCCAAAAAATGATTAATAGTTTACAAACTCGAAAAGAAAATTATCTAAAAACATTAACTGAAATATCTAGCGAAATTCTAGATGGATATTCTTCGCTAGATAATATTGTCACAAACGAGTGTTTAGATACTTCTATAGCTCGTTTAGAAAATACACTTGAGGAATTATCAAGGCAACGTGATGAAGTCCTCAGATTTCTGACAGACAATATACAGAATGACTCTACTTTGGAAGAATCACAGCTTTTTAAACAACTTGCTGAAAAATCTACAGAACTTCAGGCAAGCTACAATAGTATTTTGAGCCAAAAACAGGAAGCTCAATCTCGTTTAGAAGAACTAACAAAATATAGTCAAAAAATCCAAGACGAATTAGATAGATTAGAGAGAGCTAAATCTGCTGGCAGCATTTTTCGAGATTTAAGAGTCACACATTGCCCGGTATGCGAAAAGCCTGTTAGTTCCAGAATTATAGATCCTAATATCTGTTACTTATGTAAACAACCCAATTTGTCAGATTTAGACGATTCAAATATAAGTGAGCAAAGGCTCGAATTTGAGAACGAACAACTTAAAGAAGAGTTTAATGAAGCCGAAGATTTGATTCGTATGGTTACTCAAGAAGTTACAACACTAAATAGAGAACAGCGTACCATTGAAGAAGAATTAAGGTTTGTTAAACATCAAATGAAGCCAGTTCAGTCTGCCGCAGCTATGATCCTACCTCCTGAAATTTTTCAAATCGATATAGAAAAAGGAAAGATTTACGAACGCATCAGGCAACTTCATAGGATTAAGGATGCTTTAGGTTTACAAGAAAATATTTCCGAAGAAATTAATAAGATTGAGGAGCAAATTAGCAGCTTGCAAAACGAAGTGAACGAAGTTGAAGAAAATATTGATTTCGAGCAAAGTAGCAACTTTTTAACTGCAAACATGAATGAATATTTAGAATTAATCAATACTTGGAACCAAGGTAAAGTAAGCCTTAGACTTAAAGAGAGAAGTTTTTCATTTCTTGCTGATGCTAATAAAATCAATAGTCTCTCTGCTACTATGATGATGTATTTTCTAGTAGCTTACAATTATGGTTTGTTATGTTTATCTAATAAAAAACAATATCATTATCCGAATTTTAGTATTCTAGAGTTTCCTGCAAACCTTGTTGATGGCTCTAAGAATATAGAAGTTAGAAATCTTGAAAACTTCATTCTTGAACCTTTTGTCAAATTGGTCAATCAAGAAGGCATGGAAAACACTCAAGTTATTGCTGTAGGTAGAGCTTTTCAAGGGCTAGAAAATGTGCATAGAATTGAATTAACACAGGTGTGGATTTAGATGTATTTTTCTATAAAAGGCATAGTTGCGCTTAATGTATAATCAGTACTCGCAAGAAGATCGATAAATTCTTGTTTAGGTAAAGACCTAACAATGAAAGGCGGTAAGCCAATAATGCCAGAATGTTCATTTAGCGGCACGAGTCTCAAATTCTTGCACTACATTATTTACCTTTCTCTCAACCCGTTTGGACTGAGTAAAGGTAAAGGAATGGACTGTTAAAGAGGGATGAGTCGCTCAAAGTATTTTTAGTCAAGCTTTTCATAGTTTGCAATCAATCGCCATAAATCTTTACTGGATAAACCTTGCAACCATTTATCACTTCTTTAGCAACCAGTGCTACGCAAACGTAGAGAGAAAATTAGGATAATTTGCAGCTCCCTCAAAAATATTCTGATTCATCACTAATAGATTGGAGCAAGAACAGACCTAAAGCTTTATTCAATGCTTGATTATCCTGTGGACAACGCGCATCCGTGAGACATCTTGGACAACCATATTGACAATTACAAGACTCAACTAATTGAGCAGCCCGAACAGCAAACGCTTCAAAGCGATCAAATAATTCCTCACAAGTACCATTACCGCCATCGGTCGTATCAAAAAAATAGGCAATTGTCTTTAATGTATTGACGCGATTTTTCTCGGTCTCACAATAGCTATTCAAATCTTGGCGATCGCTCAGTACTAATAAAGGTACTACTATGCCAATCTGGTGACAAATTGAATGCAAGGCTAGATCGGCAGGCTCAGTTTGAAATAGAGGTGTAAGTTCTGAAGGAATCTCAGTGCCAAATTGATTCTCTATCTGTTGTTTGAGTTTATTGGCATATTCTTGTAATGGCTCCGCTAACTCCAAGTTCATCTCAATCCTCAATACTGGAGCTTGATACTGAGTCGTATAGGCTACATCAAATAGATTTTCTTCTTCGACTTCTGTAATTTCAGCTAATCTAGTTGGTTTGCTACAGGCAGTACAAATATCAGACTGCATTGGTTGATGGTAGCGTGAACAACGGGGATGGCTACAGGTAATTGTTCTCACTTTGCTGATCAAGTTATAGCCTGTTACATGATTCGTAATTTCAGCCCAGCTAAGGGTCAAGCGTAATTTACTATCCTTGAGATTTAAAGAAACTAGTCTTGGCTCATGCAGATGCTCTAATGGCTTAATAGTCATGTCTTGCGTAGCCTGTGTGCGGAGTTTTGGCTCTGAGTCAAGGAGAATTAAGCTGGCTTGTTTTGCTTCTAAATCTAGCGATCGCGATCGGTAATATTGCAAATTTCCATCGTTACTCTGCATTGCGTATATGGCATTAGGAAATACTTCACGATAAGCCTGTATTAACGATAATTCTTCAAGTTCTTTATTAGTATTGCCGTCTACCAACATAACTGAATCTTGAGTTGCTCCCCTCAGATTAACTGAGTTATGAGGGCGGTCATGGGTAAAGAGATCACCTGATTTCTCGTTGATTTGTAATGCTTTTTGCTTGAGCAGTTCATCAGCGATATTGCCAGCGTTGTCACCGAAACGTTGTTTGACTTCACTGGCTGGAATCATGCTTTCACTTGCCGCACAACGGAGATGCTTACTGAGAATTGAGTGATAGTTGGGATTGCAAAGGGCGCGTTCAACTTCTCCATCAAGAAGCATCTGGGGATTGCTGCCGTAGTAATAATCAAGCGGATCTCCCAAGGATGGTAGAAACACAACTAGCCCATGCTGATGCCTTCCTGCTCTGCCAATTCGTTGATAAAAACTCATCAATGATCCTGGGTAGCCTTTGATTAAGCAGCAATCTAATTCGGGCAGGTCAATCCCTGCTTCTAACGCAGACGTAGCAAATATTACCCGTACTTTATTTTGTTTGACTGCTTCGATAATTTGGTTGCGCCGATCGCTGCGTAGTGAACCATAAAAAAGAGCCAGCGATGCTTTTAGATGTCCTCGCTTCTGTCGTTCTAATTCTGCATTCATCAGAGCTAGCAATGACTTTGCCCCTGCGCGAGTATTACAAAAAACAATGCCGCTTAGTCCTCTTTCCAGCCATTCTAAAATCAACCGACTGGCTTCTGTGTTAGTTCGAGCCGTAGGATTTAAACACAGAATTGTCCGCCCTGCCGCCCTTGCGCCACTACGATTAATATATACAAGCCGATCTCTTCTTTCTGTGATTCGCTCTGTTAATTCAATCGGGTTACCAATCGTCGCTGTGGCTAGGACATACTGAATGTGATCGCTATTACCTTCAAGTCGATCAACGGCTAATCGCAATCGGCGCATCAGATTAGCAAAATGTCCGCCAAAACTGCCTCGATATGTATGGGCTTCATCAACTACGACATAACGCAATTTGGTTAAGAAATCTCGCCATGTCTGCCATTCGTGACGGTAGCGAATGCGATTAAGTTGATGGTGGAGTAAATCGGGACTAATACACAATATCTGTGGTGCTTGAGGCGTAAACAGTTTTAGCCGTTCTGCCTTCGGCATATCTCCTGTCATCATTCCCGTATGTAATCCCATAGGCTTGGCGATCGCTTCAAGTTTTGACAGTTGATCAATTGCTAGCGCCTTTAAAGGAAAAATTAGTAGTGCTGTCGCTTGCGGCTCTTGAATGCAAGTTTCTAGGATTGCTGGTAAAAATGACAGGGTTTTCCCACTTGCTGTTGGTGTTGCAAGTAACAGATCTTTACCGTTTCTCATCGCTTCTAGCGACTGTATTTGATGTGACCACAGGTGAGTATATCCTTGTTCCCTCAATGCTTCTTGCAAAATGATAGGCAGATCCACAGGTAATCTATGAGCCTCTCCTTCTGTACTTTCCGTTACGCGAATTGCCGCAAGAGACGCTTGAAAGTTGAGTGCAATTCCTCTAAATTCTGGATGCGGAATCGTGGCAATGTCTTCTTCGCTTACATCATAGATTTCCTGTTCACGGGTAATTTCTGATTTTATTTCCTGACTGTTAGCTGGCAATATTTCTTGACGATTGATAGCTTCTTGCCAATTTGTGATGATTACAGGTACTGAATAGTTGGGAAATTTGGCTATGAGGCGATCGCCTAAAATAGCGGTTATTTTCCCAATTCCTTGAGCGTGGCTAGGAGCATATATGGCCTGACCTTCGACTAACCACGCAGGCTTTTGTCCCGATGGTTTCATTACTGAACGGGCGATCGCTGCGTAGTCAATAGGACGATCCGATGGGTTGGGCATATATTTTCTATAGCTTTCTTAGCTGGGGCTTGCTACTTCAGCAGGTTTGGCTTCTTTAGGCTTTTTCTCAAACACTTGAATGTTTGGCTCAATCAATACAAATCCTGTTTCAGTAGCTTCACCCATCTTGCCTGCGATCGCCGCGACCCACATTGGAAAATTAGCCTGAGCATCCTCCAGTTTTTTGAACACCTTGGGCTTGACCGTAGCCGTAAAGATACGCCCCTCGCAATCAAGCTCAAACGTTACCCACCCATTTTTGTCTTTAGAAGAGATTTCAGGCAATTCATTGATTTTGATAGTTACTTCAAGTTTTCCTTGGACAGCCATAATGTATTTGAGAATCAAGTTATCAAGCTACATAATAACCAAAATTTAGAAATACTAAGATTTGAGTAGTTGATAACCAGAAAAGGAAATAACAGTCAATCCCAAGACGGCAATGATTTTCAAAGAATCCAAAGCCGCCTAGCGGCAGGGCTAGAGAGTAACCACATCAAATTAACGACCGAAGCGAGTCAATCCTTAATAGGATTGACTCGCTTTTTAAATTGAGAAAAAGCCCATGACTAGCAGCCCATTAAAATTCCGCAATATCCTCGGCGAACTGACCGTATCAAAACTATATGGAGGAGAGCATTTAGGAGTAACCGCCCCAGCAAACCTCGACCTGAGAACCGAGATCTCCAAGATCGGAAAAGCGCTGAACAAATTCTATGAACCAGTCGTAACTCAAACCAAAATAATTCAAATTCCACCGCAGTTACAAAAAGTGCTACCAAATGCCTTCTGCGAACATGAAGGACAAATCTATCGCCGCACTGATTATCAACTGGAATTGGTGGCAAACCAACAACAACGCATTCGCTCCGCTATGTCTGTCGCCAAGATCCTAGACCTAGTGCTGAGAATGCAGCAATACGAAGACGAAAAAGAACTGGCTAAACTGCGCCAAATTCTCAATCAAAAATACGACGAGTTCGCAATTAGATTCGGACACTTCACCAGCAAAGAAAACCTCAGCATATTTCAAGAAGACCCTAACTACTATCGATTGAGAGCCTTAGAAATCGACCGAGGCAAAGGCAAAAGCCCCGCTAAAGCCCCCATCTTCCATCAAAGAACCGTCAGGGCAACCCCCAGATATCGAGCCGACAACGCCAAAGATGCCCTAGCGCAATGCCTAGATGCCAAAAGCTATATCGACCTAGACTGGATCGCCAACCTCATCGACAAAAGCATCAGCACAGTCATCACTGAACTAGAAGGCGATATCTTCTATAACGGTACAGTCCCACCAGCAACAGTCCAAGAAACCGTTAATTCTGAATGGATCACCAGAGAAGAATTCATTAGTGGCAACGTCGTCAACCGACTCAACAAAATCGTTGCATGGCAAGAAAGCGGAGTCCCCAACTGGCTGAACATCGACAAATACCATCACACCATCAGCAGCCATCAACCCGTTCCCTGTCTACCTGAAACCGCAGACGTAGACATCAAAGTGCGCTGCGCCGTCAAGCTAGGCATCAATGTCAATGCCATGACCCCAGAAGAACTAAACCTAATCCTACGCAATACCATCCGCGTCAAACTAGGAACGACATGGCTGCCCGAAGATGTCATCAAAGAATTTAGCGAACAACTCCTCAGCCAAGCAGGAACCAGCACTGTCAAATTCCATCCCGACCCCGCCAACATTTGGGTAATCAAAGGTGACAGCAAACTGACCAACTCACCCCAAAACAAAACCGAATGGGGAACGCCCAGCCACACCGCACTTGAACTGATAGAACACTCATTGAACCAAAAAGATCCCAAAATCTACGAACACTTCCAAGACAAACAAGGCAACGTCATCAGCATCCTGAATGTAGAAGCCACAACCGCATCGCGGACAATGCAAGACAAAATCCAAACCGCCTTCAAAGCATGGATTTGGAGTGAAGGCGATCGCGCCGAACAACTATGTCTGCACTATAACCAATACCACAACCTCTACCGCGACACCGTATACGACGGCTCACACCTAACATTCCCAAATATGGCTCCCGACTTCGAGATGCGAAGCCACCAGCGCAACTTCGTGCGTCGAGTCGAACGGCAAAGAGCATCTTTCGCCGCCCATCGGGTGGGCTATGGCAAAACCGCCACGATGATTGCCGCAGGGATGGAACTAAAACGCAAAGGCATGGCGCACAAAGTTATGCATGTAACCATGAAATCAATCCTGCCAGGATACAGCAAAGAATTTCGACGACTGTACCCCGAAGCCAAGATTCTGGTACCGAGTGCTCAAGACTTTTCCAAAGATCGCCGCCGCGTTCTGCTGAGTCAAATCGCCACCCATAACTATGATGCAATTATCCTCACCTACGAACAATTCTTCAACCTGCAAATAAGCGAATCAACCGAAATGATGTTTCTCGAAGAGCAAATGTCTGCAATTAGCTCTATCTGTGAAGCCACCAACAAAGAAGAATCCAAACAAGTCTTCCGCAACTTAGAAGCGATGCGAAAGAAAATCTCCTTGCGAATCCAAGAAATCGAAACTAGCGATCGCAAAGACCGCGTAATTTACTTCGAGCAACTGGGGATTGATGCCCTGTTTCTAGACGAAGTACAGCAAATCAAACGCCTGCAAATCCTGACCACCCAGCACAATGTTGCGGGCATTCCTACGGGTTATAGCCAACGCGCCCATGACTCTTTCATGAAAGTGCGATACCTGCTAACCAACGGCAAAAGAGTGATCTTTGCCACAGGCACACCCCTAAGCAACACCATGGCAGAAATGGACGTGTGGATGCGCTATCTGCAACTTGACCTGTTACAACAGCAAGGACTAACCCATTTTGATAGCTTCTGCTCCAGATTCTGTGAAACCAGCACCGCTCTAGAAATCAGTCCCACAGGCAAACTGAAATCGAAAACACGCCTTCGTGAATTCGTGAATATGCCCGAACTGATGGCGATGTGGTGTCAAGTCACTGACATCCAAACAGCAGCCCTTGCCGAAGTCAAAACCCCTAAACCCCATTACCATGTGATGTCCTGCAAACCATCACCAGAGCAAATCGCCTATATGGACAAACTCTGCGATCGCGCCGAAGCAGTGGCAAAACGTAAAGTCAAACCCGAAATTGACAACATGCTCAAAATCACTGGTGATGGAGCCAAAGCTTGTATGCACACCAAATTGGTATCGCCCAATGCAAGTGAATGGATAAACAACAAACTCTTAGCCTGTGCATGGAACGTCTGGCAAATCTGGACGATTACCGCGATCGCCAAAGGCACACAAGCAATCTTCTGCGATCGCAACGCACCGAAAAAAGACAAGTGGAATAGCTACAGCTATATCCGCGACACCTTAGTGATGCTAGGCATACCTTCTGACCAGATTGCCTTTATCCATGATTACGACACGGATACCAAAAAAGCAAAACTATTTGAAGCCATTAACGAAGGCAAAATTAGGATCGTCTTTGGTTCCACATCAAAACTAGGAACAGGCGTGAACATGCAAAGTAAACTCATCGCCTTGCATCATATCGATTGTCCGTGGCGACCATCGGATCTCGAACAGCGCGAAGGCAGAGGAGTCAGACAGGGTAACGAATGGAGTGATGTCTTCATCTTCCGTTATGTCACTGAAGGCAGAAACAACCAAGCTGGATTCGATTCATTCTTGTGGCAAGCGATTGAGAACAAGCAACGCATGATTTCGCAGGTGATGTCGGGCGATCGGACGCACCGCACCATCGAAGACATTGATGAGACTGTTCTAAACGCCGCCCAAATGAAAGCGATCGCATCGGGCGATCCGCTCATCATGGAACGGGCAACCCTCGAAGCCGAATTGCAAGGATTAGGAATGCAATTGCAAGCTTATAATGACAGGCAATTCAGAGACAAATCCAAGATTCAGTATCTAGCTGACATGGTAAATACCACCCATCCCGCCAGCATCCAGCGTATTCAATCCGACCTAGCCATAGTTTCCCAAGCAAACCTAAAGCAATTTATCAGCGATCGCGGAGTGATGCTAGATAAAGCCGTACTAATCGATCATCACATTACCGAACAAGTCCAACGATTAAAGGAAAGCTATCGATTGAGCCAAATTCAAATTGGACAATTTGTAGGGCTGAACGTATATCTGAGCAGATTTGGCTCAGAGGTTAATGGGTATATTGGCATGAGCGTTAGTTCGGGTTATGAATTTAACGCAGAATGCCAGCAACCCTATAGTTCGCTCTTGCATGTAGTGAGAAATGCGATCGCCGCTAAGCTAACCACAGCCCATGAAAATCTCGAACGAGACAGACAAGAACTGCCAATTCTCCAGAATCGAGTCAATCAACCCTTTGAACAAGCACAGGAATACGAGCAGAAATCAAATCGGCTAGGATTCCTGAAGGAGATGTTTGATGCGATCGCCCAAGAATCCCCTGTCGATGAAAGCGACTCAGACAACACTGAAGAAGGAGACGACCTAGAAGAATCGCGAGAAATCTTCTGGGAAAGAGACTCCAGTGCTGCCCCCTTAGAGCCACCATCAACAGCGATCGTGGAAGCTTTAAGACCGAGACAGTTTGAGGATTGGGTAGCTCAAGACTCAGAAAACTGGCTAGAGCAAATCGCCCTACTTGTAGGAGATCTGGAACTACTTATGAGTAGCGTGAAACTGTCAAATTCGACTGTAAGCAAGTCAATGTCTGAATTTACGTTAGTAGACAAACAACTTATGATTCCATCAAAGAATAGGAATGAGCAAAGAGAACAATTATCCTTGTTCTAAAATTACAGTTGTTCCAGATGAGGAATCTTTGTCTCATGAAGATTTGCTATTTGGAACAACTATGATTTTTCAGCATACACCATCTAATCAACAGGTCAAGGTTGCCAACCACAAGCAGGACAAGTCCAGTCAGTCCGAAGACTAATCTGGTCATAGATATGGCTACATTGAGGACACTCACCTGAAAAGAGCGGATGAGTGTTGAAAACCTGCCATTGTTCTTCTCTAGTGAGTTTGGGTTTAAACTCTGTTTCATACTTCAGCCGAAAATCTAGACAATCATCACCATTAACACCGAGGGGATGGACGGGGCAAGCGTTACGATAAATTTGACAAGTTGAGCATTGCAGTAAATTCATACTTTTGAGTAATCACTTAACTCAGACGGCTTTTATTCTAGAAATGACAAGATAGCCTTATTGAAAGAATCAGGTGAAACTAAAAAAGCCCAATGATTGCGAGCAATATTGCAAATTTGTTAGTTCAATCGTATGACAAGCAGGAATGATGAGTCGTAAATATTTGAGTAGACTACAGGCTAAAAAACTTTGTAGGCACTTAAGAAAATGAAGCAAAGCTGCAATTAAATTTTAGCTTATGCAAGTTCTTCCATGTTCTCATCATAATCTTGAAGGCTTTCAGAAAAATGCGCGATCGCTAAAAGTCTGTGAAGATTTGAGATTTAAAAATGAACAACGAAAATTGCCAAATAGCACTGTATAAAAACAGCAAATATTATGTAATGGTGAGCTTCCAGTTATCAACAAAAAAGATAGCATCTAGGCTCAAAGACCATTATGGTTGCAAAATTCTCGAATGCGATCGAGATGCAGTAGCATTCTTACCTTCAAAAGCTGGAACAATTCAGCAAATGCTAGCAAGCGGAAAAGTACAAGATTGCACTGAAAAATTTAAAGATATAAGCTGATGCAATTGAACTAAGCTTACCCATTCTACTATATGAGTATGGGTAAGCTAATTGTCTATCACAAAAAGTCTGTCAAAAGTCCTTAGCAGGAATTTTGTGACGAATATAAGGAGTAGAGACAAGTAATGGTGTGGAAATATAATGCATCCGATCTCCCAAGTGGCAGTGAATCGAGGCAAAGCCATGTAAATTTTATCGGCGTTAACCTCGAACTACTGCTAGCAGTAGCATGGCACGGCTACGAAAGCGAAGGAAGAGGAGCGATCGTCATCGATGTCAGCAAATCGAAAGAATCGCAAATCGGCATCAGTCCCTATCAAAAATGGCTGAACTCTGAAAGCTATGGCTGTTACCTAAGCCAAGCCACAGCAGAGCGAATCGCCAAGGAATCAGGATACCCAAACCCATTTCAGAAGGAAGAGAAGAGGCAAATCAGGGAGTACAAGCCTGAAAACCAAGTCGTAGTCTGCTTTATCCGCACCGATGGCGGCTTTAGCTCCTATGTGATTGCTCATCCATTCCTGACCGCCAAACAAGCCTATGAAGCCAATAAAGCTAGGCTGCAAGCCGAATTCGCTATAGACAAACCAGACTAACTCCAACCCCAATCTTCAACATCCAAAAGCCTCCCGACGCAAATCAGGAGGCTAATTTGTTATGGAGTCAAATATGACTACTAAAAGATACAAAAGCATCCTGTGTGGACTACTGCTATTAGCGATCGCCATCCATCCCGACCAACATCACATCGAAGAAAAGCAGCCAAGAATCATCCATATCCAACGTAGAAGAAGGAAGAGATTAGTCATTAGCTAGAACTTAGGCTCAATTACGAATTACGAATTACGAATTATCAACTACTAACAATATGAACACAGCAGCAATGATCGCCACGCAGCAAGCATTGATTGACAAAGGAGCCGAATATCTAGGCGACCTCATCGCATGGTCAATCAGTGCCGAAACCCGACTCAGCGAAGCCACCTTGAAACACGCCGCCGAGCAAGTCAACCTCGACTTCAGCTACCTTCCTGAAAGCCCAAATAAACTGAGTGCATTTAAAAATGCAAAAACTAAAACTCACACCCAACTGAGTAACCACAATCTCCTGATTCGTCAAATCTCCAATAACGGCGTACTAGTCTATGGATTTGTCCTCGAAAACAAGAATGAGAAAGACAAAAAGCTGCGCTATTACCAACTCGCCTCCTATAGCTTTGATAAAAGTAATGAAACCACCCATTGGAATCGAGAAGACTGGAGCAGTGACAATGAATCCCTAATCGACATCGCTAGAACCACCTTCGACAAATGGTACGCATGGAGCCAAGAAATCACCAGCAAAGAAATCCGCGCCATGCTGACTGAATTTGTCAAAAAAGCAGGAGTACCATTTCGAGAAAGAGGCGGCACATACTTTGTCGCACGTAGTTATCGATTAGAACTAACCGCCTTTCGAGAACTACTACCCCTAATTCACAAAGAAAACAACATTCGCTGGATGCCGATCGCAGGCATCGGTGACATGGACATCATCGCAAGGCAATCATTGGAAAAAGAAGTGCAATCGATGTCCCATTACCTAGACGAACTGCTAGACCCAGAGAAAGTATCCGAGACAAAAGGCAGCACCCTGAAAAACCAACTTAACGTATATCGGGAAGTAGAAGACAAAACCAAAATGCTATCCGAGCTATTGCAATTTCGCTCCGATGCACTGACCGACAAACTTGCCAAACTACGCCAACGTTGCCTAAACGTACTGGACGAAATCGCAACCAGTGCAACCGAAACACCAGAAGAACAGCCCCATCAAACAGAAGAAACCATCTCTGTACCAACCATCTCCGAACCAGTAGAAACAACAGAAGCCGAGATCGACGACAACCTATTCGACCTCGGCTTCTAGCGAAGAATCGCGGGAGTAGCCACAGCGCTACTCCTCAATTAATCATCAAGAAATGAGAGGAACTTAGCAATGATCGCCACCGAAATCGCCCAGACCAATGGACATATCACAGCCTTGACCGTAACCCAAAAATCCGCCTTCACCAAACTCCAACAACTGCGAGAAGAATTGAAGAATGTTTACCTAGACCGCAGCGAAGCGATCGACCTGATTTTGGTAGGACTCCTTGCCAAAATGCATATCTTCTTAGGAGGCAAACCCGGCACAGGTAAAACCGAACTTGCGAAAGCAGTCTCCGACGCAATCACAGGAACCACCTTCTTTCATTACCTAATGACCAAAACCACCGTCGCCGAAGAAGTATTAGGCGCACCCGACCTCGCCGAACTGCAAAAAGGCAAATTCGTGCGCGACACCGAAGCGATGTTACCCGAAGCCCACCTCGCCCTCATGGACGAAATTGGTAAAGCAAATAGTATTGTCCGCAACTCCGCCTTAGGACTGATGAACGAAAGGGAATTTCTCAATGGCAAAACCAAACTGCAATCGCCATTAATCACCATGATTGGTTGCTCCAACGAACTCCTAGATGGAGAAGAAGACGGAGCATTCTGGGATCGGCTGAGCCTGCGTTACATGGTCGATTATCTAGGCGATGAAGACCTGCGAACCTTACTGCTTCGCAAAACTAGCAACATCGCAGCACCACAGATTAACACTACGCTCAGCCTAGCCGAACTAGAGCAGATGCAAACCGCCGTAAAAAATGTACCATTCCCCGCCCCAGCAATTGATTCCCTGATCGACCTGCAACGGGAACTGAAGAAAGAAAACTTCATCGTCAGCACCAGAAAATACGTGCAGATCGTTACCATCCTCAAAGCCTATGCCTATTTGCAAGAAGAAACCGAAGTCAGCGAAGACAGCTTTGAAATTCTCAACCATGTGATCTGGAATCATCCCAGAGAGCAAGCGCAGATCGGGAAAATCATCGCCAAAGTGGGCAATCCCGTGAATATCCAAGCCCAAGAAATCCTTGCCGCAGTTACCGAAAAGCTATCAGACTTAGGTACTTGTCCCACCTTTGGCACAAAGAAACAGCAAGACGATTGGGCAACGGAAGGCTCTGGTGTATTGTCCGATATGCGAAACATGATTGACAGACTGCAAAGCCTGATTGCTCAACACCCAAACAGAGCAAAGAAAGCTCAACAAGCGATCGCCGAAATTGAAACCAAGAAGAAACCATTACTCGCCAAAGTCAGCGAAATCATGTACGGTGCATAGCCCCAACCAAAAGAGAGCAGCTTATCTGCTCTCTCAACTCAATAGAGAATCAAAATGCAAGAACCATTAGTATATCTAATCCCCAAATGGACAGAACTATGTGTCAATGACTTTACAGAGAAATCAACCAGACTAAGTGAAGTCATCGAAGAAGGCGAAAGCAAAATCTACAACTTTGAAACCTTCGTCAGCGAAACCTACCATCGTCTGTACGATCGCCAGCCCAACCGACTAGAAGACAGCGTCATCAAACCCGAAAACAAAATCTGGATCGCCATCCACCAACAGATGAGCGAACTAGAAGTATTTCAGCAATTTAGTAACCGTTTAAACGGAGATGAATTCCTCTCAGGCATCGGCACAACCGCACTATGCCTAGCGATCGTCGAAATGCTGCCCGAACCAGCCGAGCCATTAGAAGACCCAGAAGTAATCCGCAAACAACTGCGAGGCATTTTTGAAGCAATCCAAGAGCAAACACCCAGCGCAGGACTGATGCAAAAGATTCAGCAATTAAAGCAACAGGGACTAGAAATTCGATTAGCCTGTGAAGCCTATGCCGACTCGATTAGTCCCTTGGAAATTGAAACCGCCATCATCGCAGGTATAACCAAAGCCGAAGCCGAAATGCAAGCGATCGCCGAAAGTATCGCCGCTTTTAGCGGAGACAGCAACTACAGTCAAGAAACCCAACTCAAAATCGCCGACAAAATCCAACTCGCCCAACGCCTCCACGCATCTCCCAAACTGCAAGCGATCGCCGAACTCGCAGGAAAGAAAATCGCGATCGCCGCCAAGATGCAACGGAGCAAAGTCAAAGAAGGACGCACCGAAATCATCGGCGTAACCACAGGCAACGACCTAACCTGCCTACTGCCCTGCGAACTAGTCAAACTCACTCAACCCGCACTATTCCCCATATTTGCCCAAGGCTATATCGAGAGATCGCTACTGCAACGCGAACTAATCAGTCGCGAACCCCTAGCCAAAGGACCGATCGTTATTTGCCTAGATTCCAGTGGATCGATGCAAGGGCAATCAGAAATCTGGAGCAAAGCGATCGCCCTCGCCCTATTGAGCATCGCCGTTAGTCAAAAGCGCCATTGCCGCATCCTGCACTTCACAGGAAAAGTAGAACGAATCGACGACTTTACAGGGGAAATCCCCGATCCCAATCGAGTGATTGACTGCATCGAAAAGTTCTACAACGGTAACGATACTAGCTTCACCGCCGCCCTAACGGGAGCCTTAGCCTCAATTCAACAGCACGAACAAACCAAGAAAGCCGATGTCATCCTCATCACCGACGGACTCGACAGCCCATCCACCCAATTTATCGAGCAATGGCAAACCGACAGGAAAAAGTATGAATTTAGCTGCTATGGCATCCTGATTACCAGTGGCAACCTTGGTAACTACAAAAGCACGATTAGCAAACTCTGCAATCGCTATGTAGCAATAGAAGAACTCACCGAGGACAGCGCAGTATCCGACTGTCTATACAGCATCTAAAAAACACTTGTAGCCAGAAAAGGCGGCGCATCGCGCCGCCTTTTCTGGCTTTTCCTCTAGCGAGGCTCGCAAGGAAAAATTCCCAGTATTTACCAAACTCATTTACTCAACAAGGAGAAAGACCAATGACCTATTCATTTCAGCAAGCAACCAAAGAAAACATCAAACTCCGCATGGCACTGTACGGACCACCAGGCTGTGGCAAAACCTACACCGCCCTGCAACTAGCAACCATACTAGGTAAAAAAGTGGGACTAATCGACACCGAATATGGTTCAAGCCGTAAATATGCCAACCTGTTCAACTTTAAAGTACTCGAACTAACCAAATTCGGACCAAGCCAATACTACAACGCCATTGAAAGCGCCGAAGAATCAGGATTTGACTACCTAATCGTTGACTCCCTATCCCACGCATGGTATGCCGAATTGGATTCAGTCGGTAGCGACGTAAGAAACTGGGCAAAAATCCGTCCAATTGAACGGCAACTATGGGACAAAATTATCAGTTCCAGTTGTCACATCATTGCCACGATGAGATCTAAGATCGAGTACGACTTCAACACGACCGAAGTTAACGGCAAGCAGAAAATCACCAGTGTCCGCAAGATAGGCACAGCACCAATTCAGAAAGAAGGTAGTGAATACGAACTAGACATCTGTGGATTACTCGATGACCAAAACACCCTGACCATCTCCAAGAGCAGATGTCCTGAAATCAGCAATGGACTCTTTCCCAAACCAGGGAAGAAATTTGCCGAAATGATTCAAACATGGCTAAGTGATGAAGCCCCAGCGCCCAGCCATACCTTTGTCCCTGTCATCAATTTCCCAGTCAACCCTGTCGCCCAGCAACCACAGGTACAGCCAGAACTAGCAGCGATCGCTAGCAGTAACGGTCATATCCCCCAGAAGGCAAGTACCAATGGTCATCTAGCTAAAGCCATTGAGACACAGCCAACTATTGCCAACATTCAACCCAGTAACAGCAAACCCGATAACCCAGCCAAAGCAGCATTCAAAGCATTATTGGCTATCACCCAGCAACACATTAGCAAAGTGATTGAGACCAGCATTGACCTGTATGGAGCCGATGAAAGTGGCACAAAGCCCAAATTCAACAGTGAAAATATGACTGCCAAGCAAATCAAAGCAGTCTGTGAAGCCCTGATGAAAGAATGGCTAGGGTTAAAAGGATACACAGCCGAACTAGCCCAAAATCTGATTGACATATCAACATCACGATATCCAGGGCAATACGCCGAGATCGCCAAAGACATCATCAGTCAACTGGAATTCTAACAAGAGCTAGTCTAGATACCAATAAGCAACAGAACCGATGATGACCTCACAATCATCGGTTCTGTTGCTTATTGTTGCTAACTAATCAAAAGATATGTATCACCACATTTCCACCAAAGCCAATGTCAAGGTGGGAGAGCGCTTTGCTGTTTGGCATATCGGCGGCAAACCTGAAACCAGCATCCGCGAAGTCACCAAAGTTGGTTTTGGCTCAAACGAAACAGCCTTTTTCCTAGAAGGGATAGCAGGACAGTTCCACTTCGACTACGCAATGGGCAGAATCAGACATGACCTTGAACTCCAGATCGAAATCTATGTTTTATTCGACTCAATGGAACAGCTAAAGCTAGAGCAACGCCGCCGCAAATTGGCATACCACATTAGGCAAGCGCCAAGCGAATCTATGGAGCGCCTACCTTGCCCTACAGCACCCGTCAACTTGAAGCGATCGCCAAAGCCTTAGCACTGAAGATTAGCTAATGACTAAAATAGACATTAAGTCCAAAGCATCAACGCTAGAAGGCAATAACTAACTTGCCAAGCCGAGCAAACCAAAAAAAAATCAAGAACTATGATCCAGAGTATTGTAGCGATCGCAGGAGCGATGATGCTATCAGCAGCAACAAGCTTTCAATCAATCTCGCAAGCGCCAACCAAAGACCAATGGCAAGCCCTAACAGGCAGAGGCAAAGTCGTACTAATGCGCCATGCCCTAGCCCCAGGCACAGGAGATCCGAGTGGATTTCGACTGGGAGACTGTAGCACCCAACGCAACTTATCAGAAATAGGAAGAGAACAAGCCCGCCAAGCAGGGCAAGAATTTCGGCAGCGACAAATTCCAGTGAAACAGGTGCTATCAAGTCAATGGTGTCGTTGTCTAGAAACAGCCAAACTTTTGAACTTAGGGGAAGTGAAGCCCACACCTGCCCTTAACTCTTTTTTCAGCGATCGCCGTACAGCCGAAACGCAAACCGAACAAACAAGTCAACTCATCGCCGCCCATCGCCAACAGGAAGGAGTCGTGATCATGGTGACGCATCAAGTAAACATAACCGCATTGACAGGGATAGTCCCACAATCTGGAGCGGCAGTAGTCGTCCAAGCTAACGACAAAGGGGAAGTAGTGGTGATTGGCGAACTAGAACCATAGCCGCAAAGAAACACATCTGAGCCTAAAGGTTTGGATTTCTTGAAGAAACGCTATCGCGTAGAAGTCCATGACCTGATTCCTAAATAGAAGGAAACAACTCATGTGTAATTCAACAAATCTCGTAGTCATCTCTGGTTATGTTGGCAACGTCTCAGAAGTACGTCAAACCAAAACCAGTGGCAAAGATGTCCTCGACTTCAGCCTTGCCGTGCAGCCCAAGCCTCGCCGCGACAAAGACGGTAATTGGATCAACCAAGAACCGCTTTGGGTAAAAGTCGTCTGCTGGAATGGAACTGCGGAATATGCCGAAGAACGCGCCGAATCTGGCAAGTTTGTCGAAGTGACGGGAGTATTGACACAGCCTGAAGAATACAAGTCCAAGAAAGACAAGAAACACCATGCGCGTACCGTGATTCATGCTCAAAGCTTGAACTTCATTGATGTTGTGAGAAAGTCTGCCGAAGACGAAGAGTATGAAGAATCAACCACTTACGACGACGACTTCTAGTTGATCAGCTATAGAGAGTAACGATAGATATCTATCGTTACTCTCTATAGCTATTCTTTTAGGCGCTATCGCTTAAGGCTCATGCCCAACTCAAGAAAGAGAAAGTAACGATGATTTACACTCACAAAGGCTACCAATGTTTGCTATCGCCCAGATCCATCAATCACGGAACTGAATGGGTAGCCAAAGCCAAGAAATATGCAGTCAGCATCGAGCAGAAAGCATTCGCGCAATGGCTGGGAACCGAATTGATTACAAGTCTTCACATTGAACAAACCAAACAACACTTTGCTGAGATTGTGGAACTATTCTTGGAAGAACATGCGAATATCTTCCCACTATATCCCCGCCCAGAATTGCCAGATGCAACCATCGAAGCAATTCTAGATGAGCGAGTCTACCTCACAGTCAACAATAGCGGCCGACACCATACCGCCAAGTTTCGAGTATTTGCCCAAGAACATCTGCGCGTATTCCCAGCCCGCATCCCGATTCCCGTTGGCATCAAACCTAACGTGAAACCCAGATACAGGCAACTTGCTGCTTAATCGAGCAAACTAATCTTGAATGCAACTTAAAAGTAAAATCCTCACAGTTGAGGATTTTACTTTTTTTACTTCTAATTCTCAAACTCTATTATTGCTTAAAAGTGGCTAGCGCCAGTACTCGTGTAGAAAGCCATAAGAATATAAGCGAAAAAGCCATGATCAATCCAGTAACCGACTTAGACAAAGACAGATTAAAGCTGTGCATTGAAATATTACCAGAAGCCGACTCAACCGAGAGAACGGTGATAATTTCCATTTGTCGCGAACAAGGAATGCCATTGATTCGGACGATTAACTTGAACGAACTAGCGCCAATTCCCTTGCCACTAGCCGAAGTTATCCAAGCCTATGCCGCGAGTGAATTGGCAAGCCAAGTGCCAACCGCAGCAGTTGAAGCCGAAAACCCAGAACCGATCGCTATTACCAAGAGATCTTTAGTATCCTCAAAACCAGAACAAATGGCATTACTATAAGTGAAACAACAATGAACTATAACATCAAGATTGAAGGTCAGACGATTCCCGTACCACCTGAAATTGGCAGTAGCGACGAACAGATTAGAGCAACTCTCAGCCTATATTTTGAAGGAATCAAGAACTCGAAAATCGAAAGAACCGTGCAAGCCAATGGCGATATCCTCGTGGATGTCTGCAAAGTAGCAGGACCAAAAGGGACAATATGAGCGAGACAGCGATCGCCAGTTTAATCGCCGCACCCGAAGACATCAATCCCCTACTCGAAATCATCTGGAAGATCGAACAGTATCAGCAACAAGGTAATCCCTTAATTGAGCTAAGCGAAATCGGTATGGAAGACTTTAGCGAAGTAACCGCCCAATCGCAAAAACAAAGCCTATCCATCCAAAGGACATTAGACAGTTTAAAAAGAGCCAGCCCGATTGCCGCACCGATGACAATCCGAGGATTCTGAGATGGACAAAACCAAATTCGAGTGGCTAGCCGCACGCACCGCCGACAAAGCCGTAGAGTACCTCGAAGCAATCCAGCAAAGAGCAACGATGCTGCAACTGTATCAACATTACTATCCAGACGCATATCAACAATCAAAGGCTAGTATTCAAGCTGCTAGCCTTGAAACCTATAGTGAAAAAGAGCTAGAGTTTCTGACTTTACTAGATGAACAATTCTTCCCACTACCACTATTGCTAGCAGAATCAGAGCGTATCTCCTACATTCCCGTAGAACCCCTAGGCACTTCATGGTATTACGACAACTTTGAAGAATTAGGGGCAACCGAAAAATTCTTGATGAGCCTAATTCATGGATTGGATAACGATCCATGGAATGACCTAGAGGAAGAACTAGGACAAGACTTACCCCCTGCGGTGAGTTACATCAACTACCAAAAACTAAGCCAAGCCGTCAAAAAGGTGAGAGGAAAAATCACCCTCTTACCCACAGCCATAGACATGCTCACCCAATCCACAGGCAATCTATGGCTGGACATCTCCTATGAAAACGACATCGTAGACGCACATTGGACAGTAGAGGTCATAGACACCTTAAGAGAAGCCTATACAGAAGCCCAAGAGATTATGCAAAAGTATCGAGAATTCATCGAATGGCTAGAGCAAGACACCGCCAACTGTATCAAAGTAATCAAGCTCTGGAACCGATGTAAAGAACCAAATCCCGAATCCCACCACTATCTAGCAGCATGAGGAGAAAGCAATGCTAACCCTAGACCCACTGCAAGATGCCCTCAAGCCCGATGGCTATCCCTTAATCGAAGCAGAAGCAAAACTCCTATTTCTAAAAGGAGGACATTACTGCTTTCAATATCGGCAAGGAGAGAAAGAAACCTATAAATTTCTATCCCCTGAAACAGTGAGAGCCGCCTTTCAGCATGAACGCATCGACACAGGCTGGATACCCGAAGGCGTAAAACGCATGGGAATTTGCCGTCAAGGACAATGGTATGTGCAGTTTAAACCACCAGCAAAACGGACATTCACTTTCACCAACATAGATAGCAGTGGAGATCCAATCTCCCTAACCATTCCCATGATGGGAATAGTGTTTATGCTATGCGGTGATACCTGCTATATCTGGGCAACCAAACAGAAAACCTTTGCTGTCAATGCACCCATCTACCATGTGCCATTACCAAACATCTATGGAGATGGCAGAATCTGTATGGGGGTTGAGAACAACCTCAGCAACTATGCAGAAGGAATAGAGCGAATAGCGAAAGCATGGGAGATGTTTATGACAGCCCCATTTAACAATCATCTCGCGAACGGCAAATCCCATACCCATCCTGAAGACATCCGCGAAAAACTGTTCCAATTGCAGAACAGCAACCGCTACCCCATCAACGATCTCGTCCCCTACGACAGTTCTGTGCAGGTAGCGATCAACATGATAATCAACCAATGAAATTACTAGACCATGTGCAGAAGCACTTAGCAACAGCAAATCCATTATCAACAGCAGCGATCGCCCAGAATCCTCCCCTAATTCAGCACATCATCGCCACCAATCAAAGCTTGCCAGAAATCGCCCCAACCTCAATGTATGAGTATGTCTATGGCAGCAACGGCACATTTGTGAGAGCCAAGCGACAAGGATTAGAAGCGATCGCCCCCGTGTCCTATTACAAAGCCAAAGGACTAAGAGCAATATCCGCATCCGTGCAAATGACCTATCCCGCAGTTCCCCTATTTCTAGTAGAGCAAATGCTCGAAGCCTCACGCATTGCCTGTGATGCCAACAATCACCCCGTAGAGATCGTATTTCACCTCTATTTTGAAAATGGAACTTGGCAGCTCGCAATACCAGATCAAGAACAAACAGCCACATCCTGCAAGCCCTTGGACAACAGTGCCAATAGCACCTACAGCAAAGCGATCATCGAAATCCATTCCCATCATGGCATGAGAGCCTACTTCTCAGACACAGACAACCGCGATGAGACAGGCTTTCGGATCTATGGAGTATTAGGCGAAATCTTCTCCAACCCACAGATTAGAATGCGAGTAGGGATTTACGAACATTTCTACGAAAGCGCAACCACAGGAATCTTAGAGTTACCAGCACAACTAACAGACTGCCTAGTGGAGGATTGGTAATGTCAAAACTCTCACTTCCCTTTGCCGAAGCCGTCCCCATTCTGCTCCCAGCCTATGAAGAACTAGATTTAATTCTCATCGGCTGTGGCGGCACAGGTGGATGGTTAGCCGTGAACTTACCGCGCATCGCCTATTTGCAAAAACAAGTAGGTAAAAAAGTAGCAGTTACATTCATCGATCCAGATCTGGTAGAAGCAACCAATATTCCGCGCCAAAACTTTATTCCCAGTGACCTTGGATTACCCAAAGCATCCGTTCTTGCCGCCAGATACGGACTGCAATGGGGCATTGAAATCAGCGCCATTACCTCATCCTTTAGAGCAGAAATGGCAATATCCCGATGGAAACACCTGACAATTTGTATTGGAGCCGTGGACAATCCCGAAGCAAGAGCAGAAATAGCCAAAGTTTTAGAAAATGGAAAAACAACATTCTGGCTAGACTGCGGCAACCATTACGAATCAGGGCAAGTTCTATTGGGTTCAGTAGATAGCGTCGAAAGAATGGAAGGAGCATTTCGCGTTCCCACCTTTTGCACGGCGCTACCATCGCCTGCACTCCAACATCCAGATCTGCTCATCAGGCAGAAAGCAAGTCACCAAATCCTATCTTGCGAAGAAGCAGCGATCGCAAATGCTCAATCCATGTCCATCAATCATCGTATCGCTGACGAAGCATTGGACATGCTACTACGCCTACTAAGCGGAACCCTGACCCGATTTGCAACCTATGTAAACTGCAAATATGGAACCGCATGGTCTAGATTCAATACGATTGAAGAACTAGCCAAAACTATTGGCAAACCAAAGCAATATTTAAGCTTATACAAACCATAGAAAAAACTATAGAATTAATCGAAAATAAGTCGAACTACTACTAAATGGAACTGTTGAGAAATCAATGGTAAATCTGTGAAAAACTCACTGTATAAGGCTTTGGCAGTATTTTGTAATTTTGTTTTCGATTAATTCTGTTAACAAATTGGAAGATAATCTTAAATTCAATCAAAAAGTCATTTATTTTTTTGCAAAGTTATAGTACCTTAAAAAACAGTTGAATTTTAGTCTGTTTTTTACCCATTTTTAACCTATTTCCAATCAATAAGAATGATCTCAGCTAGATATTATCGACCCGTACTATTTATAAATTTATTAGAAACTGCTGATTCATTCACAGAAATCCTGCTTCGACATAGACTGGCCAGAAATGATTATTGAAGATTCTTGAGCCAGCGTGAAAAGCTTTTGCAAATTTTCAATGGTAGGAAATTAGTCTTTTGCCTATGACGCAGTGAAATGCTTATAGGAACTGAAACAAATAGGCAAATCTACGCCATTGACATTTCAGACGCGAAGAAATCTCCGTTTGAGTAGGTAAGCTCTTAGGCACTTAATTAATTGACTAAATTGTTGAAGTAAAAGGTTTCCTGAAAACTATATATTTCGCTAGTCCCGATCTCGAACGGAATAAATGAATAAAACCTGAGTATATAGCAGGATGGACTGAATTATGAAGTCCAGTCACTTAGTCATTGCTCAAAAAAATAAGCACACAAGGATCAAATCTAATGCGATCGCTGTATGCTTGTATGGATATTTTGTAGATGTAGGAGGTTTAACAAATCTTTCCCCCTTCAAAATCAAAAAAGCCAGTATTGGAAGTACTCGCTTTCTGATTACCCGAAGGTAGTTATTAAAAATAAAGGAAACGGACAGAGGTTGCTTGCGAGGCAAATTTTGTTCAAAGCTTTCTCATATCTTACAACAAGATATGCGGTTAGCAACAGATTGTGCTGCAAATTTTTTAAAATTTGTAAACAAAGTTGCTAAGAAGTACTGGACAAATAAAAAAAACTCGATCTGTTTCCTGAGTGAAGACGCTACAAACCTTACATTCAGGACAATCTAGATGAAATTAAAAAAGCCAGACTTGTCTTGGCAGATCTCAAAGCAGATCTGTCAAGACAAGCAACAAGGAGGTCATAGAGCATGATCTCCGAAAAAGATTATATTTGTAACCAAGAAGAAGCCGAATTTACGACTAAAGGACTAGAAGCAAAAGCTCTAACTACGACAGAGCTAGTAGCCAAAACCTTTGCGAGCTTTTTCCCCTACTCGTGGAAATTTATCTACGCCAAAAACATAGATCGGACAAGCAAACCCGAATGGAAAACCGAAACGCGCTATCCCATTACGGGAAGGCGACTATACGACCGTTGGGCAGACCCAGACATGCTAATCGGCGTAAGATTTGGCAACCAAACCGAATACGCCCTGATCGACATCGACAAAAACAGCCCCTACCACCCCCACAACAACCACGAAAAATATCAACAAGTCCTCCACGCCCTCGAAGACATAGGACTAGTGCGACCATTAATCGTCCAAAGCTCACACAGCCAAGGACTGCACATCTACTACCCCCTATGGCAAGCAGTACCCAGCTTCGGCATCGCCTGCGCGATCAAAGCCTGCCTGCAAAAAAACAACTGCGAAATCGCCGCAGGAGTAATCGAAAGCTTCCCCAACACCAAAAAATACGAATCCGAATACAACGGACATCGACTACCCCTACAAACAGGCAGTTACCTCCTAAACAACGACCTCCAGATCATCGGCAAAGATCTAAATCAATTCGTTGAAACATGGCTAACCGTCCAAGAACAACAAGACCTAGAACTATTAAACCAAGCGATCGCCGAAGCCAAAGCCAACTACCAACCACCCAAAGACAACCGCCGCCCAATTCAATGGCGAGAAGACCTCGAAAGACAAATCGAAGAAGGATGGACAGGAGAGGGACAATCCAACGAATTATTATATTTAATGGGCAAATACGCCCGAGTCTTCATGGGATGTGAAGAAATTGAAGCGATCGCTGAATACATCACCAAAACCGCCAAAGCCGCCGCAGGATTCATCAAATATTGCAGCGACAGCAAACGCCTAAAACAAAAAGCGAAAGACATAGCCAAATGGTGTCTAAAGCATCACTTCCCATGGGGAAGCAAAAACAACGAACCAAACGAAGAAGAAGACAGAGAAGAAATGGCAAACCAAAAAGCCCAAAGACAAGCAGAACGAATCAAGCGCATCAAAACTTCAGTGACAGAACTGAAAGCAACAGGACAGATGCCAGCAACAATCCGAGGGATGGCACAAGCGATCGCCAAAACAGCAAAAGTATCAGTCGAGACGCTATACGACCACAAAGAACTATGGCATCCAGAATTCACCGAAACAAACAAAGAAACGAGTAACAGTCCAAACACAGACAATCCCGAACCATTCTCCCCCCCGATCTCATCAAACATCGAACAAGCTCAAACCCAGACAGAAAGGGACGTTACAGAAAAAGCCCTATATAAAGCGTTAGGGCATCCTGAAACGCCCCTGCGAGGGCAAGAATTGCCAAAATTTGCCGACGTTGATTTTCAAGCATCCAATCACTTGCCAAAGTCGCAGCAAAAAAGTAGCGATCCGATGTGGATTGAGACACATGGCAGGCTAAGTTCGCCAAAAGCTGAAATTTCTACAGGAGGGCGCTCTCAAAATCCATCCCCGAAAACAGCCAATGCAGATTGCTTACTACCCTATGAACCAACAAAAAATCAACCTGTATCTGGCGTTGAAAGTAGAATTGGCTATCTGAGAGCTTTGTTGGAGACTCCAATTTTGCGAAGGGGCAAGTCAGCCTCGGAAATTGCTAAATTACAAGCCGAACTGGAGCAACTTGAAAGCGATCGGCTCAATAACTCTTGATGAACTCTTGATTTTTATTTTTTCACTATAAAATTTCCGTAGTTTTCTGCCTTTAGTTTTGGTGCTTATGCCTAATGTCAGACAAAATTGACTACCTTCAAGGCATCGTCGAACGGCTGACTTTTCACTCCGAAGAGTCAGGCTATACAGTGGCGCGGCTAAAAGTGCCCAAGGCTCAAGACCTAATCACCGTAGTCGGTAACTTTGCCAATATCCAAGCAGGACAGACCCTTGCCCTAGAAGGCACATGGCGATCACATCCTAAATTTGGCGACCAGTTTCAAGTCACTCAATACCGTGAAACCAAACCCGCCACAATTACAGGAATTGAGAAATATTTGGGCAGTGGTCTGATTAAAGGCGTGGGACCAGTTACCGCTAAGCGCATCGTCGCTCATTTTGGCTTGGATACCCTTGACATCATTGAACATGAGATTGATCGTCTGATAGAAGTTCCTGGTATTGCCAAGAAACGGGTGAAGATGATCAAAACTGCTTGGGAAACTCAAAAGGCGATTAAGGAGGTCATGGTATTTCTACAAGGACATGGAGTATCTACTACCTATGCGGTCAAAATCTTCAAGCATTATGGCAATGATTCCATTCAGACTGTTTCCGAAAATCCCTATCAACTAGCGGAAGATATCTATGGCATTGGTTTCTTTACAGCCGATCAGATTGCACGAAATATTGGCATTGAAGTTAGCTCAGAGTTTCGCAGCATTGCGGGTATCTTTCACTGTTTGGGGGAAGCTGCCGAAGAAGGTCATTGCTATTTACCGCGCAAGGAACTAGAAGAGAAAGCGATCAAACTGCTTGCCCTCGAAGACTATCAACCAGATCCTGAAACCATCTCAAAAATAGTCCTCCATCTCTCTATCAACGATCGCTTGGTGATGCAGGGGTTAGAAGGAGAGTTCATCTGCTATAAGCCAACTTATTTTCACACCGAACAAAATCTTGCCGAACGGGTTTATCAACTATTGCAACACAAACACAATCCAGATCCTGAACGAGTCAGTGCTTGGATCGATCGCTACACCACCCAGAGAAATATCCAACTCTCGCCCAAACAACGGGAAGCCGTGGAGATGGCAGCAAATTCATCGGTGTTAATTCTCACAGGTGGACCGGGGACAGGTAAAACTACCACCACCCGCACGATTGTCGCGCTCTGGAAAGCGATGGGTAAGGAGATTGCTCTCGCTTCACCGACGGGGCGGGCGGCTCAACGATTACAGGAAGTCACAGGTTGTGAGGCTAAGACAATTCACCGTTTTCTAGAGTTTGACCCAAAATCAATGGGTTTTAAACGCAATCAGGAATATCCTATAACGGCTCAAGCGATCGCCATTGATGAAGCCTCCATGCTGGATCTGTTTCTAGCTTTTTCTCTGGTGAAGGCGATTCCCTTGGGCGCTCAACTGCTGCTTGTCGGCGATACCGATCAACTGCCCAGTGTCGGCGCGGGCAATGTTCTCCAAGATTTAATTGATTCGCAGCAAGTCCCTGTAATCAAGCTCACTGAAGTATTTCGTCAGGCTCAGGCAAGTCAAATCATCCAGAATGCCCACCGTATCAATACGGGGAAGTTTCCGCAGATGGAAAAAGTCTCTAATCAACCTCAATCCGATTGCCTTTGGCTCGAAATGCCCAATGCTGAAGCTGGTCAACAAGGTATTTGTGACATTATTACGGAATTATTACCCAGTCTGGGATTTGACCCTCAGCAGGATATGCAGGTTCTCTGTCCCATGACTAGAGGTGATGTTGGTACGCGCAATCTTAATGGGGTCTTGCAGCAGTTGCTCAATCCGCCTGACGCGATTAAGCCAGAAATTAAGTATGGGAATACGATCTTTCGTTTGGGCGATCGCATTATGCAGCAGGTGAATGACTATAACCGTGAGGTTTTCAATGGGGACATTGGCACAATTACAGGTGTCGATTTGGAGGAACGGGAAGTCACAGTTGTATTTGGCGATCGGCAAGTGGTCTATGATTATGCCGATCTTAATGAGATTGCTCTTGCTAGAGCGACGACAATCCATAAGGCACAGGGCAGCGAATATCCTGTGGTAATCATGCCTCTGTTCATGCAACATTTTCTGATGCTTACTCGCAATCTTTTTTACACTGGTTTGACTCGTGCGCGGAAGCTTGCCATCATCGTCGGTGAGTCGAAGGCGATCGGGCTGGCGGTTAAACAGGTTAGCGATCGGCAGAGATATACTTATCTAGCGAAACGGCTAGTAAAGCTTCATGAGGGTGTAGTATCTTCAAAGAGAGAGAACAGTAGTTAGCTAACAACTTTAAGAATAAAGCTAATCTTTTATGATCGTGACTCAAGGACATCAAAAACTTTTGACCCTGCTTGCACCGCTGCGAGAATATTTTCAGCAGGAATATCAAACTCGTCTCGATCGCCTTATTTTGTTTGGTTCTCAAGCTAGAGGAGAAGCGTTACCTACATCAGATATCGATATCTTGATTGTGCTGCAAGACCCTGTTAATCCTAGTGCAGAGCTACGCCGCACCAGCCATTTCATTGCTAAATTTTGTCTGGAACATAATCTACTAGTTTCACGACTCTTTCTACCGCGATCTCGGTTTGAAACTGAAAACTCTCCACTGTTACGCAATATTCGCCAAGATGGAATTGTGCTATGACTCCAGAACAAAAAGCGCTACTGGACAAAGCTCAACGTAGCATAGAGGCAGCCCAAAGCTTGACCGATCAGGGGTTTCATGATTTTGCAATTTCCCGTGGTTACTATGCAATGTTCTATATTGCTGAAGCACTTCTAGATAATGAAGGGCTTTCTTTTTCGAGCCATGCTGCTGTTATCAGTGCTTTTGGGCGTTATCTCGCTCATGCTGAAAAAGTACCAATGGAGTTTCATCGTTATCTAATTGATGCTCAAGCCCAACGTACTCTTGCGGACTACGACACTAATTCAATTGCTTCGCAGGAAGATGCGGAGGAGATGCTCGATCAAGCTCAAGCGCTTTTAGCGATCTCTCTACAAAACTTGACGGCGGATTAAAACATGATTTTAGCTAATAATCACTATTTCGGTTTTCAGTAAATCAATTTATGCTCATCTAGTTAGATAGGTGAAGTTGGTTAAAGCCTTCGACTGATAGCCTTATAGTTGCAAGATGAAATTTTTGGATAAAATCGATTTTCTCCAGATTGCCCATATAAGCGAAAATCTTACAAATCCACATTTTCTTGTCTAAGCAAAGGTGGATTTATACTGAACTACTACTGAATATCGCTCTCGCTTGAAACCCGCGATCCGATACCAATCAAGAGAAATGAAACTCGTAGTCGATAAATTTAAATCAACGGGAAAATGGGTTGAAACTTATGAAGCCCCAATTACTTTGGCGCAACTGGACGAATTTAAGCATTCGTTTTACCCAGAAAAATGTCTAGAACTGTTTGAAAAACTATCGGGCAAGCATCTTCCAAAGAACAATCCTAATTATGCATTGGTAATTAGACTTGAGGATGAAGTTCCTGAAAATACGCATTTTATCCGCTACATGATAGCTGGAAGATAACAAAAAACATGACTATCACTTGATAGTCATGTTTTTTACTCATCGTCGATCCTCATACACCCTTTGGCTATCAGGCAATATCCAAAGAGCGCACAAGCCTTTAGTTACATACTTACCATTCATAACTATCAAAGCTTCCTTTAAATTTTGTTGATTCTGCTGACAGGCTTTCAGATTGTCCCGATTCCAATCCAGAAGATTTCGAGCTAGCTTACCCTCATCACTCGCCACCCACTCCAAATCCTTAGAAGCCTGTGGATTAGAATGATTAGGAGACAAAGCATTAGCGATCGCCAAACCCGAAACAATACCAGCAGTCAACCCGATCGCCAACATTCCCGCACCAATAAACGCGATCGAACTCCAGCCCCAAAAAGGTTGACTTTGAGGCACAGATTTCTTATCAGCAGCAAATTTATCAGCAGCAAGTTTATCAACAGTCGTCTCAAAATCCTTACCCTTTAATTCACCCATAGAAGCCGATAAAGACTTAGCAAATTTCTGAATACCAACCTCAAAACCCTTATTCAAAGCCTCGCGAATTAACGTTGGACCCGTAGCGATCGTTGCCGCAACCTGAGCATTCGACAAAAAAATCGCAATATAGGGATCGTCATGGGGAATCCCAGACTTCGCCACAATTTCATAGATTTTCGCCTTAACCGTCGGCTCATAATCGTTAATAGCAATATCAAGATAACTAGGAAGAGGGCGATCGCTGTTAGTCATATATGGATACTAAGCTTTTACTTCTTTTTTCTGAACATCCGCAAAGATATTAGTAGAGTCAAAAGCACTATAAGCATTGCGTAAAAACGTTTTGATTTGATTCCTACCGATAATGCCAAACTCAGCATAATTGAGCGCATGGGAGAACATCATCCGCTTCGCATTGATCTCAATACGCTTAGCATCACCCAACTTAGGAAAATCAATTACAGTCACCCCATATTCCGAGATCGCTTTCTGAATGCCTTCATGATTGTTGAAATATTCCCACTCATCACAACGCCCAAAATTTTTGATAAACACATGGGGAATATAGCCCTGATAATGTTCTAGCGAATTGATAAATAACTCAATAGAATCACTCTCACCATCACTGACAAACCACTTCACAAAAGAAATATTATTTTCCTTGCCCAGTTCTAATAACCCCTTAGCATCAATCCAAGTAGATACAGCGCGATGAACCTGAGCAGGAAGATTAACAATGACCATTTTTTTGAAAGCATAGTCAAAGATCAGATCTGGAGTATCCGCCAACTTTTCATTCTCCGAAAAGAAAGCAACCTTACAATCTTTGTAAATATTAAATAGCGTGGGATTACTTCTATCTGTCTCAATGCCGACATGAAGAATATTATTATCAATGGCATATTGAAGCATTGCGCGGGCAACCCAACTCTTACCCACACCACCCTTTTCGCCATCTATTAAATTAATGATTGCCATAACTACAAATTAGTACTTATTAAAATGTTTGAGCATCTCAGCTTGTCTTAGCTTTTCTATCGCATCGTCATCATTATCATCATCGACAACATCCACATGATTGAGTTTAGGGACAACACTTTTCGAGCTAGCAGATTGCTTATTTTTGCCAGGTTTTGGTTTGATAGATGCCTCAGTAATCGCATCATCCACAGACTGTTGTTCGATAGATAAAGTAATAGCACTATCTTCTAAGCTGACTAAAGTTTGCACTTGCCCATCAACCGATAAATCTACTGGAACATCATCTTCTTTTTTTGCCTTTTTCGCAGATGAATCCCTAGATGCTTGCCTAGCATCCCGTTTAGAACGAAACGAAGAATGCTTCCGTTCTTTCTTGATAGCTGCTAGATATCCAGAAATAGTTTGAGGACTAATCTCGACCTGAAACTCCTCCAAGAACTTAGCCGAGATATCCTTAAAGGAGTAACGCATTTGGCGCATAAATTTAATGCTATCCTCCAAGGCGCGTACAAGTTCCATCAAAGAATTAACTTCATCTTTAGTACTGAATTTGTCTGGCAGATTACTCCACTTATTGGAAGCAACCAATAATTTTTCTCTTGAGATCCTTAATTCGGACATGAAAACATTTGCAAAGCAATTAACAGAGAATTTAGCATATCGCTTCAAAAAAGCAATCATTAGATCGACACGAGTATCAAAAGTATTGTTGCTGGATTTATATAAAATGTATCTAATTCATCGCCTCAAAATGCCTAATTAAAACAAAACAGTTTATATAAAATGTATATAATTCGCTCTAAAAATAGCCATCTACAATCTTATTGAATGTTTACAAATCAAGATAGGAATATAGCTATTAGTGATGTGGCTCAGTCGATAAGTTTATTCGCTGATATATCGTCTTCGCCTAAGAATGAGATTGCGTCGTTTAAGCGGTAAGTGTCGCGTGGAGCAAGACATGACAATAGTATGACAAAAATCGCTAACGCTTTTTTGCCATACTATTGTCTGCTTGCCAAGGGGGATTCTCCCCCTTGGAACCCCCACAAAAAAATAAAGTTTTTTTGCAAACAGGAAAAATAAAATTAAAGATAATGCAAAATCAATAAATACCTACATAGCTGTACTGAAATGTCGCTTGACGAAATAATTACAATTAGAATAAGTAAGCAAGAAAAGGATATATTGCAACAAAAAGCAGATGAGCTAAATATAAAGCTGAATAAGTTAGCAAGGTTAAAGTTGATTCATGTATCTGTTGAGCCAACTCATACAATAGTTGCCGTCAATTTAGAATGTTGTAAGCAATTGAGTCATATGAATTATCAATTGAGAAAAATTGGGACGAATATAAATCAGTTAGCCCACAATGCGAATTTAAGTATGCAAATGGGAAGTCCAATACAGGAAGAAATCAAAAAGCTTCTTGAGTTGTCTGCTTCAGTTGTAGAAACGCAAAGCATAGTCGCGGATACATGTAGCTATATAAAGTCGATGGTCGATAGTAGAAAAAACTCCATATGATCGGCAAAATTATCAAAGGGAAGAATTTTAAAAGTTGCTTAGCCTACGTGCTAAGACGACCATCATTCGAGATTCTCAACATGAATGTCATGGGAGAAACTGCAAGTGAGATGGCAGAATATTTTGAGATGCCACAACAGCTAAGACCTAGAGTAACTCGAACAGTTAGCCATATGATGCTGAGCCTCAGTCCCAAGGAAAGTCTGAGTGACGAAGCATGGACGGAAATTATCGATCGCTATCTCCAAGAGATGGGATTTACGAATAACTTTTTTGTGGCAGTAAAACACAAAGACAAGCAGCACGAACACGTGCATTTAGTAGCCAGTCGGATTCGATGTGACGGCACAGTTGTCTCAGATAGTTGGGATATGATCCGTAGCCGAAAGATCATCAACCAAATTGAAAAAGACTATGGCTTAACCCAAGTAGGTAATGTTTGGGAAGGAGATCGCCAAGCCCCAACCATTAGTCAAATCAAGAGAGAACTAGAGACAGGGATACCCACAGTCAAGAAGCAACTAGCAGACAAAATAGATCTGGCGCTAACCAAGGCGACTAACTTATCAGAGTTGCTAGATGAATTAAGGCAAGATGGTATAGAAGCTAAAATCAGTCGCAATCGCCAAAAGGATCAGCAAGGAATTAGCTATCAACTCGAAGGAGTGAGTATTGCAGGCTGGCGTGTAGGTAGTGCCTATTCATTGCCCAAAATACTGAAACGATTAGAAGCAAGAGCAGGTCAAATAAATTTACAGGTAAACTCACAAGACGAACAAATTGCGGACAATAACCTGCCGCAAAAATCTGCAACTAATGACCTAGAAAATACCAAAGCTTTTGAGCCATCACTTATTGCTAAGGAGATTGAGGACAGAGCGAAAATTGGTGTGACCATGCCGCAATTGATCGCGCAGTTGAAACAAGTGGGAATTGAACCCTATGTTAAATACACTCGTACCGAAAAAGTCAAAGGAATTACCTACAGCATCGGCAATGAAAGCATTCAAGGTCATGAGTTAGGCAAAGAATATAGTTGGGGCGGGTTGCAAAAATATTTGCAAGTGAGTTATGACGCAGAGCGAGATAATCCCTTAATTAAAGCGATGCAACGATATGACTCTAAAGAAGTGAAACGGTCAGTCATGTTGTATCAACCAAATCGCGAGGCAGCACCCGAAGCAAATCTTGCAGAAATCGCAAGGGAAATTGAAAGATTAAAATCTTTACAAACCCCCGAACAAATACCGAAGCGAGATGACCCCACGCCTGAAGGTAAAGACACAGCCTTGCAACAACGATTCGTCGAGCAAGCACATTGGATAGCGGCTTTCTGCCATGAGATGTTAAATGAATTGCAGAGCGACACATTTGGCGAGGAGGGCAAAAATAACTACAGGATTACCAGAGACAGCGATCGCCTAACTATTCAAAGATTGAAAGGAGATCTGTCAGTAATTTTAGAAATGTCGGGCGAAGAGATTGTCTATGCCAATTTGCAAAAAGTGGATATAAATCGCTTTGAGAAAGCCCGACAGCTAAGGGAAGTCAGGCAACAGCAACAAGCTAATGCCGATGAAAATCCCTTAATACATTGATGTGTTGAGCAAAGATTGAGTATCAGAAAAAAAGGAGCAAACCGATGATTGGCAAAATCAAAAATAGTAGGAGCTTTCAAAGTTGCTTAGAGCATGTACTAGGAACACCAACATTCGAGATCTTGAATATGAACGTGCGAGGAGAAACTGCGAGTGAGATGGCAGAATGTTTTGAGATGACTCAACAATTAAGACCAAGAGTCAATTTAGTTGCTAGTCATATGATGTTGAGTCTTAGCCCTAATGAAAGCTTGAGTGATGAAGTATGGACAGAAATTATTGATCGCTATCTTGATGAGATGGGATTTACGAATAACTTTTTTATCGCTTTAAAATGTAATGACAAGCAGCGTGAATACGTGCATATAGTTGCGGGACGCATTCGGTGTGATGGTACGGTTGTATCGGATAGTTGGGAGAGAGTCCGTAGCCAAAAAATAATCAGGCAAATAGAGCAAGACTATAACCTCACGCCAGTAAGAAACAGTTGGGAAAGCGATCGCCAAGCCCCAACCATCAGCCAAATCAAGCAAGAACTAAAGACAGGGACTCCCACGGTCAAAAAACAACTAGCGGACAGGATCGATCTGGCTCTAACAAAGGTGATTAACTTATCAGGGTTGCTAGAGGAATTAGAGCGAGACGGTATAGAAGTCAAAATCAGTCGCAATCGTCAAAATGATCGGCAAGGAATTAGTTTTAAGCTGGATAACGTGAGTATCGCTGGCTATCGTTTAGGAAATGCCTATTCATTGCCCAAAATACTCAAAAGACTAAAAACGGAGGAAAACGTTGCAACCTCTGTGACAAAAGCTAATCATCTAGAAGATACCAAAGCTTTTGATCCATCGCTTATTGCCAAGGAAATCAAGGAAAGGGCTAAAAGTACTTTAACGATGCCTCAATTGCTTGAGCAGTTAAAGCAAGTGGGAATTGAACCCTACATTAAATACACCCGCACTAACAAAATCAAAGGAATTACTTACAGTATCGGCAAAGAAAGTATTCAAGGTCATGAGTTAGGTAAAGAATATAGTTGGATAGGTCTACAAAAATATTTGCAAGTAAGTTATGACGCAGAGCGCGACAATCCCTTAATCAAGGCGAAGCAAAGTTATCTTGAATAATTCACCAATCCAAGAAACTACCACGATCCATAATATTCATGAGCCTCTGGATATCCCGGGAGGTAAGGCATTAATCAAGCAACAGAAAATATGAATCAAGAAACAGAGGTAGTTGTAATCGGCAGTGGTATCGGAGGATTATGCTGTGCGGGAATGCTGGCAAAATATGGAATTAAAGTCATAGTTTGTGAAAGCCATAGCATCGCAGGGGGAGCCGCCCATAGCTTTAGCCGACAAGGTTATACCTTCGACTCAGGACCATCGCTATTTTCAGGAATGTCCGCCCGACCATCGACCAATCCCCTCGCCCATGTACTTGACGCATTAGAAGAAAAAATAGAATGGCTAACCTACGAAGGCTGGGGCTGTGCCATGCCTGAAGGACAATTCTTTGCCGCCGTAGGTAACGAATCTTTTATCGAAATCTTGACCAAACTGAGAAACAAAGAAGCAGTCAAGGAATGGCAAAGATTACAAACAGTCATGTTGCCGTTGGGGAGAGCCGCTACTGCCTTACCACCGATCGCCCTCCGCAATGACTGGCAAGTAGCCCTATCAGCAGGAAAATACCTCTGGAAAATGCTGAGAGATTTGCCACAACTCACTAAGCTGACCCAGCCCTTTTCCAAAATCCTCGAAGCAGAAGTGAGCGACCCATTTATCAAAAACTGGATGAACCTGCTCTGCTTCATGCTGTCAGGATTACCTGCCAATGGCACGCTCACCGCAGAAATTGCCTTTATGTTTGCTGATTGGTATCGTCCCGAAGTCCAACTTGACTATCCTAAAGGCGGAGTCGGAACCCTTATCGAAGCATTGGTGAGGGGTCTACAAAAGTATGGAGGACAATTGCGACTCAATAGCCATGTGCAGGAAATTATCCTCGATGGAGAACGTGCAACGGGCGTGAGACTAGCCAACGGCGAGATCGTCCAAGCCAAGCGAGCCGTCATCTCAGGAGCATCGATTTGGGACACCTTGAAATTACTCCCCCTAAGCGATCGCTCTCCCAAAGAATTACATCAATTACACCAAGAGCGCCAAGATATTCCCGCTTGTCCTAGCTTTATGCACTTACATCTAGGTATAGACGCATCGGACTTGCCCAAAGATTTACCCTGTCATTGGCTAGTCGTCAACGATTGGGAAACAGGAGTAGAAGCGCCACAGAACGTCGTCGCCGTATCCATGCCCTCCGTATTAGACCCATCCCTAGCACCCACAGGCAAACATACAATCCATGCCTATACACCCGCCACTGAACCCTTTGAGCTATGGTCAGGCTTAGACCGCAAATCCGAAGCCTATCAGCACTTGAAACAAGAAAGAGCCGAAATCCTATGGCAAGGGATAGAGCGTTATATCCCTGATGTGAGAAATCGTTGCGAAGTTACCCTCATTGGTACACCCCTAACCCATGCCAGATTTTTGCGAAGGGATCGGGGCAGCTATGGCCCCGCGATCGCCGCAGGGCAGGGCATATTCCCCAATGCCAATACCCCCATATCACAACTATATTGCTGTGGTGATAGCACTTTCCCAGGGATTGGATTGCCTGCGGTAGCCGCTAGTGGTGAAATTCTGGCTAATTCTCTAGCTTCCCTGAAACAGCATCAAAGCATATTAAAGGAAATCTTTTAAGCTCAATCCTATGAATCAGTCAATAGCCAAAATCATCAACGGCAAACTCATCCAAGGACATCAAGTAGCCTCTGGTAAATCTCTAACTAGTCCCTATCCCCAAGGCACAATCGCCACTCAAATCCCTTTCTTTAAAAAATTAGGACTTGATTTATCACCTTATTCCCAAGGCACACTCAATGTCGATATTTCACCCTATGCCTGTAAGGTCAACAAGCCCCAGCTAACATTTGCACAGGTAAACTGGACGCAACTCCATCCACCAGAAGACTTTTCCTTTTCACCATGCCAAGTTTTGTACAACGATGGGAGCTATGAAGGCTGGGTGTATTATCCCCATCCAGAAACGAAAATACGCCACTTTCACAATCCTTCCGTGATGGAATTAATCGCAGTTCCTATCCCAAACATCCAATACGGAGATCTCCTGCAAATAGTAATCAATCCCCTAGAGATTGAGATTATTGAAGCCACAACCTAGTGCCAAGCATTCAAACCTCTTTAGATCGCTACAATCTTCACCTTACGAATACAGCCTATTGAGACTTTGAGTGGTCCAGAAATATTGTTGAAAGTGGAGCTTAGCCCCACTTTCAACAATATTTCTGGATTTTAAGTAAGCGCAAAGCAATGTAAGAAGCGTTTATTTACTGTTGTCAAATATATTGATGATTTAGCTGTCGTCTTGCAACAATCTTGGCAATGTCATTAAGTTTATCGACATTACCAAGACTGACTCGAATATAATCGGGATGATTTTCAAAATCCTTACCCCACTTACGGATTGCAATTTCCGATAAGCCTAAAACAGAGGATAACTCTCTTACACAAGCAGAATTATAACCTCGAGATTCGGGATGAAGACCAGTCTTTTGAAAAACCCACTTATCGCAATACTCTTTTGGGGTAACTAAGATTTGGTTGTCAATCGTATCTTGAATATGAAAGGAAGGATTGCTTAAAAAATGATATATGTCTTTGGAAAACATTTGAAATCTATTTACGAATAGTAAAGCTACTTCTATTATATGCAAACTTACTAAATGGAATTAGTTCTTAATCTAATATATATGATTGAAACTATACTATTGATTTGGGATAGAACCTTGATCCGAAAGCTAGACAAGGCTATCGGGACGATGAGATCGCAGAATTAGCCATCTGAATCAGATTGTTTCTATTGCCAACCTTAATTCCAACTGCATAGCGAAATCCATTTTCATCCCAATAGACTTGAGCATCATTACAACTAGCGCCACAGACCCAAGGGACAAAATAGCCTTGAATACCATCCGCTAAACTCACCGATCCAGCCTCTTCATCAGAACGATGGCGGATTACCCCATTTACATCGGGTTCAGGAGGATGAGCCAGATTAAGAGATGGAGAATTTCTAGTGAGCTTTCTTGCTTCAACGGAACCGATACGACAGGAATTCGCAAAATCACACCCTTTCCGATAGCCGATACTGATGTCGTATCCATCTGCCTTGGGATTGCCAAAATCAAGATAAACCTGCAAAGGTTTCGCACCATTTACAAAAGTCTTAGTTGGTAAGCGTAAAGGCACGCCAGTTGGCTGGATCGCCACACGCACAGGAGTAAGAACAGGAGTCAAATCAACCTCAGTCCAAACCCAATTTTTGACATTGCCAGAAGAACTAGCCCGTTGCGCGATCGCAGGAATTGCAAAAGCGATCAACGCAAACACTAGCAAAATCAAAACCTGAAACCTGAAAGCTCTAAATTTCATAAATACCTCAAATAACAAAAGATAAAAGATTCAATAAATAACCAAAACATTGTCAAAACGATATCAAGACTGCATATTGGGAACCCCCACAGACTTGGGACTGACCGTACCACTGGCTTCGGAAGTCTTAACCTCAAAGTGAGAATGATCGCCAAAAGAAGCACCCGTAGTCCCTTGAATCGAGATTGCCTGACCGCACTTAACCATGTCGCCCCTATTGACCAGAGGACGAGCATTATGACCATACAAAGTAAAAAAGCCTTGTTGATTACCCGTATGTTGCAAAACAACTAAATTGCCATAACCACCACCGCAGCCCATATCACCAATAGAGCAAGAGCCTTCTACATCAACGACAACCCCATCCGCCGCCGCATAAACCGTCGCGCCATCAACCCCAGCAATATCGATACCACCATGAACGTGAGCAGGCGGACCACCGTGAGGATATTCACCAAAAGGATGGGTTTGAATCCCTTCAGGCAGAGGATCGCACCAACCATTGATCGGTTTACCCGTGTAAGCTTGTGAACCAGTATTGTTAGAGCTACAGACCGAAGCTACCGTCGGAATAGCGGCAGGAGTTGCAGTATTTTGAGAATTGCTAGGAGCAGTATTCACCCCATCAATCGCTGCTTGAATTGTCTTGGCATAATCCGCAATAAGATTGCTCTTATCATTATCGTTCACAATCTTTCTGGCATTGGTAAAATCAGGACTGCTACCAGCAGGAATGTAATCGCTCAAGCCAACACCCGTAAACATCCCCGTCTTCATCCCACCGCAGGCGATCGCCGCCGCAACTTTCGGATTTGTCGCCAGATCTGGATTTGTCGCCAAATCGGGAATACCGAGAAAATCGGCAGCCTTTTGATAATTGGAACACCAAGTAAGCTGAATATAGCCACGTCCATGACCGCAAGAATCGTAACTAGGCTTGCCATACTCATCCATCGTGCTGTATCCATCACTCTCATGGAGCGTACTCGCCAAAACATAGGAAAGCTGCGCGGAATCCGTCACCCCATACTGAGAGCATTCTTTGATAATCAAAGGAATCGCCTGAGATGCGCCAGCACTATCAATCCCTCTTGCCGCACTAGAAGCATCAAACACCGCCTTACTCAAAGCGTCTAAATTAGTGGGAGCGATCGCTGAGCCACTAGTAGAACAGGCATTGGGTTTATAACTAGGGTAGTTGTAGTTATTTCCCGTCACCTGAGAGCCGGGAGGTAAAAACAAAAAAGCATCCTTTTCATTGTAGGTAACAAAGGGCAAACCACCCGCAGGTAAGGCATAGGGAGTGCAGGTATAGCCGACAAAGGGAATCGTCCAACAGGCATGAAAATAAAGCTTGGTTTGCAACCGCCCATTAGCCTCACTCGGACTAGAAATCGCCACCCTTGCCGCCAACCCATAGGGATGATTGCCCACAGGTCCCTTGCAGCCAAAAGGCAAGCAAGCAGGACCAAAGCCATCTTGACCAGTATAAGAATCATCCATCCAGTGATAACCCTTAAAATCAGGAGCATCCAATTGATGAATCTCCATACCAGAGCAACCCCTACTAGGACATAACACCTTCGCAAGGTTATTAGAAGGATCTGGTAAAGTGCCACTAATGACACGATCTGGTTGCGGCAATTGATGTTCAGCCTTTTCAAAAACAATGTCCACAAGTCCAATCTTCGTACCAGACTGAGCAATCAAGGGAATTGGTAACTTGCTAACGGGAAGATCCTTTAACCCTGGAATCGAAGAAATCGGTAACTGCTCTGCACCTTGAATGCTAGACAAAGGCGTATTTACTAGTTCAGGTATGGAACTAACGGAAAAACTTGATAACGTCAAATTACGAGGATCGATGCTGGGTAATACTCCATTGCCACCAGAGAGATTAATCAAATTAGACGGGATAAACTGACTCACCTGAGCCAAATTCGTAATGTTCAAATTGCCCAACACCGATTGAGCCATAGGCGGCAGATTGGAGATGGACTGAGTTGGATCTAAGACATTCAGAGGCAAAGCCCCCATCGATGGCAATAGCCTGAGAGTTTGCCCCACAGTGATCGAAGATAAGTCACTATCTGGCAAGACATTACCCAAACCCGCCACTCCCGCCAAGGCAGCGATCGCAGGAACTTTAGTTAAAGATAAATCCCCTAGTCCCGACACGCCATTGATAATATTCTGGATGGGCAGCATCGAAATCCCCAAACCATTTAAGCTCAATTTATCAAGACTATTAGGAAGCGTCGCTGAAGGTTGCAAAAATCCATTTACAACCGTACCAACCCCGAACTGCTTCGATAGATTAAAAATCTGCGACATCGGCAAATCCAGTGCACCCATAGCCATAGATATGGGCATCAAATCACTCATATTCGCGAGCTTGCCCGTCAAACCGTTCAAACTCGTTAACCCATATTGACCAGCCATCTGCCCGATTACATCAGGAGATAGAGACTGAATTTGAGTCAACAAATCTGAGGTCACATTGAGAGGCGGAAACCTCGATAGACTGAGCTTAGAAGTATCCAACAGCGAGTAGTTTTTATTGATTATATTCCCAAGAGAATCGGTGATTTGCAACTGCTCGACATTGTAGGGAAGATCTGAAAAACTATCGTCGCCACATCGAGATAAATCAGTGCAAGTTGGCAAGCCAGCTATCACTGGCTGTATGGGAATGAAAGCCAACCCCATTACCAGTAGAACCAAGCAACACCAACGGATGAATTTATGCTTACCTTTCATCGAGAAATAAGCCTCAATCATGGTTAAAAAAATAAGTTGAATAATTACGAGTTAAGGCATACCCTCAAGCTGACCGAACTTTTTAGACCAGTAATGCCCCTGAGAAGTCCAGAAATAAACCACATCAGCATGGTCTTTACGTTGAGATGCTTTGGTGTCCGAACACTTCAGCATGACCTTATCTACACCATCCTTGCGATAAGGAATCTTCACCAAAGGCTTACGACAAACTGGACAAGGAAAATCGGTCACATCCGCATTAGTTACTTTCTCAGATTTTGGTTGAGGCAACTCCCATTGATTACGGCGATCGCTCCAAAACATGACTAAATTCTCACAGCCATGTTCGCACTTGAGAAAATGCCCACCACTGACCTTTTTCGAGAAGATTTTACTAAGGGGCTGTTGACATTGAGGGCAAGCAACATCAGAAACTGCATTTTGGCGACTGGAGACATACATCTCGCTACCAAGATTCTGATAAGCCAGCGTTAACATTGGTTGAAAATAGGACTGATGCCAATCAATCAGATAGCGCTGCCACTCAAGCTTACCGACCGAAATATCATCCAGATGGGTTTCCATCCCCGCCGTAAAATCGGCTCTAAGAAGATCTGGAAAAGTAGCGTGTAAAACCTCATCGGTAGACATACCCAAAGCCGAAGGCAACAGGACTTTGCCCTTAAGTACGACATAAGCCCGTTCCTTAATCGTCTTGACGATTGCTGCAAAAGTACTGGGTCTGCCCACACCCAGATGCTCAAGCACCTGTACTAACTTGGCTTCGCTATAACGAGCTGGCGGTTGCGTTTGTTTCTGCGTAAACCCAATATCCGAAAAAAATAGCGACTGACCTTCTGTTAACTCAGGTAGATGTTTATCTTTACTCAAATCGTTCCAATAGCGGGTGTACCCGGCAAACGTGAGAATACTACCCTTAGTTTGCCAAAGAATCGAACCTGATTGAATCGTGACGCAGCTTTTTTGAATTGCTGCATTAGCACATTGAGAAGCAACTGCTCTCAGCCAAATGAGTTCATAGAGTTGATGTTGATCTGCCCTGAGATGCTGCTTGACTGTTTCAGGAGTAATACTCAAGTAAGTAGGGCGAATTGCTTCATGGGCGGATTGAGCGTTTTCTTTTTCGCGATGACGAGTAGTTTTCGGAGGAACATTATCAGGATCGTGTTTTAATAACCACTCCTTCACCTCAGCACAAAACTCAGGAGCCAAGCTTGTACTATCAGTACGATGGTAAGTAATCAAACCCTTCCGACCTTGAGGTAAATCAACCCCTTCAAATAACTCTTGAGCAATTTTCATTGTCTCTTCGGGAGATAAACCAAAACGAACAGAGGCAACTTGCTGTAGTGAACTGGTAATAAAAGGTGGAGGTGGTGATTTCTGAACAGTGAAACCCTTAGAATCTTTGACGATGTGAGGATTTTGCCGCGCAATTTCAACGATTTCGGTTGCTTCTTGCTCTGACAAGACCTGCTTTGATTCAACGCTCTCTTCTCGAAGCGATTCCGCCGCATCATCAGCAACCTCAGCATCTTCAACCACAGGCGCAATATGATTGCTACCCGCATAATAAGCCTTGAAGCCTTCGCTATATTCCGTCCAGACCGACCAGTAATCTTGAGGGCTAAAACTACTAATCTCACGTTCGCGCTGACAGACAATATGTAAAGCGACCGACTGCACCCGACCCGCCGAACTACCACCGCTGGTTTGGCGCACCAAAGGCGAAACCTTAAAGCCAATCAACCGATCCAAGCATTGTCTGGCTCTCTGAGCCGAAATCAAGTTTAAATCCAACTGATGAGCATTAGCGATCGCCGATTTAACCGCCGCAGGCGTAATTTGGTTATAGACAGCCCGTTTCGGATTCCGCAACTTAAGTTGCTGTTGTAAATGCCAAGCAATGCCCTCACCCTCGCGATCGCCATCAGTGGCAAGCACCACCTCTGAAGCATTCTTGACCGCAGCACGGAGCTTGGTGACAACCTGTTTTCCCTTACCTTCCGTCAATTGATAACGACATTCAATTTGATGGGTATCTGGGAGCATGGTAAAGCCCAAGCGATCGTCACCATCTTTAGATAGTTCTGTAAAATGCCCAAAAGACGCTTCGACCTGCCATTCCGAACCGAGAATGGCTTGAATGGTTTTACATTTAGACGGAGATTCAACCAATAGTAACTTCTTCATTTTGATTCTTATCTAGTAATTTGATTGGACTTGGACTGTTCGTTCAGCATTGAGGCAGCCTTGCCAATTTGCGCCGCATCATGACTGGTAACTTGAGAATTAATAATTTTTCCTTGAGACTCAACTAAGATCGGATTCACCGCCCGATCCTTAGCCACGAGAGTCATCGTGTCCGAATCTTTTTCGAGACTAAAGTGATAAATCCCATTGCCATCGGGACGTTCAAAGACAACCGCCTTACCGAGATCTTGCCCTTGAGCTTGCAAAATATCTCGACAGTCGCGAGCGAGTTGGAGATCTCGTTGTTCTTCCAAATTATCTCTACTAATAGCGATCTCCGAAGCTGGAGATTCCCACTGCTCGTTAATGTCGTAGATATCGTTGGCATAATCTCCTGACCTATCCAAAGCATCAAACATCGTTAAAGCGATCGCTTCAAAAGAAGAAATGCGAACGACCGAATCCTTGTCAGAAGATTCAGATTCCCATTGCTCGTTGATATCGATAGCTTTTTTCGGCCGATCTAACTCTTCAAACACAAACGCAGCAATCTGCTCGAACGTAGGTGGCGAATGATTAGTAAATAGTTCGGTATTAGACCCAAAAGCCTTTTGTTCGAGGACAGCATCGTAACCAACAACACCTCGATAACTAATCAACTCTTCGATCAAGCCTTCGATATTTTCTTCGCTTTGATAAATAGAAGCGGATAATTCATCGATCTCAACAGAAGCTATATCGACATCCGCCAAGCTTTGTCTTTGTGTCAAAAGCTGTCGATGCTCAGTAATCAGGCTTTGGAAATCTTCAATTCTCTCCTCATAGGCAGTGGTAAAAGTATTCTTATCCTCTACTGTCAAATCAAAACTAGAGGACTGCCCATAGTCTTCATCAAACACATCATCTTTATCCATGTGACCTTCCCTTAAAATATTGGTCTCGTAAAGCTTTACAAGATCGTTAAAGGCTTCTAATGCGACAACCATAAAATCAACCTAATTCCAGATCTGGCGCAGAACGAATGGGAGGTAAAGCCGATTTCATAATTGGAGTCTCACCACGAACGATTGGAGATTGGGTTTCCATCTGTTCGTAAACTTCCTTAAACCTCACCAGATCGGCACGAGTCAAAGACTGAGCAGAAATCTTGCCTTTTTGGGTCTGCAAAATGGGCGCACCCGTATGGTTGTTAGAGATGGTGATATCGCCACCGACATCCTGATGAATCGTGTAATCATGGCCCTTGAAATGGTTATGACTGGTAATCGTCAGCGCATTCTCAGCTAGAATCACACCCCTAGATCCAGCAGGAGCAAGATCTCCCAATTTGTCGATTGCGGCAAGATAACCCTGTTCGCGAGTCAAATCCGCTACGTCAACCGTAACAGTTTGAAAAGCCGTCTCCGTAAAATCAATCCGATCGTCAAGAGTCGTAGCATCCTCCATAAAAGTCGCAGGCGGATCGCGATCGCGATCCAGTCCAAAACTCGCAATACAATTGCCATCAAGAGCTTGAATCTCGTAAACTAGCCCACCATCAAGGACAGATTTTTGAATCGTATAGTCCTCAGCCTCATACTTCCCGTCAGTTCCCAGCTTTTCAACCAGAGCAACCGCCACACCCGCCATCACCTGCTGCCTAAACTCATCAAACGAGACAACAGGAAGATCTGAAGCCTCAAGGACAGGTCGATCGCTACCAGATAAAGGTGAAGGATTAATCGGCGCAAAGGGTAAATTGGCAAAATCAGGATCGCCCTTATCTAGAAAATTACCCAAGGGAATGAGAGCCGATGCAGATTCTGGACTAGAAGGAGTGGGATTGGGTACTGCTTGGTAGCGCTTCCACCAATCATCCACAATATCCTGTTCCCAAGATTGAGACAGTCGATCCCACTCCTCATCAGTCATTGGGGAGGTAGACTCTGACTCTTTCTCAGAGCGATCGCACTGTTGTTGCAAAGCTTCTTTTTGAGCAAGCAGCAATCTCAACAACTCAGCCAAAGCCTCAATCGTCGTCTGAGCGATCGCAATTTGGTGATTATTCGCTTGAGAAGCTTCTGATGAATTAATAAAAACCATAAATCACCTCTACAAAAGATTTAGCCAATCGGGATTATTGTTTTTAGTTCCCTTATTACCCACCGCCGATTTAGGCGCAGCATCACCAGGCAAAGGGAAATTATCGAGAAAGTAATCCTTTCGAGCCAAGATCGTCGCATCAGTAATCGCTACTTGCTGCCCTGCTTTGGCTAATTTGACCTTCAACCGCTCCCAGATCGATCTGCTCCGCTCTGTCCTTGCCGCATCGGTTTTGGGGATTTTAATATTCAAGCGACGGGGAACATTCGCTTCCGTCTTCGAGCTATAGCCTGGGGAAATCAGAATACAATTGCCCTGCGGTAACTTCAGGAAATCCTCTGGCGCAAAGAGCTTGCGAGTACGTTCCTGATCGGAAATGCTGGTACTTGTCTTGCCACCACCCGAACTGCGGGATTTCGTTTTGTATTTGAGATGTTCATCGCCCAGATAATCGGAAAAAATCTTCGCCGACTCAGGTTCAAGGGGATTGAAAATTGCCTTAGTCGCACAACCACCAAAGATCGCCCGTGATACCTCCTTACCATAGGTTTCTTCAAGTTGCACCAGATTTTGAAAGCCCAACATACAGGACAATCCATCTTCACGGTGGACATTCAGCCATTGCACCAAACTCGGTAAATAAAGAGTCGGCAACTCATCGATCGCCACCAGCAAAGGATCTTCCCGTTTCTTAGCAACCACATTGTGGGTAACAATCATATGCAACACCGTCGCCAAAAGCGGAGCGACCACATCCTGCTTTTCCCGCTTCATGCCGATGACTAGTAAGTGTTTGCCCTTAAGTTCAATCGGTATCGTCGTCTTGCCACAGAAAACGCTAAGAATATCAGGCGACATGAAACGACTGAAGAGAATGCTCGCCGTAGAGATGACCGAAGCAACCGTTTTCTCCGAATCCGCCATGGAAATCAACTGACCAAAACTCGTCTCCACCCAAGTCGGTAACTTCGCATTCTGAACCCTAGCTGGCAGATTACTCGCCCCCAAAGCCTTAGCGCAGAAAATAATATCGGGATAGGGAGTAGTTTTCGCGAGTAACAACACCGCTTGAATCAACTGGTCGCCGCTATTGGTGAAAAAAGGATCTTCGCTACCTTGCCCGCCCGATTTAAAATTCCGATTGAGAACGATCGCTACCTGTCGCGCCATATCCACATCCGCCGCATCGCGAATGAAATCAAGGGGATTGCAGATACCGCTTTCAGGAAAACTAGGCGCAAAAATACTTACCTTGTAGCCCGCTTCCGCCGCAATACCTGCAATCCGCGAAGACTGTTCCGCATATTTGTAGTCATAGAGAATAATTGGAAACCCTTGATCGATCGCACTACGAATCGCTGGGTCGATCACCCCATAGGTCTTTCCCGAACCCGTACCACCCAGTACCGCCACACCGCGATTGCAATCGGGCAACCAAATCGTTTTCTCTGCCCTCTTAATCTGAATGATCTTAGGCTTATCTCCCTTAGCAGGAGGCTCTAGATTAGGAGTCGCAACCCCAGGACGCGAAGTTAACTCTTGGGGAATGACTAATTGAGGACTAACAATAAACAAAGAAGTCTTATTGCGTTCGCGGCGATTGATTTGCTCCCTAGCCTTCTTTCGAGCCGAAGAAATTTCCTTCGCCGTCGCCCAATGCCCTTGAGCCAACTTATTTTTGCTATTGCCATTGGCATTTCCCAGAAAAAACATCCCCACCACACAGCCAGCGATAACCGCACCTGTAGGTGAGAGTAATTGATTGCCAATACTTCCGAGACTTGATGGAACCGCAGAGGAATTAGATGGAGAACTTGTTATAGCATCTCGATCTGAGGACTGAGCGCTTATTGGCAAAGCAAAACCCACACTCACCATCAAAGCGATCGCCAACAGGACGAAATACTCTTTGAACAATAGCAATCTCAAAAAAGGCATACTTACGAATCCGACGAAAGTTTAGTTTTTTCAGCAGGTCTGACAGGCGTTATCGGTGCAAGTCTGCGAATCTGAGAATCAGGAACGATCTCTAAAACGCTATAGGGAGGTGTAGATTCGCCTAGCGCCAGTTGAAATTGATAGAGATTCTTCATCCCCCCAGCACCCGTAGTAATTACCGTCAAAGAAGTAAGCGAACCCTTCGCTGCCGCAGGTAAATTCATCTCCAAATCCAAAGGTTGAGCGAGTTCCCGTAAATAGATGACATTCGCCCCACAGTTCGCATCCTTCGTTGCATCTTTACAAAGAGGCGAATCGTAATCCATGACCACCCTTGAGGGATTGCCCAGCCAAACCTTTTTCACAACCTCACCGGTTTTAATAAAGCTAATACTGAGAGATTGCATCGGCGATAAACTCACGACCGCATTAACGCCAGTTTGTCCCGAAGCCTCACTGAGCGATAACTGTTTCCTGACGAGAGGACTAGCGATCGCGGTATTAGGTAAAGCTCCACACCAGAGAACAGCCAAGCCGATAACTAAAGAAGTCGAGTATTTCATAATTCCAAAAATCAAAATTAAAAGTTTGTGGACTGATTGATGAACACCTGAACTTCCTTACCCGCAGCCATATAAAAAACATTAGGACGATTAGCAAATTCTTTAGTGCTATCCAGATTTCTAGCAATTAGAGCCTTAGACAAATAGCTCAGCCCACCACTCACCGCAGCACCCAGATAATCAGGAGGAGGCGAAGCCGTAGAAGTGGAAAACCCACCGACAGTAGAGATTGAACTGGTATTAATGGGATTATTGGTCAGCTTGCCTACTTCCGCAGCCGCCGTAATCAAAACCGTCGATAAATCCATCCCCGCAATCTGAGAACCATAGTCAAAATAGTTGTCAGCAACGAGAGGACTCCCCGAAGCGCCACGAATGGTAAAAGTGTTATTGGGCGGCGTAAACTCGCGACCATTCATCGAAATTGAGATCACATCCAACTCTGATAGCCCCGATTTCGCATCCAAAGGACGCACTGTAACAATTAGCAGTGACCCCGCAGGGATAGCCTCGCGGCGATCGACCGTTAAGATCGGCTCATCTAGAGTGACAATAAACTTGGGAACTCCATTACCTGAAGTTAAATTTCCCGTAGGCACAAATACCACAGGAGTTTTAATCGAAGCCTTAGCAGTAGTGCCAACTGAGATCGTATTGCCAGCAACGCGATTCTGGTTAGCAGTCTGAGATCTGGCTAGATAATTGGTTAAAGAATTGGATGGTTGTTCAACTCGCACATTGGAAGTTGTTGCCACAACTTGATTATTTGGAACTACAACTTGATTATTTGGAACCACCACTTGATTGTTTTGATAATTAGGCAAGTTGGCAACTGGTCGAGAATCACTAGCAACACTGCCATAGCTACCAATGCTGGCTAACCTTTGCCACTCTTCTACGGAGTTTGTGGGTGGTAAGTCAGACTTAGCCAAGCCCTGTGGCGTAACAATCACAGGAGAAGGATTAGCCATCACCTGTCTTACAGGTGGTCTTACTGGTTCGGGTTCAACAGGGACAGTCGTTAAATTGCTAGGAGGTGGAGGTGGTAATTGAGAAGCAGGAACGGTAGCTTGAGGATTTGCCTTATCCGAACTCGCAGAAGCATCAGCAGCCTTATCCTTTGGATCTAGCCCACTTTTCGATAAATCCGAAGAAAGTAAATTGCTCGAACTCTTCGGCTTATTCGCCACCTGACTGCCCATCGCTAAATCAGTCTTGACCTTAGCAAGTTCAGCATCTTTAGGATCTAGGGAAGAAGAAACCACCAAATTCTTAGTTTCTTGATCGCTCTTAGCCGCAGCTTGCTTAGCATTAGTAGACATAATGCTATTTACGAATAAACCGACTAAGGCAAACCCAATAAGGCCAACGCCACCCACCAAAGCAATTTTAGAAAAAGGATTACTAACAAGCGTAGATAAAGTGCGATGCTTTTCAGGACTAGCAAACTCAGTTAACTCAGTTGCATCCAGACTCGGCGCATCATCGATGTAACCCGTTAAATGAGCAAAATCAATTTCATGCAAATCAGGAGAATCCGCAGGATGCTCTGAAATCGGATTTGGGTTGGCATTGGGATTAACAGGTGTAGCTTCGGTAAGCATAAAAGACTCCTTGAGGAAAAAATTACTTCAAATTTTCTCTGGCGAGATCTCGCATCGCGTAAATTTCTAAACCAGAAGAACGCACCTTATAAATTGCCTCATCCAGAGGCGAAGCATCAGGCTTAAGCGTCGGTATATCAATGGTTTGAATAAATATTTCCTTATTAAAGGGAACCGATTCACCAGCCCGATCGACCGCAGTGAAAGTAATCAGGTTAGATACAAGGCTTACTTTCCATTTACCTTTCTCGATCTCTTCAGGAGGACTAATACTTTTGATGACTAAAATAACCTTGGCATTACCCGTGAAAACATCGGCAGGAACTAATTCCGCAACTGAAGCCAGAATCCCTTTACGAAAATCTTCAGCGAAAGCAAAACTTGCCTGCCAAGCCGTTGTTGGAACCTTCTTCTTTGAGCCTCTTAAAGAACCCACCTCAATCCCAGCATCAAGAATCGGACTACCACCCTGAGTAGCATCCGCCGACAATTGCACCGACCAAGACATCAAACTGGAAATATTGACAGCCACAAACTTCTTAATTACATCAGCCGATCTGACATGGCTATCTACGGTCGCAGCAGTAATAGTCTTGCCACCCGCTAACTGAACTAACGTGGGACTTTTAGAATTAGCAGAAAAAGAGCTATATAAAAAGTAAATGCTAAATAAGCCAATGGAATTGATTACCGATACAACCAAAACTCCCAACAGCACCAAAAACATCAACGAATCTTTCCCAGCACCAGCTTTTTTAGCTCTATATTCTGGAGCCGTAAACTTCTCAAAAAATGCAAGATCCTCTTTTGGTTCAGGTATTGGAGTTGTATGTAAATCCGTAGATGCGTCCATAAAATTGAAATCTTAAAAATAAAAAAATCCAAAAAACAAAAAAATAAAAACTGGGACTTAGCCCCTATAGCGCATCGAAATGTTTAAACCTGTGGAAGCCGCCGCACTGACCGCCGCAACGATGCCACTGAAAATTGCCATCCCGCCACCAGAAGCCAAAGCCAAAGCCAGAATTGGCGATAAAAAGCCCAGAGTAATCGCGATGGACAAATTATCATTTTGACCAGAAGTAGCCACAGCCACAGCCACCAGCCCAGTAATGATATTGAGACTTAACTTGGCAATTCCAAGCGACCAAAAAGCCGTGAGCCAAGCATAAAAAGGCTTTGCGCCAATGGGAAGAAGAGAAGCACCTACCGCAACAGGAGCCATCAACCCAGTGAGGAGAAAACTAACCTCAATCAAAGCTTGAAAAGCCGCCTGCATCGCCACCATAAACGACTCAGCAACCGCCAACAGAACCGAAGAAGAAATCGTATTTTGAATTTTAGAAATACCACTCAGCCCAGTACCCAGAGGATCTTGACTAAAACTATCAATCTGCTGCTGCATCTTATTCCCTAACGCTTTAGAGACATCAATGAAACTAGAATCGTAAGCACTCTTTAACTCCTTAGCCTGAGCGATAACCGAATCCATACAGGCTTTCTGATCCGCAGGTTTAAGCACATAGCATTGATTTGCCGAAGCGCTCAGGGTACTCGAGATATTGGAATAATTACTGAGAGCATCTAAAGTCTTTTGGAGATCTGCTTGAGAAGTAAGGGAACTCAAAATAGAATCATTGGTACTATTGATGATTCCCCGCATCCCCGTCGTCAGGGACACAAGATTCTGCCCACCATTCGCCAACAATAAAATCACGATAATCGGCCAGATAATCTCGCTGAAACTCTGATAGCTTCTGTCGTCTAACAAATCCTTGCCAAATTTAACGATCCAAAAAAACAAAGTCGTAACCGCGATCGTCAACCCTAAATTAGTGAGAACCTTAAAAATATTGCCATCAAACGCAAGATTCCAAGTACTTTGCCAAGCTTCTTGAATTGACTGCGAGACGAGCTTCGAGTCATTAATCACAATTTGCTGAGCAATCGTAATGGCATAAAACATTGGCAAACCAACCTAAAAAAATTACTTAGAAAGGATTAAAGGCATTCTCGATTTGATCACCGACCGAAACTCTAAAGCTTGGGACAAGCTTTGTCCCTTAAGAGTGCTATTCGTCTCATCCAAATTTGCCAAAGCCGCCGCACCTTGCTCCGTTTGCAGCAATTGGAGTTGCAAATTTTGACCGTCAATCATAGATTGCTGCATAGCCTGCTGAGACATCAAAGAATTTTGATTAGCTAAAGTAGCAAGTTGATTGGATAGATTGGCATTCTGGCTGGCATTGTTACCAAACTGAGAAGAAATGCTGGACAAAATGGCAGCATTATTCGCATTCTGATTAGCGATCGCCTTGAGAACATCCTGAGTCGAAGTAAAAGACTGAGCTTGTTGGGCTAAATTCTTCGTCTGCTCGGAAGTTGTCTGGGACGCATTTGCCGAATTTCCAGAGGTGCTAGCAATTTGCTGAGTGGCACTGCCAACTTGAGTACTGGACTGAGAAGCCATAGTCGAGTTAGTTGAAAAGCCAGATATTTTGTTGCCACTAGCCACAAGCGTCTGTAAAAACTGATTTAAACGCGCTTGACCCTCTAACCCCAACACATTATTGACACTAGTTTGAGTGATTGCCGCCGTCACAGTACCCTTAGTGAGTAAGCTATTGGTAAACCCCGCATCATTAAAAATGAGAGGTAAAGATTTCAAACTCGCAATCAGCGACTGCTGAGACTTGGCAGGATCTAGAAGCCCACGCTCACCGATAATCCCTGCAATTTGCTGCTTCAAAGGATCGAAATATTGACTCAATAGAGAATCCAACGCAGTTTTCATAAACGCGCCCGAACTAATCGAATTAATTAACTGATTAACTTGATTGATTAATCCATTAATATCGCTAATCCCAGGTAGATTAGAAAGAGAGGGGGAAGCAGAAAGAGGAGCAGTACCCGCAAAACTAGGAACATTAATCTGTGCTGTTGCAGGGAGATTCCCAGTAATCCATAAAGAGCAACCTACCAAACTACCAGTGCATAAAGCGCATAATCTCATTGATTTCATCGTCATGCCTCCAAAAAACTCAAAGACTAGAACCCGCAGCAAGTTCGGGCAATTTCAGAGGGCGACTATCCCTTAAAGCACTTGCCATCTCCTTAGAAAAAGCCGCCAGTCCTTTGTAGGGATCTCCCAGAGCCGACATATAAGCACTACGAGCCGCCTGCTCATCAGGATTATTCGCCACCACTCCCAGTTGCACGTAACTGGGAAAGAAACGCACAAAGGTATACACACCCGCATCATCAAGCAACCACTGCGAATAAATCAATTCGCGCTTGGGGAAAAATCTTTCCTCAGCATTCTGAGCGATCACCTGTCGGGGATACTTGAGAATATTCACAAAACTATCCACTGCCGAAGGTTGGATTCTGCCGATTAATCGCGTCGATAAATTCTGAAGAATCTTAGAAGCCGAAGGCGACCGAGCGATCGTATCGGGATCTTGAGCGGAGATAATTACCTTGATTCCAGCCTTCGCACCATTGGCACAGAGTCGAGCCACCATTTCCGAGATCGTGGGATATTCAAATAAAATCGGTGCTTCATCGATAAACAAAATGCTTGCAGGTGAAGATAGCGCCCGTCTGAGTGCTGCTGAATAAGCAGACAAAGCCAAAATCGCCGCATCTTCTGCTTCCGATAAATTCCTGAGCGCAAACACCAACAATCTCGCCTCACTGCGAAAAGTAGAAGGACGAGAAATGGCGCGACCAATCCGAGAATTGAGCCAAAATCTGAGTTGGACAATGATCTGATTAATCGCCTGATCTATTTGCTCGCTGCCAGCTAAATCAGCCTGTACCGAAGACTTACCAGAATTCAAAAAATAATCCAAAAAATCTGACAGAGTCGGCATCCTTAGCCAAGCATCCGTACCAAACCCTTCCGAAATCGCAGTAGCATAGCGGATTTTAATCTGATCATCATCAAAAAAAGCATTGATGACAGGTACTAACAAAGAACGGATTAGCTGTCGCAACTGTCTTTCCGAAGAAGATAGATTATGCTGCCCAGCCCCAAATACCATCGTCATCAGTGCCGACTCGACAAAGGACTTAAAATCCCGCAAGCGCTCATCTGCCTGCTCCTCATTGAAAGCCCGTAGATCTGGCAATTCCAGAATATTGGAGGACTCCTTAGTGATATCAAAATAAGCACCTAGATCCTTAATAAAGTGAGTGTAATCTGTAAAAGTACTCGTACCGTCAGGCTTAGGAAAATCTAGAGCCACGATTTGCTGATCGTTACAAAGAGCTTGAGTCAACAGTGCCGAAACCATCACCGATTTGCCAGCACGAGTAGTCGCGAAGATGCCAAAATTACGATGTTTGCGGATATCAATATATAAAGGCATCCCGCCCTCTTCCGAGATCAACTCAAACCCAGTTTTATCCACAGACCGAGGCAATACGCAAGCCGTAAAAGCAACCGATTCATCAGACAAATAGACATGACGACGGTGAAACGGCTTCGCCAACAAATTGCCAAAGACAATAGGTAAAGTTTGCTTCCAAATCAACCAAGCATACTCCGTCTCCCGTTCGACCCAAGCAGGACGTTGGAAACAACTAGAAAAATAGCGACAAGCATCATCCAACAGAACAGGATTAGAGCGACGAATCAGAAAAACAACAGCCACATTAATCGGGATTGCCCCCTCATAAAGAGCCTCCTGAGCCTTAATCGCCTTATCCTGCTTCAGCGAAGCCATCACATTTACATTTCGCACCGAAGCCGACTGCTCCTGCGAAACAATGCTCTGCTTCGTCACCCGTTGCATATTCGCCTTAACGATCGCCTCATTCGCCTTCGTAAACTGACAAACGACCTCAGTATTTGCCACCGCATCACGGGAAAGAGCCTCCCAGAGATAGCGCAACTGCCTACCCTTAGAAGACCAACCCGCAGGCTTATCGATAAAAGTTAAGACACCTATATATTCGCCTTTCAAAAATACAAAACGGCGATCGGCAAAAGGAATCGACTCAGCCCGTTCGAGAAGTTTTGTACTCATATGAACCTGAGACTGAGATTGCTCAACCAGCCCCGATTCAGACATGACAATTAGTTGAGGTATAGGAGGAGCAGCAGAGGTATTGAATTGCCCCCAAAGTTCTTCCCATAATTCTGAATCAGTTAAAGGTCTTAAATCTAACCCCATCCGAGTGGTCAAAATCTGCTCCCAATTGAGAAACCCATCAGTAAAAGCCCTAGCAAACATCTGCTCGTATTGCTCGTGCTCTAGCTGATTATCTTTACCAACAAAGCCTTGAGAAACCTTTTGAATCCAAGCCAGAGCTTTTTCCAGAGGATCTGAAGCCGCAACCGCAGAGCCTTTAACCGTATAAGTCGCATAAACTCGAAGGAACTTAGGCTTTCTCAGTCCCAAGCTAGACAATTCTTGAATCCGAGCCTTTTCACCCATCATCAAAAACTTAAGCTCAGGAGTATCCGCCAACTCATACAAATCCTGCAACTGACATTGGCGATCTCGATCTGAACTAAAAGAACCAAAATGAACCGTCAGACTTTCGTGATCTGGGATATCCTTTAATCCAGACTGGAGTGCCTCAAAAATTGAAGACTCCTGCGCGTCAGAAAGAGTCGTATGAAAACCCTGAGACTGCCAACCAAACACAAACTGCAATAAATCAGAAGAAGAACCCTGCTTTAAAACAAAACAGCTAATCGAGCGACCACGGAGTTCAAACTTAAGCAGATACTCTAAAGCAAGCTCCTTTTCAAAATGTTTAAACCCTTTTTCTTGGACCATGATGGTTGCGACAAAGCTCCTTACGCAAATAACCTTTAAACCCAGAGAAATGATAAACACCTCTAGACCAACGGGGAACAGGAATAAACTTGGATAAGAACTTATGAGGACGAGAACCAGTTAAGACCCACCAAGTAGCATCACCCCAGGCGACAATCAGAATCACCCATAACCAAGGCAAATTGAGAAAAACGTAACAAACAAAAAACAAAAAAAGACTGATAAGAATCCAAGGAAAAACCAGATCCGAGGGAAAAGGACCAATCTTAGGACTAGCCCCAAGAATTTGATTTACTCTGCGAAACTCACGATCATTGGACACAAGTAACCAACCTTATTAACCAGTAATCAGCTTCGCGAGGATATCGCCCAGAGTAACAGTAACGACTAAGATCAAGGGAATACGAGCCAACTGCTGCCAGTCATCATCATTTCTCGCCGCTTGAATGACTCTAACCAGAGAGATACCCAGATAGATAACAAAAATTGCTCTTAAGACATTAAAGACAATGGAAACAGCATTACCACCACCAGTACCACCGCCAATATTGAACTTGCTAGAAAGCCAAGTTTCAGTAGTTTGGAAGAACTGAGCATGAGCAGGCTCAACGGATAAAACAAACAGCATACCCACCAAAAATCCAACGCCAGTTCCAAGAATTAGAGTGGCATAGAATTTATTATTGCGAGTATATTTAAGAATCATTTGATAGATACTCAACAAAGTTTTTGGCTCAGCCAACAAAAAGCCAATTAGCAACAAGAAAGCAGTAAAAAATAGCCCTTTAAGGCAAGCCATAAAGGAGAAAGCTAAAAATAAATAAGTCATAATACTTGCAACTTAATTAGACCTAAAAACCATAGTTATTAATTTCCACAAGCGTATTGAGCCTCTTGGAAATCACTGATAACAAAGTTAATGAGGGAACAATAGAAGATATTGCTTTAGCTATCAATGCCTTTTATATAAATAGTATATAAATTCTTTAAAAAAGTTTATATTTTAGTTTTATAGTATTTAGACATCTAAAGAGTGATCGAGATATTTGAGCTTTTTTATCGTTATGACATTTGAGTTTCAGCTTCCATCCCTATTAGCTAACTCTAGTGGCAGTACCTTTACTTATTGGGGCTACTGTTATTGTTAATAAATTACACAAAAACTTTAGATGAGCGTATTTTTTAAAACTCTTGTCTAGTAATGATTTTGTGAATATGCATAAGTAATACCATCATCATGTAAATATATCTTGGTTTCATTATCTAATGAAACCAAGATATATTTACATGATGATGATTCTAGTTTTTATCCACAATTTTTCATTAAATAAGCGTAAAAGTCTTGGCTCTATAGGTGTTTCGAGGAGGTCAAACATGATAAACGGATCAATGCTTTTAATAACGGGTGTTTCAGCTGTCAAAGACCTCCGAGGCTAAAACTATTGCACATCAAGCATTTCAGCCATTTACGCTAAAGCATCTCCCCGAAACACCTATTGAGCCAAAGTCTTTTGTTATTTACACCCTAGATTTTAGTCTTGAATCATCTACTAGGTGTCACCCGAGTTTTCTACTTTTAGTGAGTACGAATAATGGATGGATCTAAACTAACACTTAGCTTGGATTTTTAAGAATGGCTTAAACTCTAACTAATGTTGTTAAGGCTAAATTCCAAACTCTATATAAGTAGTTGGATGAAATTAATTAGGCAAATACATGGCGGAAACGATTAATCAGTCTTGACATGTACTTAATAGTTAGATTTTTGCAATCATTATGTTTTGATATCATTATATAAATACACCAAGATGTAATAACACCTTTAGTGTTTTAAGCTTTTTCCTAGAAATAACTTAAAACACTAAGCTCAATGGGCATTTTGGGGAGTTCAAACATGATAAATGACACAAAGCTTTCAATGGCAGGTATTACATCCGTTGAACACCTCCTAGTCTGAAAGCATTTTATATCAAGCACTTCAGACTAGGAGGTTAAGGTAACTCCCCGAAACACCTATTGAGCCAAACACTGATAGTTGTTAAATGTAGAAATTGCTGTAATTTCAAATAACTTCTAGAGGATAGAAAGTCTGTGTATTCGTGCTATCAAAGATTCAAAATTCTAGAGGCTGAAACCAACTATGTATATATTTATATAATTGTCTCTTGATATGAATATGTAATCAAGTCTTGATGTAAGTATGTAATGACACCAAGACTTGATTAAACTAACCCTTTAAATTTTTAATCGCACTTTCAGCTCGTAATAGGATACCTTGCTTGCGTCTATGGTCATTAATTGCCGCCGCTTGCTGAGAAATTAACTTCATGACTTCTTCATTTTGTTGGCAAATTTCCCATGCTGCTTCAATAAAAGCGTCCTTAGTAATACCTTGATCTGATTTCAAGTTATTCAAAGCTTTATTGATTGATTTTCGGAGCCTAACTGTAGATGCTACTTTTTGCTCTTCATTGTTTATAACTGATTGTGTTTCTTGAATCTCAATAAATTCTTGATTATTACTAATATTATTAACCTCGCTACTAATTGAGGTATCTCGATGCACTTTAGGACGTTTACTGCGCCTTAAAAAATCTTCTATTTCTGCTGCACACATAGCTCTAAATCCTCAACTACTTGAATAAAGGGGTTTTCCAAATCTTTATAGCCAATTTCAGATAATGTTTTGCCATTATCCATCGCTTGCTTATGCCGTTCAGACTGCAAAATTGATGAAAAGACTCTAAGTTGTTCTTCGTTTGCAGTAGCTTTGATGAGTGTTGTTGCTTTTTTGCTAGTAGTTGTTTGGTTTGCTCCAACCCATACATCTTTAAAAGGTAGTACACCCAAAATGTCTCCGTTGAGCAATTCAATGTCTTTCAACTCAGCAATTGTGTCAATAGTTCGCAGTAAGGACTGAACTCCTTTAATCGTGCACTCGCAGGAAATCAATAGTTTATTAGCTGCTCCCATACAAGAAATACACAATTGAGATCGTTGGGGAGGTGAGTCAATGATACAGAAGTCAAATAGATCATTAAGTGGTTTAAGGTACTTACGAAGCATGAGACCTCCCATCCCAGAATCAGCTAAATGTTGCTGAATTTTATCTAAGCCGTCGTCACTAGGTATCAAAAATATATTAGGTATATCTAACTGATAAACAGCTTCAATTGGTTTTACGATTCCCTTGAGAACTTCAAATAGGCTTGGCTCATCTTGATTAGTTTGATGTCTTGAGTAGAGTGTTAGAGAGCTTTGTGGATCGCCATCTACTAATAAAACCTTGTATTTGGTTGCTAGCATTCGGGCTACAAAGTAAGCGCAGCTTGTCTTACCCTGTCCACCAGCTAATGAACATATCGTTAATGTGATCATGTAATGATGTAGTTATATTTTTGTCTCATTTGGTAATGACACCAAAATATAATGACATCATTACATGAATAAATCAATAAGGTGTTCATATATCAGTAAGTCATAACAAGATTTGCGACTAAAAAATAAAGATTTAATAAGTATTTTGATGTTCAATGGATAGTAATATACTCCCTTCCCACTTAAAGAATAGATGTGTCCAAGTCAAGAATTGGCAATGGAATTAGTAATGAAAGGTTTGCTTAGGACACAAAATACAAAATAAAAGTGGTGGTGATATGTATCACCACCACTTTTATTTTGTATTTTGATAGTTATCTTTTTTGAAGGTATCCTTTTCCTTAAAAGATCTAAGAAGTTTATCATCTTTGATCTCTCCGAAGTGTTTATTGACATGTATAAAAGTAGTCTTACATCACGTATATATTTTCAATTTCTTAATTTCTTAATACTGGTTACTAGCAAGAACTCGACTAACTTGAGTGGGTTGCCACTTAGAATTACGTTTAGTCGTAAAGCCTTGGAGATTAAGCTCATCAGCAATCATCTGTAAAGTTGCGCCATCAGATTTCATGGAAGAGATCAAAGCAATAACATGAGCTTCGGCAGGATTGCGCCGCAACTTTTTATCAACGACTTGATAGCCATAGGGAGGGCTGCCGCAATGATGACCGAGCATTTTCTTAGAAGCCATAGCGTGAATCGTGCGATTGGAAACACAACTTCGTTGTAGTTGATTTAAAGCCGAAGCAATATTTACAAAGAATAGATCAAGCCCACTTTGAGTGTTCAAGCCTTCAACAATACTGTGGAGACTAGCCTTGTAACCCACAACTTTAGAAATGATCTGAAGTACATCTAAAGAATTGGGAGACAAACAGCCTAGTTGATAGACAATCAAAGCAGACGCAGTACTAGACTCAAGTAAGGCAAAAGATTGTTGAAGACCGACTGAAATATTGCCAACCCTTTCACCTGAGTCAAAAAAAATATTAACTAAATCAAAATCTAGAGAACGAGCATAAGCCCAAATCGCATCAAACTGGTCAGAGTCATCAACCGCCTGAAGAGGCAGAAAATCATCAACCCTAACGTAACCGATCGCTTTAGTCCGCATTAAATAGTCACCAAAACCTAAATCAAAAAATGCCATCCGCCAGCATTTCCTGACGGGAGTAATTAATCGGAAAATTCAAGAAACAAGCAGAAAGAGAGATTTCTGAAATCGCAGGGAAAAACCGCAAAGTAGTAGAAGCAAGGAGTTTAGGATTGTCCGCAACACGACCAAAAGCTTGCTTCGAGAGAGTACGCACAATTAAAACTTCACCATCAGGGCTAGGGGAAAGAGATAGCTCTGCTTCTTCTGGAGAAGTAAACAATTCACTGTAAACTTGCCCCAACAAACGCCATTGATGTTGCCAAAAAGTCAAACCCCGAAGTTGATGATAAAGAGCAAACTCAGCTAAAGCTGCAATATTACGCCAAGAAATATCATCACGATGAAAAAGCTGTCGCACCTCAGAAATTGCCTGAGAACATTCCCGTTCAAACATAATGCAAGGGATAGGCTCAGCAAAGCGAGAAGGAGTATTACCTAAAGCCAACAAAGCCTGATTTACGAGAGACTTGATCTGAGACAAAAGAGCCTGCTCAACTTTTTGCAACTGCCAAAGCAGACCTTGCTTAGTGGTTGCATACATAGCAGGTAACCGATTTAACACATAGGCACATAGATCGTCGATACCCACCTGCCGAGGCAAAAGCGCCCCCATGTTAGCCAACTGAGACTTGACCTCCTTAAGAGTCAAATCCTCTAAGACATTAATCGCAGGATTAGAAGCAAACAGGAGATAAGACTCAAGGACAGGACTAGGTAACTTACCTGAATGACCCGAATTATTAGTAACACACTGATGATGTTGATAAGAACCTTTACGTTGTAAATAAGCCTTAACATCACGAACGCGAAAGCGATCGCTAATACTCAAACCCACAAAATCAGGAGCCTCAGAAGAGAGAGCCATCTGAAAAGCAAGAGGAACCTGTTGCCATCGCAAAGCAGGATTCCGAAACAACTTTTGTAAGCGCATCAAAACACAAGCAGGATTGTCTAAATCAGGAGGAAAAAGTGAAACCAACTGCCGCAAAGGTTGGCGCATTACCCCCAACAGCCCTTGACGAACCACCGCAAGAATTTGATGTTGGAACTCATGCTTAGCGCGAAGCCGTTGTTGAACCCAGCCTCGGTGAGTATTGGCATAGAGAACAGGCAAACGATTCAGAGAAAAAGCCGCAACCTCAGCAATGTTAATCCTGTCACGAGCAGAAGCATTAAGCAGATTGATTTGAGCCTGAACTTCTAAGACAACAATCTCCTCAAGAACATTTTTGAAAGAGGACATAAACTTAGAGAGAATGGAACAAAAACAGGAAAGTAATTTCCATACTTCCGTAAATGGAATAATTTGTAAAGTTGAAAATCTGATACTTCACAGAAATTTATAAACAGAAAGGATTGACAGAAGAGAAGCAATATTTTACAAAAGCACCCTTTTGTAAAATGCTCTAGGAGAGTATTACAAGGATATTCTACATCAACTAGCACAGTCAATAAATCCAAATCCAGAAGAAGAAATAGAAAGATTTGTAATGATTTAAAATCACCAATAAGACATTGATGATAGATTGCAAATCAACAAAGGGATAGAAAGCAGTTGTATTGAAATAGAGAGATAAAAACTATGACAAGAAACATACAAGACTACATCGATCGCGGATATACCTACGAAGAACTATTGAGCCAAGGACTAGCAGATCCCAGTGACCTCGAATCCTATGAATCAGCCTACTCACTACCCCCACAAGCAGAACAGCTCAAGATTAGGAAAAAAGTGAAAAAGTCAAAACAACAACCTAACCAAATCGACTTTTAATCGCCACGACTATTCATAACCATGCAAAGGTCAGTGAATATCAAAGATGCTTAGGCGGAAGTAATCTCCTCGCCTAAGCATCGCTAAAAGATGTAATAGCAAGAATGTTGAAGATATGGAATTCAGGCAAATCAACATTAAAACGGGCAAAGAACTCCCACTACCGCCTAAAATCGTTGAGAACACATACCTCGAACAAAAGTTTGGCAGAGAACTAGACCCAACCAAACTAGCGATCGGCAGAATGTACGATGGCATAACCGAGAGAGACATTGAGAACCTCAAAGAACAAGGACTGCATATCATCCTTGCCAGTGGAAGAACCGCCTACTTTGCCGATCGCGCCATCGCCGAAAAAGTAAGTACTGAAATCTTCCCCAACCATAGTGATGCCGTCGCCTATGGCAGCTTGCCAATATCTGACGCAAAGACCGCCGTAACCAAAGAGAAAGCACTCATTCTCATTATTGACGATGAAAGTCTGAGCAAAGATGCAGACACAGGCACATACAAAGCCGACTGGGGAAAAGAACCTATTACTCTAAGCAACGGAATCACCATTAGCGACAAAGCGATGGGAGCGATCGCCAGCAAACTTGGAGACTGCTATAGCCTCATCTCCGCAGACCTAGCCAAAGCCCTAGAAGCCGAAGCCAAACGCCCATTTCAATTTCGCGCAGGCGTACCCGAATGGGAAGGGATAATCAAAGGAACCTGTCGGAGTAGCCTTCTGTGCCAAGCCCTAGAAGTCGATGCGATCGTCGCCAAATCCAGCATCAAAGGCGATCGCAAAACCACCACCACAGGCATCCATGAAGTAAACCTATACTGGTCAAGAAAAGAAGACGCAAGATTCACCGAACAAAAACTAGGAACCCAAGCGCTAGTCTTTTTCCCAGAAGGAGTGCAAGCAGACGTACTGCCCAAACTAAAAGCCAAAGCCGAAAGCCTAGCTGAAGCCCAAGCAGATCCACGCAAAATCGCCCAACTCTACATCGAACGCCACGAAAAGCGCCTAGAAAAAAGTCAAGAACCAGAAGTAGAGGAAATTACCCAGTTAATCGAACCAGAACTAGCCCAAGAACTAGGACTCACCGAAATAATTAACCCCAACGATCGTCAGCAAAACCCACCCCCAGACAAAGAATACAAAGACTGGCTGTACGAAGTTTTAAAAGCCGACCTGACTGAAGGAGGACATTGTCAAATCCTCGAAATGGAAGACATCACCAAACGCTTGCAGGAATTCATGCAAAGCGAATGGGTCGATGTCGCCACAGGCGGCGTATACGTTCCTAGCGGCATCGCGCAGCCCCACAACCAACTACAGGAAGGAGAGGTTAGCTTCAAAGGACTGCCCGATGGCGCAAAAGTCGGCATTTACCGCAGCCCCGTCGCCAACGCCGCCAACTTTGACGTATTTACCAACAACCTCAAAACCCTACGGGAAAACGACCCCGAAGCCTACGTGCAGAAAGGCATTTGCTACATGAATCCCAGTGATGCCAAAAGACTGGTCATCGACTTTGACGGCGATCGCGTAGGGATAATCCCTAGTCAACTAACCCCCGACCAACAAACCCAAACCCAAAAAGAAATCGAGCAGTATCCCACCCTGATCCAAGAAATAATCACCAAGAACCTGCCTGAAAACAAACCCGTACAGGTCGAAAAAGAAAAGAAAATCCCCCGTGACCAAGAGCATGGATTTCCGAACCTAGCTAGTGCTGCCATCAATGCTGCCGATAACCCCACAGGAAAAGTCGCCAATCTCGGCATGAGGCTAGAAGCATTGCGGTGGGATACGCAAAATATTGCCCCAGAGGACAAAGCCAGCTATTTACAGAATATCGGCAACCACTTTCAAAAAGTACTAGCCGAAGATCTGAGTGACAAACATAAATTTCAAATCCTCAACGATGACTGGCGATCGCGCATTAGCGAAATTAGGGAAATCGCCCAAAAAGTTCCCCATAGCACCCAACAAGTAAAGACTATAGAAGAAGGATTAGGCAAAACCGAGCGTTTACTTTGGGACTTAGAAACCCTAACCGCAGTCAATCTTCAACGAGCAGTTGATACACCGAAAAGTGCGAGAAAAGTTGACGAGCAGGAATTTGAATTTTGTCAAAAAATAGGCAAATTCAAAGAAGTGGAATGGATTAAAGACAAGGACAATACCCAAGCCTACCTAGGCAATCGTGGACTGAAAACCAATACTCAAGATCCCGTGGGTTGGATGGTAGAGCAAGCTAACCAGATTCATCACGAATATAAACTAGTCGGCGATCGCAACTACAACCGATTCGATCACCTCCTGCCCAAAGACAAACTCAATCCCGAACATACAACATGGGCAAAAGAGATCTCCTCAGAATATAGCCATCAAATCGCCAAAGCTGTCGCCACCCGCAATCGCCTAGAACATGAAGAAGAAATCGCGATTGTTGCCACCTCCCCCAAAGGCAATATCATTGAAATCGTCAGTCCCAGCCAAGCAGACCCAGAGGGCAAATCACCAATATGGGACATGGCAAAACAAGGGGAAAGCGTGGATATACAGATCGCCCAAAACAAAGACTGGAAAACCAAAAGCAACTATCCCTACAAAGCCGTAGCCATCCTTGACGAAGAAACCAAAGTTGATATCGGACTAATCTCGCCAGAGACAATTAAAAAATATGGAAAGACCCTAGAAGATGGCAAAGTATTAGCGAACTTAAAACTCGACTTTAACCTTGGCATCTCCAGAAACGATGTCAAAGACATGTTTGCCACAGCCGAAAAGTACTTAGAAGCGCAAAGTGCCACCATCCCAGAAAACGAACGCGAAAGCAGAGCCGCCGCCTTGTGGCATAACAACAACAGAGCGATCGCCGCCAAGATGTTCACCGAAATCGTGACCGCGCAACTGCAAGAACTACAAGTCGATAAAGTGAAAGTCATCGGCTTGCAATACGACAGCAACGAACTAAAAGATAAACAATGGCAGCCCAATGAATCAGTCAATTGCCGACTAGCAATTGAATCGAATCCTGAGAGTCCAATTTATGACAAGAGAGTAATTCAAATTCAAACAGGAGAGCAATGGAAAAATATTGGAGTTGTCCACAGTGACGCAGCCTATATGCCCATTGGCACAGAATTCACCGCAAATATCAATCTATCCGCAAGTAAAAAAGACGCAGACTTAGCGATCGCTAAAAGCACAGTCAAACTACCCGAAATCTGGCATGGACTATCCCCCGAACGAGTCAAAGAAGCCTTTAACCTTGATGAGATCGTACCGAAATTAAAAGAAGCGATCGCTAAAGCCGCCGCTAATCAACCGACAATGACCGAATTTGTGGCAAAACTTGCCGATGAGAACGTGGGCTTAAAAGCACAAGTCCAGACAGGCGGCAGAATCAACGGGATTACCTATCTCTACGAAGGACAAACTATAAAAGCAAGCTTAATTGAAATGTCGTGGAAAAATCTCGCCATGATAGGCGTGAAATATGACCCAGAGCGAGATCGCGAAGCCCTTACCGCACCTTCATCGCCAACCCTACCGCAGTCAAAACTACCGATAGAACAAGAACCACAGAACGTACAGTCAAACACTCAACCCAATACTAAAGCGAATCCCCTAAGTCCAATCGAGCAGAAACTAAATTTAGTTCAGTCAGAACAGCCAATCAAAATCACAGGCAAACCCATCCAAATGGTTTATCCCCTCAAAATGCATGGAGAACCCAATCCACTACCAGTAACTACTTGTATCGAAGCCATGCGGGGACATGGTAGATGTCACACGACGCGGAGATACGAACCCTATGCCGCTTACGGATTTAAGGAAGGAGACATAGCGATCGCCTATGCAGGAGAACAGAAAGTCGCCCTGCGCGTAGGAAAGCAATACCAAATCACACAGGAGATGCTGAGAGATACGGAGTATCAGAAACAATGGTCAAACATGGAAAAGCATGGAGCCAAGGAATTACAGACCTTCCAAGGACATCGCAACACATGGGGAATGCACTTTGAGCCATTGGGAGACTATATCGACGGCAAGATTGTCCCATTCCCATCACTAGAAAAGCAATCTAACTCCATAGTTACCGATATCCAGAAACTAGAAGAATGGAGACAAACCGCCCAGTATCTCGGTAAAAGTGAAAACTATATTAATCGCATCCAAGAACTGATAGAAGGCGAGAGCATAACCGAAAAAGCATCTCTTGCTATGTCCAGAGATAGCGAGATGTTAGCTAAACAAGTAGCCTCGCAGTGGCGAGAGATATTAGCAGTGAAGAGTGATTATATTGAACAACAAGACGGGCAACTGGTATTTGAGCGCAAAGGCAACGAAGGCAAATACAGAGCGACATGGGAAAAGACCACAGACAGCCTGACCTTAGAATCCAAAACCGTAACAGAAGGCTCAATCAAGTATGCGCCCCTACTGACTCAGCAAGGATTAGAAATCACCCAAAATCAAGTCACCGTCAAAGATGCTAAGAACGTCGATCTCGCCCTTAAAGTAATCGCCGAAAGTCAAAAGCAAAAACAGGAACAGAGATGATTACACGAAGTTAACCCACAGACAAAGCATTGGTAATTTTGCATATTTGTTAAATCAAGCAACGCGCCAAGCAAAAAATAAAGCAAAAGTTAAAGTGGATCGGCATTTAAAGCGAATGGGGTGAGTTATGAGGTTGTATGATGATCGAAATAAGTGAGAAGCTTGCTCATAAATTGAGGTAAAACTATGATTCAACTCGAACAAGTTCATCAAGATATTGATGCATTGCCCGAAGAGGCTCAGAGTTTGCTGGTTGATTTTATTCAATTTCTTAAGCATCGTTATTCGCAACCAAAGTCCGATCTGTCATTATTGCAATCTGGAAAAACTTACCAAGTTGTAACACCTTTAAATTCGCACAAAGCGGCGCAAACACTAGCAACATTATTAGAAGAAACTAAGCAAAAACAAAGCCATGATTGAGGCTCAGCGTTTTCCATTTTTAGAGACAAAGGATATCTATGGAGATGTGGATGTAGTACCAAACTTGCCTTTTACCTTGACTTACGGACAAAACTCGATCGCAGTGTTTGGTCTTTTGGATACTGGTGCTAGTGTTAATGTCTTGCCCTATTCAGTAGGGCGTGATTTAGGTGCTATTTGGGAAGAGCAAAATTTTTCTGTGCAATTAGCTGGCAATCTGGCAACAGTTGAGGCAAAGGGTTTAGCATTATCCGCACAAATTGGTGATTTTCATCCAGTAACCTTGGTATTTGCATGGAGCCAAACAGATGATGTGCCAATCTTATTGGGGCGGATGAATTTTTTCCTAGAGTTTGACGTGTGTTTTTACAGATCGAGATCTCTGTTTGAATTGCGCCCGAAGTCATCAATGGAATAAGTGGCAAGTTGCTACTTATTCCCCTAACTCGGTAAGCGCATATTTCACTTCTGAGAAATTCTTGATGATCATTTCTTCTTTTACTAATTCCCCACTATGACGATTAAATACTTTTCGCCAAATTTCATTCTCTCGATAATTTTTCCCGTCTTGCTGTAAGAACCGATGATTCTTTTCGACAATATGATAGGAATACATCCATTCGCGATCCGAATAGATTGCGCCATTTAAATGATCTTCCGTTAACCAAACTCTAATTTGAAATGTGAGATCGGTCGGATTATAAAATCGCAGATCTACATAATTATAAAAAACACTAGCTCCACTGCCAAAGGGTAATACTCGCCGCTCGTCTGGGAATGGATCGAAGCTATGATGATGTCGTTCTACAACTTCTAAAGGGCTGTGCAAAGCTAACCAATAGAGCAGATTTGCTAATTGACAAAGCCCTCCACCGATTCCAGTTCTCACTTCACCACGCGATAACTGTAGTCCTTCTACATATCCTTTCTCAGTTGTTGTTTTTCCTAATAACTTCCAAAAGGAAAAAGTTTCATGGGGTTTGATTAAAATTCCATCGATAGTCTGACGAGCAATTTGTAAATTAATGACCTTACCTTCTTGCAAAGCTGGATCTGAAGTTCCCAGTTTTCTCCGCAGTAGAGATTTGTGGGATTTACACTTATGCAGAAGATGATCGGGCGATCGCTCAGCAGCAAATTTTTTTACAGTCAATAAATCCGATGCATGGCGAACAATTCGCTTTTGTTGGACGCGCAAATGATAGAAAACTGGATGAATTTCCGATAGTCTTGCCATTAAAAAACTCATGGTTAATTACAGCTAAATATACATTGCCAATCAGATTTTGATCGATCGCTAAAGTTGCCAAGCAAGACTTTTGTAAAGATAGGTACTCAACGCTTATTTTTAGGTTAACGAGCTATTGATAATGTGGCTACGTCCTTCCCTACTCAAAAACCGTAAGAGCGCTTACGCTTGAAGTCCGCGACCAGAGACGTAGTAGGAATAACTACCATGAAAACAGCAATCGGCGCGATGACAGGCAAGACACAGGCGCAGGTATATCGTTCCAGAGCGAGATGTTTGAAGACCAGCAGACAGCAAATAGACCTCGCCAAATCGATGCAAGCCAAAGTAACAGATTTCGGCAACGGTACAAAACTGCTCACCTTCAGAGATGGCACAAAGCGGACAATCCAAATTAAAGATTTGCTTCTCGACGCAGTACAAGCAAGCGTGCAGGAACTAGGAGAATACCTCGCTCAACATCCAGACCAAATTTCCAAAGTAGATCCGAGCATCGTAGAAATGCTGACATATGCCGAGTACTTCGTCAAAGCCGCCATGAACGAATACACCACAGACCCGCAACATTGCCGCGAAGTAGCGACAAGACATCTAGAAACCCTGTCCGAAGACTATCCCCAGATCTTCTCTAAAAAAAACGCAGCACGAGAATTGAACTAAACATCAATCTAGCGATCGCGCTCAAATTCGATTGGAACCGTAAAGATCGCTAGAAATATCCCCCAGCAAAAGTAACAAGCATTAACCCCTATCAGGAAAAACCATGAAAACACAATCATTAACCAAGACCGCAATCGAAGCCATCATCACCATCAGTCTGATTGCATTACTGGGACTATTGACCGCCCTCATCTACGCCCTACTATCATTACTAGGGACTGAACCCGCCCCTCAAGCCCTGCTAACTTCTCAGATAGAAGTACCAGAAACTACAGTCCAGAAACTAGCCACCATCAAAGCACGACTAGAAACAACAGCAGCTTTACCCTCAGCAAAAGCAGCCCCAGCACTAGAATTAGTCCAAGAAGCAAATACAGAAATCATTGCAAGCGCTACTACTAAACCACTCACAAAAATGACCGTTCAAGAACTTAGACCCCTAGCCAGAGAACGCAAAATTCCCAACTGGCGAAAACTGAAGAAGAAAGAACTACTTCTCTCCCTAACTACCTAAACAAGAAAAGGAAGCCCGTCAATGCAGATATCTATCAAAGAATGAGATCTGCGTTGACAAGCAAGAGAAGTAAGAAGAACGCTAGCGCGTGAAGTCCGCGAACGATTGTCCACAAAAAATAAAGTCAGGAGACTAAAACCATGTCCCGTCAACTAAGATTCGACACCCCAGAAGAACTAGCCACAAAAATCATTGATAAACTGAATCCAGAAGAACTGCACGTCACTACCAGAGCCTTGATCGTCCACATCAACGAACAAATTCCCGTCAAGGAACTGGAAAAGACAGTCGCAGCCAGCAATGCAGTAGTTGAAACATCTCGCAAGTCCAAAGCCCGTAAGCCACAAGTCAGCACAGACAAGATGTGGCTGTATCAAGCGAAGAAGGGCTGGGCGTTGACCAACCTCAGTATGCCAATTGAGAAAGTGAGCCAACGCTTGCAGAATCATTATGGCTGCAAGATTCTGGCAACTAAAGAAGGCAAGATCAACTTTCTCCCATCAAAGCCCACCACCATTGACGAACTGCAAAAGAATGGATTTGTCGTTTATCGTCAAGACTTGAACAAGAAAGCAGCCTAGTCCATCAATACCTAATAACCAAAAGCACCTAGATCGTCAGATCTAGGTGCTAAATCATTTTGAGCGTAAAAATAAAATGCTAACCATCGCCAAGACTAACCTCGCCACAGGAGAGATCGTCGATAACGAGATTCAATTTCGGGACACCCTCCTTGAAGCCCTACATCCAGACATCAACCTCAGCATCGGCAATATTTCCAGCTACTTACAAAAGATCGCCAAAGCCGAAAACATCGCTAAAACCAGCAAATCCGCCAGCAAGCGCAGCACCGCCATCAAAAGCATCACACCCCTGAAGAAACAAGCGATCGCCGCCTTAACCAAAGGACTAGACAAATACCAACTAGCAGGAGCATCAGGAGCCAGAAAACATGGAGACTTCTTCTTCAGCCAAGGACTAAACCCCTTTGCCACCTATTTCCCCAGTGCGATGGGACAAATCAACTACGGCTCGATCCTGATGACCGAATGCTTGAAAATCTATAGCATCGAACGAGTAACCATCCTGATTGTCCAAGACAAAGAACATCGCACCGATGACTGTCACGGCAAGATCAGCCATGAATTTCTCAACCAACTGCGCCAAAGCGAAGATTTTGTAATCCCAGCCAACACCCCATTTCAATTCCGAGCAGGAATCGCCAATCAATGGGTTGCCAAAGGAACCTTGCAACTAAGCCTAAACTGTCCCAAAGGCATTGACCTAATTCTGCCACTATCCTGCTTCAAAGGACACAAACCCAAACTAGGTATCCACAAACTCGCCAACCTTAAACTAGGAATCGTCAACTTCGCCCAGAAACGCAGAGTCAAAACCTCTTACACCGTCTGGCAATGGTTTAGCCAACAAGCGATCGCCCAAGATGTCTTACCCACCACCCAACAGAAAGCCGAGACCCTAGTCGCCGCTCAGAGAGACATCAAACAACTCTGCCAACTCGTCCAAACAGAGCAATGGGTCAAAACCGACGATCCAGAAGCCGAACCCAACGAAGAAGAAGCTGACGGCAAAATCCTCGCAGAAATCCTCAAACACGACATCCACGGACAACTGCTAGAACATCCCTACGTGGTGAGAAAGATCGAAGACCTAGTAAGACGACGTTGGTTAACCTTAGCCACCAGTGGCGGTATCAACTTCTCCAGCTTCATGGCACAACCCTGCCAAGAACTAGGCGAACTCGAAATGTGCATCCCCGAAATTCCTGAAGGCGAATATGTCGGATTTCGCTATCCCATCCGCGATCGCAATGACTTGCAGATTTGGACAAACAAATACATTAAAGGCTTAAACCAACAGGGAACCATGTATGTCAACCCAGACATCGCCCGTGACTATTGCGGTATGGACTTTGATGGTGATACTTTCTGCGTCAAATCCGTCCAGAAACTGCCAGTGATCGCCAAAGAAATTCGTCAGCACCACATCAAACCCACCACCTACAAACCCGACAAAGTACCAGTGCAAGGCACATTAGCCGAAGTCGCCCTCAGATCCACCGAAAACCAAATTGGACTGATTACCTATTACCTAGCCACAGCATGGGCAACAGGCAACCATCAGTACATTGCAGGCTTAGCCCAAGAAGTCCAAGTCGCCGTAGATCGGCTCAAATCGGATCTCAGTCATGACCAAGCCTTTCTGGATTCGGTGGGTAAAAGCCTACCGAAACTAGACTGGCTAATCGACCGCAAACAGCAAGGAGTCTATGGCAGCTACTACGAACCAAAACAGAGATGCAAAATGCCTGCAAGACCGATGCAAGCAAGTGGAGAATACCAAGATGCCATCTCATTCTTGATTCAAGCTGTAAACGACATCTGGCAACCCGTAGATTTGCACGAGCGCACCCTGTTCGAATTCCGCGAACTATTTAGCAAACCAAGCGAAACCCTCTACAAAAGAGCGATTGCTCGTCGAGATGAATACACCAGCAAGATTAGGGAAGCGATGAAACTATCAAGCGAGAAAGAATCCCGCAAGAAAATCCTCAGAGCCGCCGTGCAATGGGCAAAAGGACTAGGTGACAAACTGCGACTGAAAGGCGAACAGACGGTGCAAACCTGTGCCGCCGCCATGTGGCAAGCCAGTCACAACGGCGATCATGGCACTGCGAGTGTTGTCTTCAATATGTTCCTACCAGAGATCTGCGATCGCCTCCATGACAATCAACTGATGCGACTGCAAATTGTAGGTGCACAGTATGGAGAACTCGCATCAACCAAATGGACAGGCAATGGAGAACATGCCTGCATCCCCATCGTAGTATCTCAACGTCAAGAAGATGGCAGATATCAGATTGAAGTCATCCGCAAAAGTAGGAAAAAGCCATATCTGCTGGGACTTGTCGCCAAAGACTCCGCCAAAGTATTGGTAGGAGAATACACAGCGTCGCTGAAAACACAGCAAAAGACTATAGTTTGCGAACTGATCGCTGCCTAGAGAACAATTGTTAAACGAAATATCGATAAGGGATATGACAACTAAAGTCATGTCCCTTTTTTATGGCTAGCGCTTGTTCTCAAGAACAAAAACTAGTAAAAAAGCCAAAAATGTACCAACCCATATTTGAAATTACGCCAGAAATCGAGCAGCATTTTGATAGCCCATTGCGAGTAAAAGCAGAAGCAACCGTTGAAGCGATCGCCCTATCGAAATCTATAAACCAAGCTAAACAACAACAGCAGATAGAACTAGCCAAAGCATCGGGATGGGGCACACTCACTGATATCTGGGTGAAAGCCAATCATCAAGGCAACACATGGCAGCATCGATGCCATGAAAAACTAAGTCAACTATTGACCCAGACTGAAATCCAATCTGCCAAATCCGCAACTGCAACTGCTTACCAAACCAGCTTTCAAGTCATCCGTGCCATGTGGGATATTCTCAGCGATATCGGCTTTACAGGTGGAGCGATCGTCGAACCAGCGTGTAACACTCTTGCGTTTATGGGATGTCAGCCTGCGCTGATGAGAGAGCGATCTCAATGGGTCGGTATAGAACTAGACCCGATCTTCGCTCAAATCGCTAGATTGCTCTACCCCGAAGCTTTGATTTACGCTCAAGGATTTGAGACAGTGAGCCTAAGTGACAACAGTTTTGATCTAGCGATCGGTAATGTCCCCTTTGGCAATTACAAACTTTACGATCCGCGCTATGCCCACCTGAACCTAAGCATCCACAATTACTTTCTAGCCAAATGTGCTGACCTAGTGAGAGAAAATGGATTGATCGCCCTGATTACCAGTTGCTTTACCCTTGATGGGTCTAATACCAGCTTTCGGAGATATCTAGCGAGTAAGTTAGAGCTAGTGACCGCTATTAGATTACCAGATATCGCTTTTAAGAAATTTGCCAACACGGAAGTGGTTGCCGATATCCTGATTTTTCGCAAGCTCACAGAAACAGAGCAGAGAGCCACAAATCAGAAAAATTATAAATATCCTGATTGGGTAAAGATAGTTCCATCGGGTAAACACACAGTCAATCAGGAACCAATCATGATTAACCAATGGTTTGTAGAGGCAGCCTAGCGACCGAGCTAGAGAGTAACCACACCAAAACTACCGAGCGAGTCAATTCTTAATAGGACTGACTCGTTTTTTAATTGAGAACAAATCCATGACTACTTACGCATCGAAATTGCGAATTTAGAACATCTGTTAAAGCTGCTTTCTCACAATTGTATGACTATTCCCCCTATTTGAGAGTTATCTGTGAGACGATAAAAATCGAGGTAAGTATTACACGTGCAGGAGAAATGCACCTTGATTAACCAAAAGACTGTCAAACTTCTGGGGCAGCACGTTCGACTAATCGACCTAAGTCGTCCACTTGAACCAACAGCAAGCGAACCCACCCCTCCCCGCATACAGCACATCTCGCATAAAGATTGTGCCGAGATGTGGGAATTTATGTTTGGCATACCATCAACTGCCCTTCCTAATGGACTAGGTTTTGCAGGTGAAATTGTAGAAGCCTCAACTCATGCCAGTACTCACTTAGACGCACCGTGGCATTACGCTCCAACATCGGAGGGACAGCCTGCTTGGACAATTGATGAAATTTCACTGGATTGGTTTGCTGGGCAAGCTATCGTTTTGGACGTATCGGATCTACCCACAGGCTATTTGATCGAACCCGAAGATATAGAGAAGCGCTTAGAGAAATTAAGCCACACCATTACCCCTGGAGAGATAGTACTTTTTTGTACAGGAGCAGATGCAGTATGGGGTACAGAAGAATTTTTTGGCTATGGGTGTGGATTAGGAGAGGAAGCAGTTCTTTATCTCGTAGATCTTGGTGTACGAGTGATTGGCACTGATGCATGGAGTTTGGATCGACCCTACCCAATTATTGGCAATGAGTGGACAACACTTCAAGACCCAAAACGTTTATGGTCGGCTCATTTTGCAGGGATAAAGCGAAAATACTGTCAAATCGAGAAATTAACAAACTTGAGCCAGCTTCCAGCAGTTGGTAGTACAATCCTGTGCTTTCCAATCAAAGTAAAGGGTGGCAGCGGCGCATGGTCAAGAGTTATTGGGTTAGTGCCAGCAGGATAACAAAGGTGGTTGGCTCAGAGACATCATGTCCAGATAATCTCTTGAAACTCTTAGAGAATCTGCTTAGTTTCCAAGAGATGAATCGGTTCGTTTTGGAAGCTACCCTTGTCATCAAGCATCCAGCTTTGTAGATCGTCTGTTTGCCCTTGAAAAACAGAAATGATCGCATAGGAGTACAGTGTCCAAGCGATCGCCTCGTCGAAGGCAGAAGGTACTGCTCTAGCATCTGGATGGGAGTGATAAATGCCGATAATCTCCAAACTGCATTCCCTTGCCTTTTGTTGAACGTCGAGCATTTCTTGAGGATCGATGCTGTAGCGGTCAATCTTACTGACACCATGCGCTTCTGGGGAAATAGGATCAGAACCTGAAGGCAATTGAAAATTAAGAGCCGATTCTTTGTCCCAGATATTACGCATGGCGCGAACTTCACTAACAATCTTGATGGGAGGATCTGAGTATTGAATCTGACCCAAAAGCAAACCGCAACATTCCTCTGGATAAGCTGCTTCGGCGTGGGTTTGCATAGCGAGTTGATGTTCAGCGGATAGATAAATAGCCATACTTTAGAAAATATCAGTTATTCCAACAGTCCCAACCGATTAGAACTGGGAAGCCATAACACATTACCTTTAAGGCTACTTCAAAATTTTAGACTTACAAATCTTATCAATAAGTTGAGCGCCAGATAAACTTACCAAAAAAAGCGATCGCTTTTGCGGTAGCGTCGCTTCAAAATGTGATGGGGATTCGTTGGTTTTTCTATTTACCCAATAAGGCATTTAGATCTATATCAATATCACTTAGATTTGAAGCCATATGCAAGTTTGTTGCCAAACCTTTATCTATGCTTAAGATCTCGTTGTTTTAAGTAGCCTAGCGGCAGATCTATGGAGTATTCACCCCACAAAAGTCGCAAAGCACCTCATTCCTTTTAAGGAATGAGGTGCTTTTTTATTTAAGGAAAAGCCCATGACTAGCAGCCCATTGAAATTCCGCAATATCCTTGGAGAATTCACCATCGCCAAACTATAGAACCCATTTGATATCTTAGGAAGGTTTAGCAAGACGCTTAAGCATAAGCCTGATAAAGCAAAGCTTGAGTCTAGCATTAGCATTGGCTAAAGTTCTGTCAAAGTTCTTAACAAGACTTTTGCATCTCTCAACCCAAGCATTACTTCTTTCGACAATCCAACGCATAGGAATAACCACAAACCCAGATATTCCTTGAGCTTGTTTTTCCTGCTTAGACATTTTCGGTGCAACCTTAAACCTAATCTTAGTCATAATCTGAGGATAAATTCTCTCTAACTCTTTGGTTAAATATTCAGGATTGTATCCGTGATCAACCATTACTGTAATCTTGGGAATGTTGACAGGCTTTGATTTGAAATAATCAATGTTTTGCTCAAACATCTCAATCAAACCTTGATCGTCGGATGCATTGGCTTTGGTGCAGTGGGTAAAGAACGGAAATCCAAGTGAATCAACAGCTAAATGTCGTTTGATGCCATTGGTAGCTTTGTAAGAGCAAAAACCTTTGGACTCAACACTAGCATTACAAGTATTTTTCGTGGCTTGGGAATCAATAATAATTAGGGTTGTCCATTTAGTTTTTTTTAACTTGCTTTCTTGCCTGACTATGTAATGCATTCAGTAAGGAGTCTAGCACCCCTGCTTCCCGCCATTGTTTGTAGTACCAATATACTGTGGAGTATGGTGGGAGGTCTTTTGGTAAATCAGCCCAATTACATCCTTGCTTCAGTTGGTAGAATATGCCATTCAATATTTCACGTTTTGTCCATTCTGGTGGTCTTGTCTTCTTCTTCTTTGGTAATAGAGGTTCGATGATCTCCCATTCTTTGTCGCTTAAATTACTTGTATATCCCATTTGTTAACCCTTTTTGTCTTTATCTTAAGATATCAAATGGGTTCTATATGATTACAAAATATTGAAATATGCAATAATTGACTGAAATTTCATAAATTACTGAATATGACTATTTATACACCTTTTGGAATGCCAATTAGCTTTCCAATGGACTATGCATTTACACTTCTAGCAAGACTTTATCCTAAATATCGACCATCTAAGGTTTTGAAGATAGCAGAAGGTATGGATAAAGCTCCTGAGGCTGTTGCTTGCTTGCTTTCATTTGTAGTCTTTTTACTCAAGCTCTCTCCTATAGTACTTTTTATAAGTGTTTCAGTTATTCCAGGAATCATTTACTGGATGCAAGTTAGGAGTAAGTTTATTGAATTAGTGGTATATCTAGGTATAATTTTCAGAATGATTGGAAATTTTGGCATAATCACAATAGGACTTACTTTATTTGGATACTACTCGTCAGGATGGCAAGGAGTAGCTGTTTTTCTTAGTACAAGATTTCTCGGATTGATAGTAATTTATTCTTTCATTGATATTAAAGAGATAAAACGCCAAGTATCGTTAGGAGGATTTAAATATAATCGTTATGATATGTACTTTATTGATGCATATAGATTTTGTGCAAATAAGACTGGTGTAACACTTGATCTATCCGTTTCTGATCAGGAGATAGAAAGCGATCAGTGGAGAGCCATATATGCTGATTATTATCAGCAAAATAAGATTCTATTTGAAAAATATTGGAATCAGTTCTCATAGTAGATTCAAACAAAAATTAAATGAGAAATTAAAGTTCTGAAATAGTACGATCTCTGTAATATTATCAATATCCTTTCTCTTCCTTAAAAAACAATGGAACCAATTCGTATCTCCTACTATTCTGACGTTCTCTGTATTTGGGCTTATATTGCTCAAATCCGCCTTGATGAACTAGCTGCCAACTTTCCTGACCAAGTTGCGATCGATTATCACTTTGTCTCAATCTTTGGGAATGCCCATGAAAAATTAGAAACCCGCTGGCGCGATAAGGGTGGCTTACGCGGTTACAGCAATCATGTGCATGAGGTTGCCAAAAAGTTCGATCACATTACCGTTCATCCTGATATTTGGGCGATCGCAACACCATCCTCATCAATGTCCGCGCATTTATTTCTCCATGCGATTCAACTTTTAGAAATTAAAGGCATAGTTCCCGAATCTGAAAAGATCTTTGAGAAGGCAATTTGGGCTTTTCGGGAGGCATTTTTTACGAATCTAGAGGATATTAGCGATCGCAAGGTGCAATTTCAAATTGCTGAGGAACTAGGACTAAAAAGCAAGCTCATCCAATCCCAAATCGATAGTGGTGAGGCTTATGCGTTGCTATCCAAAGATTTTGACTTGATCAAAGAGCATACAGTGACAGTCAGTCCGACTTTAATTTTTAATGAAGGGCGGCAGAGGTTGAATGGTAATGTTGGCTATCGTGTAATCGAGGCAAATATTCGAGAATTGCTAAATAATCCGACCGATGAGCAATCTTGGTGTTAGACCGTTACGCTGTATATCGTATTCAATCATTTTAATCAGGAATTCAAGCAACTAGCGGTAACAGTAATACTTTTGGAAATCCAAGTAAAGTTTTAGGATTTATGAACTAAATTCAACAAAACCATCTTAAAAGGAGACATATCATGAACGCAATCAAAATTGAAATTATGGGTACGGGCTGCAAAAAGTGCCAACAGTTAGAATCAAATGCCAAACAAGCTGTGGCAAACCTTAACCTTGCGGCGGAAGTTCTGCACATTACCGATCCTGTGGAAATTGCCATGCGTGGAGTGATGTCTACTCCCGCAATGGCGATCAATGGCAAGGTTGTAAGTAAAGGTCAAGTAATCAGTACAGAGCAAATTCAGCCACTATTACAACGTTAAAGGGATAAATTTATGTTCGATCCCTTTTATCCTTTTGATTGGTTAGCCACTCAGATTGTCACAAAACTTTTGGGATTAAAAATTGCCTCACATTTAGGATCGAGTTTACATTTCTTTCTTTACGATGTACCAAAAGTCTTAACATTACTAATCGTTATTAGCTTTATTATTGGCACATTTCAGAGTTTTTTGGAACCAGAACGGGTTCGCTCTTTACTAGAAGGCAAACGAACTTTTTTAGGAAATATTTTGGCGGCTATGGTGGGAATTGTCACACCATTTTGTTCTTGTTCGGCGGTTCCTTTATTTATCGGATTTTTAGAGGCGGGTGTACCTCTAGGCGTGACTTTTTCCTATCTGATAGCAGCGCCAATGGTAAATGAAGTTGCGATAATCCTATTGTGGGGATTATTTGGATTAAAGGTAACGCTGATCTATATAAGTTTTGGTGTGGGCTTGGCGATCGCTTCTGGATACATCATCGGACTCCTAAAATTAGAAAAATGGGTAGAACCATTTGTTTGGGAACTACAAAAATCTCGTCAAGAATTGCCTTTGGAAGATGAAGATAATCTAGAGCCTCTAGCAATTACCTGGAATCAAAGGTTTGATCAAGGTAAATATCAATCCAGCGAAATTGTGCGATCGTTATGGCTGTATGTGGTGCTTGGTATTGCGATCGGTGCTGGAATTCATGGTTATGTGCCGACCGATTTCATTATCAAATATGCAGGTGCAAATAATCCTTTAGCAGTAACCATCGCAGTAATTTTGGGTGTACCACTTTATGCCAACATTGCAGGGGTAATGCCGATTACTGAAGCTTTAGTTAATAAAGGAATGCCTATGGGTACAGTTTTAGCCTTCACGATGGCTGTAACTGCTCTATCTCTCCCTGAAATGGTAATTCTCAAAAAAGTGCTGCGTCCTCAATTATTAGCCATATTTATCGGGTTAATGACGGTCGGAATTATACCTATTCAATGCGCTGCTTTTTATGATGGAATTCACGCTCACTGAATTTAAGAGTCGTGGTGTAAAAGTATTAAAAGTCAGTAAGGTTTCAATCACGTTGTGTACCGTATTCAAACACCTCAATCAATTTACACAAGAAATCAAGCGATGCCTTCTTTGTCAGATAAGGTGAACTACATTACCCACTGCACAATAGGAGACGGCGTAATTACTGTGGTTAGCGGATGGATGGTAGCTGGGTTATATCGATCGCGCAAATGGATATTCAGAAATACTTGGAAATCAACATTGCTATTTACAGCTCTAGGTTGGATATACACCCTCATTTCGGAAATTTACCGCGTTAGCATTGCCAAGCTTTATGGTGTTTCCATGCTAGTCGTGCCAGTTATTAATATTAGCTGGCTGCCACTTCTGCAATGGGTAATCCTGCCGCCTCTGATTTTGTATATGGCTAAACGTCATATGTTGGGCTATAGGCAAGAGATATAAACAGTATTTATCTTAAGATAATTTTATTGATCGGGAAATTACAAGACAAAATCGACTTTTTTTAAACAATTTCATCATGGCTTCATTTTCTTAATTTATTGTCAAGCTATTAGCTAAATAGTTATAAGCAAATACAGACTGAGTTAGGATAACTGAATCTTGCATCAATACATTAAAAAAATAACATTCTCCCTAGAATGGTTTACGATCGCTTCTCTTATTGGGATTAGCACTAGTATGACATTTTCCTTGCTTTGGGTAAGAGAGATTACTGCTGAACCTTCGATAACTAATTCCCCTTCACCCTCTAAAAACTCCGACAGTCAGAGATATTTAGAGCCAATTAAGCTAGATCAGAAAGCTGATCCCTTACAGCTACCAACAAAGCCTGAAGAGGTGAAGTTGCAAATCGTACAGCCAATTACTTTAGAACAAGCAATCCAAATAGCCCAAGAACATAACCGTGAGTTACAAATCGCTGAACGTACCCTTCAACGTGATGAAGCAGCGTTAAGGCAAGTCCAAGCAACTCAATTCCCTACGCTTAATTTAGAAACAGAATTTGCTAACGAACGCGATGCGAAAGATACTCTTGATGAGTTAAAAAAAGGTGAGATTGAGCAAACAGGAAACTTACTGACAGGAAAGCTCGAATTGAGCTATGACCTATTTAATGGTGGAAGACGATCCGCAAAGATCGCTGCCTCTGAAGCATTAGTGCGCTCTGACCAATTAGAAGTAACCCGACTAAAAGAGCAAGTTCGACTAGAGATATCTAATGCTTACTACGATCTACAGGAAGCTTCGGAGCAGGTAAGAATTACCCAAGCAGCAACCCAAAATGCTCAAAAAAGTCTGGTTGACGCTGAAGCATTAGAAAAAGGAGGCAGGGTTTCAAAATACGACATTCTCAAATCAAGAGTTCAACTGGCTAATGCTGAACAAGAATTTGTTCAAGCACAGAGTGCTTTAGAGATTGCACGTCGGCAATTGTTACCTCTATTTGGTTTAGTACAATCTATTGATTTCACAGCTTCCGATCCAGTGCAGCCACAAGAGCAGTGGCAACAGTCTCTGGAAGAGAGCATCCTTCTTGCTTTCAAAAACCGTCCTGAATTAGAACAACAACTTTCACAACGTCAAATTAGCGAACAGCAACGCACTATTGCACTTAGTGAAACGCAGCCTCAAATTGGTCTATTTGCCAACTATCAAGTGCGAGACAACTTGAGTGATCGCTTCAACACAGTAGATGGCTATGCTGTTGGCATCAGATTACGTTGGAACTTATTTGATGGTGGGGCAGCCTTAGCAGGGGCGCAGCAAGAAGAAGCGAATAAGGCGATCGCCGAAACTCGTTTTGTTGATACCCGAAATCAGATTCGCTTTCAAGTAGAGCGAGCTTACAAAACATTACAGGCAAATACTAAAAATATTAAGACATCAGAGTCTGCGTTAAAACAGGCAAAAGAAGGTTTAGAAATAGCCCGTTTGCAGTTTAAGGCAGAAGTAGCTACTCAACTTGATGTAATCATTGCTGAAAATGAACTTACTCGTGCAGAAGTAAATCGCATCAAAGCTATTCTTAATTACAATCGTGCTCTAGCCGCTTTACAGCGTGCAGTAAGCAATAGAAACTCATCAAGATAGGTTTCCAAATAATAATTTAGACCTATTAAGTTGTCTTTATTTCATTAGTGTCTTTAGCTTTTAGCCTATGGACTGTCTAGACTAATCCTCCACAGCAATCGCGCCATGAAACATTCCCATACCACAGCTAAACTGAAACATTCCTACAGTTTGCGGAGTAAATTCTACAGATGTAGTCTGATTGAGAACTAGGTCTTGAGCAATATGGAAATCAGGGAAGAGAACTTTTTCTAAGCAACTACTGGGATCGCGACGATCAAACTGTAATCGTACAGGCTGACCGCACTTAACTGTTACCAACGAAGGTACATAGCCACCATCAACGGTAATTGTGATTTCCTGAATGCCATCCCTAATTTCTGCTTGTTGCGATTTAGGTTTACTCAAAAGGAACCACCATAATTGCGTAACTATTAGTGATAAACCACCTACAGCGATCGCAATTTTAAGAGCTATAGGTTGCTCAATTGGTTGAAATCTTTCAGTCGATGAATTATGTTTACTCATTTCTGCTGCTGGCACAGTAGAAACTATGCCAAAAGATAAACCAATACTTACTAGAATACTGACCACTTGATGTTTTTTCATGGTTGTTCCTCTTAATTAGTTGAAGAATTGGTTGAAGAAGGACGAAAGTTTCGCAATCTTAAAGCATTTGTGACGACAGAGAGAGAGCTAAGTGCCATCGCACCACCCGCAATAATCGGATTAAGCAACCAGCCAAAGAACGGGTAAAGAATCCCTGCGGCGATCGGAATACCTGCCACATTGTAGATAAAAGCAAAGAAGAGATTTTGTTGAATATTACTGATCGTGGCGCGGCTGAGCTGAATCGCAGTCACAATTCCTTGCAGATCACCAGATATTAGGGTGATATCGCTAGCCGCGATCGCTACATCTGTTCCAGTACCGATCGCTAAACCAACATCAGCTTGAGCTAAAGCAGGAGCATCATTAATGCCATCGCCAACCATCGCCACAACTTTACTTTCAGCTTGCAACTCTCTAATTTTTGCTACTTTTTGATCGGGTCGAACTCCCGCAAATACTCGTTTAATCCCAACCTCACGCGCGATCGCCTCAGCCGTTGATTGATTGTCGCCAGTCAACATTACTACTTCTATTTTCATCCTTTGTAAAGCCGCAACTGCCACTTGAGATGAAGGTTTGAGCTTGTCCGCAATGCCAATTAAGCCACAGGCGGTATTGTCAACCGCAACTAAAACAACAGTTTTTCCGCCTGTTTCCCATGAGTCTTGGTATTGATGAATCTCACTAGTATCAATCTTTAACTCATCCATCCATCGCCTCGTTCCGACCATTACTAAGGAATTATCTACTTTCCCTTGAACACCACTACCTGCGATCGCCATAAAATCTGTCACTTCAGGAATAGTGATATTCTTTTGTTTAGCATGGTTCACAACCGCTTCAGCTAAAGGGTGCTCAGAATTACGCTCGATCGCGGCGACAAGCTTTAATAACTCATCATCATTCTTCTTGATAGAAAAAATATCTGTAACAACAGGTTTACCTTCAGTCAAAGTTCCCGTTTTGTCTAAGACGATAGTTTGAATTTTATGAGCAAGTTCTAAACTACCTGCATCTTTGATTAAAATTCCGTTCTCTGCACCTTTACCAGTTCCTACCATGATCGAAGTGGGAGCCGCTAAGCCCAGAGCACAAGGACAGGCAATAATCAGTACACCCACAGCAGAAATTGTGGCTAGGGTGATGTTGCCCATAATCTCAAACCAGATAATAAATGTGGCGATCGCAATCGAAATTACAACTGGAACAAACCAACCTGTCACTTGGTCTGCAAGTCTTTGAATTGGCGCTTTAGAACCCTGAGCATCTTTTACTAACTGGACAATTTGCGAAAGAACCGAATCTTTGCCGATGTGACTAGCTTTGATTTGCAAACTTCCAGATTTATTCATCGTTGCGCCAATTACGCGATCTCCGACCTTTTTCTCAATGGGAATACTTTCGCCAGTCACCATTGACTCATCGACAGTGGAGTTACCTGCGATCGCCTCACCATCGACGGGAATTTTCTCTCCAGGGCGCACCAGCACGATATCGTTAATTTGCACGTCTTCAATAGGAATGTCTGATTCTTTGCCATCGCGCAAGACTCGTGCTGTTTTTGCTTGCAATCCGATTAACTTACGAATTGCCTCCGAAGTTTCCCCCTTGGCGCGATTCTCAAATAATTTACCCAACAGAATCAACGTAATCACAACTACCGACACTTCATAGTAAACTTCAAGCTTTAAGCCCTGAGAGACAAAGAAACTAGTAGTCCACCAAGGGAAATTTGCCTAGTGAATTAACAAGAGGTAAACTGGCTCAAAAAAGGATTAAGTATGAGTCAGAAGAAATATATCGTGAACTTAACAGAAGCAGAAGTCAAAGAACTGGAAACAATTATCAAAACAGGCAAACACTCGGCAAGGAAGCTAACACGCGCAAGGATTTTATTGGATGCAAATGAAGGCAAGAGTGACCAAAGCATCGCGGAGAATGTGAGAGTGAATATATCAACAGTAGAGCGAACAAGGGAGAAATTCGTAGCTTCCACGAATCTTGAAGAAGCACTCAAAGATCGACCCCATCCACCGAAAGCACGAAAACTCGATGGTAGTGCCGAAGCATTTTTAATAGCTATTGCTTGTGCCGATGCCCCAGAAGGACGAGCAACATGGACAATGCAACTATTGGCTGACCGCTTAGTGAGTATGAATTTAGTCGAGTCAATTTCTGACGAAACGGTTAGACAAACACTAAAAAAAACGAAATTAAGCCTTGGTTAAAAGAGCAATGGTGTATTCCTGAAGTCGATGCCAAGTATGTCTGTCGTATGGAAGATTTACTAGATTTGTATGCCGAGCCTTATGACCCCAAACGACCAGTAATTTGTTTTGATGAACGACCTTGTCCGTTGATTGAGGAAGTGCGTACACCAATTCCCGCTCAATCTGGACAACTTGAACGGTATGACTATGAGTACAAGCGTAATGGGGTGGTTAATCTGTTTGGTTTCTTTGAACCTTTGGCAGGATGGCGACACATGGAAGTAACTGACCACCGCACTAAATCAGATTTTGCTCATCAGATGAAATCTCTAGTCGAAATTCATCGCCCTGATGCTGAGATGATCCGCGTTGTCATCGACAATCTCAACACCCATCATCCTGCTACCCTATACGAAAATTTCTCTGCCGAGGAAGCCAACCGCATTCTCAAAAAATTAGAATTTCATTACACTCCTAAACATGCAAGTTGGCTTAATCAAGTTGAGATTGAGTTCTCTGTCCTATCACGACAATGTCTTGACCGTCGCATCCCCTCTAAACATCTATTATCTGAGCAGATTACTATTTGGAAAAACCAGCGCAATTCTCAAAAAGCTACTATCAACTGGCGTTTCTCAAGTGCTGATGCAAGAGTCAAATTGAAGACTTTGTACCCTTTTTTAGAACCTTGCTAAGTTGATTTGGTAGACTACTAGGATTAAGGGTGACAGTAACTGAGTAAGAGAAAGCCGCAAGTGTACCTAAAGCAATCAGTGTATCCATCGTAGCTGTGTGATTCTTAAAGGCTTTCCAAGCCCCCGTATAAAAAGAACTACCACACCAAACCTGCACGGGGAGAGCCAGAGCAAGCTGGAACCAGCGATTATGCAACCAATCAGGAATCAAAGGGATCTGTATCCCCGTCATCATAGGTAGCACGCCAGTTACTAGAACTACACTAATCACCCCACCCACCCACACTTTACGAGTTAAATCTTGATTTTCAGCCAGTCTAGCTTTCTTGTCAGAGTCACCATCTACTTGATCTGGCAGAATCGCTTCATATCCAATATCTTTAATTACCTTCTGAATAGCAGAAGCAGAGGTTTTTTGATCATCGAATTCAATCACCGCTTCTTCGGTGGCAAAATTAACATTACTACTAGCAACACCAGATATAGAACGAGTCGCCAATTGAATACTATTAGCACAAGAAGCGCAGTGCATTCCGCGTAAGTTAAGTGTAACTTTACTCATGATCAATTATCCCTAGCTTAATATTTTCCAAGTTTTGCCAGCATCTTGAGACTGAAAAATTTGATTCTTTTCATTGGCAGCATAAAGAATTTGGGAATTACTAGGAGCCACTGCTAGTTTGACAATCACTCCATCTGTTTCTGACCAAAGTTTCTCCCAATTCTTGCCATTATCATTGCTGCGATAGATACCTGGAACAGAGTTGTCAAAACGGTAGCCATACATGATCGTGAGATCGCCTTGCTTAACCAAATTCAAAGATAGAATTGGTGCAGTTTTAGTTTCATCGATCGCAGTCCAGTCATCACCACGATTTACGCTCTCAAATATACCTGAACGAGTAGTCGCAAAGACGCGATCAGGTTTCTCAGGATCGACAACTAGATCAAAAGGAGTATCCGTTAGTCCCTTCATTTGAGGCTGTGTCCAAGTTTTTCCACTATCGGAACTGACAAACAAACCTTTTGCACCCATACTAGCCCAACCATAAAGAACTTGTGGACTACTAGGAGAAATACCTAAAACGTGAAAATCGACACCTTTCATGGAAATGGTTTGCCAGCTTTCGCCTCCATTTTCACTGATACGAAAGCCCAGATTGCCACCATCAACAGGATGTCCGCTAGAGTAAAAACGTTGACTGTTTGTGCGATCACTCGTAAAACCCATATAGTCGGATCGGTCTTTACCTACTAAAAACCACTGTCCTACTTCAGAACGTTGTAGCAATCCATTATGACTTGCCACATAGATAATATTGGAATTTTCAGGATTAACGGTTAATCCATGTACATGATTATCTGTTTGCCAATTTTGAACAGGGGTTAGGGTGACATTACTAGCCAACTTTGGCGATGTTTGGGGATTGCTTGGTTGAGTAGTTAGCTGAGTCCTAGATGTTTGTTGGTTAGAGCGTCCTAGCCACCAGCCTAAACCTCCTCCTGTAAAAAAGATGATGGCAATTGGAATAGCACAACAGGCGATCATCATCGCCATCATCATCTTCATCCCAGACATATTAGAATCTTTTGATTCTTGCAACTTCCCATTGCTGCGATCATTTGGCTCCTTACTATTCATTGAGTTTATGCTCCGAATTTATTCTAGAATTGCCAAAAAGAATTTAAAAAACCATCTATTTTTTATACCAAGCCTTTCTCCATTCCTGCATCTGTTTGATTTCTGCTTGTTGTGAAGCAATAATATCTTGGGAAAGTTTCTTAATTTCTGGATGGGTAGACTTAGTTGCAGCATCTTGCGCCATTAGCACAGCCCCCTCATGATGCGGAATCATGGCATTGATAAACCTGAGATCGAATTCGGCATCCTTTGCCCCTAAATCTTGGCTCATCATCATCCCTTTCATTTGGTCGGAAGTCATTTCCATCATATGACCCATTTGGGCATTATATGCCATTGGCATATTACTAGCAGAGGGATACCATTGTTTACGCCACGCTTGCAAATCGGCAATCTCTTTAGTTTGCGCCTTAATAATTTCATCAGCCAGTTTTTGAATCTCAGGACGTTGAGATTTTGCCTTAGCCTCTTTTGCCATATCTAAGGCTCCTTGATGATGGGGAATCATCGCATCAATAAAGCGAAGGTCAAAGTTCGCATCGGCTGCGCCTAAATCCATTACCATGTGCATATTAACCCCGCTATGCATTGTTGTCTTAGCCAAAGGTGTAGAGCTAGGTGTCACTGCAATAGGACTATTGGAAGCAGATGTTTCTGGATTGGTTGTTGCAGTACAAGCAGCTAAGATGAATGTTGATATCGAGGTGATCGATACTAAACCTAAACTGTGAAAAAGAATATTTAATTTAAAGAAATTCATAGGATTTAAATTTTTTAGCTATTAAGTAAAGTTTAGAGCTAAAAAATGAAATGAAGATGAAATCGCACTATTTCTTAAGTAACCTCATTTCTATTAAAAAGATTAGAGAGCAGAAGGATAGCGAAGAATTTCTTCTGCTCTCTAATCTTAAAATGAAGTGACTATAACTTAAAGTTAAATCGCCCGTTTACCTTTTCACCTTTAATATCTGACAAAATCGCGACTTTATACTCGCCCACCGCTTTACCTGATAGCGACACTGTATAGTGCTTGCCATCAGCATCATATTTTAAATCCAGATTCTTTTGAGTCCCATCAGGTAGTTGTACCTGCGCTGCTACCTTAGCATCAGGAATTGCTTCATGATTGTCTCCCTTTAGCAGAAAGAAATCAAGATGAATACTATTCTCTTCAGGCTCTGGAACTAACTCTAAATGATAGATTCCTGATTCAATCACCTGTCCGCCTTTCTTAGAATTATCACTCTTAGTTTCAGATTTTGCCATGCTAGAAGAAGAACTAGCTTTAGGTGTCTCAACGGACTTAGCTACTGTAGTTGCAGGTGTTGAGCTTGTCGTCGTTGGGGTACTGTTACTACAGGCTGATAGTACAGCTAAACTAGCCAAACTCAGACTGAGAAGAATCGGTTGAAATAATCGCATAGATTTTCCTTGTATTTTAAAAGTTAGAAGATGCGGCGCTTTGCGCCGCATCTTCTAACTGGGTTTTGCAATGATGTATTTCCCAAACTGGGAATACAAAGCTGGTAAAACCAGCAAGGTGAGGGCTGTTGAAGTAAACAGCCCGCCTAAAACTACAACCGCTAACGGTTGTAGAATCTCTTTGCCTGCGCCAGTGCCAATAACCAGAGGAACCATGCCCAAGGCTGAAGAGAGGGCGGTCATCAGGATCGCAACAAGACGCTCTAGGGAACCTTCCACTAGTACCGTTTGCAATGGCATTCCCTTCGCTAATTTGGTGTTGTAGTTATCCACTAACAGCAATCCATTTCTAGTCGCAACTCCAAAAAGCGTAATAAATCCTACCATCGAAGCGACCGAAATAATGCCACCACCCAAAGCCACAGAGATGACACCACCGACCAGCGCAAGTGGCAGGTTAATCATAATCATAAAAGTTGCAGGAATCGATTTAACTGCGAAGTAAATCAGGATGGTGATCGCAATAAAAGCGATCGCCCCTGCAAATAGTAAAGTTTCAGTAGCGCGTTCTTGAGATTCAAACTGACCACCGTATTGAATGTAATAACCAGATGGCAACTGTACTTGAGTCTTGATGCGATCGCGAATATCTTTAATCACCGAGCCTAAATCTCGACCATTCACATTTGCAGATACAACAATCAGACGCGAAACGTTTTCTCGATTAATTGTGTTGGGTCCCTCGCCAAAGGAAACTTTAGCAACTTGGGAAAGTGGCACTTTCTTACCATCAGGCACATCTACCAATAGATTGCTGATTGTTTCTAGATTATTACGCGAATCTTCTTTTAACCATACAAGTAAGTCAAATACCTGCTGTTGCTCCAAAACCTGAGAGACAATATTTCCATTCAGAGCTGTTTCAATAGTTTCTGCCAAATCGCCAACTTGCAAGCCATAACGAGATGCAGCATCGCGATCAAAGCGAATCTGCAATTGTTTAATCGGTACTTGTGGTTCTACCTGTAAATCTACGATCCCATTAACGTTATTCATCGCCGATTGCACTTGTTGACCAATGGTTCGCAATTGCTCTAAATCAGCACCAAAGATCTTGACGGCGATCGCACTTCTTACTCCCGAAAGTACCTCATCAAGTCGATGGGAAATAAATCCACCAATATTTACTGCAACCCCTGGGATTTTTGCAAATTCTTTACGAAGAATTTCGACACTTTCCTCACGTTTTTTTACCCCTGATTCACTCAGTTCCACATCTAGTTCCGCAAAGTTTACACCGCCGACATCGCTATCACCAGGTGCACGTCCCGATCGCAGTTGTAAAACATCAAAATGCTTGTCATCTTTAAGATGCTCTTCAACAACCAAACTAACCTGATTAGTAGTTTCCAGTGAAACCCCAGGATAGAGAACCGTGGAAATTACTAGTGATCGCTCTTGAAATTCGGGTAAAAATACTCGACCGAGAGATGGCAAGATAATCATCGAAGCAATCAAAGCGGCGATCGCTAATCCCAAAACAATATTGGGACGACGAATGGCAAAGATTAAAGCAGGACGATAAACTTGTTGAGATTTATGCGCTAACCAAGTCTCATCGGGAGGTAAGGGACGATTTACCAAGAGCAAGGCACAAAGAGCAGGAGTTAGAGTTAGTGCTACTAGCGTCGAGGCTACAATCGAGAGCAAATAGGCGACCCCCATCGGCGTAAAAATTCGACCTTCCACTCCCGACAGGGCAAAAATTGGCGCAAATACCACCGCAATAATGACAGTCGAAAAAAGAACGCTAACTCGAACTTCCACTGAGCCGTTAAAAACTACTTCTAAAGGCGGTACTGGTGTGCCTGCGAGTTGATTCTCTCGCAAACGGCGATAGACATTTTCCATATCCACGATCGCATCATCCACCACCGAACCGATCGCTACCGCCAATCCTCCCAAGGTCATCGTGTTGATCCCCTGTCCCGTCCATGACAGCACCATCATCCCTAGCAATAGCGAAATCGGAATCGCACTCAGAGAAATTACGGCGGTGCGCCAATTCATCAAAAATAGAATCAAAACTACAGATACAATAATCGTGCCATCCCGCAAGGATTCCTCAACATTTTTAAGGGATGCCTCAATAAATTCTTCTTGACGAAAAGTAGTTTCGACCTTGACATCGCTTGGTAGTCCTTGCTTAATTTCCGCGATCGCTATTTCTACGGCTCTGGTAACTGAAGGCGTATCAGCGTTCGGCTGTTTGTTCACAATTACCACAACTGATTTTTTCCCATTGAGATTCCCGTCTCCCCGCTTTAGTTCTTCACCAATTCTGACATCGGCAACTTGACTGAGTAATACTGGCACTCCTTTTTGAGATTTAATTACCGATTTCTGCAATTGTTCTGCTGATTCAATCCGTCCAATCCCGCGTATCAAGAGTTCGCGATCTGGACTAGTCAAGAATCCACCCGCCGCGTTCACATTTGCTTTTCGTGCAGCTTCGGTAACTGCTGCTAAGGTCACATCGTACTGCTGCAATTTAACTGGATCGACTAATATCTGATACTGACGAATATCACCACCAAAAATTACAACCTGTGTTACCCCTGGAACTGCTAATAACCGATTTTTTACCTGCCAATCCACGATGCGCCGTACTTCCATTAAGCTGGTTTTGCCCCCTTCGTCGACTGTGAAGGCATATTTAGCGATCGCCCCAATCGGAGAACTAATTGGAGAAATCTGCGGTATACCCACACCTTTAGGTAACTGGCTCTGGGCTTGCTGCAATCGCTCTGTAACTAACTGCCTCGCGCGATAGATATCTGTATCCCAAGTGAATATCACTTTCACAACCGAAATGCCCACTGCCGAAGATGAACGCACCTTTTGTACACCAGGGGTTCCATTAATCGCACTCTCAACTGGTCTTGTCACCAGAGATTCTACTTCTTCAGGAGCTAGCCCCGTTGCCTCAGTTTGAATTTCCACCTGCGGTGGTGCAAAGTTAGGAAATACATCTAGGGGCATCTGGGTTAATACCCGAAATCCCCATAGCAAGATTAAGATTGAGGCAATCACTACTAGCCAACGCTGCGCGATCGACCATTTGACAACGGCATTGAGCATAAATTGAATTATTGTGAACTGAGTTATGATTCTTACATACAATTATGAAAACACTGTGAAACCACCTAGAGCAAGCTATCACAAATAAAAAATTCAAGCATTTGCCTTTGCAAGACTGGAGATTTACAGTGGTGATCTAGAGGTAAGGATGGCGCGAAGCGCCGCACATCCTTACCCTAAAATCCTGCCATCTAGATCACTGTCAGTTTTACATTGAGTATCTAATTGACCTTGAGTAGGTATGAGGTACTTCCAAAATTGAGAGTACAAAGCTGGTAATACTAACAAAGTTAGGGCGGTAGATGTGAACAGTCCCCCCAGAACAACAATTGATAATGGCTGTAATAACTCCTTCCCAGCACCACCTGCTACCACTAGCGGTGCTAATCCTAATGCTGAAGTAAATGCAGTCATCAGAATCGCGTTGAGTCGTTCCATAGATCCTTGAATTAGCAAATCTCTTAGGGGCATTCCTGATGCAAATTTGGTGTTGTAGTTATCGACTAACAATAAACCATTGCGCGTAGCAACCCCAAACAGGGTCACAAATCCTACTAATGAAGCGATCGACAAAACTCCTCCCGTTAGCGCGACGGCAATCACGCCGCCAACTAAGGCTAAAGGTAAATTAATCATGATCATCACTGTGGATGCGACGGATTTCACCGAAAGATACATAATTACGGTGATGGCAACAAAGGCGATCGCGCTAAACAGCAAAATATTCTGAGATGCTCTTCCTTCAGCTTCAAATTGTCCTGCATATTGGATGTAGTAACCTGTAGGAATTTGGATCTGAGCTTTGACTTTTGCCTGAATATCACTTACCACCGATCGCAAATCTCGCCCCTGTGCATTGGCAGCGACCACCAGCAATCGAGAGACATTCTCGCGGTTAATTGTATTTGCTCCCTTCCCATCGATCAGCTTTGCCACTTGAGCTAGGGGAATTTTATTACCATCAGATGTATCAACCATTAAATTACCGATAGTATCTATACTCTTGCGGGCTTCAGGCTTGAGCCACACGACTAGATCAAAGGTTTGCTGCTGTTCTAAAACTTGAGAAACCACTAGTCCATTCAGGGCTATTTCAATAGTTTCTGAAAGCTTACCCACAGTTAATCCATACCTTGCCGCCGCCATGCGATCAAATTGAATCTGCACTTGCTCCACTGGAATCTGCGGTTCAAGTTGCAGATCAACTACACCTTTAACCGATCGCATCACATCATTTACCTGCTGTCCAAGTATCCGCAGTTGCGCTAAATCTGCACCAAATATTTTGACAGCGATCGCACTTCTCACCCCTGACAACACTTCATCCATACGATGCGAAATAAATCCACCCACATTAGGAGCCGCACCGATCACCTTTCCAAACTCTTGACGTAATAAATCGATACTTGCCTTCCGATCTTTCATGCCAGTTTCACTCAACTCCACATCAATATGTGCCAAGTTCACACCTGCTGCATCGGCATCACCTTCTGCTCTTCCAGAACGTACTTGAATATTGCGGAAGTTGGGATTGTCTTTGAGCTTATTCTCTAGCACTAAGCCTGCGCTATTGGTTGCTTCTAGCGATGAGCCGGGGTAAAGCAGTAATGTATTAACCAGAGACTGCTCCTGAAATTCTGGCAAAAAGATCCGCCCAAAGGATGGAACTATGATTGCTGATACGAGCAAGCTTGCCGCACCGATCGCAATGATTATCTGGGATCGACGCATCGCAAATTTGATGATCGGTAAATATAGTTTTTTGAAAAATCGCGCTACCCAAGGTTCACGTTCGGGTAAATGTCCGTGAGGCAGCAAAATTGCGCAGAGCGCAGGCGTAACCGTTAGCGCCACAAAGCTAGATGCTAATACTGCGGCTAAATAACCCAAACCCATCGGAATAAAAATGCTACCTTCCACACCCGTGAGTGCAAAGATCGGTGAAAAGACCACAATCGTGATAATCGTGGCTCCAAATACGGAATCGCGTACTTCCTGACAGCCATCAAAAACCACATCTAAAACGGGACGGGGATGATCGGAATGTTTATTTTCGCGGAGGCATCGGTACACATTTTCGGCATCAACAATCGCATCATCTACTGCCGAGCCAATCGCCACCGCTAAACCACCCAAAGTCATTGTATTTAAACCTTGTCCTAGCCAGTTGAGTGCTAACACCCCAATCAACAAAGACAAAGGCAAAGCTGCTAAACATACGGCTAAGTTTCGCCAATTCATCAAAAATGGAATTAAAACCAGCGCCACAATAATACTGCCTTCGACTAAGGCTTCCTTGACATTTTCAATTGATGCATCAATGTAAGCTTCTTGACGGAAAGTAGTTTCAACTTGAATACTTGCAGGCAGTCCTACTTTTAACTCGTTCATGGCGGCTTCTACGGCACGGGTGACGGTGGGCGTATCCGCTTGCGGCTGTTTATTGATGATTGCCACTACTGCCTTCTGGGTGTTTACACTGGCATCCCCACGTTTCACCGCCGCACCAATTTTTACGTCAGCGACATCGCTAATCCTTACAGGTACACCATTGCGAGCTTTAATTACTGATTGTTTGAGAGCCTCAATATCCTCAATGCGCCCAATACCGCGAATCAATTTTTCGCGATCGGGCGTAATCAAATATCCCCCTGGAGCATTCACATTCGCCGCCGCCACTGCATCAGATACATCCTGAAGTGAGACGTTAAAGGCTTGTAGCTTTTCAGGAGCAACAAGCACTTGATATTGCCGCACATCACCACCAAAAACAATTACCTGCGCTACTCCTGGTACAGCTAACAATCGATTTGTAACTTGCCAATCGACAATGCGCCGTGTTTCCATTAAGTCATTATTTTTTGATGTAAACGCATAGGTAATAATTGTGCCGATGGGCGAACTAATCGGAGCAATCTGCGGAGTCTCCACTGATGCTGGCAACTTGCTCCGAGCCGACTGTAATCGCTCTGTTACTAACTGTCTAGCTTGATAAATATCCGTTCCCCAATTAAAAATTACGCGCACCACTGAGATACTCGCAGCACTCGAAGACCTCACTGCGCTGACTCCCGCAGTGCCATTAATCGCACTCTCAATGGGCAAAGTTACCAGTGATTCTACTTCTTCGGGTGCTAATCCTGGTGCTTCGGTTTGAATTTCAACTTGCGGTGGTGCAAAGGGAGGGAATACGTCCAAAGGCATTTGGACAATCGTACGAAATATCCAAATACTAAGAATCATCGCTCCGACAATCACCAACCAACGGCGGGCGATCGCCCATTTAATGATGGAACTTAGCATGGTGATTCGATTGTTACAGCAAATTAGAACTCAAATCATATTTTCATAGAATTATGAAGCCACTATGAAATCAACTGAATCATTAGCTTTAACTTTATTAAGGATTGTAAGCAAACAGGAGATTTCATCCTGATTTCATTGTGCCAAGTAAAACTAGATATAAAAGTAATGTCTGGAGATATATTAAGCCCTTCAGTCAAGTTTCTACTTCATTATTTCCTAGCTCTCTTTGTCATGGCTCATAGCCTGAATATATATGAATTTCATCAATCGCCGTAGGTTTCTCTCCCTTAGTGCTGGTGCTACTGGATCTGTACTATTAACCCAATGCAGTTGGGCTAGTACCTCAATGTCACTGCCTCAAAAAACTAATGGTGCTGAAGTATTTACAACTAATCCCAATGGCTTATTAGATGTGGCTTTAGAAGCGCGTCCCAGTCTCATCAAATTGGGGCAACAACAGGGGAACTTATTGACCTATAACGGGCTAATCCCAGGACCGAGATTAGAAGCAAAAGCTGGGGACTCTGTACGCATCCGTTTCACCAACAAGCTATCCCAAGCCACAAATCTCCATTATCACGGGCTGCACATTCCGCCTACAGGCAAAGCTGACAATGCTTTTCTTTCCGTTCCCTCTGGTGAAACTGAAACCTATGAATTTACCCTACCGAAAAATCATCCTGCAGGAACATTTTTCTATCATCCTCACCTGCATAAAATGGTTGCAGAACAGGTGTTTGGTGGCTTAGGTGGAATCTTTATTGTGCGTGGTGCATTGGATGAAATTCCTGAAATTCGAGCTGCTAAAGAAGAGTTTTTGTTTTTGAAAGATTTTGCCCTTGATGCGAATGGCAAAATTCCTGTTCCCAATCATATGGATGTTATGCGCGGACGGGAAGGAGCAATTCTTACCGTTAACGGACAAGTAAATCCCACATTTTCTTTAGCCTCTGGCGGTTTGTTGCGCTTTCGGATAATCAATGCTTCAACATCCCGTTTTTATCGTCTCAGTCTCGAAGATCATCCATTTTACTTGATTGCTACTGACGGTGGTGCGATCGCCGAACCTGTCGAGCTAAAAGAACTACTGTTATCCCCTGGCGAACGCGCAGAAGTATTAGTTCGAGGCGATCGCACTCCCAAACAATATCGATTGCTAAATTTACCTTACGATCGCGGTGGATCAGCAATGATGGGCGGCATGAATAATGGTGGCATGATGATGGGTAATCCTGTAACTGGATCTAGCACAACCCAAGTTATTGCTACGATCGCCTATAAAGACGCGCTGGCAAAGCCACTCCCATTACCACAAAAACTCATTCCTGTAGAAGTATTACCTCAACCGATCGCAACTCGCCGCATCGAAATGTCGATGTCAATGGGAATGGGAATGCAGATGGCATTTCTATTTAACGGCAAAACCTTTGATATGAATCGAGTGGATGCTGCCGTCAAATTAGGGACTACTGAAGATTGGGAGATAGCAAACGTAGATCCTGATGGCATGGAACACCCGTTTCATTTACACATAAATCCTTTCCAAGTCATAGATCGCAATGGCAAGCCAGATCCCTACCGATCGTGGAAAGATACGCTACGAGTTGGTGGCAAGGAAACGGTACGGATTCGGATTCCGTTCCGCGATTTTGTGGGCAAAACTGTATATCACTGTCATGTACTCGACCATGAAGATCTTGGCATGATGGGGATTGTAGATATGCAAGCATAGCTTAAGGACTAAATTAAGGTTCAAAGTAAAAATTAAGGCTCTGGTAAGATTAAAGTTGAAAATGATTATCAATTTTTATTGCCATGCCAGCCAAGTCGAAAACACAGCCTATAAAAACTGATGATGCACCAAACTGTGAGATTCATCTGGTGCATCTAGATAAGGTGGTTGCTTGTCAGTCTGAGATATTCTCGCCCAAACAAGCACAACAGATGGCAGATTTTTTTGCAGTGTTATCCGACCCTCATCGATTGCGCCTCATCTCTGCTCTCGCAGGACAAGAATTATGTGTTTGCGATTTGGCTGTAGCAATGAAAATGAGTGATTCTGCGGTGTCTCATCAACTGCGAATTTTGCGATCAGCTAGATTGGTAACTTATCGCAAAGAAGGGCGTAATGTTTACTACAGCCTTGCGGATGAGCATATTGTCAATCTTTACCGAGAAGTTGCCAATCATTTGAAAGAAGTTTAGTCATAAAGTTTATTGATTTTCAGATCATTACAGTTTAAAATCAGTGCTAATCTATTGAATAGTTGTTCATGTATTCAGGATTTAGCATGTCAAAAAGTTGTTGCGGTGATGATGAGCCTAAAAACTCTAAAAAACATGATCACGATCACGGTGAAGATCACGACCATGAGGAAGGTGATGATCATGATCATAGTCATGGGTCTGGTGATTTCGATCTTAAAAAAGAAGCAATTCCAGTAGTTGCAGTGGTCGCCCTGTTTTTGATTGGCTCTATTTATAATCAACCTCTGCATAATACTCCTTATGCTTTTGCCGAGTATTTGATTCTGATTCCAGCCTATTTATTAAGTGGTTGGAATGTGCTAATGAGTGCTGGCAAGAATATTCTTAAAGGCAAAATCTTTGATGAAAACTTCTTGATGACCATTGCCACATTAGGAGCGATCTCTATTCATCAATTACCTGAAGCTGTCGGCGTGATGCTGTTCTTCAAAGTGGGAGAACTTTTCCAAGACTATGCCGTAGGCAATTCAAGGCGATCAATTAAAGCTGTATTAGAAGTCCGTCCCGACTACGCCAACCTCAAAGTGAATGGCGTGATTACTAAGACCGATCCTAATAAAGTCAAGATCGGCGATGTGATTACAGTTACAGCAGGAGAAAAGATTCCCCTTGATGGCACTATAATTGTCGGAACTTCTCAAATAGATACTTCAGCACTCACAGGTGAATCTGTACCGCGTTCAATAAAAGTAGGCGATGCTGCCCTAGCTGGAACCATCAATAAAACTGGAATTTTGGATATTCAAGTCACTAAGTTATTTGGAGAATCTTCGATCGCCAAAATTCTCGACTTAGTAGAAAATGCGAGTAGTAAAAAGGCAGAAACTGAGAAATTCATTACCAAGTTCGCCAAGATCTACACACCGATTGTCGTGTTTGTCTCTTTAGCGATCGCCATTATTCCACCTCTAGTTATTCCCAACGCAACTTCGGCTGAATGGGTATATCGCGCCTTAGTTATTCTGGTGATTTCCTGTCCTTGTGGTCTGGTGATTAGCATTCCTTTAGGCTACTTTGGCGGCATTGGTGGGGCGGCAAAGAAGGGTGTTTTAATCAAAGGTTCAACATTCTTAGATGTATTGAACGATGTGAAAACGGTTGTTTCCGATAAGACAGGAACTTTAACGAAGGGAACCTTCCAAGTCACGCAGATTTTACCGCAGAATGGATTTAGCCAAGATGAATTATTATCTATTGCAAGTCATATCGAAGCGCAGTCTACCCATCCGATCGCTCAATCGATTAAGGAGGCATACAAAGGAGAATTGGATTTAAGCAAAGTTACTAATTACGAAGAAATTGCTGGGCATGGCATTCGGGCGATGGTCGGCGATCGCCTTGTGATTGCGGGTAATGATCGCCTGCTCCATCGCGAAAATATTGTTCACGATACTTGTCAAGTCTCTGGTAGCGTGGTGCATCTTGCCATAGATACGAAATACGCAGGTTACATTATCGCTGCTGATGAAATTAAAGATGATGCAGTTAAAGCGATTCAAGATTTACACCAAATAGGTATCAAGCGAGTGATTATGCTATCAGGTGATAACGATGGTGTTGCTGCTGATATCGCTGGTCGGTTAGGGCTGGATTCCTATGTGGCGGAATTGTTGCCAGAAGGAAAGGTCACTGCTTTCGAGGAAATTCTCAGTAAATCAGGCAAAAACGAAAAAGTTATCTATGTTGGTGATGGCATCAATGATGCGCCTGTACTGGCGAGAGCAGATGTGGGTATTGCGATGGGTGGTTTGGGTTCGGACGCGGCGATCGAAACGGCAGATGTGGTGATTATGAATGATTCTCCTACCAAGATTGCCGAAGCAATTCAAATTGCTCGTAAAACCCACAGTATTGTCTGGCAAAATATCATCTTCGCATTAAGTATCAAAGCCGTATTCCTTGTGCTTGGAGCTTTTGGTGTGGCAACTATGTGGGAAGCAGTTTTTGCGGATGTCGGTGTGGCTTTAGCCGCGATCGCTAACGCGACTAGGGTTTTGAAATAGATTTCAAGTAGCCTTGCGATGCGTAGAATAGAAAACTTATTCACCCTAGCTACATAGAAAAATATGGAAACCAAAACTCACTGGGAAAACGTTTACGAGACAAAAGCTTCTACAGAGGTAAGCTGGTTTCAGGAACACCCTGAAGTTTCGTTGCAGTTTATCGAGCGCTCCAATGTGGATAAATCAGATCAAATTATCGATATTGGCGGTGGTGCTTCCACTTTAGTAGACGATTTATTGGACAGGAATTATCAAAACATCACAGTTCTAGACATTTCGGCAGCAGCCCTTCAGGTAGCACGAGAACGGATTGGCTCTCAGTCAGAAGTTGTTAATTGGCTGGTAGCCGACATTACTCAAGTTCAACTACCACATAATTTTTATGATGTCTGGCATGATCGTGCTGTTTTCCACTTTCTCACCAACGCCGCCGACCGTCAAAAATATGTAAAAGCTGTCATGTCTTCGGTTAAAACTGGTGGTCACGTTATTATTGCTACTTTCGGTATTGATGGGCCTTCGCGTTGTAGCGGATTAGAAATCGTTCGTTACAATCCTGATACCTTGCATAACGAGTTTGGGAATAACTTTGATTTAGTGCATACCGTCAGTGAATCTCACGAAACGCCATTTGGAATAGAGCAAAAGTTCATATATTGCTATTTTCGCAAAGGTTAAAAAGCATCGAAAATGGTCTATGTACCCAAATTCGATTTCCTGCACTCGTGCTTCACTACAGACCACGTTTAGTTTTAGTCGTTAAGTCGTTAATCTAACGATCGCCAATGCTACTAGAGTTCTGAAATAATGAAACAACTATGATAAATCTTTGGCATTTAGTCATGGTATGCTTGATTGTATTGAAAGGGAGTAGCTGCTGGTAGATAAAAGCCAGCCCACTTGAGTCAACATACTGACAATTAATCATTGTCTGGCTCAAGCGACAAGTTAATTTATTAATTTAAAGACTTGGGAGCGAGACTTTCACTGAGTTCACATCTGATGTGAGCTTGGTGAGGTCTTGCGTATCTCTTCAAGATCACTCAGAGAATTGCTGTAAACATCTGAGTAATTTGAGAGTATTCACCATGATTTTCTGGGAAATTGTTTTATTTTCGATTGTTCTGAGTATTGACTCCTTTTCTGCTGCCTTTGCGATGGGGTTCCGTAAGTTTTCCGCAAAGAGGGCATTTTCCTTTGCTTTTAGTTCTGCTTTCGCCGAGGGAGCCGCAACTGCGATTGGTTTCTTGCTAGGTAATGTGGCAAAAGATCTAATCCTGAGCTTTGATCACTGGGTTGCATTTGGCTTACTAGTTACAGTTGGCTCCCATATGTGTTGGGAGGCATACAATGATTCACGTCATAGCGTTAGCGGCGATGGAGAAGATTCTGAAGACCCTAGAACCCATTCGATCTCAAAGATTTTTTATATCGCAATCGCAACCAGTATTGACTCACTAGGTGTTGGAGTCTCTCTCGGTATTGCTGGAAAACCAATTATTATTTATACGCTGGCGATCACTTTTGCTGCTTTCCTTTCTACTTATCTCGGTCTATTTTTAGCCAAGCGAATGCCCTCTAAATTCGGTCCTCTATTGGAGATGTTTGGTGGCGGGGTACTAATTGCCATTGGATTCAAAATGCTTTCCGTGTGATTACACTAAATCTGGTGAAAATGTTTGCTGCTGTTAGTTAGGCGATCGCTAATGCGACTAGAGTTTTGAAATAATCTTTAAATATTGAAAAAATCATGAACGAAAATATTCCTGAAGAGCCAATCTCATCTACCGCTCAACAAGTCAAAGAACTCCGTAAGCAACAGCGATCGCATACTTGGTTACAGCGATATTACCGCCCAATCATGGCTGGAATATCAGCTCTGGGTTTAGTAATCACCGCTTATCTTACCTTTGTTAGTTTTTCTCAATCATCGGTAGCTTGCCCGACCAACGCCTGCGATGTCGTGCTTACTTCTCCCTATGCCAAAGTTTTTGGATTGCCGCTATCTCTATTTGGTTGCTTGGGATATGCCAGTATGATTGCTTTTGCGATCGCGCCCTTATTGGTTAAGCAAGAACAAAAGGAACTTCGTACTAAGCTAGATAACTGGACAGGATTACTACTCTTTATGGGTGGTACTACCATGATGATATTTAGTGGCTACTTGATTTACTTGTTAGTTACTGTAATTCAGGCAGCTTGTGTTTATTGCATCGCTTCTGCGCTTCTATCTACCAGTCTATTTGTGTTCTCGATCATCGGTCGCAAATGGGAAGATATTGGCAAATTATTTTTCACAGGTGCGATCATTGCCACTCTTACTATTGTTGGGACATTCGCTATCTATGGAAGTGTGAATAAACCGATCGCTAGTGCGAATCTACCCGTTGATGCCGCTACAGGAAAACAAATTGTCCAAACACCAACAGCAAGACCTAAAAAGGGAATAGGCTGGGAAGTTACGACAACTTCAGGTACTGCCGAAATTGCCCTAGCTCAGCATCTCAAACAAATTGGTGCAAAGATGTATGTTCTCTATACCTGTCCTCATTGCTACAAACAAAAGCAACTTTTTGGTAAAGAAGCTTTAGCCGAATTGAATTGGATTGAGTGCTTACCTGATGGTAAAAACTCTCAACCAAAACTCTGTGAAGCAGCTAAAATTGAGACAGTGCCTACATGGGACATTAATGGCAAGTTTTATTCGGGTGAGCAACCGCTCCAAAAGCTTGCTGATTTGTCAGGATATCAAGGCGATCGTAACTTTCTTTATATGCTGCCTGATCATTAACCCTCAAAAATGCTGTAAACAACATTTTTGTTTTTGAATAGATTCTTGTTTCAAATTCACACAACATCATTTCTAATGCTTAACTCCTTACCATTTGCATTTGAGTTTACATCTCCAGGTCCGATCGCCTTTAGTATCGGATCATTTTCGATCCGTTGGTACGGAATGCTGATTGCCTCCGCACTTGTTATTGGCACACTATTAGCTCAGAAACTTGCGAAAAAACGTGGTATTGATCCAGATATAGTCGGCAATCTCGTAATTTGGTTGGTGGTTGGTGCTATTCCCTGCGCCCGTCTATACTATGTTTTATTTGAATGGCAACGCTTCCAAAATCAACCTTGGTATAAGGCTTTTGCAATCTGGGAAGGCGG
>Ga0209990_10000061_pt1 | contig 107300 bp, 99 predicted proteins | sample NOAtaG_6_FD_187304 | JGI IMG/M metagenome (GOLD analysis project Ga0209990, IMG submission 187304) | Freshwater lake microbial communities from Lake Erie, under a cyanobacterial bloom - NOAA_Erie_Diel5S_2200h metaG (SPAdes) (version 2) | ecosystem: Environmental > Aquatic > Freshwater > Lake ... | reverse complement strand
ACGCAATTTCCTGCGTCCCTTTCGAGGTATTCACAAAAAGTATTTGTATCTCTATGTAGCCATGTTCGAGTGGTCACACAATCTACGTTGGATTGATTTTGATTTCCTGCGTCGTCTTCTTTTCCCCGCTTCCACCTATTTCCCTACATGAGCGAAAACTTCATGCTGTTATTGATCGCGCGATCGCTGATGGCAGAATTTCTAAATACGAGATGGAGCAAATTGACCGCTCTATTTATGCTGATGGCAAAGTTCTTGTAGAAGAAATCACGATGGTGCGGCAACTTGTGAAAGATAAAATCAGTGATGGATCTCTAGTTTACGATTGGAACAACTAGAACGCAAAGCGCTATATTTAATTTGTAGCAAAAACGAATGAGCAAATGAGTAGGATTAAGCAAATCAACCGTCTGCAAGCACAGGTTGTAGCAGCAAAGGCAAAGGCTCAAGACCATAACCAAGAAAATATTGAGCTTTGTGTAGTAGCAGCTTTTTATCATTTTACTGACTTGCCTGATTATGAAGCGATGCGTACTCCTCTCAAGGAATTTTGTGATGCTCATCAACTTAAGGGGACGATCCTCCTCGCCAAAGAAGGTATCAATTCGACGATCGCAGGTAGTCGTGAAGCGATCGAAGCTTTACTAGCCCGTTTGCGTAGCGATCCCCGTCTTGAGGACTTAGAACATAAGGAATCCTACAGCCAAGGAATTCCATTTCAACGGATGAAAGTAAGGCTCAAAAAGGAAATTGTGACCCTAGGAGTCCCTGATATCGATCCTCGCTACCGAGTTGGCAAATACGTTGATCCTAAGGATTGGAATAAGTTGCTTGCCGACCCAGATGTGATTGTTGTTGATACACGCAATAACTACGAAGTAGAATTTGGAACCTTTAAAGGAGCGATTAATCCTAATATTGAAACCTTTGGTGAGTTTCCTAACTATGTGCAAGAGCAGCTAAATCCTGAGAAGCATCAGAAGGTTGCTATGTTTTGCACGGGTGGAATTCGTTGTGAGAAAGCTAGTTCCTATATGCTTTCGCAGGGATTTTCGGAGATTTATCACCTTAAGGGTGGAATTCTCAAATATTTGGAGGAGGTTCCCCCAGAAGAAAGCATTTGGGAAGGTGAGTGCTTTGTCTTTGATGATCGCGTCAGCATAAATTCTATTTAACTATTCAGCAGTTTAGATTTTGCCTACTGGATTTCGCCTATGACAAAATCCAAACTACTCTTCGCGCAATCTGTAGCAGTCCTAGTAATGCAATTACATTGCATTACTACCATAAATTTTGGGGTTTGTGGAAACGTAACCTGAAGGGTTGCGCTTCCACAAACCATTTAGGATTGCTAATTGCTAAGTAGCTAGACATAAGTAAACTAAAAACCGAGAAGTTTGTTCCGCCCGCGTAGCGGGCGGAACAAACTCTCGTTTTGGGCTTTAATTAAGTTGAGCTACTTATAGGATATTCGTGACACAATCCGAAAATTAATTTGCTATCAGGTTAATCCGATGTCAAAATATTAAGACCTAGGATAGATTTAGCTTATTGCCGCCTATCCAAATAAATCTCCCGTTGTTACAGGCTCAAATGACTATGCTCGGCAAGACCCTGACTGGGCGTTATAAGATCATCAAAAAACTTGGTGGCGGTGGCTTTAGCCAAACATTTATTGCTGAAGATGAATATCTGCCTGATCGACCTTGCTGTGTGATCAAGCAACTCAAACCTGCATCATCACAAATAGAAGTATTAGAAATTTCACGTGGACTCTTTGACAAAGAAGCTAAGGTTCTTTATCGACTTGGTAAGCATGAGTGCATCCCTAGCCTACTTGCCCACTTTGAGCAAGATAAAGAATTTTTTCTGGCACAAGAATTGATTGAAGGCGAAGTGTTGACTCAAGAAATTAAAAATGGGGTTTGTTTAGGAGAGCAGTATACGATTGATTTTCTGACTGATATTTTAACAACCTTAAACTTTGTGCATCGGCAGCAGGTCATTCATCGCGATATTAAGCCGAGTAATTTAATTCGGCGTACTAGCGATCGCAAAATTGTCTTAATTGATTTTGGCGCAGTTAAAGAGGTCAGTACTCAAACCATTAGCCAATTAGGACATACTTCGAGCTTGGTGATAGGTTCCCCTGGTTATATGCCCAATGAGCAATTTAGCGGCAAAACCATGTTTGCTAGTGATATCTATGCGATCGGTATTATTGCCATACAAGCTTTAACAGGACTATTGCCCAATCAGATTCCTGAAGATCCCGTTACTAGAGAATTTCTTTGGCGCGATCGCGCAAAAGTAACACCAACCTTAGCCGATGTCATCGACAAGATGGTGCGGTTTGATTTCCGTCAGCGCTATCAATCCGTCAATGAGGTATTAGCCGCCATCCAACCATTATTAAGCAAGTCCCTTGCTCAAACTATTTTTAGCGCATCATCTTTGATCGACGACTTATCTCTAGTTCCTGACAATTCTAATCTTCAAAATTCCACGATCAATAACATTGCAAAGAGTCCTCTCGAACTTCTCATTCATGATATTTCTGATGATCTGGAAATGAGTGAAGATCCAGTCAGAGCCAAGAAATTTATATGCCTAGTATGTACTGGCATCTTAGAGAACGATGCCCAGCGTTTAGATAACTTCAGTTTTGTGGAACTGCTTCAAGATTTATATCAGCAATATCCAACGATTGAATCATTAAAAGATAGCTTAGTTAAATCTGTAAAGTCCATCTCTGTACCGAAGCAACGCCAGTATCTTATTGTTGCTACAACAGTCTTTAATATAGTTTCTCAATTCTACAATTCTTCAGCACCCGAAGTCCCTTCTAATATTCCAGAATCAGTCAATCCTAATCCTCAGTTAATGAGCCAACCAATTTCCTATCAAGTTAGTAACTTAGTTGTTAATGCTGGCTCCGCGCAGATAGTTGCACCCATTGAGCATTCTCCAAATAGTCAAAATGCTTTAGAAGAGAAATTGCCCGATAGAGATATCTATCAAGATTTGCCATCAACAGAGAGTCAATTGGGATTCACTCAAGATGAGTTATCGCTCCTTAATTCTTATCCTAGTGTGGTGAAAAATGCTGACAATGATAATGCTGACAATGATATTTATGCATGGGTTGCCCATGATATTGATACAGATGCTCAACAAATGCGCTTAAAAAAGCTTCTACTCTATACCTATCAAGATGTATGGGAAAACGATCTTCGTCAATTAAATAGTATCGATTGGGTAAGTTTACTAAAGGAATTAGTCAATTTTATGCCCACTTTTTCGCAATTAAATGCTTTAGTCCAAGAAGCAGTACAGAGAGTTTCTAAACCTGCGGAATACAGTGTAATTGGTAATATGTTACTTGCCAAGTTGGAACCCCTTTACCCTGATAGTGCTTACCCAAATAGTGTGGAAGTAGTTACGCCGCCTGTTTATCAAACCAATAGCTCCATAGATCCGAGTACTAGTTATGAACAATCGAAGGCTCCATTTGATCCGCAAATTGTCCATGACCTATTTGATTTGCGTTTAGAGTTAATGCGGTTTACCAACTCTATGCGAACCAAAATTTTACTATTTTCTACTCTTTATTTCCCCTTCGATCCCGATCGCGACAATTGGCAAGATTTGCGTAATCATGAGTTAGATGGTTTACTCCGACAGTTATTTTATGCCTATCCCTCCTTTGATAAAGTAGAACATACGCTCTGGCAAGTGGCGCAATCTCTTAATGAATCAACTACTTATGAACAGTCTGCTAACTACATTCTCCAAGTAATCAAACCTCTCTATGAACTGCTTATAGCCAAATCGATGCATCATCCTGCTGAAGGAGGATTGCTACCATCACAGGATAGTGATTTCACACAGCCCAGTGTCATCTTCCACAAAGGGGGATGATGTCAACAACTGTCAGTTTGCACAGTCCAGATTAGTAACTTCATGAAAGAGACTTCAAAATATGGAAGCAGCACTTACTCCTCAAGATATTTTGCGCCGTTACGCCAAAGGCGATCGCGATTTTAGTGGTATCAATCTCAATGGGATCAAACTCAGTGGTGCAAACCTAAGCCGTACTGATTGGCTAGATGTCAATTTATCCAAAGCCTATCTCAATAGTACCGTTTTAACCTTTGCGTGTCTCACCCGCGCTAATTTACGCGGAGCCGTGATGATGGGCGCACATCTGTGCGGGGCTAATCTCAATCAAGCCAGTCTCAGTAATGCCAATCTATCCAATGCCGATCTGCATGGTGCAAGCCTTCAAGGTGCAACTCTATTTGGCGCTAATCTCAATTTGGCAAACTTAATGGATGCGAACTTGATTGAAGCCGATCTGCGAACAGCTAATTTAAATGGAGCAACTCTAGTCGGCGCGTGTCTTAGAGGCGCAAACCTGAGACAAGAAAGAGCTATTGGCGATCAGCATGACATTGTGCCTAATCAAAAAAAGCGCAATATCGCCAGTCTGCATGGTACTAATTTAGCTGGAGCTGACCTGCGGGGAGCAAATTTATCTGGTGCAGATTTACATAAAGCTGACCTGCGGGGAGCGAATCTCCAAGAATCAACTCTCAATGGGGCAAATCTCAGTGAGGCAAAGTTAAATAACGCTAATATGCGGGGTATATTTTTGAGCGAGGCAAATCTCACTAATGCTGTGCTGTCAGGTGCAGTTTTACATAATGCGAAGTTAGAACGCGCTATCCTAATCGATGCCGATCTTAATGGGGTAAACTTGCGAAGTGCAGTCATGGCGGATGTCAAAGCAAGTCGTGTTCAGATGCAGGGAGCGGATCTAACTGATGCCAAGCTTTCTCGCGCTGATCTGAGTCGTGCCGATCTACGAGGCGCAATGATGGTCAGGGCAAATCTGATTGAGGCTTATTTAGCAAGGACAAACTTAGCTAATGCGAATTTAACAGAAGCAATTCTCAACCGAGCCGAACTCAGCAGTGCCAATATTGTCGGCGCAATTCTCATGGGTGCAACGCTACCTGATGGGAAAATTCATAGATAACAATGGTTTTGCAATGCCCCCCTATGCTTTGGGGTTATGAAAAGCTGTATATTGGCTAGAGTTACATATTTATCGATCCAAAATTTAAAAAACCTTGATTGCAACTCCCATTAAACCAACTGTAACGACAAGACGACCTGTATTTCCTTTCACCGCCGTGATCGGACAGGAAGAGATGAAGCTCGCCCTGTTGCTCAACGTCATCGATCCTAAAATCGGTGGAGTCATGGTAATGGGCGATCGCGGTACGGGCAAATCCACCACCGTTCGCGCCCTTGCCGACCTCCTACCTGAAATTGAAGTTGTTGCCGATGATCCCTTTAGCAGCCATCCTACCGATGGTGACTTACAAAGCGAAGAAGTCCGCCAACGCATTGCTAATGGTGAAAAACTACCTGTGACTACGAAGCAAGTAATCATGGTGGACTTACCTCTCGGTGCAACAGAAGACCGTGTTTGCGGCACAATTGACATCGAAAAAGCACTATCCGAAGGGGTCAAAGCCTTTGAAGTCGGTCTACTTGCTAAGGCAAATCGCGGCATTCTCTACATTGATGAAGTTAACCTCCTCGACGATCACCTCGTTGATGTATTGCTAGACTCGGCAGCCTCTGGTTGGAATACCGTTGAGCGTGAAGGCATTTCGATTCGCCACCCTGCCCGATTTGTGCTGGTTGGTTCAGGCAACCCTGAAGAAGGCGAGTTACGTCCACAGTTACTCGATCGCTTTGGGATGTATGCCGAAATTAAGACCGCCCGCGATCCTGAACTGCGCTTGCAAATTGTAGAAAATCGCACCACCTTTGATAACAATCCCCATGCATTTCTAGCCGAAAAAGCTGATCAACAATCTGAAAAGCAGGCCCAGATTGTGAGAGCACAGCAAATTCTGAATGAGGTCAATATTGAGCGGGATCTCCGTTTGAAAATCTCCACAGTTTGTGCTGATCTAAATATTGATGGTTTGCGTGGTGATATTGTGACCACCCGTGCAGCAAAGGCTTATGCAGCTTCGGAAGGACGAAAAGAAGTAGAAGTAGATGATATCAAAGCGGTAATTGGTCTTTGTCTGCGTCATCGTCTCCGCAAAGATCCTCTGGAATCAATTGATTCAGGATACAAAGTTCTCAAAACCTTCAACCAAGTATTTGGCATCGAGGAAGAATAATCAAGAAGAGGCTGTCCCATGGACAGCCTCTTCTTGATTAGACCCTTTCTACAGGGAACTGAATCTCCGTAATATATGATTCGTTATCAAAGTCAGAACCACCTTGAATATAGAACTCACGGTTTGCACCGATGCAGCGATAACCATTGTTCTCAATCCAAGCTAACAAATGCTCATAAGCCTTTGGAAAATCTTGATAACTGCCATGATGAACTACACAGGCGATCGCCTCATAGCCTTGTAATTCATAGACCTTAATACGATCATTACCTTTAGTACTTGATGGCACAGCTAAGACAGCCTCAGCATCCACATCACTTTCCTTGTAACCAAGGTCATGCCAGATGGCAGCATCATAGCCAAACTTAGTAATGCCTTGCTGACCGAGAAATTGATACAACTCTTGAAACAGTTGCGTGATCGCAAAATAATTGGGCAAAATCTCGCGAATTGAAGCAACAGTAATTGGTTCACTTTTTTTAATGATAACTTCGTAATCAGACATAACATTCTCCTGTTCAATTTGTCTAAGTCGGGCGGCTACTCTGAGCAATCTTGCTTGTTCTTCTTCAATTAGTTGCTGCAAATCAGCTTGCTTGATCCGCAACATACCGCGCATCTGTTCAATAGAAATCTCTTCATTTAGCAATTGCAAAATTTGCTCTAAAGAGAATCCCAAATCTTTGAAGGCAAGAATGCGATGCAGTCTAGGTAATTGACTGACTGAGTAAAAGCGATAACCCGTAAAATGATCGACTGAGATTGGCTTAAGCAATCCCATTTCGTCGTAGAGGCGTAGAGCCTTAATAGACACCTGACTGAGTTTAGAAAAATCTCCAATCTTGAGCATTTCGTTAATCTCTTGAATCCTCTTGTTGTGATTACAACATCTCCTCTAGGGGGAGAGTCAATATAGAGTTTTGATTTTGCCTGCGACAATGCAAGTGCTTGGTAAATCCCCCACAAAAGATGAGTAGCGCTTTTAGCCTTACGATTGACATATTGATTTATTGTGTCAAACTAACATCAATTCTAGTCATCTAAATTACTCTAGAGCTTGATGTATATGGCAATTCCTCAGCATTTAACCAAGATTGTTGCCACAATTGGACCAGCAAGCCGATCGCCCGACGTATTTCGGAAAATGGTAGAAGCAGGGGTCACCGTTGCGAGATTAAACTTCTCCCACGGTAGCTACGCAGACCATGCTAAGACGATTACAATGATTCGGGAAATGTCGGAAGTAATGGATGTTCCGATCACAATTTTACAGGATTTACAGGGACCGAAAATTCGTGTTGGTGAGCTACCTCAATCTGGGATCGAGTTGATTGAAGGAAATAGGATTACGCTTATTCCTATAGATCCACAGCAATCAAGTGATCGCGATTATGCAGATGCCATCACAATTGATTATCCATACGTTGCTGAAGAAGCGACGATTGGCACTCAAATTCTCTTAGCTGATGGTATTTTTGAACTCAAGGTCACTGGGCTTGAAGGTAATGCTGTGCATTGCGAAGTCATTAAAGGCGGCATCCTCACGAGTCATAAAGGCGTAAACTTTCCCAGTTTAAATTTACGGTTGCCTTCTATGACCGAAAAAGATCAACAGGATCTCGCATTTGGTCTAGCACAGGGTGTGGATTGGATTTCGCTAAGCTTTGTCCGCCAAGCCGCAGATGTCAAGTTGCTGAAATCCTTAATTGCAGCACATGGAAAGACCGATGTATCGATTATCGCCAAGATCGAAAAACCACAGGCGATCGCTAATCTTGAAGAAATCATCGCAGTCGTCGATGGAATCATGGTGGCAAGGGGTGATTTAGGTGTAGAAATGCCACCAGAACGAGTACCAATGATTCAAAAACATATCATTCGTCGTTGCAATGAAGCGGGTATTCCTGTAATTACGGCAACGCAGATGCTAGAGAGCATGATCCAAAATCCACGCCCAACTAGAGCCGAGGCAAGTGATGTCGCCAATGCAATTATGGATGGGACAGATGCTGTCATGCTCTCAGGGGAATCAGCAGTAGGAAACTATCCTGTGCAGGCTGTAGAGATGATGACAAGGATTGCTTCTCAAGTTGAAACGGATGCTTCATTTATCAATTATCCTGCATCTAGAACTGATGAAGTCCATGCCATTAGTGAAGCACTCCATGCTATTTCGGATGTGATCGACTTTCATTGTATTGTGGCTTTTACCGCTAGTGGCTATACTGCAATTCTGGCATCAAAGGAACGGCTGAAGATCCCGATTATTGCCCTCACTCCCAGCATTAATGTGTACCATCGTCTTAATTTAGTTTGGGGAGTTAAGCCTCTGTTATTAGATCAAGAAGTAAATTCCTTTGAAATGGTAATCCAACAGGTAGAGTCCTATTTAATCGGAAGGAATTTAGCATCTCAAGGCGATCGCGTTTTGATTGTGGGAGGTATTCCTATGGGTGTGCAAGGTGGCACAAACTTCCTGAAGATTCATATCTTGTCATGATATGCCTAATTGTGTGTAGAGCAGCTTAGCTGCTCTACACACAATTAGTTTCTTGATCGAGAACCTGTTCCACCTGTGCATAAATTGCCTTTGCTTCGGCAGGAGAGTTACCGATACTGGTGAGACCTAATTTACCAAATTCTGAGAGGCAGCTTATGAGATGGAATACAGTTCCTGTTTCCGTACTGCTATCAAAATGTAGGCGATGGTAAGCGATGATATCCATCAGATCATGGGGCAGCAATCCCTTATATTGAGGCTTTTGGAGGTTATCTGTTGCCACATAATATTTTTCTTGCCCTTGTCGGCTGTAGAACTTGCCATCTTCTAAGTTGAATTTACCATTAGTGAGAAATCTCAATGTCATAAACGGATGGGTTGTGCCGCCTTTACGAAGATTAATCTCGATCGCTTGTAAATTCCAATTACCATTCGATTGCTTCACTGCCACAAAATCCACACCATAGCGTTCTAAAACGCCCTTAATTGCCAGATTTTTGCCAATCGCTAAACCAATTTCTTGTAATTGCAGACGATAGGCAGCATCGGCAGGAAAGCTGCAACCAAGATATACCTGACCATCGGGACCTCCTAGGATTTGATCATGGGTAGAGAGAATTTCCACTTCACCTGTGGGCGCGATCCGACCTTGCACACTAGGCGATCGCTTTTCTTCGCCTTCGATAAAAGCCTCCACAATTGCTCCTAGTTCAGGAATCCGCCGCGCATAGTTGCTCCATGTTTCATGATTGGACTGAAATCGCATAGAGGCAAAGCGATCGCGAATAGCAGCACTGCATTCAGCAAGACTTGTTTTGCCATTTTGATTTATTTCAGCGATCGCATCTAAACATAAAATCGCATTCCCTTCCCCCGAAAAGCCTTCATTGAGCTTAACGACCATCCGCTTTAGATCGGGTTGTCTTTGCCACAGTTCAGCAGCAGCGATCGCTAAATCTTCAACTGTCCAAATAAGCTGACTGCCATCAGGATGAGGAATTCCTGTTTCTGCAAATACTTGACGACTGCCACTTTTAGTTCCCAAATACAATAAATCGGGATCGACTGCCCATAGAGGAATATCCAGTTGAGTTGCTAATTCTCTCTCTAAAGGTGTAGAATTGTAGCAAATCATATATGCCTTATCAATGCGTAATGATTGACGAATCCTTCCAATTAATCGTGGACGTTCGAGAATTTTCTGAGATAGTGGCTTCTCGGCGGCATCATAGGTCGTAAGCGTGACTAAGCGTTCTCTTGCATGGGAAAATGGAATCCCTGGAAGTAATTGCAGATAATAATCGATGATGATCGGAGCTAAGGGTTGCGAAGTCAGATAAACTAAGCGATTGCGAGGGTTACGCAGGCGAATTAGCGAAAATAATAAACGCTCTTCATAGTGATGGCTACCTTCAACTTTTTTTAGTTCCGATGGGTCAAGGGTTAGGGAGGGTACAACGAGAATATCGTAATCACTTTGCTCAAATTGCTCTATATTTTGCCAGCGATCGCGTAGTTGTATCTGTAATTCACGAAAGCGCTGTGTAGATTTTTGCGTAATGAAGCCCATATTTTGACTATTCATGACAACCTCTAGCGACGCAATAGCGGTTTTCATCTGGCATTTATTGTAAATTTTGGTTGGCATTTTATGAATTACGAATAGTTAAGAATGGAATTCACTAAAATAGCGATCTGAGTTCTATTTCGTAAATTTAGCTGACTCAAAATATTGGTAACATGATTTTTTACAGTTTTCGTGGATATATAAAGCTGACTCGCAATTTCTTCATTATTTACCCCTGTAGCGATTAATTTCACGATTTGCTGTTCCCTAGGCGTGAGCTTAACCCAATCAGTTGTGGAAACCTCTACATTTTCGGGAATGCGAGCTATCACCTTACGTCCTAAGTTCAAATCTAAATGCATATAACCGCGATACACTGCCTGAATCGCAAAGGATAATTCCTCAGGTTGTGTATTTTTTAAAATATAGCCCGATGCACCATATTTCAGTGCTTGAGAGATATATTCTTCTGTATCATCAACCGTAAGAATTAATATCTTCGTTTCGGGAAAGCGATCGCCAATTTGTCTAGTTGCCTCCACTCCATCCATGACTGGCATTTGAATATCCATGAGCACCACATCTGGCTTCAGATTTTCTATTTGAGCGATCGCTAATTGTCCATTTTCCGCTTCGCCGACAATCTCCAATGCCGATTCATCACCGAGAGCAATTCGCAAAGCACGACGTATAAAGGAATGATCATCAACAAGTAAAACACGGATTTTCATGGGAGCTACCTATTCAATCAAAGGCTGCTGTGGCATTGACGGTGATCGCATTAGATTCAGATTAGCGTTTTCACTAATCTGAATCAAGTGGCGATAGTCCTAATTTGGCATAGGACTAAAGTACTAAACAAATTCAGGACTTCCGCTTCATGCACTATTTCTAGCTCAACTATAGGATAGAAATGTCGAAATTAGGAGATTCTTCTCATGTCTAAGGTTCTCGTTGTTGAAGATAGTAAGCCACAAAGGGAAATGATTGCTAATTTGCTCCAAAATCACCAATTTGAAGTAGTAACGGCTAATAATGGATTGGAAGCTTTGTCGCAAGCAGAATTAATCCATCCTGATGTTGTAATTTTAGATGTTATTATGCCGACGATGAATGGCTATGAACTCTGTCGGAAATTAAGAGATAATCCTGAAACTTGGGATGTCAACATCATTATCTGTTCAACTAAGTCCACAAGCGCTGATCGCCATTGGGGATTTCGACAAGGTGCAAACGCTTACATTAGCAAACCTTTCTCTCCAGAAGATTTAGTTGATACGGTCAAAGAAATGCTTAAGAGTAAGAAGTTAAGCTAAGTAGCTCAACTTAATTAATACCTAAAACCAGAGTTTGTTCCGTCCACTACGCGGGCAGAACAAACTTCTCGGTTTTTAGTTTACTTATGTCTAGCTACCTAGATCAGAACAAAGCGCTGTAACATAAGAGAAAGTGAGTAGAGAGTTACTAAGTAAACTTAAATTAAAACATAAACCAGAGTTTTGTTCCGCCTGCGTAGCGGGCAGAACAAAACTATCGATTTTTAGTTTACTTATGTCTAGCTACTTAGTTTCTGTAGCTGATATCTTTACCTAAAAACAGCAATTTACGAAAATTGATAGGGAATCAAGTGTCTGAGAATGTATCTATGAACTTGGCAGAGAATTTAACAGAGAATTTAGTAGCGTCGATTCAACGTACTCGCACAGCCGCGATCGCCTTAGCAAAATTACCAACTGCCGCCAAAAATGCTGCACTAGAAGTGATCGCCGTCGCCCTAGAGCAAAACTCGGAAACCATTTTGACAGCTAATCAAAAGGATGTCGCAGCCGCAAATGCTGCCCAATTGCCTAGCGCCTTGATTGCCCGTCTTAAGCTCGATCCGAGTAAGCTCAAAAGTATGGTTGCAGGCGTGCGTGATGTGATTCGCCTTGCCGATCCTATTGGCGATCGCCAAATTCATCGCGAATTAGATGCAGGCTTAATTCTGGAACGTCGCTCCTGTCCCTTAGGTGTCATTGGAGTCATTTTTGAAGCGCGTCCCGATGCCGTTACCCAAATTGCGGCTCTTGGTATTAAATCAGGCAATGGCGTAATTCTCAAAGGCGGGAGTGAAGCGGTTAATTCCTGTGAAGCGCTCGCTGCTGTAATGCGAAAAGCTTTAGAGAAGTTATATGCAACAACTGAAGATGCCACCAGTCAAGCAGTATCGCCTCATGTAGTGCAGTTATTAACCACCCGTGATGAAACATTAGCCATTCTCCAGATGGATAAATTAATTGATCTGATTATTCCTAGAGGTTCCAATCAATTTGTTCGATATATCCAAGACAATACAAATATTCCCGTACTTGGTCATGCCGATGGAATTTGTCATTTGTACGTTGATGCATCCGCTGACCTCAATAAAGCTGTTGCGATCGCTGTTGATAGCAAAACCCAATACCCTGCCGCCTGTAATGCGATTGAAACTCTTTTAGTACATAGTGCGATCGCCCCTCTATATTTACCTTTAGCTTTAACTGCTTTTCAAGAACGTGGCGTGAAATTACTGGGATGCGATCGCACCCAAAAAATTATTGATATTCAACCTGCCACCGAGTCGGACTGGGCAACAGAATATTCCGACTTAATTTTATCGATCAAAATTGTTGATACATTAGAGGAAGCGATCACCCATATCACCACCTATGGCTCTAAGCATACAGAAGCGATCGTTACTGAAGATCAAGCGATCGCAGATATCTTCACCAATGATGTTGATGCAGCAGGTGTATTTCACAATTGCTCTACTAGATTTGCCGATGGCTTCCGCTATGGCTTTGGGGCAGAAGTCGGCATTAGTACCAATAAAATGCCTCCACGCGGTTCCGTAGGCTTAGAAGGACTCGTTACTTATAAATACCGTCTTGTCGGTAATGGGCATATTGTCGCCGACTATGCAGGAGATAATGCCAAGGCTTTTACCCATCGGGATTTATAAAAGCCATAGCTATAAAAATATGAAAATGGTAAAAATTGTGAAGCAATTTTTACCATTTTTTACACTTTCGGCAAGATAAAAAAGGGAAAAGATTGATTAATTAATCTTTTCCCTTTTTTATTTAAAGCGAGTTTCATATAGACATTTACACTTTGTTTTGCATAGCGTAAATATCCATATAGGTTTGATTTAGAAGTTCAACTCAACAGCTTGAACTTTCTCGACTTGTTTCTTCTTCAGTACTAATAGAATTTGAGTGACGATTACTGCGGCGAAGAATGCCAGCAAGCCTTGAATTCGGCGAGGATCTTGAAGGACAATTTCTCCATCTCTCTGACCAAAACCACCAACATTAGGGTTTGTGGTTAGAGGTGAACCTGCTCTCACTTCACTACCAGGTTCGACAACTAGCTCAGCACCAGCAGGAACCTTTTCTACAGCAATGCTACCATCACTAGTCTGGACAGAGATTTCATAACCACCGTAGATACCTTCATCTTCATTAGGAGTGATCGGGCTAACCTGAGTAACTAGACCAGATACAGAAGAAGTGTATTCATTATTATTGCTCTTTTCACCAGTGGGGTAAACTTGACCACGACCACGGTTACCGCCTGCATATACAGAATACTTCAAGAAGTGGATATTCTTGTCTGTTGCAGGATCAGGAGATAGAACTGGGAATACAATTTCAGAATACTCATCACCAGAGATAGGACCAACGAGAACGATATTTTCTTGATCGTCGCTGTAGGGTTGGTAGTAGATATCTTTAGTTTTTTCTTTTAGTTCTTCAGATAAGCGCTCTTCAGGAGCAATCTTGAAGCCTTCTGGCAATACTAAAACTGCACCAATATTCAAGCCTGTTTTGCTACCATCAGCAGCTACTTGCTGCTTGGAGTGGTCATAGGGAACCTTGACTACTGCTTCAAATACGGAATCTGGCTTAACAGATTGAGGTAATTCTAACTCAATCTCCTTTTTCGCTAAGTGGCAGTTTGCACAGACAATTTTACCAGTCGCTTCACGAGGGGTTTTGTAAGCTTGTTGGGCAAAGTAAGGATAAGCAAAGGCAGACTGGTTATTTAGTCCAAATAACAAAGCTAAGCTGGTGAGGACACAGAGGCTAACGCCGACAAGCAAGCGCTTCGCAAGGGATAAAGCTTTTTTCATGTATGAGTTCAAATTTGATTTAAAGACTACTTGTTAAGTTTTCTGGCAAACTACTAAGACCACCAAGGTGCTTCATTGGTGCGGAAGTCGGTTTCTGTCCAAGGACTAAATTGCACAATGTCATCCTCAACAGTGGCATGAGCGAGGGCAAGAGACAAGGGAGCAGGTCCACGAACAACTTTACCTTCGTTGTTGTACTGAGAGCCATGGCAAGGACAAATAAATTTGTTCTCAGCAGCATTCCAAGGTACAACGCAACCAAGGTGAGTACAAACTGCATTCAAGCCAAAGGAGGCAATTTCTTTATTTTCAGTGACGACAATGTAGGTAGGGTCACCCTTAAGTCCTTGAGCAAGTTCGCGATCGCCAGGTTGATGACTTGCCAAAAAAGCCGAAGCACTTATATCTTTGCCCAAGGCATCTTTAGCAGAAACACCGCCACCAGCACCACCACGGGAAGGAGGTACAAAATATGCCAAGAAGGGGTAGGCAGCACCAAGGGTGGTTACGGCCGCAGACCCGCCTAAAACTAGGTTAAGAAATCGACGACGACCAATGCTAGGGACATCGGCGGATGCAGAAGCTTGACTCATAAATTTGAATAACGGTTTTGCTGAGAAATATTACGTTTTATATATCAATCTCTACCATGATATCGACAATCTTTGGACATCTCTCTAGATGTTTTGCAACAAAATGTTAAGCAGAGCGATCACCAACATCCGTAAATACCTAAAAGTAATCTCAATTCTTGATAGTTTAAAGCCACTGTATATAGCCAAAAGCTTTACAGACTATTGTTTTCAAATACATAAAGTATAGCAATATATCGCTATTTAGTATAAAGCGATACATAAAATTATCTCACTGTTTTTAGGCTTTTCGGTTGATGATTTTCGTAGCATCGTTTTAGGAAATATTACAGTCTGTTGAGGCTTGGAGTATTTCTGGATTTTTAGTAAGTGCAAAGGGCTGTATTAAAGCTTAAAGAAGTGAGATAGCTACCCTATTTCAAGGTATGAATAAAGCAATTTGGGAGACTTGAAACTGCTCGTATGATTGCAAAAGCTACTTCGCAATTCTCTAAATATCGTATTTTAGGCTTAGTTGGCAGAGGTCAATTTGGCAAAGTTTTATGTGCAAGTATGCGAGACATGGGCAAATTGGTTGCACTCAAAGAACTTGAAAACAAGAGATTTTCTACAAGTAAGCTTCTTAGAGAACTGCGTTTTTTATTGACTCTACAGCATGAAAATATCGTCTCTTGTATGGCGCTAGTTCATCACCAAAATTATCGTTATTTGGTGATGGACTATTGCGAGGGTGGCACATTACGAGACTTGATGAACTATCCCAAAGCTTTATCAATCCAGCAAAGTTTTGATTTGGTAAATGATATTTTACTGGGACTAGAACATATCCATGAAGCGAATATCATTCATTGCGATATCAAACCTGAAAATGTGTTGCTGAAAATCACAGCTAAGGGTTGGCAAGCGAAGATCTCAGATTTTGGGATAGCTCGTCTCAGTCAAGAAATTAGTTTGGATGGAAGTAATACAGGTTCCCCTAGTTACATGGCTCCTGAACGTTTTTATGGACAATTTTCGGTAGGGTCAGATCTGTATGCTGTGGGGATTATTTTGTATGAATTAGTAGTGGGTAAGCGACCTTTTTCAGGGATGCCCACAGAGTTGATGAATGCTCATTTAAATCAGAGGGTAATTGTGCCCGATAATTTGCCCAAATCAATCCAAAATGTAATTGCGCGATCGCTGGAAAAGTTACCAAAACGTCGCTATACCTCAGCGCAAGAGATGCGTTTAGATTTATTAGCTACTATTAGTTCTGAAGATTTCAACACAATTAATTTTGGTCAGACTAAGGTAGCTGCTGATGTCGACAACTGTGTAACTATTCTTTTTGCTCAGAAGGCAGCTTATTTCAATCAAAAAGATATGCCTAAAAAAATTGTGAGTCTAGTGGGTACTGGGAAATCACGGTTTTATAGTACGTCAGAACTGCATTTACATTGGCATAGTTTATCCCTCGATCAAGAAGAACAAATTGCCAAGTCTGAGCAACAAATTGAGGAAATTATCTTTGCAAAAAAGTCTTTATTTGCTGTGACTAAGCGATCGCTTTATCAATTTGTACAGGGAAAACCCAAATCTTTATATCAATCTTCTCAACCTTTTAAATGGACAATTTCCCCAAATGGCGATTGGTTTGCAGTCTCTACAGGAAAACAACTCGAAATTAGAAATATTGTTTATGGGCGTGCGATGCGCCTAGAGTTTGTGACAAGGGAATTAAGCTGCATTATTGCCTTTGATCAACATCATTTAGTAGCGATCGCCAATAAGCTAGAAACAAGTGAGAGTAGGGCGCTCGTCATTTCTCGTCGTTGCAATATTATGTATCGGCTAGCTTTGCCAATACCGATTGAGACTGGGATTGCCACCTTTACAAGCGATCGCATCATGTTATTAGAAGCAGGCAATCGCCACAATCTATATTTACTCGATCTCAAACCCTATCGCTTAGTGCGAATACCACTAGAGTATGAAGTCATCTTAATGACCGCAACACTTTGGGGTTATGCAATTACAGCTAATTACAATGGCTATCAAACAATTTTAATGCTATTAGATTTACGTGGTAATAACATTAGTAACTTAATTGTTGATGGTGAAATTACAGCGATCGCCCCAGTTGATATTAATTTATTAGCGATCGGTACTTCAGATATATCAGGCTACAAAATCTATGTTATTGATCTAAAAAAATTGGATGTAGATTTAGTTTTTTAACACTAATTAATAGTGAGTTCGATAACGCCATTTGTAAGGCGCAAAGCGCCGCACATAAAAATTGCTTAGCAATTTTTGCATTTTTTTACTTTCGTCGAACTAACATAAATTAACGTCAGTTTGATAGCTTAGATTTGTCGAACTGATATTAATTAACGCGAGTTCGGGCTAATTTAAAACAGGCTTTAAGAGAGGACTTGCCAGCTTAATCCAAACTTACTTACGTTAATTAGAGTTGAAGATATGATGACAAAGGGGTTGCGTAGCAACCCCTTTGTCAAAAATTATTGTGAAGCAGAAGAACGCTTGCGACGTGAAGCTTCAGGAGATTGAATTGGTACGAATTCTTTAGAACTATCTAAAAAGTCATTTTTAGAGTTATTTGCCTCATCATCAATCGGCTCCGATGGTTGTGCTCGATTAACTTTCAGAATCACACCATTAGGATTAGTAATCCCATTATTAGTAGTTACAATGGGCAACTCATTGACCACAGCCTCAGAGTCTATCTCTTCTGGAGTTTCTGGCTCAACGACATCTTCAGCAATACTCGCGTTTAGTATCGCAGGACTGGACTTAATGGCATTTTTTGGGGCTTGACCAGGTAGGGCTACAGTAACGATCACATTGCGAGGATCTTTCACTTCCCGATCAACTAAGACCAAGGGAGAAACCCCGATTAAGGAATATACATCCTGTTCTTCCTCAGTCATTTCCACCACAATAACCTCTGGTGGTTCCACAACTTTAGTCCTTAATTCGCGTTTATTAGGACGTTCGGGTATGGAGACTTCGGGTGCAGCGATAATTGGTGCAGGCTCGACTATTTCCACCAACTCTTCGACGGGTTCCGCAATATGCTTGGTGGGTGAAATGCTTGGTAATGCGATCTTGCTAGGAATAGCACGTTCAACAATTTCGCGATCGACACGAGGCTCAAAGCGCGGTTCAAAACGAGACTCTACCCGCGATCGCACATCCACGGGTGCAACCTTTTCCAATTCACGCAAATCACGAGAATCCTTATTGAGTAATGTCCGTTTGCTTCGTCTCCGCAAATTGCCACGTTCTTGATAGCTCGGATGATTAACCAAATTTGGTTCCAGACCACCACCCAACTCCGAATCTCCATCCTCATATTCAGAGGTAAAGTCTAGTTGGTTAGACTGTTTTGATTCCCAAGTCCGTGAAGTCGAATCGACAGGCTGACCTGCCACTTCTCCGGGTAAGTGCATCAAATGTCCAAGACCACCACAAGTTGAACAGGGGCGACCAAATAACTCATAAATGCTCTGACCTTGGCGCTTACGGGTCAACTCAACCAGTCCTAACTCCGTCAATTGTGCGATTTGCGGACGAGACTTATCTGCTCGCAAAGCCTTATTAAAGTATTCCAATAGCTGCAACTGGTCTCGGCGCGTATCCATATCGATAAAGTCCACCACAATCACACCCGCAATATTTCGCAAGCGGATCTGACGGGCAATCTCCACCGCTGCCTCACAGTTTGTCCACAGTACTGTCTCACGAGAGGTTTGGGATTTTGTAAAGGAGCCAGAGTTAACGTCAATCACAGTTAATGCTTCGGTTGGCTCAATGATGACGTAGCCACCACTAGGCAGATCGACGCGAGGCTTAAGTGCTTCACGAATACCTGCATTGACGCGAAAATATTCCAAAATAGGGGTACGCTCACGGTGATGATCGAGCAGCAATCCACTAGGAATTTTGCCATCGCCCCAGTTAAGTAAATGTTGCTTAATGCGGCGTAAACCATCGCTAGAGTCTGTGACAATTCGATTGACATCAGTGCTATAAAGGTCACGCAATACCCGTTGTACAAAATCTCTTTCGCGATCAAGCAGAGTGGGTTGGCGCGTGGTTGCTACATCCTGCTGAATGCCTTCCCACTGACGTTGTAAATTATCGAGGTCCTCAATAATCTGCTCTTCAGGCATACCATCTGCCTCAGTCCGCACCAAAATCCCCATCCCCGCAGGTTTAATCAAAATCGCAAGAGCCCGAAGACGATTACGCTCAGACTCACTACGAATACGCCGAGATAGGTTGACCCCACGACCAAAGGGCAGTAGTACCACATAACGACCAGGTAAGGAAATATTTCCTGTTAAACGAGGACCTTTATTACCTGTTGGCTCCTTCATGACCTGCACTAACACGCGCTGTTGCGGTACAACTAGATCGCTAATCGAACCAGATGATCGCCGCATTTTTAAAGGTCCCAGATCCGTAATGTGAATAAACCCATTGCGATCGCCATCGCCAATATTTACAAAAGCCGCATCAATACTGGTTAAAACATTTTCGACAACGCCCAAGTAAACATCCCCAACTTGGTGAGTTCCTGCGGCAACAACAATTTCTTCAATTTGATCTTCACTAAACACGGCAGCAATTCGATACTGCTCGGCAATAATTATTTGCTTTGGCATTCAATTTCCTCAGAATTTCTTCGATTCAAAAGAGCCAGTCTAAGAACTTATCTGAAAAATACTTTTTTACACAAACTTTAGAAAAATGTTGAGAAAAATATTTTCAGACCCCTGTTTAAAAGCCTCAAAGAGTCATAGTGTGAGCTTTATCCAGAACATACCAATAACGAAAGTAAGAAAAAATTTCGATTACAAATAGCCCTTATCGTAAACCTAATATTTAGCCATGTACCGAGCTAGTAATTGGGCGATTTGTCTGCTCTGACATCACGATAGTTAAGACATGTTGATTTGTTCGGAATGGCTTAGATACCAAAAACTATGACGCTCTTAGGTTCATCAATAAGCTAGTTTCTATAAAAAATAGGTAGTTTACTCTATCTACTTTGTGTAAAAACTAAGTTTTAAAACCTTGTAGGCTACTTATGCTAAGTTTTGCTTATCATCAGCAACCTAATTGAGCAATACTCATGGCAATACTTATGGCAATGCAATATGAATATAGTTATTGGGAAGTTTGGTGGGGGTTCGTTAAAAGCTAAGGCTATTTCTTAGACTGACTTTTATTAAACTATCTAGAAGGTGCTTACACTATTTTCCTACAGCATTCAGACTGTAGGTGAAAGAGCGTACTTGATGATTCAAGTTTATGATGATGGTAGGTAAGCTTGATTGCTTAACTAACAGCTAAATGCACTTTAGCTAGATGCACTTTAGCTAGCAGCTAGCTTAAGCCTATCGTAGTATTATAGCGCAGCATTGAGCGTTACTATTTCTTAATAGTGTTTTAATATTACAAATAGTAATCCTAAATAATTTGTGATTTTCAGTTTTGCGGAAGCCCCAAAAAAGAGGATTGTTCCCATGAAACATTGAGGATTGCTATAGTTGTGATGGATATATGGATTAGCCCTATGTCCAAATTGAAGTGAAGATGAGGGTAAGGTTCTGAGTACGCGAGTAGTTATCGTCCGTCACGGCGAAAGTAATTTTAATATCCTGAGTAAAATTCAAGGACGGGGCAATTATGATCGCCCAGAATTGCAGTCTGTATTAACTGATAAAGGTAAACATCAAGCCAAGCTTGCAGGAAAAGCGTTAGCAAACTTAGGTATCGATATCGCCTATGCTAGTCCTCTAGTTCGCGCTCAGCATACTGCTCAGATCATTTTGTCCGAAAATTTTCAACCGCCAGTGTTAAATACCACTGAAGGTTTACTTGAAATTGATCTCTCCGAGTGGGAGTCAATGATTGCCAGTGATGTCAAAGCGCAATTTCCTGAAAAATATCATTTTTGGCAAAATGAACCAGAAAAATTTCAACTAGGCAATCGCTATCCTATTCTTGATCTGTTTGAGCAAGCTAAGGGCTTGTGGGCAGAAATCCTACCTAAGCATCAAGATAAAACCATTTTGCTCGTGGGGCACAGTGGCATTAATCGAGCGCTAATTTGCTCTGCGATCGGCATTCCCGTTAGTTTTTACCACAATATCCATCAGGCTAATTGCGCGATTAGCGTCCTCAATTTCCAAAGCACAAGCATTAGTGATGGTGTCCAGTTAGAGTCACTAAACCTTGTCAGCCATCTCCAAGAGCTAACAGAGTCACCATTGCCACCCTTCAAGAAAAATCACAATGGTCCCCGTCTATTGCTAGTGCGTCACGGCGAAACTGAGTGGAATCGCCAAAAACGATTCCAAGGACAAATTGATGTCCCCCTCAATAATAATGGTCACGCTCAGGCAAGACGTGCTAGCGAGTTTCTCGCCAAAGTCAAAATCGACAAGGCTTTCAGCAGTCCTATGCTCCGTCCCAAGGATACAACGCTAGAAATTTTGAGCAAACATCCTCATATCAAACTTGAGCTATTCGATGAACTCAAGGAAATTTCTCATGGTCTTTGGGAAGGAAAATTTGAGCATGAAATCGAGGCTGAATTTGCAGGTCAATTAGCGCTTTGGCAGTCACAGCCAGAAACTGTACAAATGCCTGAAGGTGAGAATTTACAGCAGGTATGGGAGCGCGTCGAAGTAATTTGGCAAAAAATTGTAGAGGCAGTGCCCGCAGGCGAAACGGCTCTAGTTGTCGCCCATGATGCGGTGAATAAGGCAATTCTTTGTTTATTATTTGGCTTTACCCCAGAGCAATTTTGGATCTTTAAGCAAGGTAATGGCGGCGTGAGTGTCATTGACTATCCTCAAGGCGCACAGGATAAACCAGTTTTACAGTCTTGCAATATCACCACCCACCTCTCTGAAGGCATTCTTGATCGCACTGCCGCAGGAGCTTTGTAAAGCAAATAGGGCGTAGGCCCTATTTGCTTCAGCCCTTAAGAGAGACGCATTTTCTGCTAATTTGGTGTAAAGGATTTATTTTTGGTATTTTGTTTTAGTACTTGGAGTTAAAAAAATGACTATTTTATTTCAGCTTTTATTAGCTGCATTTGTGCTGTTTTCCTTCGTTTTGGTGATTGGCGTACCCGTCGCATACGCATCCCCCAGCTCTTGGAACCAAACCAAGCCCCTATTGTTTCTTGGCTCTCTAATTTGGGTAGCTTTTGTCATCGTTATCGGCATCTTAAATTCTTTTGTAGCTTAATCAATATTTGATGGAGCGCTTAGCGCTCCATCAAAGCCTTAAATTTTTATTTTTGACTTTACATAATCAACTCTATGGCTGTTTTTGAAGGTAGCTTTACCAATACTGATAGTTTGCGTTTTGCGATCGTGGTTGCGAGGTTTAATGACCTGATCGTTGGTAAGCTCCTCCAAGGATGTCAAGACTCACTATTACGTCATGGCGTTGATGTCTCCGAAAATGGAAGTCAAGTTGACTACGCATGGGTTCCAGGAAGTCTGGAAATATCAATGGTCGCAAAGGAATTAGCCCTTTCGGGTCGTTATGATGCGATTATTTGCCTAGGTGCGGTTATTCGTGGCGATACACCACATTTTGACTATGTATCCAATGAAGTTTCTAAGGGCGTTGCGGCGGCTTCTTTTCAAACAGGTGTGCCAATTATTTTCGGGGTATTGACTACTGACACAATGCAGCAAGCTCTCGAACGCGCTGGTATCAAGAGCAATAAGGGTTGGGAGTTTGGCATGGGTGCGATCGAAATGGCTAACCTCATGCGCCAGATTCGCCCTAAATCCGCATAACAATTTAGAGAGGGAGCGCGAAGTGTCCCCCTCTCTAAACTATAAATCCAGCACTTTGCCCCTGGGAGGCTTGCCAACTGCGAGCATCGTAATATAAATCTTCTAGACAAATTTCATAAAGAGCATCCTTAATCTTGCGATCAAGTCTTTGCCAAAGCGCAAATGTGACCCAATCAGAAGCTAGTTTTTCCTGTGGTTTTAATCTCGGTAATGGATAGGTATCTTCACCGACGGCGGATAATATTTCACCAAGAGAGATATCTTTGGGCGATCGACTCAATCGATATCCCCCCTGTACACCCCGCACTGATTCAACTAAATCTGCCTGACGCAGTGCTATTAAAATTTTTTCTAAATATGGAGCAGGTATTGATTGGCGATCGCTAATTTCTCTGACAGAGGCAGGCTTACGCTTGGCCCAAACCACCAGATCGAGCATCGCTTTCACGCTGTAATGTCCTTTTCTAGTTAGTTTCATAAAATCCACTTAATTTAGCCAAGATTCGCTTTGCGAATCTTGGCTAAATTTATTCACGAACTTAGATAGCGTCACTATCGACAAATTGGTAGTGCTGCAAAGTAATTTTTTGGGTAATTGTGTTGCGGGCGCTCCGCGCCCGCAACACAATTACATTGCATGACTACCGACAAATTTAAAAAAGAAAAGACAAATCAATGGGAGCAGGCAACATCTCACCACCACGCCAATCGAGGATCTGCACCAAAATTAAATAGACTAAACCCAAAATCACGGCGATAACGCCTGTTAGTACTGATATCCACTGCGATCGCTGCATAAGTAAATTTAAGTAAAAGAGTCATGTAAAAAATCTAAGGAAATCTATGTATTAGCAAAAACACACAAACTAACTGCTATTATCCCTCTTGAAATATGTTTTTGGTAGGAACAAACTTTTTCGATCATCGTCCTAAGATTTGAGTATTAGAGATGCAGATTATTTGATTTTGATGAATTCTGCTAACTATACTGCTAATTAAAGTCCAGTAGGAGCGATTGATTGATGAGTTACAGCCTATCTTGGTCAACCAGCATCGGAGGGTATACACCCTCCAACTCCGTGTCCGTTGATAAGCTACCCATCTTTGAATTGGTACAACTGTGCCAGCAAGAAGCGCAACCCAAGAGGTCTGCGTTTGCCGAGCTGATGCGCCGTAATCAATCCTATGTCGATCAAGTTTTGTACAAGCTTGCTCCTGACTGGTCAGATCGTGCCGACCTCGCCCAAGAGGTTTGGTTGCGTGTCTATCGCAATATCAAGCGTTTGCAAGAACCTGAAAAATTTCGTGGTTGGCTTAGTCGTATTGCCACCAACTTGTTCTATGACGAGTTGCGTAAACGCAAAAGGGTAGGAAACTCCGTTTCCCTTGATGCTCCATTTATGTCTAGTGATGGTGATGAAATGTCTTGGGACTTGCCTAGCTCAGCCCCTAGTCCCATCGATAATATGTCTACACAGGAGTTTTATGAGCAACTCCGTAAAGCTATTGAAGATTTGCCTTCCAGTTTTCGTGAAACTATTGTGCTACGAGAAATTCAAGGTTTATCCTATGAAGAGATTTCTGAACTAACAGGTGTATCGCTTGGTACAGTAAAATCACGTATAGCAAGAGCAAGATTGAAGCTCCAAGCGCAACTACAACCCTATTTATCTAGTATGTAAGGGGGTGTATTTAAGTTATGAGTGCTAACCAAATTTCTGATAATTCTATGATTACCCCAAATGAGCGCTTTGAGTTACTCAGTGCTTATATAGATGGTGAATTAACTGAGGCTGAAGAGCAACTCGTTGAGCAATGGCTATCTGACGATGTTGATTTTCGTCGCATCTATCTGCAACAAATGAAACTGAGACAATCGCTAATTGATTTGCCAGTACCAGTAGCTACCAATTCCTCTGCAAAAAAAGAAACTGAGATCATGATTGATCGTGTCTTTGCAGAAATTGACAAGCGATCGCAGCGCCGTAAATGGAAAATTGCAGGTATTGGTATATCTGTGGCGGCGGTGGTTGGTGTATTTGGATCACTATTTACCTTAAGTTCATCGCCCCAATTTAGCCCAGTTGCTAATAGCGTTAAATCACCTGCTCCAGTAGTCGAGGAACCAGTACTCATTGCTATGGAAGAACCACTAGTACCATTGCCAAAGTCAATGAATAAAAAGTAAGGGACTCGCTGAAAGAATCTGCCCTTAATTAGGAATGGCTTTGACGGTTTTCCGTTAATTGCGGAAATTAACATAATTGGAATTTTTTTGTAGAATCTAAGTATTATTGGTCGCAGAAATAGCTATGAGAGACTCAAATAAAAAATCTCGTTACAAGCAACCCTTGATCTATGCTTCGATGCTACTGCTAGGCGTAATTTTAGGTGCATGGGCAGTTGTTTCTGGAGTGCGATCGCCAAATATGACAGTTGTTACCCCTTTGCCTCAAGTTGCCTCAGTATCCCCTGCAATCGCCCAAGATAGCGATAAAGCGAAATCTATTGCCGTCCCCCGCAATTACGTTGTTGATGCTGTAAATCGCACTGGTCCTGCTGTGGTCAGAATTAACGCTTCACGCACCGTTACCAACAATCAACAAATCCCCGATGTTTTCCTAGAAGATCCGATGTTTCGTCAGTTCTTTGGCGATCAGTTGCAACGGATGCCAAGGGAACGAGTTGAGCGCGGCACTGGTTCAGGTTTTATCATCAACAAGGAAGGCGACATTATCACCAATGCTCACGTTGTGAGTGGGGCTGATAAAGTGACCGTTATCCTGAAGGATGGTCGCCAAATAGAAGGTAAGGTAATTGGTAGCGATGAACTTACGGATGTGGCGGTTGTCCAAGTTAAAGCTGATAACCTACCAACAGTTAGTCTTGGCAGTTCTGCGAGTTTGCAACCTGGAGATTGGGCGATCGCGATCGGTAATCCTCTTGGTCTCGACAACACGGTAACTGCAGGCATCGTCAGTGCGATCGGTCGTAAGAGTGGGCAAATAGGTGTAGACAAACGTGTGAGCTTCATTCAAACCGATGCAGCAATTAACCCTGGTAACTCAGGTGGTCCTTTGCTCAATCAAAATGGTGAAGTCATCGGCGTAAATACCGCCATCATTCAAGGCGCACAGGGTTTAGGTTTTGCTATTCCCATCGAAACTGCCCAAAGAATCTCCAAGCAACTCATCCAAAATGGCAAGGTCAGCCGTGCTTACTTGGGTATCCAAATGGTAACGGTTAATCCTAATGTGAAAAAACAAGTCAACCAAGACGCAAATTTAGGTATTCAAATCTCTGAAGATACAGGGGTATTGATTACTAGAGTTGTGGAAGATTCCCCTGCAGCAAGAGCGGGTGCTAAACGTGGTGATGTGATCGTCAAGTTTGATAATCAAGAGATTATCACAGCGGATCAAGTTACCCAACTAGTAGAAGATCGTGCTGTTGGTGACAAAATTCGGATGGAAGTGAAGCGAAACGGGCAAACCATATCGCTTAATGTCGAAGCGGCTCAATTTCCGCAAAAGTTCCCTAATTAATTTTGATATCTCATAAAGTGGAGAGGTGAGTGCTAATCACTCACCTCTCCACTTTATGAGAATAAACTGATGAATAAATTTATTGGTTGGCTTAGTGCTTTGCTCCTGATCTTTTTGGTAGGATTTGGATTAGCTACTCAATGGCTCAATTTAACCTTTGGCAGTTTCCTTATATGAGCAGTTTGCCGATGAAACAAGAAAGGATTTAGCAAAACTAGGGGTAAATATTGAAAACTTGAGGGCAACTAATGAACGTGATCATGATCGCCTGTCACGGGAGTCACGACAAGCGATCGCCCAATTGAGTACTGATAGTCAAGTTTTAGAGCATGTTCGCGAAATTATCCGTTTCTTTAAAGGTGCTTAAATTCAGTAAAACAACACATCTTGCTAGAATGGAAATCTTGTTATGGGTAGATAAAACAACATTAGTAGATGTTTTGCTCCTTAAAAGGTTGCTTCTTGCTCTCGCAAACATACAACCTTAACGAAACGCGAGTTCGGGATAATTTAAAATAGGCTTTGAGAGAGGGTTTGCGTAGCAAACCCTCTCTCAAAGCCCAAAAGTAAAAGTCTTACTAAGCAAGGCTTTTACTTTTGGGCTTTTAAAATTTGCTAGCTTAACTCAAACTGACGTTAACAAACTTTATTACTGATCACCTCTATTTCAGTTATTTCGAATGAGTGATGGTGATACCGAAATAGACAAAAGTACCAATGGATTGCAAATTAATGGAGAGCACCGTGATCAAATCAAATGAGATGTTAGTGGCTTCGACTTCACTCAGCTATAGCGGTTTTCAAATGAGTACACACTCATTTGAAAACAAAAAATCAGTCCCAGTAAGAGTTTTGAGTTTTCATTTTGCCGTAGGCAAAATGAAAACCGATATAGCGGTTTATAGATGGCTGAGTGATGTCGAAGTTGTAGTTTTTATTTGAATTATCTGTAACTGCATCAAATTTTTACCAAATGGTAAAAAACAATCCATATCTGCTGAAGAATGTCGGAAAGTCAGTAAATAGAACCGCTAGACTCAGCCAAAGCACAAAACAAATCCTCGTTAAGTTGAGCGCCTGTTGAATTTTGGACGTTGTGATCTCATCAATTGCATCGCCTAATAGAGGCTTATATTTGACTATTCCCCGATAACGATTTTCGCCGCCCAATTGCACTTGCAAAATGGCAGCATAAACACATTCACTCCATCCCGAATTAGGACTCGGATCTTGATGGGCATCGCGTTGGCAAATCTTCCACACAGCAATTGGTTTTCCTGAAACTAGGGCTAGAGTAATCACTGTTAACCGACAGGGCAGCCAAGTCAACACATCATCAGTTTTGGCACTAAACCAACCTAAATCGCTATAGGGTGCTTCGCGATAGCCCACCATCGAGTCAAGGGTACTAGATGCTTTGTAAGCGATCGCCAGAGAAACACCACCATAGGGAAATAAACAGGAACCAACCAAGGCATAAAACAAGGGTGATGTCACAGCATCGATCGCATTTTCGGTAACAGTCTCGAGTACCGCCCGTAAAATCTCTAGTTCTGACAAGTCATCAGTATCGCGCCCCACATAGCGACTGAGTTCTTGACGAGCTTGCTCAAGATTTCCTGTTGACAATACTTTTAAAACGGATTCGGCAGCTTCACGGAGGCTACGCCCCGCAAAACAGGCGGCTAATAAAATACTGGATAGGGCGATCGCGAATATAGTGTGAATTTTGGAAGCAATGAAGAGCATCAGCCAAGTTATTGCCCCGCTTCCTACAACCATACTGATACCTAAGACAAATCCTGCAATTCTCATCATCAATGGCAAAAATCGAGGAATCCGCTTATGAGTGGCAGCATCGTCAATAAAGACCAAATTAGTAAATCGGGAAATCATCCAACCCATCACCTGTACTGGATGTAACCAATTCACAGGATCACCTATTAAGCGATCGAGAATTGCCGCAAAAATTAAAATTAGAAAATTAGGAGATAGTTCTAGCACTAAAAGTCAATGATAAGTTAGGGTAGACGGTGCAAAGCGCTGCCTATCCTAACTTATCGTAATAATCTTTATGAAAGCCATCTCTGTTTTAGGAACTTCATCAAATGCTGGTAAAAGCTGGATGGTGACAGCGTTAGGGGCTTGGCTACGACGCAATGGTATAAAAGTTGCTCCCTTTAAAGCCCAAAATATGTCGAATAATTCCTATGTCACTTTAGAAGGTGGGGAAATTGGTCGAGCGCAAGCTGTGCAAGCGATCGCCTGTAGAATACGACCCATAGCCGAAATGAATCCGATTCTGTTAAAACCATCGGGAAATGGAACTTCGCAATTAGTGCTATTAGGAGAAGCGCGTCAACATATTGCTGCCGTTGATTATTATCGGCATATTGAAACTCTTTGGGAAACTGTGCGCGATACTCTCGAATTTTGGCGCGATCGCTGCGATGTTTTATTACTTGAAGGTGCAGGCAGCCCCGTGGAGCTAAATCTTATGCAGCGCGATCTCGTAAACTTACGACCGATTGTATATTTACAAGGAAGGTGGCTATTAGTTGGCGATATTGAAAAAGGGGGGGTATTCGCCCAGATTATTGGTACACATCACTTGATTCCTCAATCTGCGAAGGAATTAGGATTAGGGTTTATTGTCAATAAATTTCGGGGAGATTTGCGCCTTTTTAGCGATGCCGAAAAACACTTTCGTGAACATATACCACACTTGCCCTATTTGGGAGTTCTTCCCTATGCCACAGAACTCCAGCCTGAGAGTGAAGACAGCTTATGCAGTGAAGCGGAATCTAAAGGGAAAGGCGCAAAAATTGCATGGATTCGGTTTCCCCATTTATCGAATTCTCAAGACAGCCAACCTTGGCAATTAGATTCAGGAATTGAGACTGTTTGGGTAAAAACGGTTGCGGAACTAGAGAATGCGCGGATTATCGTACTCCCCGGAAGTAAGAATACTCTAAGCGATTTGCAATGGTTGCGAACTACGGGGTTAGATCGCGCAATTCTCAAAGCTCATCAACAGGGCATACCGATAGTCGGCATTTGCGGCGGCTATCAGATGTTAGGAAAATATCTCTGCGATCGCGAAGGTATTGCTGGTACATCAGGGGAAGTCGCAGGGCTAGGACTATTACCTATTAGTACAGAATTTCTCGCATCAAAGCAGGTGCGTCAAGTACAGGCAATTTGGAAATCAGCAAAATCTTCTGATCAATGGATGGCGTATGAAATCCATATGGGAGTTACTAAACTAATTGATGGCGTGGAACTCGAACAGGTAAAGCCTTTACTGCAAGTGCTACAAACAGATAGCGATCGCCAATATTACGATGAAGGGATCAATGGCGATCGCGTTTGGGGTACTTATTTACATGGTCTCTTTGAGTCAGCCTATGCTCGTCAATCCTTAACTCAATTAGCCAATATTTCGCAACATCAACCTGCTGCTATCTCTTGGCAAGAACATCAACAAAATCTCTATAACTGCATGGCAGATCTCCTAGAAGAACATCTAGATCTCTCGATAATTTCCCGCTATCTATAGCTAACCGCAGCTATATAGCGCTTCACGCTTCCAAAAATATTTCTGTACTACTCAAAGTCTTAACAGGCTATAAGGGGCTTGCTATTAATTAACGTCAGTTCGGGTTAAGCTGGCAAATTTTGAAAACCCAAAAGTAAAAGCCTTGCTAAGCAAGGCTTTTACTTTTGGGTTTTGAGAAAGGGTTTGCTACGCAAACCCTTTCTCAAAACCTGTTTCAAATTATCCAGAACTCGCGTTAATTAAAAGTACCTGTGGCTTTGAATTTGCTCAGCCAACGTTATCTGAGCAAATTCAAAGCTAGATAACTTTGGTGGGACATTTTTTATCCGCAATAGCCTTAGCTTGGTAAGAGAAAAGCACCCTATGGGTGCTTTTCTCATTAATCTTTGAAACTATTAGAAGCGAGGTCAAGGGTGACTTGGCTCATTTGTAAATAATCCATTGGATCAACGGCATTTTTACCATCGGGCTGTACTTCAAAATGGAGATGTGGACCAGTACTGCGACCTGTTGTGCCAACTTCAGCGATCGCTTGTCCCCTATTAACTACCTGTCCTTTAGAGACATACACCCTACTAGTGTGGGCATATAGAGTCACCGAGCCGTCACTATGGCGCAGTTCAACAATATTACCGTAACCACCATTTGTCCAACCTGCATCAGTAACCACACCATCCGCCGCCGCAAAAATTGGCGTGCCAGTGGGAGCCGCAAAGTCCACACCTTTATGCATTCTTCTTTCTCCCGTGACAGGATGCACCCGCCAACCAAATCCTGAACTAATGACCGCCCCTGTAATCGGTAAAACAAAACTAGAAACACTATTCAAATCGATCGCCGCAATATTTTGGGGCAACTGCATTGACCATTTCCCTGGTTGCCGCGACTTGAGCTTTAACTGTTGTGGATTAATTGTGACATAAGGAGAAAACTCAACTACCATTCTGGTGGTATTCGCATCAACCTGTCCTACCCGCACAGCCTGCACTCCGCGACCAACTCTACGCCGCACCGTTGGTCCTTGATAGACAATCCCCGGTAAATCAATCACGATTCTGGTGGGATTGCTGATGACTGTTCCCTTTGGCTCAATGTCATCTTTAAGGGAAAACTCGATCTTGCTATCGGTCAAATCGTAAACAAAAGTCTCGAGACGGTTCGCATTGGCAATTGGTGCAGCGATCGCTAAACTGCTAGTCAAACTGCCAAGGGTAAGTAATAGAAGACGCATATTCACAGATCTTGCTTTCCCATTGATCTGGGAATTAGGCGATCGATGAAAGAAGTTGAGGGAACGAGACATAAAATATTGCATTGGAACGTTGCGCTAGAGGAGTTTAAAGGGCAAGCTACAAGCAGTATGAAACTACGCAAAGTGTGTTGCAGGATCAGAAAAGTTTTGGCTAGGCTAACTTTTCTAATTTCTAAATTACTTGTAGAAGAATAGGAATAAATACTCTGGAAATTTATGTAACAAGAACGAATGAGATTCTACATCAATTTCGAGAAAATAGGACAACTCGCAATCATGAATCAGACGAAAAATTATTTTTTCCTACAAGAAATTATTGAGAAAAACAAGCTTTTGTAGTGACAGAGGTTAAGAGCGTTCGCAAATCTAAACCTTTATTTCTTAGGTGTCATTACTTCGCACTTTCACCTAGGTCACTATAGCAATCCTCAATAAAATGTGGGCTTAGCGAAACCGAATCCACCACCTAGCCACTTAGTTATCGCTGGCTTAGCGAAGCTGAAGCCAATAATTTTTACAACTGAATCTAGGACTACTAAGTAGCTAGACATAAGTAAACTAAAAACCGAGAGTTTTGTTCCGCCCGCGTAGCGGGCGGAACAAAACTCTGGTTTGGGGCTTAATTAAGTTGAGCTACTTATATAAACTTCAAAATAATGAATGCCGAAGCAGTATATTTGTTGCAGTCTGCAAACCGATGCTTCTAAATAACCCATAAAATTTATGAGCTTTGCCTCGAAACTCAGGGCAGCGATCGCCACTAATCAAAGTATTTTGTGCTTGGGTTTAGATCCTAATCCTGAAGTGATGCCTACTATATATCAGGCGCAATATGAAGCTGAGTCGGCAATCCATAGCGATCATGCTGTTGCTTATCTCTGGGAATGGATGAATTTTATTATTCAGTCCACTGCTGATCTTGTCTGTGCCTACAAGCCCACGTTGGGATTCTATACCGCCTTGGGTTCCGCAGGTTTAGAGCTATTAGCCAAGACCCTTGCGGCGATTCCACCTGAAATTCCGATTATTCTCGATGCTAAGCACGCTGACCTCAATAGCAGCACGGTAATGGCAAAAACTGCCTTTGAGCAATGGGGTGTGGATGCAATCACCTTAAGTCCCTATGGTGGGCAAGATTTGGCGGCACGTTTTTTGATGTACCCCGATAGAGCCATATTTGTTAGTTGCTATGCCTCAAACACCACTGCCCAAGATTTTCAGGAATATCCTAACCGCGATCAGCCTTTATACCTAAATGTGGTGCAAAACTGTCAAGCTTGGGCAGGGATGGAAGCCTTAGCCCTAGAAGTAGGTGCGGCAAATATTGAGGCACTTGCTAAGGTGCGATCGCTTGCACCTGAAAGATTAATCCTCGCCCGTAGCATCTGGGCAAATAATCAGGGTAACGGACAGGAGAATACCCACAAAATTGACAACTTAGCCGCCATTCTCAATGCGGGGTTAGATGCTCACGGTGGCGGCTTAATTCTGCCAGTCAATCAGGACGCTTTAGCTATTGGTGAACCAGCCGAATTTGTGCGATCGCTCAGGGATGAAGTTAATCAAGCGATCACCTTGACTGCCCATCAACGTCCTAGTTGTGAGCTATGGGTTCCGAATGTATGTTTACTGGATCGCCAAGGTCAACCTGACTCAAAGTCACACACCAATTTAATTTTGCAATTGTTTGACATTGGTTGCATTACTTTTGAAGAAACCGTGCAAGCCTCTGGTCAAGTTTTTCCCTATTACATCGATTTACGCAAGATTATCTCCAATCCACAGTTGTTTGATTCGGTGATTGCTACCTATGCCGAGATTTTGCAAAATCTGCAATTCGATCGTATTGCAGGGATTCCCTATGGTTCTCTGCCCACGGCTTCAGGGCTTGCCTTACGGCTTAATTTTCCGCTAATTTTTCCACGCAAGGAGGTCAAGGCATACGGAGCGAGACGCTTGATCGAGGGCAACTATGAGGCTGGTGAAACGATTGTGGTTGTCGATGATATTTTGATTTCTGGCAAAAGTGCGATCGAAGGGGCACAAAAAATTGAAAGCTGTGGTCTAAAGGTACGCGATATTGTTGTATTTATTGATCATGAAGCAGGAGTCCGTGATCGCATTCAACAAAGTGGCTATTCACCCCATGCGGTGTTAAAAATCTCGGAAATAAATGAGACACTATATCAATCAGGGCGTATAAATGAGAAACAATTTCTTGCGTTGTCTCACCCCCACTAAATCCCATCATTATTAGGTTATTGACTTAGAGTTACGCATGTTCAAACGAATTGCTCTGTTCCTTGTTTCTGCCACAGTTACAGCGATCTCACCGATCGTCAACCCTATACTTGCAGCCCAATCATCGAAGCCTGCCCCACCTGAGCTAGCAAATATCGTCTATGCACTGGATAAAGCGGCTAGTAGTCAGGATATTGAAGCAGTGATGAAATACTATGCCCCAACTTTTAATCACGCTGATGGATTAAACCGCGATCGCTATAAGCAGGTTCTACGCGAACTCTGGCAGCGTTACAAAACTATTAGTTATCGCACCGAAATTTCCAAATGGGATAAGCAAGGCGACACGATTACTGCGGAAACAGTAACGATGGTGCAGGGTGCAAAGGGTTCTGAGAACGATAATTTTAAGCTAGATGCAAGGCTGATTTCTAAACAAACCTATAAAAATATCAATGGGCAATTGCAGGTGACTTCGCAGCAAGTTCTCTCAGAGCAGTCATCACTGAGTACAGGTGAAGCGCCGCCAATAGTCAAACTAAGGGTTCCTGAATTGATTGGTGTCGGTCGTCAGTATGTCCTTGATGCGATCGTCACTGAGCCACTCGGCACGAATCTGTTATTAGGTGCAGCGATCGAAGAACCCGTCGAAGCAAAAAATTATCTAAATGACAATACGATTAATCTTAAGCCTTTGAGGGCAGGCGGCTTGTTTAAGATTGGACAGGCTCCTTTTACATCAGGCGATCGCTGGATTTCGGTCGTGTTAGTACGCGAGTCAGGCATCACGATCACTAGCCAAAGGCTCAGGGTCAGCAAAGATTTTACTGGCAATCAATACACTCCTCTACCTGAGCCAGATGTTACCCCCAGCCGTGTTCGTCCTCGTCCCAATAACGAGCAAACCTTGTAAACAACCAAAAGATCCTATAACGGGTCTTTTGGTTACGAAAATAGTTTAGGGATATCTAGTAAATTAACCCCTTCTACATTGGCATTATTTAAACTTGTCCCATCGATCACGGCATCAGTCAAATCACTTTTCCGCAAATTAGCATTATTCAGATTCGCTTCCGTTAAATTTGATTTTTTGAGATTGGTATAGCTAAAATTGCAAGAAAAACAATTTGCTCCCGTTAAGTCAGTCTCTTGCATATCCGCGAATTCTAAATGAGCATTACTTAAATTTGCACCCCGTAAATTCGCATTTCTGAGAATCGCTCCCCTGAGAATCGCCCCACTTAAATCTGCTCCTCCTAGATTTACACTCCTTAAATTTGCATTACTCAAATCAGCATTACTAAGATTGCTAAAATTTAGGCTTGAACGCTCTAAATTTGCTCCTTTCAGATCAGCTCCACTTAAATCAGTCAGGTCAAGATCAGCATCTCGGAGATCAGAACTAGTTAAATTAATTGCTGGTAGCTTGCAGCAAGATAGTTTCAGTCCTGAAAAGTCTTCGGAATCAAAATCTTTACGTCCCAGTTCATACATATTCTTTAATGCGATTCCCCTCGCAAAGGCCTTGCTCATGGGAGAGTGAGTTTTATGGTTAGTAGACATCATCGCAATAGATTTCTAGCTGGACTTTTAGCGTTTTTAGCTATTGACCTTACTATAATGCGATCACTCTAAATAATGATTCACCCTAATGGATTGCTTGAGTAGGGAGCATTTTGAGAATTGAAGCATCTCAATTTCTACACATTGCCAGAGTCACAAAAAAGGGAAGTTCGCTGATAATGAAAAAATAAAATACAAAATTAAAGCTTGCGATAAAACTGTAATGTCTAGCCAAACCTTGTCTCAATCACCCCAAAGTGATCATCAAAATTTTGTGGAGTATGAAGCACATATCCTGCAAAGAGCCGAAATTGCTTTGCGCTGTGCACCATTTACAATGAAATTGTTTGCAGATATGGCAAGCCAAGGCGTAAACCTACGGGCGATCGCTGGCAATGAAGGACTCAAAAATCAATACCTTACTCGTGCCAGCAACTTAATTATTACCGAGAATGCTTTACTCTGGCTGATCCAAGTCGGCGTTTTACGTCGTGAAGTTGATGGACAAGGTATCACTGATAGTTTTCGACTCACACCTATGGGGCATTTGTTGCTAGATAAATGGAAACAGCAATCAAGATTTCCAGTAGCCAGTATTAGCGATCGCCTGCAAAACTTCTGGACGCAAATTCAAATTTCCAGATTTCTTTAATTTTTAAATATAGCGTTTATAGCGGTTTTCAAATGAGTGTGTACTCATTTGAAAACAAAAAATCAGTCCCATTAAGAGTTTTGAGTTTTCACTTTGCCTACGGCAAAATGAAAACCGCTATACCAGTCTAGTGAAGTATAGGTTTGTTTCCCCCGCCGAAACAAACCTATATACTTCTCTTGCTTAAAAAGCGCTGTATACAGCACTTGGCGCAGCCATAAAATGCGGATTAGATTTAGTTGCGTTAAGCATTGTGGCAATCGCTACACATAATTGTCATCATCACTACACAAGTGTCAAGATTTAGATACAGCGCTTTGCGCTTACTCAAAAACCAGAAATATTTTGAAAAGTGTCGCGAAGTGCCACTTTTCAAAATATTTCTGTACTACTCAAAGCCTGAATAGGCTGTATCTATAACGAAATTAATTTTGTCTAAGGCAAAACCAATTTCCAAAATCGATAGTCATGCAATGTAATTGTGTTGCGGGCGCGAAGCGCCCGCAACACAATTACTAAAAAAATTACTTTGCAGCACTATCTCAAAATCTTTAATTCAACTGACTTTTGTTTTGGAAATGAGATGAACTCACTGCGAGAACTCAATATTTTATAGTTAACGATATGAAAAAGACTTTTGTACTTGATACTAATGTGCTGTTGTATGACCCAACTGCCATGAAGCGCTTTGAGGATAATGAAGTAGTCTTGCCAATGACCATTATCGAAGAGCTTGATCGCTTTAAGAAACAACCTGAAATGATCGGACGCAACGCTCGACAGGTTTCTCGTGAACTCGATGAATTACGTAGTCAAGGGAATATTATCAAGGGGATTGATTTAGAAAATGGGGGACTGCTCAGGGTTGCCTTGTGCGATCGCGAAACTTTGAAGACTTTGCCCATTGAACTTGAAGGTGATCGCAATGACAACGCCATTTTAGCCGTAGCACTCGAATTGAAGAAACATTGTCAATGTCGTGTGGTGATGGTCAGCAAGGATACTAATTTGCGGATTAAAGCCGATGCCCTCGGGCTGGAGGCTGAGGACTATGAAACCAATAAGGTGGATATTTCCGAACTCTATACAGGGCTTGCAGAAGTAACAGTTAACTCTAGCAAAATCGATCAGCTTTTTAAACATGATGCGATTGCCCTTGATGGTGAGTTTTGTCCTAATCAGGCGATTATGCTTGTGGATGAAATCAATCCTTCCCATACAGCTTTGGCGATCGTTAAAGATTGTCACCAAGATTCCAGCAAAGTGGTTACCCTTAATGAACTCGCCAACGCAGGGGTTTTAGGAATTAAGGCTCGTAATCGCGAACAAAAATTTGCTCTTGATCTTTTATTGAACGATGCAATTCCCCTTGTTACCCTCGTTGGTAAAGCGGGGACTGGCAAAACTCTATTAGCGATCGCAGTGGGATTGCATAAAGTCGCCGATGAGCGTAGCTATACTAGACTACTAATTTCACGACCTGTCATTCCGATGGGGAAAGACATCGGCTACTTACCAGGGGACATCAAGGAAAAGCTCACACCATGGATGCAGCCGATTTATGACAACTTCGATTTAATTTTTGGCGCACAGTCTCCTAAAGATCCGAAGGAAAAACGCAGCCTCCATCCTCATGTACGGCGCGGACATGAGGACTTAATTGAGCGTGGTCTACTTCAGATTGAGCCGCTTACCTACATTCGGGGGCGGACAATTCCCCAACAATTCTTGATTGTCGATGAAGCCCAAAACCTAACCCCTCATGAGGTCAAAACTATCCTCACCCGTGCTGGGGAAGGGACTAAAGTAGTTTTGACGGGCGATCCAGAACAAATCGATAGTCCTTTTATTGATGCAGCAAGTAATGGGCTTACTTATGTTGTGGAACGATTTAAAAATGATCCGTTAGCAGGGCACATTACCCTCAACAAAGGGGAGCGATCGCCACTTGCCGAACGTTCTACAGAATTGCTCTAACATAAGATAGTCAGTGTATAGAGATTAGTATCTCCAATCATTACCTATTTCCATGAGCTATCTCGAAACTACCACCAAAGTTGCTAATGAAGTTCCCAAATCTTCTTAAATTTCTTCTAAATGGCAAAGATAAATCCAGATTTTGGATGATGAGTTTAAATGCGATCGCCTTTTTATTGGTAAATTTATTAATTCATACCATCTTTGCTAGTCCTGTATTTGCCCAAACAAGCATAACTATCAGCACTTTTGATCCTCAAGGACTATTTCTCAATATCTTGCAATGGATTGAAGGTTTGGGCTACGTTGGTGGAATTATCTTCATTTTGATTTATATTCTCGCTACCATTGCCTTTATCCCTGGGTCTGCTTTGACTCTTGGCGCAGGTACATTGTTTGGCGTGATTTGGGGCTCGCTCTATGTCTTTATCGGTGCAACCTTAGGGGCGATCATAGCCTTTTTGATTGGACGATATTTAGCCCGTGATTGGATTAGTAAAAAGATTCAGGATAATGAGAAATTTGCTGCCATTGATCGCGCTGTTACCCATGCAGGTTTTAAAATAGTGCTATTAACGCGCCTATCACCTGCTTTTCCCTTTAATTTATTAAATTACGCCTTTGGAATTACTGGTGTGAGATTAAAGGAATATGCGATCGCTTCCATAGGCATGATTCCAGGAACGGTGATGTATGTTTATATTGGCTCTTTTGCTGGCGAGTTGGGGCGTATTGGCAGTGATTCACAATCTCCAGACCCGACATTAAAATGGGCGATTCGGATTATTGGTTTAATTGCCACAGTTTTAGTAACGCTATACATGACTAACATTTCCCGTAAGGCAATTAAAGACCTAGTATAGAGATCAGCATTAGATGCATTGCTTAACGGTGCAACTCTCCAATTTGGGCTAAAGGGAGCCATACACATAAGGAAACGTAAGTTCGATAGTATTTGATTAAGTAAAAGCTATAACGGTGGAATACGGGCTATTACACCACTTTTGAGGGGAGCAGGACGCTCTTTCCATGACAGCATCCCATCAACGCGATCGCTATATAACTCTGCACAGGACAAAATCGCTGAGGCAGTTTTGAGAATATTGTCATTATCAATAGGTAAGTCGCCGAATAAATAGGAATATTTCCCCTCGGAGGCAAAAGTAACTACACAGGCATGACTACAAGCACTCATGCAAGAAACAGGACGGATTGTAAACTGCGATCGCCTATCCCAGTCATGATGTAACTGAGAAATTTCCTTAAGTAGCATCTCGCCACCACTTATACCTATCTTTTGGCCATCTAGCCAATTGCTCGCACAGGTAGTACAAACGAACAAACTATGGGTCATTTACGCCTCAATACGATACACAATATAAATTAAGCCTCATATTTTTTAATGAGGCTTAATTTTTAATAAATTTTGTACAAATCTATGATTTCTCACCATTAGGAGAAGAATTGTAGAGAGCATCAAGTCGTGAACGCGCATCATCAACATTAATTGATTTAATTACCATTAACGGCTCATCAATATACTTACCATCTTTATCCCACAATTCAGGATGGGTAAATTGAGGCGATACACGGCGGCGATTGTCTTGATAGCTTCGTGAATCATTTTGAGAAAGCGATATCATGCTACGGATAAGATTGCTGATCGCAAAAATAGAGAGGATAGTAAAAGCGAGTATGTAGATGATTTGTACCATGTCTGCTTTCCTAAATAAGTATATAAAATGAGTGAGTGGGTCTAAATTTTTGAGGATTTGGTAGATCTTAAACAAGAACTAATGATGATTAAAATCTTTACGTCCCCAAGCTTTTGTGAACAAAGTTTTTTATAAGAGATCGCTGCATGAGGCTAGCAGATCAGAAGTAAAAATTTTAATTTGACTGATTACGATAGTAACGCATCCCTACGCTCTGGCAATCCATAAGTAGTTTATGCCAAGGCTTCATTGCTGCCATATCTACCCCAATCTGATGTCCTGTAGCTCGAAACAAAGAGGTTGCGGCACTGACCTCCTTAAGAGCATTTTCAACTTGTGCCAATAGGTTTTGCTGTTCTACCTCTGTCAAGAAAGTGATGCGTTCACTAGCAAGCAATTTCTGAGCACGATCAAACCAATATGTAAAGTCTTCTAGTAAAGGTTCTAGAAGCTGTCTAAGCATTTCAGGATCTGGGTTGGAGGTATTACTCATGTGGGTATATGTCTAGCAGCATTAATAGCGCTATATATATTTTCGTAAAGACATTTATTTTTATAGTAATCAATATAGCATTTTGTTACTTTTCTTAACATTAAACAATTCTTACAAATCCTATGAATTTTGACTCTTCGGCTAAATTGGTCGCGCTGCAACATTTGATTGATGTGGTGGCAAAGTTGCGATCGCCTGATGGTGGCTGTCCTTGGGATTTGGAGCAAACTCCTGAAAGCTTGATTCCCTATATCATTGAAGAAGCCTATGAAGTCGTGGATGCGATTCAGGGCGGTGACAAAAAGGCGATCACGGAGGAACTAGGAGACTTATTGCTACAGGTGGTCTTGCAGTCGCAAATCGCCAGTGAATCACGAGACTTTAGCATTGCCGAAGTTGCCGAAGGGATTGCTCAAAAGCTAATCCGTCGCCATCCCCATGTTTTTGGAGATGTCAAAACCGAAAATATAGAGGAAATTTATCAAAACTGGGAAAAAATCAAGGCTGAGGAAAAAGGTGAAGACTTGGCTGCAACCCAAAAGCTGAGTTATAAGCTCAAACGCTATGCGCGATCATTACCACCCTTAACAGCTGGCATGAAAATTTCTCAGAAAGCGGCGGCGAATGGCTTTGAGTGGGACAATGCTGATGGGGTATGGGCAAAATTTCATGAGGAGTTAGATGAGTTGCGCCATGCCCTAGAACATGAATCAAAGGCAAATCAACAGGCGGAGTTAGGCGATTTATTATTTACGCTGATCAATGTGGCGCGTTGGTATGACCTTGATCCTTCGGAGGCGTTGCAGTCCACAAATCGTAAGTTTATTCAGCGCTTAGAGACGATTGAGGCATTAAGCGATCGCCCCATCGATAGCTTTACTACCGAGGAGTTGGACAATCTCTGGCAACAAGCCAAGGCAAAGCTCAAATAAGAAAAGCCGCGCTTTGCGCGGCTTTTCTTATTTAGCAGTAGGGGCATCTGGTGGCAAAAATCGCGAATCAGAAATTTCGATCAACTTATCAATGGAGGTTTCTGCTAACAACTTACGGGCTTTGGCTAGATACTCTAAATTTGGGCATTGATCTCCGAGGATACAGCCATTGGTGCATTCTTCTTGACAGTTGACTTGGCGAGACATGAGGTTAAAGGACTGAGTAAACTTAAACTTAAGGCTACTACACGAGCAATAAAAAAAGAGCACTGAGTGCTCTTTTTTTATTTTTTATTATTTTTATTATGCGGTCAGAGAGACTCGAACTCTCACAGCTTTCGCCACCACCACCTCAAGATGGCGTGTCTACCATTCCACCATGACCGCAACTGCAATTTAGCTTTTCAGTTAAGTGCTTTACTATATTACAGCAATGGCACAAATATGCAATATTTTTGATTAATCCAGATTATTTAGGCTAACCAGTACTATAGGTACATTAACCACAAATGTTTCATAGGCAAATCCAGAAACTAATCTCATGACTGAATCATCTTTGGAATCAGCAAAAAATCAGCAAACTCAATCCGAATCGCCAAAGAAGTGGTTGCGTCCCGCCGCAATCACAGGCATTGTGATCGCTAGTTTTTATGGTTCAGTTTGTGCAGGACTATGGTTTGGACAAACAAGGTTAGTATTTTCTCCCGAAAAAGAACTGACGACCACACCAGCTAAGTTTAATGCAAAATATGAGGATGTCTTAATTCCCGTTAAAAAGGCAGATGGCTCAAGTGAAAATATTCATGGCTGGTGGCTACCCAATGCCAAACATTTTCAGAGTAGTAATCTTGGCGATCATAAAGTGATCTTGTATCTGCATGGTAAGGGTAAAAATATTAGTGCTAATGCCAAGCATGCCAATCGCCTCATGCGAATGGGATTTTCGGTCTTAGTAATTGATTACCGTGGCTATGGCAGAAGTGAGGGTGATTTCCCTTCTGAGTCATCAGTTTATGCCGATGCCCAAACAGCATGGGACTACCTCATCGAAAAGGGTTACAAAGCAAATCAAATCATGATTTATGGGCATTCCCTAGGTGGGGCGATCGCGATCGATTTGGCACTGAAGTATCCCAACGCTCTAGGGATTATTGTCGATGCTTCGTTTACTTCAATGAGCGACATGGCGCAGCTTGACCTTAAATATCGCATTTTTCCTATTGATTTGTTGATTCATCAGCGTTTTGATTCGATCTCTAAGGTGCGATCGCTTGCTGTACCTGTCCTCTATATTCACGGTACTGCTGATGAGTTGGTTCCCCCGATGATGAGTTGGCGCTTATACGACGCAACACCAACTAGAAAACAAATTGTTTTTATTCCCAATGGTGGACATAACAATAATGCAGCCACTAATGAGCCGTTATATTTGAATTCTATTAGCAGTTTCTTTAACTTGTAGTAGAAATTACTTAACTAAATTAACTGATGTGACGTGGAAGGAAGAGCCAGTTTTTGAAGAAGAGAGAAACTAGCCCTAATGACTTTGAAGTAGAGTTTAGACTTGAGAACAAAGTGATTAAGTTTAGTTTTAAGGTGGAGACGTTCCAACTTAACAAAAGCAAAAAAGCAAGCAAAGATGTGATTTTTCTGAGTATGAGGAATCCCAGTGGGAGACTTAGCAAGAGCGAGATTAGATTTCAAAAACTTGTGAAACTCTTCAACTTTCCATCGTTTTTCCATCGTTTTTGATAGATTGTGTTGATATCAGGTGCGTTTAGGTCTAGATTACTGCAATCTAAATACAAGATGCCAGTCGATTGATTTTGGTTTATAAAAATAGGACTTACGCATTGGGTAGATGTGGTGCGGGCAAAGCCCGCACCACATCTACCCAAAACCTAATAAATTCATTCGGTTTGCGTAAGTCCTAACTTTATCAAAACTACTGATTAGGTAATCTGAGTATAGGTCTAAGAATTTTCTGTCTATGCCTGTTTACCCATTTCTGACCCTATCTTTACTTTACTCCTTTTGCCTTCTACGTAACATCAGTTACTTCGTCATGATTTATGTTCCCTTGCAATAATCGTGCTAGTCCTGTAGCTGTAGTTGCCCCCGAAAGAACTGATTAGGTAGTCGCTATAAAGGTCTAACATATTCTTTTTCATATCTTTATCCTTTTTGCCTCTCTTACTTGCTTTTTGACGAAGCAACTATTCTCTAATCTCTATCCAGTATACTTTCTTAGCCTATCTTATCTTATTCAAATCTCTCTCTTTTCTATCTGCGTAAGTAGCTAGACATAAGTAAACTAAAAACCGAGAAGTTTGTTCCGCCCGCGTAGCGGGCGGAACAAACTCTCGGTTTGGGTTTTAATTAAGTTGAGCTACTTAACATGAGATCTTAAAACTTTTAAATAATTCAGATTAAATTAAAGAACCTTATGGCAGAAGTAGCAGATGAACTTCGGCTTCGCTCAGCAATCGGTGTAAGGTTGCTGAGCGAAGTTGAAGCTGTAGTTTTTATTTAACTTATCTACTTAACTCTTTAGCAGCAATCCCTAACTGATTAAACATTTCTGCATCATCTTGCCAATCTGGATTAGCAGTAGTCAACAACTTCTCACTAGAAAAGATTGAATTTGCCCCTGCAAGGAAACATAGAGCTTGGTCAGAAACACTAAGGCGATCGCGTCCTGCGGAGAGTCGCACAATTGCCTTAGGCATCAGAATTCTTGCCGTTGCCACCATTCGCACTAACACTAAAGGGTCGATGGGTGCGAGATCACCAAAGGGAGTTCCCTTGACAGGGGAAAGGGCATTAATAGGAACTGATTCAGGTTGTGGGGTGAGATTTGCCAAGGTGTGCAAAAGCTCAATGCGATCGCTGTCAGTTTCGCCCATGCCGACGATGCCCCCACAACACACTTGAATCCCTGCGGCAGAAACATGCTGAATGGTTTCGAGGCGATCGCGATAGGTGCGGGTCGTAATAATTTCGGGATAGAAGCTTTCGGATGTATCCAGATTATGATTGTAAGCAGTTAAACCCGCTTGGGCTAAGCGTTGAGCTTGATCAGGACGTAACATACCCATAGTGACACAAGCTTCCATTCCCATACCAGCTACCGCCTCTACCATCTGCAACACTCGATCAAACTCCTCCCCATCGGGAGCATTACGCCATGCTGCTCCCATACAAAAACGAGTTGCACCATGCTGTTTCGCTTCTTGAGCTTGGGTGATAACTTTCTCTAGTGGTAACAAAGGATAATTCTCTACACCCGTAGGATAACGCGCACTCTGAGGGCAATACTTGCAATCTTCAGGACAACGTCCCGATTTAATATTGGACAAGGTACACATTTGCACAGTATCAATTTGATGATGCTGGCGATGTACAGATTGCGCCTCAAATATCAGAGACAACAAGGGTTGATGGTAAATTTTGGTAACGGATTCGAGTGAAATCAAGAGAGTGTATATGCTTACAACATAGAGATAGAGATTGCCATTGTACTGTGAAGGAATACCGCTTGAAAGAGCAATCGCAATACTTCTTTAAATTTAGCCCCAGAAATATCAGCGCTAGAACTAAGTAACGCATCGAATGAATGTGGCGCAGGCTTTGCCTGCGCTACATTCATTCAAAACCCAGTAAATTTGTTAGCATTGCCTAAATCTAAAAAAATGTATTTTTTAGCATACCCTAGACCATTAAGACTTAGGGACTTGACGAGAAAAAAGGTACCACCAAGTTTATATGGCTTCGACTTCGCTCTGCCAAATTTGGCAGAGCGAAGTCGAAGCCGTAGATACTTTAATTAATCGCAAGTCCCTAAAGCACTTTTACGATTTTTATTTCTGAATAGTCATGAGGATTGCTATATTAGATACAGCAGTCCTAAATCAGTTATTGACATCATTGGCTTCAGCCTTGCTCAAATCCCATAAACTGATGGCTGTAAGAAACTGAAGCTATCCACATCCCATCTATAAATTGCTGATATATATAGAAATAGATGAGTTAAGTAAATTAGGACTTACGTATTGGGTAGATGTGGTGTGGGCTTCCCCCGCACCACATCTACCTCAAGCCTAATAAATTCGTTCAGTTTGCGTAAGTCCTATAAATATTAAGTATATGGCTTATGCAATGCTAAAGAGTTTACTGGGTTTTGAATGAATGTGGCTAAGACTTTGACCGCATCATATTTACTCAATGCGTAAGCCCTAAATATAAAGATCATAAAATTTAATAGACTGGAATTAGTTAAGAGCATTTTTCTTGGGAACCCCTTGTCCAAACAATTTAAATTGAAACTCAAATGATTCCTGCACAAAAGCCACTTAATGAACTGGAGAGAATCGCTGCTCTACATCAATGTAATATTTTGGATACTGAGGCTGAGCAAAACTTTGACGATATTACGCAATTAGCAGCTCACATTTGCCAAACACCTATTGCACTGGTCAGCTTGATTGATAGCGATCGCCAATGGTTTAAATCCAAGGTTGGCATAACGACCACCGAAACACCCAGACAGTTAGCTTTTTGTGCCCATGCAATTCTCCAAGATGGAGTCTTTATTGTTTCAGATACCCTACAGGATGAACGCTTTGCGGATAGCCCTTTAGTTACTTGTCCACCCAATATTCGTTTTTATGCTGGTGTTCCCATTAAAACATCTGAAGGTTATCCCCTAGGAACTTTATGTGTAATTGACAACAAACCTAGAGAATTAAGAACAGAGCAAATTGCAGCACTCAAAGCTCTCAGTAACCAAATTAGCTATCTCATCGAAACTCGACGTAGCTTCAAGGAAGTTAATAACACGTTAATATCATCGATTAAAGCACACTATCCTAAAGGCAAGTTTATTAAAAAAATTGCTTTTGGTTTAGCGATCGCTGCATCAATGATCATAGGTATGGGAATCATTTCCTATGTTAGTTTTAGCAAATTACAAGAAACAAGCAATGCTTTTTTACAGCAACAAGAATCATTGGAGACAATTAATCGACCTCTCGATCATCTGCGTGAATTGAGAGTTGCATTAATGCATTATTTAATCTCAGACAATCAAGATAGTTTAGTAAAGTATCAGAAATTAACTCTTCAGTTAGAGCAAGATTTAAAATCACTACGAGAGTTATCTTTTATTAAAGAAAATATACATAAATCATATAGCTCACCAAATATTGAACGACAGAAAAGAATAATTAGTTTACTAACAAAATATATTCAAAGAGAATTAGTTAGTTCTGAAGAAGTTATACTTTTGCATCAAACTGCTAGCATTAAGGTAACGCAAAAGCAAATATTTGACAAAATCAATCAAAAAGATTTATATCTTGCTGATATTCAGTTGGATAACTTAATTAATCTTGAGAAGATTAATCTGGAAAATTGGTTACAGAAACAGCAGAATTCGAGTATTAGTGCTACAAGTATTTCATTGATTGCACTACTATCTACTCTAATTATACTAGGTATTCTATTTTACTCAGTTTATTATGAAATTATTGCCCGTCGTCGCTTAGAAGTTGATCTTGCGAAAGAAAGAGATTTTACAATTGCTGTACTTGATACCGTAGGAGCATTAGTAATTGTTTTAGACCCTGATGGCAAAATTATTCGCTTTAACCGTGAATTTGAGCGAGTTACAGGATATCACTACGAAGAAGTCCGCAATCAAAGCTTCTACAAGATTTTCCTGTTGCCTGAAGATATAGAATTAGTGCGTAACACAATTACTCAATCTACTTATAAAAATTCTGCTAGTACCTATGAACAATATTGGAAATCCAAATCTGGAGAACCGAGATTAATTTCATGGTCAACAACAATTTTACTAAGCCCAGATCATAAAACTGATTTTATTATCGGCACAGGTTTAGATATCACTGAGCGCAAACAGGTTGAAGAAGAAGTTAGAATGCAAAATTGGCGATCGCTAATCTTATCACAAATTACCTTACGCATTCGTAAATCATTAGATATCAATGAAATATTAAATACAACAGTCTATGAAGTCAGGAAATTTCTAAAAGCTGATCGCGTAGTTTCCTATCAGTTTAATGGTGCTTGGGAAGGAAAAGTTATCGCCGAATCCGTGGAATCACCTTGGATCTCATCTATGAGTATGGATATTCAAGATCAATGTTTTCGTGAGGGACTATGGCAAAAATATCGAGATGGGAACAAGGTGATCAATGATGATATTCCTAACTCAAATATGCCTGATTGCTATAAGGAATTGATGTCACAATTTCAAGTAAAGGCAAACTTAGTAGTTCCCATTCTAGAAAGTGATCAACTCTGGGGACTATTAATCGTGCATCAATGCAGTAATACCCGTCATTGGCGGAATTTTGAAGTCGTATTTTTAAAGGAACTAGCCGATCAAGTTGGTGTTGCTATCTATCAAGCATCTCTCTTGGAACAAGAAACTAAACGCCGTGAACAACTTTTTCAACAAAATATTGATTTACAAGTTGCTCGCAATGAGTCTGAAACTGCTACAAAGATGAAAAGTGCCTTTTTAGCCACCATGAGTCATGAAATCCGTACTCCGATGAATGCAGTTTTAGGAATGACCAGTTTACTTGCAGATACTGATCTTTCTCCTTTACAAAAAGATTTTGTAGATACGATTAGAGTCAGTGGTGAAAATTTATTAGGTTTGATCAATGAAATCCTTGACTTCTCTAAACTTGAAGCTAATGAAATGGAATTAGAGAAAATTAATTTTGACCTGAATACTTGCGTTGAGGAAGTTACAGATCTCTTAGCTACATTAGCTCAAGCGAAGGGCTTAGGACTTGCGGCTCTGATTCATCAAAATGTACCTCATTATCTATGTGGCGATGTTACAAGACTAAGACAGGTATTAATGAATTTAGTAAGTAATGCAATTAAATTCACAACTAAAGGGGAAGTGATTATTAAAGTTTCCCTAATCGATGAGACAGATATAGATGCCAAAATTGAGTTTCGAGTTATTGATTCAGGTATTGGCATCAGCACTTCAGCCCAAAAGAAACTCTTTCAGCCATTCACTCAGGTTGATGCTTCGACAACACGCAAATATGGAGGTACAGGCTTAGGATTAGCAATTTGTAAGCAAATTGTGGATTTGATGGATGGTGAGATTGGGATTGATAGTGAAGAAGGTAAAGGTTCTCAATTTTGGTTTGTAGTTACATTTACCAAACAAACCTCTAGTGAAATTGTGGAACTAAAAACTCGCCGTGAAACCAATCTCAAGGATATTCGGGTGCTAGTAGTCGATGATAATGAAACCAACTGCAAAATCTTGACCTATCAACTTACATCTTGGCAGATGCGGGTTGATGCAGTCCAAAATGCAGTAGATGCTATCCCCGTCCTACATGCGGCAATTGCTGAAGGTGATCGCTATCATCTAGCTATTCTTGATATGCGAATGCCTGAAATCGATGGCGAAATGTTAGGATCACAAATTAAAGCTGATCCCATTCTCAATTACCTCAAGTTGATCATGCTGACATCAATCAATCAGAAAGTTGGCTTAAATTACATCAAAGGAATTGGATTTTCTGACTATTTGGTTAAACCTGTCAAACAATCTCGCTTACTTGATGCTTTAACCAAAGTAGTTGCAGCATCCCAGAATAATTTAGTCTGCGATCCCATCATTAGTTCAACCACAGATCTATATCCTAATAATGACCATCAAGCAATCAAGATGTCTAAGTTAAGGATTCTCATTGCTGAAGATAGTCAGATCAATCAAAAGGTTGCCTTGCATCAATTACATAGTATTGGATATGAAGCGGATGTCGTGGGAAATGGGAAAGAAGTTCTAGATTTATTAGAGCAGATTCACTACGATATTATTCTAATGGATTGCCAAATGCCAGAGCTAGATGGATATGAGACAACAATTGCTATTCGTAATCTCAATTCAGATAAATCTATGACTGTGATTATTGCTATGACTGCCAATGCGATGAAAGAGGATCGAGAACGTTGCTTTGCCTGTGGGATGGACGACTATCTCAGCAAACCGATCCGCAAAGACGATCTTGCCCAAAAACTTGTAGAGTGGGAGATTAAGATTTTTGGTCAGAATGTCATTACCCATTCACCCGAAAATACTATCCTAGCTCATCGCGATAACAATAGTACAGAGAGCGATTACATGCTTGCTAGCGTAGAAATTCCAGAGACTATACCTGTATCTTTGCCGTTAATCGACTGGACATGCATTGATAGTATCTCTGAAGGTAGTGAAGAATTTAAGATAGAAATACTCGAAACTTTTTGCGAATCAATATCTGAGAAATTAATAAAACTGGAAAATGCGATCGCTGATAGTGATTTTCAAGAACTAGAAAAAATTGCTCATTTCATTAAAGGTTCCTCCAGTAACATAGGTATCTCCTCAATTGCGGAAATCGCTTATAAGCTAGAACAAATTGGACGTAAGCAGCAATTGGATGAAGCGATCAATTTATTTAATAGAATGCAAGATCTATTTTCTCAAATTCAAAAAATTTCTTTAAATTACTGATGTTACGTGGAAGTTTCTAAGACCCTCACCCCTAGCCCCTCTCCCATTAAGGGAGAGGGGAACAAGAAATTAGTCTAGCTCCCCCTCTCCCATTAAGGGAGAGGGGGCAGGGGGGTGAGGGTGATATTTGTTCCACGTAACATCAGTAAATTAGACATTATGATTTGATAGTCCTAAAAAGGAAAGGATTTATTTTGGTAGGGATGGGTAACGCTTCGCGATGCCTATCCCTACCTATTTAGCGCTACCTATGATTTAACCAAGAGTGCCGCATTGCGGCACTCTTGGTTAAATCATATAGAGACTTAAAAAACCTGTTCGATTTCGCTAATATCAGGAATTTCTTCCTTCAACTTGCGCTCAATTCCCATTCTCAAAGTCATTGCCGAACTAGGGCAAGAACCGCAAGCACCTTGCAACCGTAATCTCACAATGGGACCTTCAATTTCTACTAATTCTACATTGCCACCATCGGACATAAGATAGGGACGCAATTCGTCGAGAACATTTTCTACATTTTCAGTGGTTAAAGTTAGAGCCATATTTTTGAAGTTAGGTAATTATTTAAAACTATTATCTATGTTAACAAAAGGCTGTGAAAGTGCCATATTTTTGGGAGTGTGGCAAATCCGTACTCCAAATTTCTCTATACATCTCTATCAGCCATATCTTTGATCAAATATCCACACCGATGCTCACCATTAACCATCCAGTGAGTTCTCTCTACTGGACAATCTAGTACCGTTGCAAACATTTCTAATTCATGCCCACACACATTAGGAAAGGATTCCGCCACATGGGCGATCGCACAATTATATTCCGTAAAAATAAAACTTTGTTTTTTCCCTTCTACGGGAAACCACTCCGTTACATAGCCTTCAGAACGGCGAATTTCAGCTAATTTCTCTATTCTTTGCTTGAGCGAACCTCCTCCCAGTTGTGACCTATAATTTTGGGCTTTGCGTTGCCATTGCTTTTGCAACACCTCAGACACTTGTTCTTTACCTAATGTATCAATCAGCGTATCCAAGAAATTGATGGCAAACTGGTTATAGCTATCGGGAAAGCGATCACGTCCTGCCACTGTCAAAGCATACACAAACTGCGGTCTACCCATGCCCACCTGCTCGGTCGTGTGATAGATCAGTCCCTCAGTTTCTAAATCCTTTAAATGTTTGCGAATCGCTTGAGGACTAATATCTAGTCGATCTGCTAAATCTTGGGCGGTCACTTCGCCACGCTTGAGCAAATGTTGCAAAATATCTTGCTTAGTGTCATGTTTTGATTCAGACTTAGCATCACTTTTTTCTGCGCTCTTGTCTAACTGCTTATCTTGAGGATCTAGCGTTAAATCTGGCGTAATCTCAGCAACACCGATGGGAGTTTTCATGAAATAAGCTCCTGATGGCAATTCGAGCGTCTGCTCATCATACTTTGCATGATGAGACACCTTAGCTGGAGTTGTAAAGTTATAAAAAAATAGACTTTGACAACTTGTATGTTGTTAATGTACCGTACAATGAGTAAAGAAACAAGCAAGTTGTTTTAATTTTGTAAATTTAATGTGATTAATGTGAAGCACTATAACTTATAGAAGCTTTGCTGATTAGTACAAAAATATTTTTGAAAGTATTGCGAATTGCCACTTTCAAAAAATATGTCTGGGCTTTAAATAAGCGTAAAGCGCATGTAAAGCATTAAGTTTACCTATCAACTATCAGGAGCCTTAACTGACATGACTGCAACGGTTCAAGCACTTGTCAACCAACCATACAAATACGGATTTGTTACGTCTATTGAGTCAGACACAATTCCTCGCGGGCTTAGCGAAGATGTTGTCCGCATGATTTCGGCTAAGAAAAATGAGCCAGAATTTATGCTCGAATTTCGCCTCAAAGCGTATCGCCAATGGTTAAAAATGCAAGAACCAACTTGGGCACATGTGGATTATCCAGCGATCGACTATCAAGATATCGTCTACTATTCCGCTCCTAAGCAGTCTAAGAAAAAGGCAAGCCTCGATGAGGTCGATCCCGAACTGCTCGATACCTTTGAGAAATTAGGTATTTCCCTATCTGAGCAAAAGCGTCTCGCTAACGTTGCCGTTGACGCAATTTTTGACAGCGTTTCCGTGGCGACTACCTTTAAAAAAGATTTAGCCAAAGTCGGCGTAATTTTCTGCTCGATTTCCGAAGCGATGCATGAATACCCTGAACTTATCAAAAGATATTTAGCCAGTGTCGTTCCAATTACTGACAACTACTTCTCAGCCCTCAATTCCGCCGTATTCAGCGATGGTTCATTCGTTTATATCCCCAAAGGCGTTAAATGTCCAATGGATCTATCCACCTATTTCCGCATTAATAATGGTGAATCGGGACAGTTTGAGCGTACCCTAATCGTTGCAGAAGAAGGCAGCTATGTGAGCTATCTCGAAGGTTGCACCGCGCCAATGTTTGATACAAATCAACTGCATGCTGCCGTAGTAGAAATCGTAGCCCTTGATGATGCAGAGGTAAAATATTCCACTGTCCAAAACTGGTACGCTGGCGATAAGAATGGCAAAGGCGGCATTTATAATTTCGTAACTAAGCGTGGTTTGTGCAAGGGCAAGAACTCTAAAATCTCTTGGACTCAAGTAGAAACTGGCTCAGCAATCACTTGGAAATATCCTAGCTGTGTCTTAGTCGGTGAAAATTCCGTTGGTGAGTTTTACTCGGTAGCACTTACTAACAATAAGCAACAGGCAGATACAGGCTCCAAAATGGTGCATATCGGCAAAAATACCCGCAGTAAAATCGTTTCTAAGGGCATTTCCGCAGGAGTTTCCCAAAATAGCTATCGCGGCTTAGTAAAGATTTCACCAAAGGCGGAAGGTGCGAGAAACTATTCTCAATGCGACTCAATGCTAATTGGTGACTGCTCACAGGCGAATACCTTCCCCTACATCCAAGTCCAAAATAATACTGCCAGAGTTGAGCATGAAGCCTCCACTTCTAAGATTGGCGAAGAGCAACTCTTCTATTTCCAACAACGCGGCATTGCTGTAGAAGATGCCGTCTCGATGATTATTAGCGGCTTCTGTAAGGAAGTGTTTAATGCTTTACCGATGGAGTTTGCGGTGGAGGCAGATAAGCTTTTGGCTTTGAAGTTAGAGAATAGCGTGGGATAGTTAGTAGCTTTTAGCGATTAGTCTTTAGCTCTGATAAATATAGGACTTACGCAATAAGACTTTAAGCCCTCATCTTATCTTAGATGCAACCATGAATTGCCTCTAAGATAAGCAATTTTCGTAAGTCCTAAAATATTTAGTCATACAAAAAATTGTAATGCTGCAAAGTAACTTTTTTAGTAACTGTGTTGCGGGTGCTTCGCGCTCGCAACACAGTTACATTGCATGACTACCCAATAAATTAAAGCTAAGGGACTTGACAAGAAAAAAGATCCCACCGAGTTTGTATGGCTTCGACTTCGCTCAGCCAACGTTGGCTGAGCGAAGTCGAAGCAGTAGGTACTTTAATTAGTCGCAAGTCTCTAACCGCTAAAAGCTAATAAAAGACAATATGGAAGAAATCATAGAACTATGATCGCTAATTCAGAGAGGAGATACCCAGTCTACTTTAATGCCCATTAATGAGTTAGCAGAAATGAGCAAATTAGAACACATGGTTAGGACTTACGCATTGGGTAGATGTGGTGCGGGCGAAGCCCGCACCACATCTACCTCAATCCTAAGAAATTCGTTCGGTTTGCGTAAGTCCTAATGGTCATCTGGTGAAAATCAACTTTGAGCCTGCGAGGATGAGAACTAATGACAAAAGCATCGAGACGGTGCGAACTGGAAAACAGTGGCTACCTAATTGCGAACCGAACATGCCACCCACAATCGCAGGTAACGCCAACACCCACGCAAACGAAGGGATGGACTGACCACTACTAAAATAACCGACTAGCCCAGCAACCGAATTCACAAGGATGAACAATGCTGAAACTGCCGCAGCCGATCGCGTGTGTGCCCACCGACGGAATAGCAAGAGCGGCGTGAGAAAAATCCCACCACCAGTGCCTGTAAGCCCTGATAATAACCCGATGCCCGTTCCCACTCCAAACGATATCAGCTTGGACGGCGGTGAAACCTCAAGCGGGTCGCTGCTGCGAAAGAACAGGCGGACAGCCGAGAAAAGCAGAACAAACCCGATCATCGGCTTGAAGATGGATGGAGGCAGGTGCATAAAGCCGCCGACAAACGCCGCAGGCACAGAGAGCAACGCGAACGGCCAAAACAGATTCCAAGAGAAATATCCCGCCCGCCAAAACTGAAACGTGCCAATAGATGCGACCAAGATGTTAAGGACGAGTGCAGTCGGCTTGATGAGTTCGGAGGCGAATCCGCACAGTGCCATCACGGCGATGTATCCCGACGCACCACCATGACCAACGGACGAGTAAAGGAATGCGACCAATGCGATGGCGAACGAGATGAGAGAAAGCTGGGTGTAATCCATTTGAGAGCGAGTATGACCTAACGAAACAGTTTATCAGTTCATACAGTGAGTCCATTGCAACGCCAGGCTAGAAAAGGCTTACATTCACTAGAACAAGCTGCATCTCTGGCACGGACAAAATACGATACCTCGTTTACGCCCATCAATCAACTGGTAAGCAAGGCTTCGAAGTCTGGCACGGACGAAGTACGATACCTCGTTCCCGCATAAGAGTTTCTATTTGAGAAGCATTTAGGCTTAATAGCTCAGAGAGTAAAATGTCTCTCCCGCCCTTAGTTTTGTATGTGATTCGCCAGATTATTTTCTTACTCCGACCACTTGATTGAGTTGTAGTGCAGACGGAAGCGACTTCATCGAACTTAAGAGTCTGGGAATTTGGCTTCCACCAGTATCCATCCTTCCAGTACATCTGTTGATCGTCTACTCGCAGTTTGTGAACAAAAAGCTGGGGAACATAGACAAGAAGTATTAATGAAATTGCAATTAGAGCGAGGAGGGGCATTCTCCCTAAACCAGTGGAGTATCTCCACCAGCAAATGGTTATCCAAAATACTCCTAATAGGCTGATCCAAATGAAAATAGCTGGATATGAGAACACCATAATGCTTGCCCCAAAAGACTTTTTGAAGGTGTACCACTTTTACTTATGCCAATATAGCCTACTGATGTTTTTACTAGTACAGAAATATTTTTGAAAGTGTTGCGAAGCAACACTTTCAAAAATATTTCTGAGTTTTAAGTAAGCGCAAAGCACTGTAGTATATTAAGTAATAATAATTAACATAACTTTTTAGCATCCATTGTTTTTATTTCCTGACAAGGTTGAACTTGAGGAGCGCTCCTTAGCACGGGCAACAGTTCAGGTTCTACCACCTACTGTCAATATCCCGTCTGCGTTTCCCCAATATTTATCACAATATGTGCTAGCTGCCGTCTCACTGTTACAGCAGTGGCGCATTTGGTTTGCTTCTCTTTTTTTAGTATCTGTTCCCGTATTTTTTGAAGCCCCCCTCGTGCGCTATGCACCTTGGTTGAGCTTGATTTGTAGCGTTGGTTGGCTAGCGATCGCTAAGCATCTCCGAGAAAAACCCAAAACCAAAACATGGGGTAGCCTAGTCTGGGGTTTTAGCCTCACTTGGTTATGTGGCTCCCTCTATTGGGGGTGGCTACGTTGGGAACCCGCCTATCATGTACCTGTTGAAGCTTTAGCATTACCTTGGGCAATTTGGGCAACTCGACAAGATGCTTACCGCGTTGGTGGTTGGTTTTATATCGGCTCTCTTTTGGGAACTGCGATTACCGATCTTTACTTCTACATCACCCATCTTTTCCCCCATTGGCAAGCATTGATGCAGGTGGAGTCAGACTTGAGTCTCGCTCAGCCAATTTTAAAAAATGCTTTAGCTCTTGTGGAAACTCCTTGGGGGATGACTTGGGCTTGTATTCTTGCCGCATTGCTTTTAGTGACTGGTAATCGTGCCATGAGATCGCCGCAGATTGGCTATTGGGCTTTTGGTGGTGCTCTTCTAGGGACGATTTTTGTCGATTTACTCTTTTTTATTGTGGCAATCATAAATTAAAGGGGGGCGCTTTGCTCCCCCCTTTAATTTTAAGCAAATAAAAACCCAGCGTTTGGTGCGCTGGGTGCAGTCAGTTTAAGGCTTCATTGCTAAGTAGATTACTCGAACGCATTCTACTCTTACCTCACGCGATCGGGTGAAATTTACCTATCTAATCCATCGGTAAAGAATCTACTTTCTTAAATTCTCCATTCCAAGGGGCGAAGAATGGTAAGAACATCATCCCCGGAATTGCTAATACCAGCGTCAATAGGAAGAATAGAGCCCAACCTTTGCCATCACTGCCAGCAAACCATACGACTTGGTTGATGGCATCCCACGAGGGTATATTGCGCTGAATGAATTGGGCGGACTCTCCAGAAAATGGCGAAGCTAGGAGATCGCGCCCGACAGCAAACAAACTTGATAGTAAGGCAAACTGAGTTGCGGAAAATCTGGGATTGCACAACACCATTAAAAAACCTAAAAAGCCTGCGGTTCCTAGTCCTCCACAAAAGTTCTCGACATTAATGGCGGCAAGCAAAACATAATCATTTTTGCCAACTACGGAAATAGCATAATAACCAATATTGCTAATCGCTTGCAAAAATCCAAATACCCATAGCGATCGATTGACCCCAATTTTGCTTAAGATTGCGCCCCCCGCTAAAGTTCCGACAATCGTGGCGACTAATCCAATTCCCTGACGCACAGTGCCAATCGTGCCATCATCAAACAAAGTTTTTAAAAATGGAACTGCCATTTTGCCAACCATCGCATCGCTAAATCGATAGAAGATTGTAAATACAAGGATTAGTAATACTTTGGTCACACCTAAGCGCTGGAAGAATTCCTGAAAGGGTTTAACTACTGCTTCATCTAAGGTGATCGGACGGGCTTCTAGTTCGGGCGGTTCAGGCGCATAGATAGTGGCAATTAGTCCAAGGCTCATCACAATGGCTAGTAATACATATACCCAAGCCCAACCTAATCTACTTGCCAAATTAAAACCGACAAATCCCGCAAATAGAAGGGCAAGCCGATAGCCCAATACCCAAATCCCAATCCCTGCTCCCACCTCCTGAGTTTCTAAAACATCGGTACGATAGGCATCGATCGCAATATCTTGAGTGGCACTGAGAAAGGCAAGAATTAACGCTGCTATCGCCAAAATTGGCAAAGCTCCGACGCGCTCTGTCGGTAAAATATTACCGATTGTAAACATTTGCCAAGTGATCGCGACAATTGCGAGTACTAAACCGCCCTGCGTTAACAAAATCCAGCCGCGTCGTCGTCCTAAAAATGGTGGAACAAAGCGATCGATTAAAGGCGACCATAAAAACTTGAGGGAATATGGCAGTGAAACTAAGCCTAGCCAACCAATCGTACTGAGGTCAAACTTCGCACTAGTAAGCCATGCGCGGAAAGCATCATCGGTTAGGGCATATGGTAAACCCGATGCAAATCCTAATGCTAAAAGAGCCGCCATTTTGCGACTCTGAAAAACCCGAAAAAATTGGGTGATCGTATTCATATCAAAGAATTAGACTACAATATATATGTAAGCGGAGACGCAAGTTTCCGTTCACTCCTCACACCACATTCCGCCTGAGCTTATGAGCAGCAAAGGCGGTTTCTTATTTTTTGCCTATGGGAGGCAAATTAGGGTGTTGCCTGAGCTTATAGGCAGCAAAGGCGGTTTCTTATTTTTTGCCTATGGGAGGCAAATTAGGGTGTTGCCTGAGCTTATAGGCAAGCAAAAGGCGGTTTCTTATTTTTTGCCTATGGGAGGCAAATTAGGGTGTTGCCTGAGCTTATAGGCAGCAAAAGGAAGTTTCTTATTTTTTGCCTATGGGAGGCAAATTAGGGTGTTGCCTGAGCTTATAGGCAAAAAAGATAGTTTCTTATTTTTTTGCACTAAATTGTTTTTGAAAAATCCTATGTTGCGGTTCGCCTTACTGTCACTGTATTAGTGATCTTGGCAAGATAATTTCAAGCTAGTCTCTATGGTAAGCATAAATGTTACAATTCAGGTCTTTATCAAATTTTGGGTGCTAACTGTTATACTATCTACACACAAATTTTGACATTTAGAAGTTTTTAGTATTTAGGGAGTTAGCAAAGCATGTCATCAGCGATCGCAGTCACAGATGCTAGCTTTGAGCAGGACGTACTTAAAAGTGACATCCCTGTTCTAGTAGATTTTTGGGCACCTTGGTGTGGCCCATGCCGTATGGTTGCTCCTGTAGTGGAAGAAGTAGCTGCACAGTATGAGGGCAAAATCAAGGTTTTCAAACTTAATACCGATGAGAATCCTAGCGTAGCTGGACAATATGGCATTCGGAGTATTCCCACGCTCATGTTATTTAAGGGTGGTCAGCGCGTAGATGTAGTTGTAGGTGCTGTCCCTAGGGCAACACTATCTACCACTATTGAAAAGCACCTAGAAAATTAATTTATAGTTAATTAATTTTTCAAATCTAGTTATTTAAAGCTGTGATGTGGACTCAGCCTATGTCACAGCTTTTTAGGACTAGCTACTTGCATTTCAGAAACTTGGTACTATTGGGATCAATCAACTTCATTATCGCGAAACTAAGTTGTGCCGCAATCTAATGATTGTCGAAATTTTATCTGCTGACGAGTTGCGTCGGACAATCAATCGTCTTGCTTCCCAAATTGTTGAGGATAGTGATGATTTAGCTAATGTTGTTCTGATTGGTGTTTATACTCGTGGCGTTCCTTTGAGTGCAGCGATCGCCAAGCAGATTAATACACTTGAAAATGTACTAGTGCCTACGGGAGCGCTAGATATTACCTTTTATCGTGATGATCTTGATCGCATTGGCTTGCGGACTCCAAGTAAAACTGAGCTTCCCTTTGACCTCAATGGTAAAACTGTGGTCTTAGTAGATGATGTGATCTATAGTGGGCGGACTATTGGGGCAGCATTGAGTGCGATCCATGATTATGGTCGTCCTAAGGTGGTAAGGTTACTGGTTTTAGTTGATCGCGGTCATCGTGAATTACCAATTCATCCTGATTATGTAGGTCGGACTTTGCCTACCTCTAAAGATGAACAGGTAAAAGTTTTTTTAAGTTCCGCAGGTGATGATTGTGATGGTGTGGAATTACTGAAACCATAAATAAAGGGTAGTGCTGCGAAGTAATTTCTTTAGTAATTGCGTTGCGGGCGCTTCGCACCCGCAACGCAATTACATTTCATGACTACCAAATAAAGAGTCAATTTTGGGTGGTGCAGCTTCGCCGTGTCACCCAAAATTGACTCTTTATTTTTTGAAAAGCCGCTTGTAGTGAGAACTATATAGCTGTGATTTAGTCCCTTTTGTCATGCTTTTCTTTACGTGATTTAATGCAGGACTAATCACAAATAGTGTAGTTCTAGTGAGATTCTCAGCACGAGTGACTATAGCCATTTCTGATAGGGGAACTGTTAAAATCTTTTCATCTTCCCAACCTAAGCGATAGCAAATTGCGACAGTAGTATAGGATGGATAATGTTCGATTAATTTGGCTTGAACTTTATCGACATGATGAGCGCTAAGATAAAGACATAGGGAAGCTTGATGAGAGGCAAGTCTTGATAGTTCTTCTTTTTCAGGAACTTGAGTTCGTCCACTAATCCGCGTGAGAATAATCGTCTGGACGATTTCGGGAACTGTTAGTTCTACTTGTAAACGTGCAGCAGCTAATTGGAAAGCACTCACCCCTGGAATGATTTCAAAGGGAACTTCGGATTCACTTAATGCGATGATTTGTTCTTGAATTGCGCCGTATAGACTAGGATCGCCATCATGGAGACGGACTACTAATTTATGTGATCGCACTCTGTCGATCAAAATTTCAACTATTTCATCGAGAGATTTGCTAGCAGTGGGGATAATTTCGGCATCGGCGCGACAAAATTGCAGCATCGATTCGGGGATGAGTGAGTTCGCGTAGACGATGACATCGGCTTGGAGTAGCAGGTTGCGTCCTTTGACGGTAATCAGATCTGGATCTCCAGGCCCTGCACCAACGATATAGACTGGTTTGAACATTAAAATTCAATAACTAAAAATTGTGCTAAGGCACACTCTCTATTATGTCATTGGAATCGTCTCCAGTAACAGAAAGTTACTGCACCTCACACTGTAACTTTCTGTTGATCTATAGAACTAATTTTCCTAGGCGATCGCACAATACCGTTTTAATATCAACTTTGAGATCTGTGTATTTTTGGATATAGGTGATCGCCCTTTGCGTAATCTGATCAGTAATATATTGAAAAATTGGGTGATCGCAGCCATTTCTAACCAATAATTTATGAACTGCTTCGGCAGTAGGCGATTGCTCGATAGCTTGAATAATCTCAATGGGTAAATTCTCATGGACTGCTGCTCTGACGAGAATGTCGATCCGTGCATCTGCTAAGTGACTGGAAGTATTAAAAATTCCACCTGCGAGTTTGAGTAATTTGCCGTGATAACCAATTAGAGTGATAGAAGTTACTCCTAAGATTGCTGCTTCAACTAACATAGCTCCTATCCAGTTAGCGGTCTGGACTAATTGCGAAGTGGGAAATCCTAGATTTTGGGCGACTTGATAGCCATTTGCACCGATGTAAAAAGCGATCGCATGGGAGTTAGCCGCTTTTGTGCGTAAGTCTGCGCGAAATTCTTCGAGTTTATCCTCTACTGAGAGTGGTTTAGATATAGCGGAAGTTCCTAATAATGATAAACCGTCAAGAATTCCAAACGCGGCATTGGAAGTTCTTTTTGCTAGTGCTCGACCTTCAGGTAAAATAAAGCGAATTCTTGCAGTCATATTGGCTTCTAGCAAAGGGAATAAATTAACTTCTGCTAAATCCCTTGCCAGTTGATAAATTGCAGGTTCACCACTAGCAGTTCTTCCTAACCCTTCACCAGCTTCGAGGATGATTCGCTGTTGCGATGCTTCTATTAACGTCTCTAGTTGTACCCATGCCCAGATAGGTGTACCTGCGGTGAGATCAAGATTATCCCCTGGGTCACTAATTGCGATCGCAAGGGCAGTATTTTCACTAATGATTGCACTTTGCGTGATCGTCACTTCCCCACTCATAGATTCTAATAAATCAAGAGTTACCGAAGGTGTAGTTTCTTGGCGCAATGCGAGAATGGCGGCTTTAGCAGCAGCGATCGCAAAGACAGGGAGGGTGTAACCAGATTTCATAGTTTATTGATAATAATCAGGACGTAATTTTTGTAATTGAGTATTGGTGTAATAGAAGTTGAGAATGCGATCGTAAGTAAATCCCATTCGGGCAAGATTATAGGAACCTGTCTGACTCATGCCGACACCATGTCCTAATCCGCCGCCAATGAAGGTATAACCAGTTAAAACTTTCTCTTTGCCTTGTTCCTTATAGATTGGCTCTAGTCTAAAGAAGGTGCTATCAGGTGGATCAAAGGCATCAATGATTTCATCTTTTTTGACATAGATTTTACCTGTATCCGTAGTGACTTCCATTTCAAGTACGCGACCTGACGGAGCGCGCTTCGTTATTTGCAGTTGTTTAATCGCATTGAAATTAGTAGTAGTGTCACCTGAGAATCGCAAAAACTTTTTCAAGGATATTTGCAATTCATCCAGTGAGCCACTTTTACGCCAACGAAGCGTCCGCCAACCAACTTCATTAAATCCTTCTTGGCGATCTAAAAATGCTTTTAAATTCTTATTGTCAGAGATATTTGCAGATCGCTGATTTTCAGGACGATTAGCGAGATCCAATACTGATTGGAGATAGGGACGGGGTGTGCCATCCCAGAGATCGTTATAGTTGGCGGTAATACCTCCCGTTGTTGAGGAATAGAGGGCATCGATCACCCGATTGTTGTAAGTCAATACTAAGCCTCTGGTATCGGCTACAGCGCGATCGGCGACTTCAGTGGTATTTTCTAACCCGCGATAAACTTGGCATTGGGTATCGGCGCAAAGTTCATAGTCATCAGCTTTAAATCTTTGTAAACTGGCTAGAGCATAAGTTCTTGCCAAAATCGCTTGGGCTTGCACCGCAGGATAGGGAGCGTTATAGCCAATTTCATGGGGAACGACTCCGCGCACATAGGTTTCTAATGGAACGTTATTTACAAGGGTGAAACTTTGATGGGCATTGGGTTGGAGCTTGAGCGTACCAGCATAGGGACGATTACTAATTTCTGCTTTACTCTCGCGCTGATAGCTAACTTCCACAATTCCCGAACTGCTGCTCACATCAAGGCGATCACGATTATATTTAAAGTCTCCCACTGTCCATGAGGCGATCGCTTTTTGGGGCAGGATACGGCGATCAAGTTGGACGGTGAAATTACCTTGCGATCGCAGGGTATAAAACAGCAAATAGCGCAATAGCATTGAATCATAGACATCTCGCTTTGCCCAGACCTGCCAGCGTCGCGGTTGAGCTATTTCCGTTTGTACTCCCTTCTCATTCCAATGAAAGGCACTGGCGGCAGCATTCTCGAAACTGCGATGGTTACTGAGGACTAACTTTTCTTCGAGGATAGGTTGGGTTAAGGGTTGTGAGGCAATTTCGATCACGAGGCGATCGCTAGTTAAAGTTTGGTTACTTTTGCCATCGGCTGACGGAAAGGTCAGGGTGAGTTTCCCGCCTGATGGTGCTTGAATTGTGAGCCGATCCTGTGGTCTTTCCCCAAAACGTTGTACGATCCCAATCTTTAAAATGGGATTAGTTTCCGTTTGAGCTTGTACCAGTTCACCAGCAGTCAGCGTAAACGAACAAACAGTCAAAATTACAGTTTGGCGAATAATACCGAGAGTTTTTAGCATGTCAAGCTCAAAATGTCAGAAACCTAGACATTTTACACCCATGCTAGTGATAATTTCTTTGGTGATCGCTAGGGGCGATCGCTTTTAAATATGGAGGAAATTAGCTAGAGTGAATAGCAATCAAGCTCTATCACAATTTCTTAATGCTGGAAATCTTACAATCATTTCTACAGTCAGCTATTAATGGCATCGCTGATGGTAGTATCATTGCACTAGCGGCGGTTGGTTTAACACTTACATATAGCATCTTACGCCTTGCTAACTTTGCTCATGGCGATATTCTTACATTAGGTGCGTATCTTACATTTCTTGCCAACATCTCGCTAAAACTTGATATTTGGATATCGATTACCTTTGGCAGTTTTGTCTCTATTTTATTTGTGTTACTTTGCGAAAAAATCTTGTGGCAGCCATTAAGAGAAAAACGTGCTACCCCAACAACTACAATGATTGTCTCGATTGGTTTAGCTTTGGTGATTCGTAATGCAATCATACTAGGATGGGGTACAAAATCGCAAAAATATAACTTACCAACTTTCCCTGCAATCAATATATTTGATCTTGCAATTACTCGTAATAGAATAGTGGTAATTGTAGCAGCGATCGCTGTAATTGCAGGACTGTACTATTTATTACAAAATACTAAGATTGGCAAAGCTATGAGAGCAGTAGCAGATAACCCTGAGCTTGCTAAGGTTGCAGGGATTAATGTTAATGCTGTGATTTTATGGACATGGGTAATTTCAGGTGGATTGACTGCTTTGGGTGGAAGCATGTATGGGTTAATAGTTCAATTATCTCCAAATATGGGCTGGTTAATGATTTTACCAATATTTGCAGCAGTCATTCTAGGCGGCATCGGTAACCCCTATGGAGCGATAGCTGGTGCGTTAGTTATTGGCATATCCCAAAATCTTGTAATCACATGCCCTGCATCTCTAAGTCAAGAATTACAAAAATACTGTATTGGCACTGACTACAAGCTAGGTGTAGGTCTAGTGATTATGATTCTAGTGTTACTTTTCAAGCCGCAAGGACTATTTAAAGGAACGATTTAAAAACTGTTTTAGATAGTTTAGGCGGCACTTCGCGCCGCCTAAACTATTCTTATCTTCCTAAAGCACTAAATAACTCTTGTAAACGACCTAAAAAAGAACCTGTCTTCTGTCCAGTTTTCTGACGGAAGATGCGATCGATATCGTCACTAGAAGGACGCTGTTCTACTTCCGAAAGAAATTGCATTCCCTCTTCAGTATTCACCCACACCTGCCATGTTTGCGGATAGCAACGCCATAATGCGCCAAGCTCTAGAGGCTTAATGTAGTAAGCAGTCTCGAAAGTACTTAAAAAGCGATCTCGTAGTCGTCTTGCAGAAAGTCCCAAACCGACCTCACTATTTTCAAGACGAGGATTGAGCATCACAAAGGGGCGATCGCCTGCTAGTTGCACCAATTTCTCAACCTGATCAACTTCAACGGAACTGGGTTCTACCAATAAAAAAGCTTTATCTTCTTCACGAATCGCCCTACGACCTTCATTGACTCCACGTACTGACACATCAAGATCTATCCATTCACGTTTTGCTAATGCGGCTGCTCCTGCATCAGAAAAAATTGCGTGCCATGCATTGCCATAACACTCATTAAAACTACGGGCAAACTCATAGGCGATCGGCATCGATTTCAGCTCAGGAAAGCGCAAATCTACAAGAATACGTGTAGCTCCATCCGCGATCGCCTGATATGTAGCAGCGATCGCCTGCTCAGTCGTATCTTCTAAATTATTCGGAAGTAAAACGGGTTCAGTTGATTGAGTCATATTAAATAAATTGTTTTTAGATTATTGATTTTTTAGATTACAGTCCGTTGATGCAGAAGATTTTTTGAAAGATGTGCGGAGCAAATCTTTCAAAAAATCTTCTGGGTTTTAAGTCAGCGTACAGCACTGTATTGATAATGATGCAATACACTTTGACTGTTACATCATTAAAAAACAAAAAAGAGGGGGACGCTTAGCGTCCCCCTCTTTTTGTGAATGGCAATTACATCATGCCACCCATGCCACCCATACCGCCCATGCCGCCCATACCAGCAGCAGCACCAGCATCAGCCTTTTTCTCTGGCTTCTCAACAACGAGCGCTTCGGTAGTCAAGACCATACCAGCTACAGAAGCCGCGTTTTGCAATGCAGAACGGACAACCTTTGCAGGGTCGATGATACCAGTCGCAATCAAATCAACATATTCACCCTTGAGGGCATCAAAGCCATGATTGAAAGGAAGTTGCTTCACTTTTTCAACAACCACACTTCCTTCGAGCCCAGAGTTATCGCTAATTTGGCGTAGAGGTGCTGCGAGAGAACGAGCTACGATATCTGCACCAATCTCCTCTTCGTTCTTCAAGGTTGCTTTGAATTCTTGTAACTCAACTGACAAGTGAGCAAGGGTCGCACCACCTCCAGGGACGATACCCTCTTCAACGGCTGCACGAGTGGAGTTGAGAGCATCTTCAATGCGAAGCTTACGATCTTTGAGTTCTGTTTCAGTTGCTGCACCGACTTTGATTATAGCTACGCCACCAGAGAGTTTTGCAATACGTTCTTGGAGCTTTTCCTTGTCGTACTCGGAATCACTGAGTTCCAACTCCTTACGGATTTGAGCCACACGTTTGTCAACATTCGGCTTATTGGCTGCATCGGCAACAATTGTAGTCTTGTCCTTGGAAATGGTGATCTTACGGATTGTCCCAAGTTGATCGAGAGTAGCTGCGCTAAGTTCCAAGCCAGCATCTTCAGAAATGACTTGTCCATTCGTGAGTACAGCGATATCTTGCAACAATGCTTTGCGGCGATCACCAAATCCAGGAGCCTTGAGAGCAGCAATATTCAGAGAACCTCTGAGCTTGTTCACAACCAAGGTTGCCAAAGCTTCACCTTCAACATCCTCAGCAATAATCACAAGAGGGGAACCAGTGCGAGCTGCTTTCTCTAGAATTGGAACGAGATCTTGGATAACGTTAATTTTCTTGTCGGTTAGAAGAACCTTGGCATTCTCGAATTCTACCAACTGACGTTCGCTGTCAGTGACGAAGTAAGGAGATATATAACCGCGATCAAGTTGCATACCTTCAACAACTTCCAATTCAGTTGTAAGGGATTTGGACTCTTCTACAGTGATTACTCCATCTTTACCAACCTTGTCCATTGCATGGGCAATCATTTCGCCAACTTCAGGATCATTCCCTGCGGAGATGGTAGCGATTTGGGCTATTTCCGAATTGGAATCAACTGCCTTAGCTTTATCTGCAATCACACCAACCAAGTGAGCAACTGCCTTTTCAATACCGCGGCGGACACCCACTGGGTTAGCGCCTGCTGCAACGTTACGCAAACCTTCACGAATAAATTCTTGAGCCAAAACAGTAGCACTAGTAGTACCATCACCTGCTACATCATTGGTTTTAGAAGCAACTTCGCGAATGAGCTGTGCACCAGCATTTTCTAAAGGATCTTCTAGTTCAATTTCCTTAGCAATACTAACTCCATCATTAATGATTTGAGGTGCACCATACTTCTTTTCGATAACTACATTACGACCTTTAGGTCCAAGAGTTACACGTACTGCGTCAGCAAGTGCATTAACACCACGCTCTAGGGCGCGGCGAGATTCTTCATCAAATACTACAATTTTAGACATTTTAGTTATTAAGGGTAATGGGTAATTTGGGAATTGGTTATTGGGCTGTTAGCTTTTAGCAATTAGCTTTTAGCTCTTTTAGATTGCTTCTGGATGAAGAGTTTTGAAGGCTAATGGATAACAGCTATGAGCTTTATTCAACGATCGCAAGAATATCTCTTTCTGCAAGCAGCAAATAATCTACGCTGTCAATTTTGACTTCAGTGCCTGCATACTTGGAGTACAGGACTTTATCGCCTGCCTTGACCTCTAACGCAACGCGAGCCCCTTTGTCGTTGCGAACTCCAGGACCAACGGCAGTTACTTCACCGATTTGCGGCTTTTCTTGGGCTGTGTCTGGCAAGAAAATACCACCTACAGTTTTTTCTTCTTTAGTTGCTACTTTTACCAATAGGCGATCGCCTAGGGGTTGCAATGTACCAGTGTTTAGGGTTAACGATGCCACTATAGCTATACCTCCATAAAAATCTAATCAGTGTGGACTTTGCAGGTTGTGACTTACGGTGGAAATTTGTCTTGCCTTAGTCACACATTGGGTGCTTTAGCACTCTGTCTCACTGAGTGCTAATATACTGCGAAAAGAGTAAGTAACTAGATCGGCTTACCGTACAAACTCAAGAAGCGATTTTTGGGTCGCGGCTTACTGTACAAACTAAAAATCGGCACTCGATCAACCTTTGCTATTCAGGTAGATATTCTTCATCGGTGACTTGATCGGGTGTAAATGGTGATGCTGCGGGAAAAGTCTGGCTTGGTAGTCCTGTTTCGATCGCAGCAAGTTTTTTGGCATCTAGATAAACATCAGCAAACTCTTGCAAAAAATGTCTCTTGAGGCTAGGACTATTTTTGAAAGCTTTGCGGATTCTCTGACGATGTTCAGTTAGGGTATATAGCCAACTATTAGAGCGTTTTTCGGGTTGGTATTTGTATTTGAGTAAATGCATGAGGATAACTTTTAAATTGCTCTCTAGAGCTTGTTTTTGACTATTACCCATGTCTTCAATTTCTTCAAGCAAATTCTCCAAGTCCAAATCTCTAAGGTTGCCTTGACGCAGCAATACCAATGCTTGCTCTATCCATAGACAAAAGTCATCTTCATAGAGATCATGATGGGATTTGATTTGCGTTTTGTCTATTTGCGTTTTGTCTGATGCGATCGCCATATTTACCCAGTTGAACGCTAACGTAATCCTAGCATTAAGGCTTTGGAGTCGGTAAAGATCTCATCTAATGGTATATCCCAAGGATCATGGGATAATTCATCTACATAAAACTCATCGAAAATAATGCCTACCTTCAATCCTGTGGAGTGAGGCAACCAACGATCATAAAAGCCGCCGCCGTAGCCTAAGCGATAGCCCAAGCGATCGCCAGCTACCGCAGGAATCAAGATTAGATCAATATTTGCTAAATTAATCAGTGGTAAATCAGGATGTGGCTCAAGGATATTAAATGCACCCAATTGCATCTGATTGGAGAAATCAGCGATCGCTACTTGATGCCAAATTAAATCTTTGTCGATACACCGCGCAAATCCCCAATTCTTTTCAGGGAATCTTTGCCAAAGTGTACTCAAATCTGGTTCCTGCCGAAAACTAGTGAAGGCTAAGACATTTTTTGCTTGTCGGAATGTTTGCCAGTTGTTAAGGCGATCGCATAGTGCTAGGCTTTTTTGCTGCCAAACTTCACGGGGGATGTGGCGACGTTTAGTAAGTAAGTCTTTTCGGAGCCGTCGTTTGATTTGGCGCTTGTCTTGCTGAGTATCTGTAATCGATTCAATCACACTATCGTAACTTGCATATAAATAAAAATTAGGGACGCAGAGCGCCCCATTCGTCTATGTAATTCCTACAATTGCTTTTTTGTAGGCAGGGCGATCGCTAATGCGTTTGACATAGGCATCGATCGCGGGATAATCGGCATAGGATAGTTTCAACATCAAAATTCCATAGCCCAGAATTGAACCAACTGCCACATCCGCAACAGAGAAATTATCACCTGTGAGATAATGTTTGTTTTCGAGAACTTTATTTAAAGCACTGAGCAGGCGAGGAGTTTCCTTTTCACGGCTTTCGGCAACAAACAAGCCAGTGCCAAGGGTGGCATTAGCAAACAACACCCATTGAGAGGCGATCGCTCTTTCCTGTAAAGTTTTCACCTGTTCATATTTATCGGCGAGGTAGAGCAAAATTGCACCCGATTCCCATAATTGAAAATCACCATCAGCGATCGCAGGAACTTTGCCGAAGGGATTAATTTGCAAAAAGTCAGGTTGTAAGTGCTCACCTGCTTGCATATCGAGAAGTTGGAATTCATAGGGAGCTTGAATTTCTTCTAAATACCATTTTACAATTGAAGCTCGACTTCTCGCGCCACCATAGAGTTTAGTCATAATATGGGAATTGAATATAGAAATGTAATTGTGCGGTCAATATTACTACAGATTGCGTAGAGGTGTTTCCTGCCCGTAGATAAACTTACGCTCTAACTTATTGCAGATGAACCACACAATGATCGCAATGATCGCAACAGTAGAACCGAGCGCAATCGTTAAGAGGTTAGCAGTGAGGAAATAGCTAATTAAGGGGGTAACTGTCCATGCGATCGCCGCAGTGATGATGCTTGCGGTTTTGAGCGATCGCACAGTTCGCAAAGCCTGACGACAACTGGCACATTTAGAAGTATGGGAATGATAACGCTCTAACAAAACTTCCTTTGCAATGGGGGAAGTTAACCTTTGTCCTACAAATGGATCAGCTTCATAGCGATTCAACCATTTCCGTAGTTCTGAAACATAAGCATCAGCAGATGTTGGTAAATAGCAAGCCTTAGCGTAATTATCGCTATTTTCGGGTTGAGCAAGCGCTTGCTCTAGATAACGTTCTTGATAATGCAAAAAGATTTGATCATCTTCCAGAATGCCATTCTGTCCAATATGGGAATACCAACGGGGTGTAATACTGATAAAAAATCTGGGAATAGCAGAATTGAATTGGAAAGGGAAGCGGGCAAACATCCGACATTCACCTTTGCGGGTGGGAGTAGCATAAACCACTGTCATCGTTCTGCCAAATTGCTTGGAAGTGAGGTCATGCCACATTAATGAAGGTGCAATAAAAGTCGTATCCTGTTTTCCTAATTTGCCACGTCGAGGACCTTCTGCCCAAGTACCATTAAAGCCATGTTTATGAGTTTCTAGCACTTCTAAAAACATGGGAGATGCATTAGCCCGATTGCCCACTGATTTATGATGCGTAAAGGGGAGATGACTAGCATCAAGAACATTTTCTAAAAGGGTAATTGCATCGTAGGGAAGATCCCGAAAAGTACCAAATAGAGTCCATTTCTCTGGCTCAGATTCAAGTGGATCGATGATAGGGATTTTGACATTGGGGGCATTTTCAGGTTTGCCAGCATAAATGAAGAGCATTCCCTGACGTTCTGCGGTAGGAAGTGACTTCACACAAGCACGTTTTGATCTGTGGGCATCGCCACTTTCTGGCTGTTGAGGAATGCGATCGCAACTGCCATCTCCCTTAAATGCCCAACCATGATAGGGACATTCGAGTAAACCATCCTCAGCAATTCTCCCTTCCGATAGCGGGACGAGGCGATGGGGACAGCGATCGTCAAAGGCTTTCCATGATTGACTCTGACCATCCCACCAAATTACAAGATCTCGTTCCAGTAAGGTAAATTTGTGCGGTTTCTTTTTATCTAAATCTTCTATATAAAAGACGGGATACCATACCTCTTGCCAATCAAAACGATGCGGATTTATTCCTCCCGCAGGCAGGATTTGTAACTGTGAATCGTTAGCTTTGGTATTTAAAGAGTGAAGTTCATCTTCCAGTAGGGTATTTGCAGTCATGGGTATAGCTCTAGACCTGTCAAGTTGTAAAGTGCGAATTGTAAAGTTATGTATAGTTTAGCCTGCGATCGCCTAAAGCTGTATCTTCACTAATATAGAAGAGTGGCGACGATTTCCGTCGCCACTCTTCTTCTAGGCTTTATTTGTACGAGATGATGCGTTTGTTACAAAAAAATGATAATCTTAATAAAAAGTTAAGTTTTGTTGCTCCCCCAATCCTATGCTTCGTCTCGAACACATTCAGAAAATTTATCCCACTGGCGAAGTCCTCAAAGACGTTAACTGGGAAGTCAAAACAGGCGATCGTATTGGTTTAGTCGGTGTCAATGGGGCGGGAAAATCAACACAGCTCAAGATTATCGCAGGGGAAATTGAACCAACCGCAGGGCAAATCGTGCGCCCTGCAAGTCTGAAAATTGCCTACCTCAGCCAAGAATTTGATATCGAAGAGACTCGTACTGTCAAACAAGAGATGTGGCAAGCATTTCAGGATGTTCGTGAAATTCAAAAGGAATTAGCGATCGTGCATCACCATCTGGAAAACCTGAAGGATGGTGAGGACTATGAGCCGATTCTCAAAAAAATGGATCGTCTCCAGCGTCAGTTTGAAGATCACAATGGCTATGAATTGGAAAGTCGTATCGATAAGCTCTTGCCCGAACTAGGATTTAAAACTGACGATGGCGATCGATTAGTCAGTGAATATAGCGGCGGTTGGCAAATGCGGATGGGCTTAGGCAAAATTTTGCTGCAATCGCCAGATATATTGCTATTGGACGAGCCGACGAACCACTTAGACTTAGAAACAATTGAGTGGCTTGAAAAATATTTGCGATCACTAAGTACACCGATGGTGATCGTCTCTCATGACCGCGAATTTCTTGATCGCCTCTGTACCTCAATTGTGGAAACTGAGCGTGGTGTATCTACCACCTATTTGGGTAATTACACCTCATACCTCAATCAAAAATCTGAAGCCAAGTTGGCACAGAGTGCCGCATTTGAGCGGCAACAAAAATACATCGAAAAGCAGCAAGTATTCGTTGATCGTTTTAGAGCAAGTGCTACACGTAGCACACAAGCCAAGAGCCGCGAAAAGCAACTGGAAAAAATTGAACGGATCGAATCCCCTGAGAGCGATGTGCGGACTCTCAAATTTCATTTTCCACCTGCATCTCGTAGTGGGCGTGTCACTGTCGAAATTAAAGATCTCACCCATGCCTATGGGGATCAAATTTTATTCCTAGGCGCAGATCTGGAAATTGAAAGAGGCGATCGCGTTGCCTTCCTTGGACCTAATGGCGCAGGCAAATCTACCCTACTCAAAATGGTTGTGGGTAAAGAAACCTACAATGAAGGCGAAATCAACCTTGGACATAATGTCTTAATTGGTTATTTTGAGCAAAACCAAGCGGAAGCACTCGACTTGCATAAAGACGTATTTCATACTATTCATGATGATTTTCCCAAAATGACTCATGAAGAAGTGCGTGGTGTATTGGGTAAATTCTTGTTTAGTGGTGACACGGTATTTAAATTAGTCCGTGATCTCAGTGGCGGTGAAAAAGCACGACTTGCCCTTGCGAAAATGTTGCTTACCCCTGTCAATTTCTTGATCCTTGATGAGCCAACTAACCACCTTGATATCCCTGCCAAAGAAATGCTTGAAGCAGCTTTACGCGAATATGAGGGTACGGTTGCAGTAATCTCCCATGATCGTTATTTCATCTCCCAAGTGGCGAACAAGATTGTCGAAATTCGGGATGGTGATCTTGTCGTGTATGCAGGTGACTATGCTTACTACCAAGAGAAAAAGGAAGAAGAATCGCGAGAAGCTAAATACAAGGCAGAAATGGCAGCCAAAGCAGCTAAAGATGCCCTAAAGAAAGAAAAGGAGCGAGCCAAACAAGCCGAAAAACGTCAAGAAAAGCAACTACAAAAATCTAAAGCTAAATAATCAGCCATCATCTAATTAGCTCACTTACAACCCAGAAGCGCATATAGCGTTTACCAGTCTGGTGAAGTACAGGTTAGTTCCCCCGCCTTTGGCGGGGAAACTAACCTATGTAATTCGCTTGATTGAAAAACGTTATATCAATCTCGTAGCAGTAGTCCTAAAAAGGAAAGGATTTATTTTGGTAAGGATGGGCGGCACTTCGCGACGACCATCCTTACCTATTTTGGATTGCCCTCGTAGCTATCAATGTAAGTTCTGTTTTTGTTTTAATTATGAATTTTAGGGTTTATGGAAAACTCACTCCGCAAGGGAGCATATTCCATAAACCATTTAGAACTACCTGTAATTTTATGTGGTTATAGGGCAAATAGTTGTTACTTCAGTAATGTAACAGCATAAAATTAAACAAAGGGTTTTCTGATGAACAAAGAAGACGCAACCATGATTTTTAAATATAAGCACAATCCCTATGTTGGATCACTTTGCTAGGAAACGCAAACTAATAGAACGTTATTCCCAAGGAGACAGAAACTTTGAAGGAATGGATTTGATGGGATTAGATTTAAGCAAAGTTGACCTGAGTAATGCAAATTTACGTAATGCTAATCTGGTCTCTGCCAATCTATGGGAAGCAACTCTATGTAACGTTGATCTATCAGGTGCGGACTTGTCAGATGCCGATCTTTGTGGTGCTTCGCTTTTAAACGCAAACCTTAGTAATACCAAAATCACTCGCACAAACTTTAGTTACACAACCTTGAGTGGGACTAGTTTTGACCATGTGAGCTTAGATGGTGCAAATTTACAATCCTCAATTTTAAACTGTACCAATCTGCATAGCAAAAACTTGGTCAGAGCAAACCTGCAAAAAGCCTATCTGCTAGAAGCGAATCTTTCTAAATCAGATTTGAGTTATGCCAACCTGCATCATGCTTTTTTGTTTAGAGCCAATTTAAGTCGGGCGAATTTACAACACGCTAATCTCAGTGAAGCTGATTTGAGTGAAGTTAGTCTACATGGAGCAAACTTAAAGTGGGCAAATTTCAGTGAAGTAGATTTGCGTGAGGCTGATCTTGATCACATTGACTTTAGTGAGATCAATCTTCGTCTCGCTAATTTAAGTGGACTAAACTTGAGTAATGTTAATTTCAGTGGTAGCAATTTAAGCAAAGCAATTTTACGCGGTACGATATTACGTGGAGCTTGTTTCAAGTCGGCGAACCTATGGAGCGCGGATTTAACTAATGCGGATTTGACTAATGCAAATTTGACTAATGCAGATTTGTATGGGGCTAATTTAGCTGGCGCTAACTTAGAAGATGCATTGCTAGATGTAGGTTGGCGAAATGGGGTCAAGATTTGCTAGACGAATTTAGCGGATGGGAATGTCTCAATGCGAATCTGTCGATTATGATTGCTAAATTACTAAGAATGTCTTGATGTTTATTGTATGGTTACTAGCTTTACTATCAAAGTATAGATAATTCAAATAAAAACTACAGTTTCGACTTCGCTCAGCTAGCTTACCCCGATGGCTAAGCGAAGTCGAAGCATATATGCCAGTTATTTAAACAAATATCAACTCATAAAAAAGCAATAATTAAAAAAACAATAAATTGTGAAGAAAGTGCTTGCTATATTTAGAGACAATGAAAGAACTATTCAGTTTTCAAGATCCCAATTTATTACGCATGGCATTAACCCACCGCTCCTATGTCCATGAAAATCCGAGCGTAGCCGAGGATAACGAGCGGCTAGAATTTTTGGGGGATGCTATTTTAAATTTTCTTAGTGGATCATACCTCTATCGCCAACATCCCGAATTAGGTGAAGATGAATTGACCCGTCGGCGGGCAGCCCTAGTGGATGAAAAGCAACTAGCTAATTTTGCGATCGCATTACGATTAGATACTCAAATTTTGTTAGGAAAAGGGGCGCTACGTGATGGGGGCAATAAAAGTGATAATCTCCTCAGTTGTGCCTTTGAAGCAATGATTGGCGCATTATATCTAGATCGTGATTGTGATGTAGAGCTATTACGCCCTGCGGTGGAAGCTCTGTTTGCTTCAGTACCACCTGAGTTAGTGAATACTCGTTCCGATCTTGATGCGAAGAATCGCCTACAGGAATGGGTGCAGTCCTACATTGGTCATACTTTACCTCGCTATGTCACCGAAAAAGTGGGTGGAACTGATCATACGCCTGAATTTGCGTCTAAAGTATATGTTGGCGATCGCTTATATGGTCAAAGTCTGCGAAATTTTTCTAGCAAGAAAGAAGCAGAACGCGCTGCTGCGCTTGATGCCTTAGAACAAATAGAGAGAATGTTATGAGTCAAGATTGCTTTTTGTAAATCTTGGCAAGGAAAAACTATGACAGAAGATTGGTTGATTATTGGTAAAATCGTCTCACCACAGGGACTCAAGGGTGAAGTAAGAGTTTTATCCTATTCTGATTTTCCTGAGCGCTTTGAAACATCTGGCAAGCGTTGGATTGCACCCTCAGAAAAAGTAGAACCCCAAGAAGTAAGAATGCTATCTGGTCGTGAGTTGACTGGTAAAAAAAATCTATTTGTAGTACGTCTTGAAGGAATTAACGATTGTGAACAAGCTGAGGCTCTGCGTAACTTTATGATGATGATCCCTGCTAGCGATCGCCCTTACCTCGAACATAACGAGTATATGATTGCTGATTTAGTAGGTTGCCATGTTTATCATCAACCAACAGGTAAGCTCCTAGGTGAAGTGATTAGTATTATTGCCGCAGGTAATGATTTGCTAGAAGTTCGTAATCCTGAACATCAAGAAATCGCATTAATTCCTTTTGTCGAAGCGATCGTTCCCTTTGTTGATATTGATCAAAAAAGAATTGAAGTAACTCCTCCCCTCGGACTCATCGATCAGTGGCTAAGTTCTGCCTCTTAAGTTTGCGTTATGATTGAAATTATAGCTGTGTATTGCTTTCTAAATTAATAGAATAAATCATCATGATTCCAGAATCGGGCGAAGGTTTTAAATCGGGTTTTGTCGCATTAGTCGGGCGACCCAATGTGGGTAAATCTACTTTGCTTAATGCTCTCATTGGTCAAAAAATTGCGATTACTTCACCTGTTGCCCAAACGACTCGCAATCGTTTACGGGGAATCCTGACATTACCCACAGCGCAAATTGTGCTAGTAGATACACCTGGAATTCATAAACCACATCATTTGCTAGGTCAAACCATCGTTAAAAATGCTATTGGCGCGATCTCTTCCGTTGATGCAACAGTATTAGTCGTTGATGGTAGTGATCGCATGGGAACTGGCGATCGCTTTGTTGCCGAAACTATTTTGCAGAGCAAGGTTCCTACTATTCTTGGGGTTAATAAAATTGATATATTAAATGAGGTTGCTGCGAGTGAAATCTTGACTAGCTATGAGAGTTTTGCTGTTGAGCATGGTTGGCTAGTTGCTAAGTTTTCGTCAGTGACAGGAGAGGGATTAGAAGCATTACAAGCGATGATGTGCGATCGCTTACCAGAAGGTCCCTACTACTATCCACCAGATCTAGTCACTGATCAGCCTGAACGGTTTATTATGGGAGAATTAATTCGTGAACAGATTCTTTTACTAACTCGAGAAGAAGTTCCCCATTCCGTTGCAGTAAGTATTGATCAAGTTGATGAACAGCCTAAGATTACGAGGGTGATGGCGACCGTCCATGTCGAACGTGATTCACAAAAGGGAATTTTGATAGGTAAGAAAGGACAAATGCTGAAGGAGATTGGGACTAAAGCCAGAGAGCAGATGCAGAAATTAATTATGGGTTCTGTTCACTTAGAAATCTTTGTCAAAGTTCAACCCAAATGGCGCTCATCACGATTTCAACTATCAGATTTGGGATATCGTGTGGAATAAATTTTCCAAGCCTTGAGATGTGCTTTGTACATCCCAAAGCATAGATTGCGATCACATTAAAATTCATTGCCATAATAGATTCTGACACCCCACATTCCAACAAGAAGGATGAGTAATAAAATATCGCGAGGAAGCAATCTTAAAGGATTCCACACCACAAGGTGAGTATTAGGACTGGTAAAACCTCGGACTTGCATGGCGCTAGCGGTTTGCTCCGCACGGATGAATAGATTGTCGATCAGACGTTCGGCAAGGATGAGCCAAATTTGAGTAGTGCGTTTAAATCCTAATCTTTTCCAGTTAATGGAACGGGTACGGATAGCTCTAGCGAGGTTCTGTACCTCTTCTAAAACAAGGGGAACAAAACGTAAGGCAAGGGTGAGCGTGAGTACTACTTCTACAATAGGAACTTTGAAGAATTTTAAAGGTGCAAATATCGAGGCGATCGCCGCCGTAATTTCTTCGGGAGCCGTAACTAGCAGAAATAGGGTTGGCGCATAGAGATAGGTGAAAATTAAGGTACAGACCCTCACACCTAACTCGCGGGATCTGCGCGTAATGGTGATACTGCCTGCTTTCCAGAGCACATAATTATAGGAAGTTGGCTGTGGTAATTTGAAAGTTAAAGGCGAGGTGATACTTGGTTTATCATTACTAATACTCACTTCAGGAATCTGGCGGCGTGGCTGCACTGTAGCATTGAATCCATCGGGAGAAATCGTAGCGATCGCAAGAGTCATAAAAGCAAGTAACAGCAAAATCCCCATCTGCTGTTTCCATACCCGCATCGGAATCTTTGCCGCAAGGGTCAGAATGATCAGTAAAACAGCGATCGCAATCCGCCAAAATTCATTTGCTTGAATTGGTGTTAATAAAAAGGTGAGTAACCCAAACATTTTAATGCGTGGATCAAGTCGATGCAGCCATGTAATGGGCTGTTCGAGATAGAGTCCGATAGGAAGCGATCGCAGTATATCCACTTATATTCTGATATTTTTCGAGAATTTTGTTCTTATAATTTACAATACACCAATTAAGATGAGCAGCAAATCTTTGAACAATAGCGCTTTGCAAGCAAGTGGATTTGTTTTACTGCTAAAGGTGGAAAAAATTTACTTTACGAGACTAAGCAATATACCCTAAACAAATTAGTGCAATCCAAGAGTATTTATAGCGTAGTTTCAAAGTTTACTGGGAGCGATCGAGTCTACTACTCTAATTCTTCCTGACTGAATTGCGGCAAAGACTGAATTAATCTGATAAACTTCTTGGTCAGTGAGTTCAATATTCTCAAATAAACTATTATAAATTGCTTTACTAAGATATAGATAGCTTTTACGATTAATGATTCCTGATTGCATAATTCGCAGAACGACTTCATCAATAGTAATTGTATGGGTGGATCGACCTCGGGTAGTATGTTCAGGTAAGTTAAAGTCAGCAATCTGATTATCCGTATCCATGGATGTGGATTTTGAAGAATCATTAGTTTTCTCAAAAGCAGTGTTTGATAAATTTGAAGGTGTTCTACTGGGTAAACACCTATTAATTGCGGATTTCAGCATTTCAGGATCGAAGGGCTTAGTCAAGTAATCATCTGCACCAATTTCCATACATTGCATGACGCTATCCATTTCTTCAAAAGCAGAAACGATGATTACAGGAATATTGCATAACCTTGGATCTTTTTTTAAATATTTCAGTACTGCATATCCATCGATCTCAGGCATCATGATATCTAGAAAAATCAAGTCATAGGCATTTGACTGAATCATCGATAAAGCTGCACGACCATCCACTGCAATTGACAGATTAAAATCTTTTCTAGACAAGCGTCTCGCCAACATATCTCGACTTATTTTATTGTCATCAACAATTAATATTTGGAAGTTTTGTATTGCCATGTTCCTAACCTTACTTATGAATTGTGAGACCATACCTTGACGTGACTTCTTCCTTCCCTTTTGGCATCTTACATTGCAAGATCAGTTTCTTTGATTACTTGCTAGGAAGTTGTCAATTTGCCAGAAGGGTTAATTGTTGAGATTCCTAGGCTAGCAGTGACAAAGGTCTATTGAGGCTTTGAGTAGTACAGGAATATTTTAGAAAGTGTTGCGAAGCAACACTTTCTAAAATATTTTTGGGTTTTAAGTAAGCGTAAAGCGCTGAATTATTTTGACGTAGGCGAAAAGCAAGTCAGCTAGGAACGGTGCTTTCACTAAGTTAATTTAAATACACAAAGCATTGTATCAATTTTTAAAAATATTACTCAAGGCAAGAAAGACTGGGTAAACCAAGTCTTTCTACATCTAGCCTATTTGCCCATGCCTAGTTGTTGTGCTTTTTGGTAAACCTTTCCTTCTGTCAAAAGTGAAGGTGCAATGACAACTTCCACTTGTTGCATTTCACGAATATTAGCTGCTCCTAAAGTCCCCATACTAGTTTTGAGTGCACCTAAGAGGTTATGTGTCCCGTCGTCAAGTCCCGCAGGTCCCCGCAAGATTTGCTCTAGGGAACCCGTTGTACCTACCTTGATGCGAGTACCGCGTGGCAATACGGGGCTAGGTGTTGCCATACCCCAGTGGAAACCACGTCCGGGGGCTTCGGCTGCTCGTGCAAATGGAGAACCAATCATTACGGCATCTGCACCACAGGCGATCGATTTACAAATATCTCCACCTGTGATCAAACCGCCATCGGCGATAATAGGAACATATTTGCCTGTTTCTTTAAAAAAGTCTTCGCGGGCAGCCGCACAATCAGCGACAGCCGTGGCTTGAGGAACACCAACTCCAAGTACCCCTCTAGACGTACATGCTGCACCAGGTCCAATGCCCACAAGTACGCCTGCGGCTCCTGCTCTCAACAATTCTAAAGTGACATCGTAGGTAACGCAGTTGCCCATAAGTACTGGAATTGGCATTTCTTGACAGAATTTGGCAAGATCGAGAGAGACTAGTCCTTCCGCAGCAATGTGAGTGGTAGATACTACTGTTGATTGTAAGAAAAATAAGTCACAACCTGCTTCCGCGGCAATTAATCCATATTTGAAAGCATTAACGGGAATGCTGCTAGCGCAAGCAATACCACCTTTCTCTTTAATTTCGCGGATACGTTTTTGGATGAGTTCGGGCTTAACGGGTTCAGCATAAAGCTGTTGCATCAGTGAGACGAAATCTGTAACGCCCACAGATGCAATTTTTTCTAAGATTGGCTTGGGATTGTCATAGCGGGTTTGTATACCATCAAGGTTGATTACACCTAATGCTCCTAGCTCAGAAAGTCTTACAGCCACATCGACATCGACAACGCCATCCATAGCGCTGGCAATAATCGGTATTTCTCGTCGAATTCCCCCAACTTCCCAAAATGTATAGGCAACGTTGGGATCGAGGGTTCTTCCTCCCGGTACTAGTGCAATTTCGTCGATGCCATAGGCTCTGCGTGCAGTTTTACCGCGCCCAATTTGAATGTCCACTGTTTGTTCTCTCTTCTTTAGAATTTAAATTTAGGTTATTGCTGATTGTAACTACATGTCATTTTGTGTCATTAAGTTACTAATTCGCCAATTGCCATCGTTGACGTAAGCATCTTGCGTTCAAGATTTACGTGAAGGGTTCATGTTTTAAGCAGCGATCACTTGGGGATTACCACTAAGGTTGTGCTTAGTGTTACAGAAAGTCTTAATAATTTCTTAAGATACTGTTACTTATTGACTAATGATAGCTAATTAGTGCTGTGACAAGTTATTTTTTAAGATGAAGTGCAAATATCCCATCCTAATAAAATAACAAACCTTACCGATGGCTGAATTTTTTAATACCTATGGTTTTTTAATTGTATCGGCAATTTTTGGGGCAATCCTAGGAATTTCTGTTTATCTACCATTAATGGCAGGTCAGTTATCGCTAGCAACATCGGGGTTTTATTCCTTGGGTGGGTATATTGCTGCGATCGCCTCCACAAAGATTTTAATTACGACCACAGGAACTTTGTCAATTGGCTGGGTACTAATCGAAATGTTGGTGGCTGGTGGAGTGTCAGGAATATTGGCGGTAATTTTGGGAATTCCTGTCTTACGTTTACGAGGAATTTATTTAGCGATCGCTACCATTGCCTTTGTAGAAATTTTGCGCGTGGTATCTCTGAACTTAGAGATCACTGGTGGTGCGATCGGGATTTTTGGTATTCCTCAGCCATTTCAAACACCTTTAGAATATTTGTGGATTGCTTTGCCACTACTGGGCTTAAGTATGGCTTTTATGCATCGTCTAGAAAAAATTCGCGCTGGGAGAGCCCTAATTGCAATTCGGGAAGATGAACTTGCTGCGGATTCAATGGGGATCAATCCTACTTATTACAAAGTTTTAGCCTTTACTCTTGCAGCAGTTTTGGCTGGCATGGTTGGAGCGGTGAGCGCACACTTCTTAAATACATGGAATGCGCGTCAAGGAACTTTTGATGCCAGTATTATTTTCTTAGCTTTTGTCTTAATTGGTGGTTCGCGGACATTCTGGGGACCTGTGGTTGGGGGCATAGTGCTGACCGCTTTACCCGAATTTTTAAGAGGTATGGCAAGTACTGGTGTTCCATTATGGCTAGGACAATTTCTCAAGGATGGACGTTTAATTATTTTTGGGGTATTGATTGTAATTGGTACAATTTTTTATCCAAAAGGGATTATTACACCCGAATTTTTAGTCTGGTGTAAACATACAATCCATAAATTATTTGTCATGGACAAATCTAAAAATAAGCAGGGAATTTAAGCTCGATTGTCTCTGCAATATAGCAATCCTAAATGGTTTCTGGAAGCGCACCAAGAATGACACAAACCCAAAAATCTACAAATGATTTAGGATTGATATATTAACGCGAGTTCTGGATAATTTGAAACAGGTTTTGAGAAAGGGTTTGCGTAGCAAACCCTTTCTCAAAACCCAAAAGTAAAAGCCTTGCTTAGCAAGGCTTTTACTTTTGGGTTTTCAAAATTTGCCAGCTTAACCCGAACTGACGTTATATTAGGTAAAAACCTTCATAATTCTATCAATTAGTTATATAAAAGTTTTAAATGGACGAAAGTAGTAAAACAACCTTAGGAATTCAACAAGTAACCCGTCGATTTGGTGGCTTGGTAGCAGTTAATGAAGTATCTTTTGAAGTACAGGGAAATGAGATCTTTGGTGTGATTGGTCCTAATGGCGCTGGCAAAACTACATTGTTTAATACGATTACAGGATTAATCGCTCCTAGTAGTGGTCAAATTATCTTCGATGGACAAGAAATCACTAATCGACGACCTCATCAAATTGCTAAATGTGGTATTGCCCGCACGTTCCAGAATATTCGTTTGTTTGGGGACCTTTCGGCTTTAGAAAATGTGGCGATCGCTAGACATTTGAGTACTACTACAGGTATTTGGAATGGAATTTTAGGTCTACCACCTACCCATAAAGAAGAAAAACAAACCTACAATCGCGCCTATGAACTATTGGAACTTGTGGGACTAAGCGATCGCTCAGATGTCAAAGCCAAGAATTTTTCTTATGGCGATCAGCGTCGTCTGGAGATCGCCCGTGCGCTTGCCCTGCAACCCAAGTTATTACTTTTAGATGAACCCGCCGCAGGGATGAATCCTAGCGAAAAGGGACAATTAAGTGATTTCATTCGGAGCTTGCGTGATAGCTTTAATTTGACGATTTTACTAATTGAGCATCACGTCCCTTTGGTGATGGGATTATGTGATCGCATAGCTGTGTTAGACTTTGGGCAACTAATTGCGATCGGGAAACCTGAAATTGTCAAAAGTGATCGAGCTGTGATTGAGGCTTATCTTGGCGATGAAGGTTAAATGAGTTGAGCGATTAATTGAATTTTTACATCAGTTGGGCAACAGGAGCGTTACTTAGTAAATTTTGCTTGGTTAATAAATCTAGAACTGTGATCCGCAAAGTACGTTTTTCATCAACTTGGAAAAACACCTTAATGCGATCGCTACCTGTTTGCCCTAGAGGATCGAGATTGGCAATCACTTTACTATTCTCATTAAGAATCTGCACTGCCACTTGCTTTCCCTCCAGTACACGAGTAATAAGACGTTGATCTTCAAAATAAACCTCTACATTGGTTTCACCTAATTCCCCAATAACTAACTCAATGCTTGGCTGATTAGGGATTGATGCACCAAGGGTTAATTCCACTGGTTTGTCTAAGGGATAGGTTGTCCCAGATTTGACGATTGTATGCCAGTTATGTTTTTTATATCGTTTATCCCAATAGCGAATCCCATAGCTGTGATAGAGGAAGTCTTTTAGTTCCCAACCTTGAGAAATTGCACCATGTGCGATCGCTTCAAAAGGTTTATCTGCTTTTACTTTCTCGCTAGGAAAATGTTTTAATGCCCATTCTTTCACTGCAGGGATTTGGGAAGTTCCACCCACTAAAAGAATCGCATCAATTTGATTTAGGTCAAGATTTTGGCGAGATGCTTGCTGACGAATACGATCAAGGGCAAGATCAAGATTGACAAAAAAACTCTGTTGTTCCAGGATTTGGTTGAACTGAGATCTCGTCAAAGTTAATTCATAGGACTCAAAAGTTTGATCGTTAAAGTAAACCTCCGCCACTGAGTTTGCACTTGAAAGAGCTATTTTAATTCGTTCCGCTAAGCGAGTTACGAGCGAGTTTTTCGGTAAACCCAACTCACGATGAAAATAACCAATAATCCAATTATCGATATCAATACCACCAAGATTTTGTCCTGTTTTTGCGAGGACTTTAGCAGTTTGGGAACTTTGATTAGTTGATAGGGGAGTATCTTTAATCGTGCGCTCGCCCCATTTCAAGAGAAATCCCAATGGTGATTTTGGCTGATTGGTTTCTATTTGTTCTTGGGAAAAAGATAACTTCACTAAAGATAAATCTAAAGTTCCACCACCAAAATCTACTACCAAGAGAGTTTCGCTACCACCATTAATGCCATAGCCCAGAGCCGCTGCCGTTGGTTCGTCAATAATTCGTACCTGATTGATGGTTAGCTTCTCGCAGACTCCACCAAGCCAATTGCGATAGGACTCAAAGCTATCAACGGGAACTGTGAAAATCAAGGAATCTAAATCAGGTAAGCGCTCAATAATTCTCTTGAGAAACCATTCTCCCACCAGTTCAAATTCGACCTCTCGTCCATCAAGTTCAGGCACAAACATCGAAACATTAGAACTGATCGCTCTTTTAAAAGCCTTAAAAAATCGCTGTTCGCCTTTAGAATTCTTGCTATCTAAACCGCGATCGCTCACTTCTTGCCCAATTAATACTTGCTCTTGATTGGCATCCTGCACATAAACAAAGCTAGGAATTAATGGGGGATTATTTGCGATGAGACTACTGTAATCAGCGAGTCTAATAGTCTCAATTGTTCCATTCTCATTAATTCTTGCTACAACAGTATTACTTGTGCCAAAGTCGATCGCATATTCCATGAGCGTTGTATTTTAATCGGGTAAATAATCTATATCTATGCTCTGTTCTGCCGTAAAGGGGCTAATTAATGATTCATTGGTAATTGCCAGACTCATAGCTAGAAATCCTGTAGTTACGTACTTTTAGTATAAACGGTGCAAAAAATCAGCATATTAGTTTCTAATTCTCATACTAATATCTAACCAAGGCGATCGCGTCACCATTGCTGAGGTAGAAATGTAATCTACGCCTAATTCTGCAACTTGGGTGATCGTCGTGAGCGTAATATTACCTGAAGCTTCGATTTTCGTATGGGGACTGTGTTGGCGGATGAGGGCGATCGCCTCACGCATCATCGATAGGGGCATATTATCTAACATAATCACATCCAGATTTAGCTGCATTGCTTCCTTTACCTGCACGATCGATTCCGTTTCTACTTCAATCAATGTGGTGAATGGAATATGCTCCCGTACTCGTTGCACTGCCTCGGTAATGCCCCCTGCGGCTGCTATGTGGTTGTCTTTGAGCATGACGGCATCATCTAATCCATAGCGATGATTGATTGCCCCACCAATAAATGTGGCATATTTTTCGAGTAGTCTCATACCAGGAATAGTTTTACGGGTATCAACCAGACGGGTTGGGGAATTAGCGATCGCTTTGGCATATTCCGCAGTTGTACTCGCAATTCCCGATAAGTGCATCACCAAATTTAATGCAACCCTTTCCCCCATAAGTAAAGTAGCGAGGCTACCATTGATTTTCGCTACTAGATCGCCAGATTTCACGGTCTGCCCATCCTTTGCGATCATCATAAAATTTACTGAATGATCTAGTAATTGAAAAACCCTTGCAGCGATCGGCAATCCTGCTACCACACCATCTGCCTTAGCAATCCACACCGCTTTACCAATGGGTGCATTACCATCGGAAAATAAACCACTCGTGCTGCGATCTCCACGTCCAATATCTTCACGCAACCAGTCTTCAAGGATGGGATCTAAAACAATAAAAGAAGGAAGCATAATTTGCTGCTTTTTTCAGATGAATCTCGACAATGGTTTGCTAATAAGCATACGCCCATTTGCAAACAAAAAATGTAGATGCAATCCTACATCTACATTTTTTGCTGATCTATACAATTAGCTAGGAATTTAGCTAGATATAAAGAACTATACTGAGGCTAAGAAAGTCTTCTTGTATTCAGCGATTGCTTCCTTCAAGATTGCTTCAGCATCCTTAGTTAAGGTCTTCTCAGCCTTAACGATTTCAGAATACTTAGGCTTGCTGGTTGCCAAGTAGTTACGGAGCCCCTTGTTGAATGCGCCAACTTGTTCAACTTCGAGTTCATCAAGATAGCCATTGATTGCAGTGTAGATAATCGCAACTTGATCCCATACGGGCAATGGCGAATACTGAGGCTGCTTGAGAATTTCGCGAAGACGTTGACCACGAGCAAGCTGTGCTTGAGTGGTTTTATCCAAATCAGATGCGAACTGAGCGAAAGCTACGAGGTCATCGTACTGAGCGAGTTCGAGCTTGATCTTACCTGCAACCTGTTTCATTGCCTTGATTTGTGCCGCAGAACCAACACGGGATACCGAGATACCAGGGTTGATCGCAGGACGAATACCAGCATTAAACAAGTCAGAAGACAAGAAGATTTGACCGTCGGTAATCGAAATTACGTTGGTAGGAATGTAAGCCGATACGTCACCAGCTTGGGTTTCGATGATTGGCAATGCAGTCATCGATCCACCACCGAGTTCATCACTCAACTTCGCTGCACGTTCGAGCAAACGAGAGTGTAAGTAGAATACGTCTCCAGGATAGGCTTCACGACCTGGCGGACGACGTAGCAAGAGAGCCATCTGACGATAAGCTTGAGCTTGCTTAGACAAGTCATCATATACGATCAAAGTGCCTTTGCCTTTGTACATGAAATACTCAGCCAAGGCTGCGCCAGTGTAAGGAGCGAGGTATTGCAAGGTAGCAGGATCGTTGGCACTTGCCATAACGACGATCGTGTACTCCATTGCGCCGCTTTCACGAAGCTTGTTAACTACATTAGCAACGGTAGAAGCTTTCTGACCGATCGCTACATATACGCATATACAATCCAAACCTTTTTGGTTGATGATGGTGTCTACTGCAACGGATGTCTTACCTGTTTGGCGGTCACCAATGATCAATTCGCGCTGACCACGACCAACAGGAATCATCGCGTCGATCGCAGTAATACCAGTTTGGAGAGGTTCAAATACAGACTTACGACCAATAATTCCAGGAGCAGGAGATTCGATTAAACGAGTTTCGGTTGATTTGATGTCGCCCTTACCATCAATAGGCTGAGCCAAACCATCAACAACACGACCAATGAATGCTTCACCTACAGGAATCTGTGCAATTCTACCAGTTGCCTTTACAGAGCTACCTTCGGCGATTTTGCGACCTTCACCCATCAACACAACACCAACGTTGTCTTCTTCAAGGTTCAGCGCAATGCCGACAGTACCATCTTCAAATTCCAGCAACTCGCCAGCCATGCACTGTTCCAAGCCATAGACACGAGCGATACCGTCACCGACTTGCAGGACAGTACCAACATTGGAAACTTGCAGCTCTTGGTTATAATTAGCAATTTGCTGCTTGATAATATTGCTTATTTCGTCAGGTCTGATGCTAACCATAGTTGTGTTTTACCAGTTATCAGCGATCGATTTTGTTTTTAATATTTGAGGGTTTAGCTATTAGTGATTAGCTGTTAGCTATTGGGAGTTGGTGATGGGTAATTGGTGATTGCGGATTGGTAATTACTTTTTCCTTATGCCTTTTACCCGTTGCCTTACTAGGCAGCAGCTAAGCTGCTCTTAATACGGCGCAGTTGTCCACGAATGCTGGCATCTACTACCTGAGATCCAACTTTAATGATGACACCACCAATCAAGTCTGGATTAATTGTGATCGAAAGTTCGACTGCCTTAGCACCAGTCAACTTTTTGACGCGATCGCGTAAGGAATCTTCTTGTACTCTGCTCAATTGAAATGCAGATGTAACTTCGGCAAGAGCAACGCCATCAATCACACGCAATAAAGCTTGGAATTGTTGAACAACCTCATTTAAAAAGGCTATACGTTTGCGATCAACTAAGAGCAGTAAAAAGCTTTTGGTAAATGCACTTACTTGTGAACCAAAAACACTTTCAATTACCCCCTTTTTGATATTTGCACCAACTAGGGGATTTGAGAATAGTTGAGATAATTCACCAGAATCACTAAGAGTATCGCCAATTAGTCGCACATCTCTCGCGATTACATCGAGACTATTTTGCTCTTGAGCCAAAGAGATCAAAGCATCGGCGTAGGGAGCAACAACCGCTTGACTAACAGAGTTAGATTTCATGTTTTCTCCTAGTCGGAACTCAAAAGGGCAATGCTACGGTCTATTAACTCGATTTGCGTATCTTCACTCAAACCGCGATCAAAATAAGCCTGTACATTGGCAAGAGATTTCTCAGCAACTTGCTGACGCAGTTGCACAATGACACGTTCTTGCTCAGTAGCAATTTCTTGATCGGCAGCTTCATGCAAACGTGCAATATCAGCATCAACCGTCGCTAAAATTAAATCTGCCGCATGTTTCGCATCAACTTCAGCCTGCTGGCGCAATTTTTCGGCTTCAGACTGAGCTTGAGCCAATTTATTTTGCTGTTCGGCAAGCTTAGCCGAAGCTTCGCTTTGACGCTTCTCTGCATCACCAATTGCCGATTGAATCGACTCTAAACGAGATGAGAGAATTTTGCCAAGAAACCCGCGACCCGCATATACCAGAAAAGCTAGGACAATTACTAAGTTAATTACATTAGTTTCAAGGATATCGGTATTTAAACTAATTCCTGAAGACTCGCCTGCTTCGCTAGCAAGTAAAACGAAATTGCTAATCATAAACGTTATTTCTATTACTCAATATCAGCCAGAAGCCAGACAGAAACTATCGTAGGATTACGAAGACCTAGGATCTTACTAAATTACCTAGTAGCTTTTCGAGAACTTGGCGACTGAGTGATTCTACTTCTGCATCTAAAGATGCGGTGGCATCTTGCTTTTGTTTTTCAATTTCAGCTTTAGCGCTAGCAACTTTTGCTCTTGCTTCTGCCGTAGCTGCATCAATACGTTCTTTACGAATTCTGTTTGCTTCAACTTGAGCATTAGCTAAAACGTTCTGAGTTGCCTTACGAGCAGTAGCTAGCTCTTGCTCATATTGCTTTACAACTAGTTCTGACTTCTCTAGCCGTTCCTTCGCGGTTATAATTTGTTCTCTAATATAATCATCACGATCATCGATCGCTTTGGTTAGAGGCTTAAAGAAGATAACGTTAAGGATAGCTACAAAAACAATGAACTGTACCGCCATTATCGGGAGAGTAGCATTTACATCAAATAAGCCACCCTTCTGCTCAACAGCTTCCGCAGCAAGCAGCACATTTGAGACAAAGTTCAAAAGTATCATAGTTATTTTGCCAAAAAAATTCGGTTGCTAGGTCAATTTAAGAAGCTAAGAGCATTAGCTCATAGCTTCTTGTGAATTAACTCTTAAGCAAAAGGGTTGGCAAAAAGTAAGATTAGAGCAATAACTAGACCATAAATGGTAAGAGCTTCCATGAACGCAAAGCTCAAAAGCAAAGTACCACGGATCTTGCCTTCTGCTTCAGGCTGACGTGCAATACCTTCAACAGCACGACTAGCAGCAGTACCTTGTCCGATACCAGGTCCAACTGCGCCAAGACCTACAGCGATACTAGCGGCGACTACAGAAGCTGATGCTACTACTGGATCAATCATTTTTTTCCTTACTTTTTTAGTTAATTTGTTTGAGAGTAGAATTTACGAAATTTAGGAGCAAAATACACTCGTGAAGTTATCAATGATGAAAAGTTGGAATTGAAGAAACAAATAGAAAATTAAATTGTAAGAATGCAATCTAATGATCGTGATGTTCATCTCCATGACCTTCCATAGCTTCACCAATGTAAGAAGCTGCCAAGGTTGAGAAAATCAGTGCCTGGATAGCGCTGGTAAATAGTCCCAAAACCATTAATGGCAGAGGAACAAATAAAGGTACTAGCAGAACCATAACACCTACCACTAGCTCATCAGCGAGGATGTTTCCGAAAAGACGGAAGCTGAGGGATAGGGGCTTTGTGAAATCTTCTAGAACCCACAAAGGAAGAAGGAACGGAGACGCTTGAACGTATCTGGTAAAGAATTCCAGTCCGCGTTTCTTCAATCCCCCGTAGAAATAGGCTAGAGAGACTAACAGAGCCAATGCGACAGTGGTGTTAATATCACCCGTAGGGGCAGAAAGCTCACCTTCTGGCAATTTGATTAGCTTCCAAGGAATTAGAGCTCCAGACCAATTTGATACGAAGATAAACAAGAACAGACTACCAACAAATGGTACCCATTCTCTATAATGCTTCTCGCCGATTTGGTCTTTGGCAATGCTCTGGACATACTCCAGAGCATATTCCATGAAGTTTTGAAAACCTGCGGGAACGCGCTGGTCAGCTTTGGCTGTGCTGGACCCAATGATTGCAGCAACGATGACTACGCCCATTACAATCCAACTCACGATTAACACTTGAGCGTGTACCGCTAGGTTACCGAACTGCCAATAAAGGTGTTTGCCCACTTCTAATGCGGCAAAACTGTTTTGTTGGCTAAAAATTAATGAATCGATCATGTTCGATATGTTACAACCTATAGGAGGTCAAATCAGCGAGAATCGGACTTACTTGTTCAAATCTTGAGCAAGAATCGCAATTACAGCAATTTTGTAGGTCATAAAGCCAAAAAAAGCGGGCAAAACCTGCAATTGTTCTGACTTGGCAGCGATCGCGATCAGAATGACAAACACAGCAAATCGAGCATAACCGAGACGCTTGGATTGCTTGCCAAGCCGATCTACTCCTTTAGCTAGCATTCTAAGATAGATAGCACCAAACAATGCACCTATAAAATAGCTAAGTGCGATTTTTTGTCCATACACGCACCAAACCACTAGACCGATAATCAATCCAGAGGCAAGGGTTAGCATTAACAGATTCCTCTTAAGACGGTTATACTCTTCCAGCGAATCATTAACTGATACGAAGGAATTTTCGATAACCGTCTGCGAAACTGTACTGTTTTTTGCGGGGATAATCTTCACTGTTGACTTTAAGCGAAAATTGCTGGTTATTTTGAGTGAAGAACTAGTACTAAAGATAGTACTCAATTAGGTATCTAAAAACTTGGATGTAGCTTCCTACACCGTTGCTAAGCATATCACGCAAGATGTCACATTTGCTTTACAACTCTTCAACAAAATAAGTGTTTAGGAGTCTGAATCGCACTCCTATACTTTTTGACAGATATGACGGATATTTTTTACAAGTTATTTCGTCTATGTTGGAGTGTTACCATAACAAAAAGTTTTAGACTAAGGCTGCCAAGTTTTCTAAAGATTTCTTAAAATTTTTCCTGAGAAGTTTTTTAAGGTTTGAAGTATTCTCAGTCATCATCTAAAACTCATTACTTTTTTGTGAGCATCCAGAATTTGCAACCTATGTCCACACTTTTTGCTAAGCCCCGTTCGTTTCAGTTTGCTTTCCAAGCCGCAGTTTTGTCTGTTATTTCCTCTGCTGCTTTGTTGCCTTTAGGGGCGATCGCGCAAAATGCTTCCCCTCAGAAGCCTCAAGCTCAGCCTTTAGAATCTACTAAGCCCAATGCCCTTGAAAGTAGTGTGTTTAGCATTTCAGGTGGGCAGCGTTTGATGTCAGAGGCAACCACAGCAGTTAGTCAGCAAAATTATGATCTGGCTGTTACAAAGCTGCAAGATGCTCGTCAAGTACTTAATCAATTATCAAATTTTTACCAAGAGCTAACCACTAGTTTTTCGGGAATTGATAATCGTATTTCTGATAGCCATCGCCGTAAAGCTCTGCAAACGGCTCAATTTCGCGATGAGGCAACCTATCAACTTGCAGTAGTTTATCGTGCAAAAAATCAACCTGAGTTGGCTGTCCCTTTGCTAATTCAACTAATTCGTAGCCAAGCTCCAACCAGAGATTTGGGTCAACAAGCTTATCAGCAGTTGTTTGAATTAGGTTTTGTCGATTCGCAATACGTTCGTCCCAGTGCCTCTACACCCTAAAACCTGAAATTCAAAATGGAGCTTTACTGTAACTCTATTTTGGCTTTTAAGGATTTTTCGCCCACCAAGCTAAACTATAACGTTGGCTTGGTGAATTTTTTTGGGGGGACTTAAATACAACTCGGAGTTTGTATTTGTCAGTGGAAGGAATTTTAATGAAAAAATGCTGTAGGTTGTCAACTGAACTAACCGATGACCAAATACTTTGGGAAATATCGGTATCTAGCGATCGCATTAAATACAATTCAAGTTTATTAAAACCTTTATCAGTAAAACTTTCACCAAGATCAAATAGACCATTGCCATTTTTATCGTTAAGCTTGACCTGACGGTTCCAAGTTAAAGTTGCTGAGATATAGCTGTCAACTTCTAGAGAATTGGCAAAAATATAGTCTTGATATTTGTCCACTTCGACAAAATTGGTGTCCCACCCGATCACTTTGATATTTTCTAAGCCATTGTTTTGAGAATTCGTAGGCAATTGCTGCCCTGCTTGGTATTGCTGAAAAGCACGATGGGCATTGAGTTGTCCTGCGCCAAGGTGACGACTAAAGGGGATTGTGCGGCTAGCATAGGCTTCGGTATCAACCCATGTTTTACCAAATGCATCAAGAATGGTTTTGGACATACCGAGAATTTTGCCATCCCCTTGATCTTGGATTTTATCCGCCGAGTTGATCAAGACTGCTTTGATCAGTTCATAACGACGTGCATCAATGCTCCAATTGCCCGCTTCAATCTGGCGATTGGCATATTCATGCAAAAGAGCAATCGTGCCAACTACGTGGGGCGCAGCGAAACTAGAACCATTGACATTTTTAAATTTACTTTGCAGAGTAGGCAGCTTGAGGTTATTTCCAGGGGCAAGAAGTGCAAGCGATTGCCTGCCATCAACGGGGCTTTCTACACCTGTCGTCCATTTACCATCTTTATTCAGATCGCCGAATACTTCTCCTTGATCGTATTTACCATTATTATTGCGATCAATGAAGGGTTCATCAATGAGATTGCCGCGATCAGCTTGTCGATAAATGCCATTAACCTCGCGAGTAAAGCCAACTGTAAAACCGTTATATAGATCCGTGGGAATAGGTATGCCCCCTTTGCCTTGATTGCCTGCGACGATGGGCAAGGTGTTGTATTTATTCGCTACCCAATCAACACAGAGAGTAAGCAGGGCATTACCATCTAGTAGAGGCTTTGGGCGCGGGTCTTCGCTGAGAAGTTCCCCAAAGCTGAAATTAATAGCGCGAACGGTACTGTTGTATTGACGGGCGACGTACTGAGCCGCAAGGCAAGCTTCGGGCTGTCCATCTTGACGGCGTTGAGAATATGCCGAGGAGAGTAACTTTGCCTCGGGGGCAATCCCACGCCGCATTTTGTCTTGGCTAATGATTACAGCGGCGACTTGGGCGGAGTGATCGTCAAGATTTTTATTGGGAATAGCTTTACCATCACGAAAAAAAACTTCGTAGGGCTGGACGATCGCCCGATTCACCTGTAGGAGTTTATTCGAGATTTTATCTACCGCAAAACGAGTGGGGCGACTAAGTTCTACTTGTCCGATAAATACATTTTTGCCTGTGAGATTTAGGGGTGTTTTTTGTAAGATACGCGCATCAATACCTTGGAGATCGGCGGATTTTTCCAAGGCTAAACTAGTAGGGCTAGCCAACATATTGATGGAAATATTGAGCGAAATACAACCGACAAACCAACCTAATCTATGCATCTCTTTGCTTTTCCGTTTATTGTCAATAGAAATTTGCGCCGCGCATCTATAGCGATCGCCACTTGTTCTAGGACTAATCCGAAACCTAAGAAGTGGCTGGTGGCACAAAGCGCTGCTAGTCATCTTCTGTTTTTGTATCCTAACGAGACTGGAGACAGCTATATTAATTATGTTGTAATTGCCTTGGCGGTTGCTATAGTTTCTAGAAAGAATTTTTTAATAAAACGATAATGAGTACTTTCTTGCAAGCCCTTGCCCAAGCCAATGCTATTTACGTCCGACAAAAATTTGAAATTGCCGAAATATTTGGCTTTGAAACTCGCAACCGTTATCAAATTCAAACCGAAGATGGTCAACAGTTTGGATATTGTGCTGAACCGAAAGTAGGATTTGGGGATGCAATTATGCGTCAATTCTTTGGTCATTGGCGAGTATTTAATATCGTGGGAACCGATATGGATAATCAGCAGGTATTTCGTGCCCATCATCCATTCCGTTGGTTCTTTCAGCGACTTGATGTTTTTGGAGCAGGCGATCGTCCTGTGGGAAGCTTGCAACAAAGATTTGTGTGGCTTAATAAGAAATTTGATTTTCTCGACACCAGAGGCAGGGTAATCATGACCATGACTTCTCCCTTCTGGAAAATTTGGACATTTCCTATTCAGAAAAATGGTAGAGATGTATCCATAATTGAGAAAAAATGGTCAGGGATTTCTAAAGAAATATTTACCGATGCTGATAACTTTAGAGTCCGCTTCACCGATGGTAAATTGACTGCTGACGAAAGATTGTTGTTATTGGCTGGTGCAGTATTTATCGATCTTTTATACTTTGAGACTAAAGCTTCTTAATAGTTATAGCGGTTTTCAAATGAGTGTGTACTCATTTGAAAACAAAAAATCAGTCCCATTAAGAGTTTTGAGTTTTCATTTTGCCGTAGGCAAAATGAAAACCCCTATAGGGGATTGTCGTAGTTTTTGTGATGTGACAAAGTCACGACATAACAATCGGTTCTTTATTCATTAGTTAGTATCTTGAAATTTCAAATCATCCGTTACGAAGAAATTGATTCAACCAATAGTGAGGCTTGGCGGCTCATTGATCGCCGTCAAGCTTCAGCAAATACCGTAATTATTGCCAAACGGCAAACTAAGGGGCGAGGACAACGCGGACATAATTGGCAGTCGGGTTTAGGTGGATTATTTATGTCCGTGATCTTGCAACCTAATTTAGCTGCCTCGCAAGCTCATCAAATTACACTATGGACGGCTTGGGGCATTGCCAAGGCACTGAATCAGACAGGGGCAAATGTAAAGCTAAAATGGCTCAATGATTTATTAATCGATCGCCGCAAGTTGGGGGGGATTCTCACTGAGACAAGGATTGAGGCGGACAAAATTCTCTATGCAGTGGTGGGAATTGGTATTAATTGGACTAATGAAGTTCCCGATGGCGCGATCGCCTTAGGTGAGTTGTCAACGACTTTATTAAGTATGGATGAATTGATCGAAGTGGTGCTAATGGGCATCGAAATGGGGCAAACTCGTTGCGATCACGAAGGGATCACCAGCCTTTTAGCGGAATATTTAGAGATGCTAAGCGAGCATTATGTGCGTAAAACGATTGATGGACAGGAACTTCAAGGGCAAATTATCGACATTAGACCAACAGGCGAACTGGTAGTAAGATGGAAGGACAACCTCCAAGATGCGATCTATCAGCCTCAAAACTTTTCTGTCGGCTATCAGTAGACTCAAAATATGCGAAAATCAACTCTTTCCACGTTTACCTTAGCAACCCTGCTGTGTTTCTCCACAAATAACTATGTTCTAGTTAGCTCAGTATATGCTGCTACTAAGTCGGCAATTTCTCCCGATGTAAATATTTCCCAGCCTTCCTCTCCAACACCGAGTCAATCTGCGATCTCGCCTGATCCCAATCGCTTTGAAATTAAGAGCTCTGAAATTAAAACGGAACGTAATTCTCCCCCCATAGAAACCCGTGATTCTGTCCAATTCAATATTGAGACTCCATCAAGAGTTTCATCGAAAACAGAAGTAGAGCGATCACAACCTGTGGAAATTTTACTGGAAAATCGTTCCACTGGTTGCCAAGCGAAAGCTAGTGATCTTTCAGGGCGGAATGCTAATCTCTGTGCTCCTGAAGTTATCGTTGGTTCTCAGAAGCAGTATTATCAAAATGGAAATGTTATCTATGCTGCTTCCTCAGGAGAAACTGCTGTGCAGGTGCGTCGCCTGACTCCTGAAGAAATTGCTGCCATGAGCTTGCCTAGCAATGGCGATAAACAAATGCTGTTTCCATTAATTGTTCCATCAACAATTAGTTCTCTATTTGGTACTCGCGTACATCCTGTTACGGGGCAAGTTCGCTTTCACCAAGGAACTGATCTTGCGGCAGCCGAAGGTACGCCTGTGGTTGCCGCCTTTAGTGGTCGTGTCGAAATAGCAGGTTGGATGGGCGGATATGGCTTAATTGTGGTGATTTCCCACGGTGATACCCATGAAACTCGTTATGCTCACTTGTCTGAGATACTAGTCAAGTCTGGGCAAGAAGTAAAGCAGGGAACAGTGATTGGTTTAGTGGGAAGTACAGGTTTAGCAACAGGTCCGCACTTACATTTCGAGATTTGGCAAAAGATGAAGGATGGTCTCGTTGCGATCGATCCTACCCCTCAGTTGATGTTGGCAATGGAACAACTTCAAAAATATCTCGCTCAATCTCCAAAATTTCCTAGTAAGGCTTAATACTAAAATCTTAGTGCAGGACAAAAAATTGCAAAGGGAGGAGCAGGTTTCGTGAAGATAACCACATCACAAATAAAACCCCTATAAAAGAGATTAACCTATTGCGAGAAATGTTGTAGAAACATCTTTTTTGTCCTGTACTTAGCGGCAGACATTATTATTCTAAATACGAACACCAATCGCTCCAACTGCCTGCGTAGAGTTTACCAGTCTCAATTCCCGCTAATTTCAAAGATAACATATTTACGCAAGCAGTTACACCCGAACCGCAATATACAATTACTTCCTTAGCATTTTTGACTTCCTTCCAGCGATCGCTTTGATTAGCTATCACAAATCCCTGATCGTTAGTAACTTCCATCCAAGGATAGTTAACCGCACCTTCGATATGACCAGCGATCGGATCGATGGGTTCGCGTTCACCCCGATAGCGATCGCCTTCTCGCGAATCGACTAAAACCACTTCTGGCAAATCTTTACGTACTTTTACGGTTTCGATATCCACTACCCATTCAGTCTGCAATTGGTGGATCAAATTCCCAAATCTAGGTTGAGGAAATTCAGAACTAGTTGCATAACTTTGGGATTTCCACCCTGCGAAACCACCATCAAGAAGGGCTACGCGCTCATGTCCCATATAGCGCAATAGCCACCACAACCTTGAGGCAAAGGCAAATCGCGAGTCATCATAGGCAACTACGGTTGTTTCACTAGTGACACCGATTTGTGACAGTTTTTTTGCTAGCTGCTCGAAATCTGGCAAAGGATGTCTACCGCCATGTTTTTGCAGGGGACTCGATAGATCCTGATTGAGATCGAGATAATAGGCTCCTTCAATATGTGCCTCTTGATATTGCTTACGCCCAAGAGCTACATCCATTAGCGAAAAGCGACAATCAACCACAATTACCTGCGGATCATGGAGATGTTCCTGTAGCCAGTTAGCAGAAACAATGTGAGGATGAGACATAGTTATGATTTTATCGATTATTTATCTAGAAATTAACCCATCTTGAATGCGAATAATGCGGCGAGTTCGCTCAGCGACATCTGGCTCGTGAGTCACCAAAACAATTGTAATCCCTTGTTCATTTAATTCAGCAAGCAGATTCATCACCTCATGGGATGTGTGTGAATCTAAGGCTCCCGTTGGCTCGTCGGCAAGAATTAAGGCTGGTCGATTGGCTAAGGCACGGGCGATCGCGACCCGTTGCTGTTGTCCGCCTGATAATTGGTTGGGACGATTGGAAAGGCGATCACTAAGTCCCACTTTGGTTAAGGCTTCGATCGCTAGACGATGACGCTTTTCTTTAGGAATATTGGAATAAATCATCGGCAACATTACGTTCTCAAGGGCAGTTGAACGCGCTAACAGATTAAATTGCTGAAATACAAAGCCAATGCGACGGTTGCGAATATAGGCGAGTTCATCATCGTTATAGGTGGTTAACTCCCGATCTTCGAGATAGTATTTCCCTTTAGTCGGGCGATCGAGGCAGCCGATGATATTCATGAGGGTGGATTTGCCTGAGCCTGACATCCCCATGATGGCGGCATATTCCCCTGATTGAATTTCAAGATCAATACCTTTGAGAACGGGAACATCAACTTCACCAAGTCGGTAGGCTTTGCGGATATTTTCTAAACGAATCATAGAATTTTTCGTGAGGCAAAATTGAATAAAACCCTAAGTATTGGGATCAATGCTTAGGGCGATTAGTTTTTCTGCTAACTGTTGCGATCGCCTTTCCGCCTCGGCAGCTCTTTGATTTGCGTCTGCGATCCTTTGATTTGCCTGATCAAGTAATAGAGTAATTTCTTCAAAAGTCTGGAATATTGTGCTATCAGGACGACGCAGAACTAAGCTATCTTCACTCATCTCAAAGTGAATTCCCAAGCGAGGACTTGTCCAATTCTGTTCCCAAGTTACGATCTGTAAGCCCTCGTCTTGACGCAAAAATACTCGTAAAATCTGACACTGGGGATCGTAAATATAATATTCTTCAACTCCGTAGCGATCGAAGAATAGCAACTTCATATCCATCTCATCGAAGGTTTTGCTAGGAGAAATAATTTCAAAGACAACTTGAGGTGCAATATTTACTTCGTCCCATTGTTGATAGGATTTGCGATCGCCCTTAGGTCTACCAATCGCCACCATCAAATCAGGAGCAACCACTATCGAGGCTTTTCCTTCAATGGGATACCAAAACAAGTCTCTCGCTACAAAAACATCCTCATCCGCAAAAATCCATTCTAAATTCTGCTTGATCGTGACAATCCAGCAAAATTGGGTTGTGTTATTTGCCATAGGTTGACCATCGCAGTCTGGATAAATAATCGGTGTTTGTGTAAGCAACTGAGTAACCATAGCGATCGCTGCTCCCTAAGTACTGAGTGAATTATACCAAAGCCGAAAATGGCTTAGCCATTTTCGGTTAGTCGCTTCTAAGCGCTTGAATAGGATCAAGTTTGGCGGCACTGCGGGCGGGAATTACGCCTGCAACTAGTCCGACAATCATCGATAAGCCGAAACCTGCTAAAACTGCCCAAATTGAGATCAGGAATGGGAATTGAAAAATCGTTGCTGATCCATAGGCGATCGCTATTCCCAATCCAATGCCAATGACACCACCTAGCCCTGAAACTAAAATCGCCTCGGTGAGAAATTGATTGAGAATGGCAGCTCTCGTTGCTCCCAGAGCTTTGCGGACTCCGATTTCACGGGTGCGCTCGACTACGGAAACGAGCATGATATTGGCGATGCCGATACCACCAACGATCAGGGAGATGGCTGCGATCGCCCCGACCATTAGGGTTAGCAATCCGACAATATTTGTGAAGGCACTGACAATATCCGTTTGGTTGACAATGCGGAAGTCATCGGGTTGCGGTGGATAAATTTTATGACGCAGACGTAAGAGATTCGTTAATTGGAATTGAGCCGCCTCAAGTTCCGATTCATCTAAGGCTTGCACCCAAAAACCACTTACGGAGATCCCTTGCAAAGCATTATTTCCAACCTGTCGTGCTGACATATTTTTTAAGGGAATAAATACGCGATCATCTTGATCGAAACCACCTGAAGATCCCTTAGATTCCATAACACCAATTACTTGATACTGCTCTCCCTGAATGCGAATTCTCTCGCCGATTGCATTTGCTCTTCCAAATAAATCAGATTTCACCTTTGAGCCAAGCACTACCAAGGATTTAGCATTATCAATATCTTCTTGCTCAAAATATCTACCCTCAGTTGGGAAAGTATTCCGAATCGGTGAATAATTAACATCCGTCCCAATCACTGTTGTGGAAGTATTTTGATTACCGTAGGAAACTTGGCGATTTCTTTGTAAATATGCTGAGACTAGCTTTACTGCTGGGGCTTTTGCCACAGCTTGAGCATCTTCTAAAGTCAAAGTCGAAGCCGAGCCGCCACCCTGATTAATACCGCCTGTCCGCGCTGCGCCCGTAAGCACATTAATCGAATTCGTACCAAGCGCCTGTAGCTGAATTTCGGTTGACTTCTGAATGCCCTGTCCAATTGATGTAATTGCAATTACCGCCGCAATGCCAATGATTACGCCTAGCATCGTCAGGGCTGTACGGAGTCGATTGTTCCACAAGGATTCTGCCGCCATGATCAGAATCTCCGCAAATGGGACTTTCGCAACTTGAATCCGTTGCCTTGATAATGGTTTTGCTGGAGATTTGGCGATTGGCTTTAACTTTTGCATAAATATATAGTGCCATTCATATAGTGCCATTCATATTGTCTTAAATCAGTTAAGACTTTGACGAAGTAAAACTCTTAACATTACCCACGTTGTCTCTGTGGCGTAGAAGGTGTTAACCCTGGAACACCTCTTGGCTCGCTCTTGGGACGGGAACCTTCAGGAAAGGAAACAAAGATTTTCTCGTCACCATTCAAGCCAGATTTTACTTCAGTTTTATCATCCACAGTGACACCTGTTTCAATTTGCGTAAATACGGGAGTTGCACTCTGCTCCGTCTTCACATAGACACCCGTACTGCCTTGCTGTCGCACGATCGCTACAGTAGGTACAACCAAAACATCTTTTAACTGACCTGCTCGGAATTCTAAGCTGGCATTCATGCCTGATCTCAATAAATTCTTATCCTTAGAAGTGATTTCTGCCTTCACCTCAAAACTAGTGACATTTTGGTTCACGATCGCCTGTGGTGAAATTGATACGACTCGACCGCTAAATTTCTTATTGGGATAGGCATCAACTTGAAAGGAGACCTCCTGACCAACGGCTATTTGAGCAATATTGGCTTCGGCAACATTGGCGACAACTTGATTATTTGTGGCTAGGGCAAGGATTGACGAAGCTGTTGCCGAACTAACTGCACTGCCTGAAGTAGTTGGGGTAACAAAGGCTCCTGGATCAGCATACTTCCTCACTACTACACCATCAAAGGGAGCGCGAATAATCGTGTCTTCTAATTGTGATTGCACCGTTTGTAAAGTTCCTGCTGCTACTACAACTTGCGCCTGTGCGCGATCAATATCTTCAGGACGCGAACCTGCTCGCTGCAAAGATAGAGCTTCTCTCGCTTGAGTAACTTTAGCGCGATTTGCCTCCATGGTTGTCCTTGAAGTATCCAGATCCCTAGAAGCGATCGCCCCCTCCTTATATAACTGTTGATTTTGGCGATAAATGATTTCTGACTGTTCGAGGGTGGATTGGGCATTGGCTAAATTTGCTTGAACTTGAGCAATATCCTGAGAACGATTGCCTGCGCGGAGAAGGTCGAGACTTGCCTGTGCTGCCGCCAACTGACCATCAGCCTGAGTAAGTTGTCCGATCATATTGGACTCATCCATATAGGCGAGGATTTGTCCAGCGTTCACAGATTGCCCTTCCTTGACTAATAAGGTTTTGAGTCTGCCCGAACTTTTAGGACTGACGTTAATTGATTTTTCGGGCTGGATTGTGCCATTTGCGGTAACAATGATTGGTAAATTAGTCCGTTTTATCGAAATCACGCGATCGCGCTTACGGCTTCCTTGTTGACTAGCAGGCGCAATCATTTGGGTATAGGTATAGTAACCACCGCCACCAACTAAAGCAAGGATTAAGATCACCCCAATCCGCCATTTCCAGCGTCCTAGAAACGATTTCTTTGGTGAAGCAAGCTCGTTAGGGAAATCGGATAGTTCTTCGGGGAGATAGTCTTCCTTCGGTTCTAGCTGGTTCTCGGTTTGCATAACAGTTACGTCAATGGTTAAATACCTTTAGACTCTTATACACGATAAAACGTTCAACATTGAGTGATAAAGCTGAGCTTTCAAAAATTTTTCGGTATTGCAAGTTAGCGTAGAGCGCTGTCAGTTCTATAGCTGATTGGTCGCAAAGGTATCACACTGATTCATATCCCCCGTATTCAGACCTCGCTTAAACCAAGTGACTCTTTGTTGAGATGTTCCGTGGGTAAAGGATTCGGGAATCACATGACCACCCTTGGACTGTTTTTGTAAGTAGTCATCACCAATTTGCGTAGCCGTATTGAGAGCCTTGGTGATATCTTGCTCAGAAATCAAGCCACGCTGCGCCGTGAAATGCCCCCATACTCCTGCAAGGCAATCTGCTTGTAATTCCAGACGTACCGAGAGTTCGTTAGCTTTGACCTTGCTAGAGCTTGCCTTTAGCTTTCGGACATTACCAGATATGCCGCGTAAATTTTGGATATGATGACCGACTTCATGGGCGATCGCGTAGGCGCGTGCAAAGTCTGCGTCACTCCCAGCCGTAGCTTCTAGATATTGAAAGAAACCCATATCTAAATATACTTTCTTGTCCGCAGGGCAGTAGAAGGGACCCGCCGAAGTTTTTGCAGAGCCACATGCCGACTTAACTGAACCTGCAAATAGGACTAATTTAGGGGCTTGATAGTTAGTATTTAGCTGTTTTTTAAAAATTCTTCCCCAAGTATCTTCGGTATCACCGAGAATTGATTTGACAAAGGCAGCATCGCGATCCCTAGTTGGTTGTTTGACTAGAGCCTGTGTTGCAGGTTGCTTGGTATTAGATAGAAAGCCGAAAAGCTGAGCAGGATTAACTTTAAAAATTAGACCAGCAACTAGGGCGATCGCAATACCACCAAAGCCTAAACCACCTAGCATTCCTAATGGTGATGAGCTTGAGCTATAAGAACCGTCACGCACATCTTCTACGTTGTTGCTCTCCCGCATTTCATCCCATTTCATAATGTTGATCCCTACTTTTTTGTCAATTTTTTAACCAATATTATTTTGGAGAATATAGCATTTCTAAAATTTGTTGCATAAAGTTAAACTCAAACCAAGGTTTTAAGCTAGATTTTACGCTCCCATTCCTGAATATTGTTTAATTCCCTTGCGCCATAGCCAGCGATTGATCACAACAGTAACTGCCATCCATCCCGCCATTACGCCGATTCCCTGCCAGATATTTACTGCCTTACCCACTAAAATAGCCGATGGGAAATAGACCATATACGGAAACGGAGTCCATAGGACAATATCCCTTGCTAATGGTGGAAATACTTCTAAGGGCGCAATAATTCCAGAGAGAAATATATAGGATAAAAACCAGAGTTGCTCGATCGCACTAGCACGTTCTGTCCAAAAGGCAAGCATTCCAAAAGTGTATTGAATTAGGAATCTTAGCAAAAATGCGATCGCTACTAGGAATGCTGCGAGTAAACCAGTTGCCAATGAAGGAATCCAAAATGATTGTGGATAGAGCATGAAAAATAGGGCAATGAGCACAACGAGCATGGGAAATCTTGCCCAACGCTCAGCAATATGATTGATTAAATGATGCCAAAAGGGATCGATGGGTTGTAATAGTCGATGGGAAAGCTGTCCTGAAATGAGTTCCTTCTCAAAGTCCCAAATTACCCAGACAATATTAAACTGGCGCACGATAAATACAGCGAGAAAGTAGCGGATAAATTCTAGTGATGTCATCCCAAAGCTGCCATTTTCTGAAGCCTTGAGCCATGCTCCCATGAGAATAAATGGCAAAGAGTTAGATAGTAACCAGATAAATAGCTCGGCACGATATTCGAGCATGTAGGCGTAATAGGTTGAGAACAGAGTTCCAATGAGACGCAGTAGATATCTAATCTTCATGAATTTTTGACTCAGTTAGGCTCACTGCTTTGGCTGTAAATAGTAGATCTTGGACAAAGATAGCATAGCTATTTGGGCAGTTGGTTTTGATTGTGGCTAGATTGATAGGCACTGGTTCCGTGAGATGGGACAAATCCCTGACACCCTTTTGTTATCTGGATTTCGACGATTTGATCTTAGAACGGCTAAAAACTTTGTCAGACAAAGTTTGGGAGCATCTCAATTAGGCACTGAGTAGAAATACTTAGGAGAATAGAAATGACCATTGAGATAAGCACAACGATGTTTCAAAACTTGAGCAACATTATTTCGGGAGCATCTCAATTAGGCGCTGAGTATAAATGCTTAAGATAAATGAGAGGTAAAATAAAAAAAAGATAACCAGTCCAAGCAAATGACACCAGAAGAAAAAGAAAGACTTGAAGCCTGCACCAGAGAGATAGCAGAAATCTTGTATCGGAATGCAGAAGCAAAAGATGCCGAGCAATTGAAAACACTAGAAGGCATAGAAATAGCAGTACGGGAGCAAATGCTAGAAAATGTCAGTGCCAACGTGGGAATTTTTTTGTCGAAAAAAGCAGTGGGACAAAAGCAGGGAAAGAAAGAAAATTAAAAAGCTGCATTGGTGAACTCAAACTGAAGAGCAATCAAGTAAAGAAGTAGATAAATAGGACTTACGCATTGGGTAGATGTGGTGCGGGCTTCGCCCGCACCACATCTACCTCAATCCTAAGAAATTCGTTCGGTTTGCGTAAGTCCTAATAAAAACAATTTATTTTTTGGCTTATGAATATACTCATAACTGCTAATAACATTCTATTACTTTTGATAATTCCTATCTTGATTTTTTATGCATAGCAACTTAAGAACTTTCAACTGGCAAAATGAATATCGGAGTGATTACTGTGACTTAGTACAGGATTTTTATATTCCTTGTTTAAGGCATTCTATACTCTATAGTCGAGCTGTAGGATTTTTTTCAAGTACATCGATGGCTTCAGTTGCTGGAGGATTGCTTGCGCTTATTCAATCAGGTGGTAAGATGCGTTTGATTGCGTCTCCAAGCTTATCCGCAGAAGACGCAGAAGCGATCGCGTTGGGACTTAAGCAAAAAGAAGAAATCATCACTCAAAGCTTGATTAAAGAACTGGAACAAGAGTTTGAACAAGTTGTTCAAGAACGTCTTGCTTGTCTGGCTTGGTTATTGAGTCATAATCTATTAGAAATAAAACTTGCTATTAGAAAAGATATTCGTAATCGAGGTATCTATCATGAGAAGTTAGGAATATTTGAGGACAAAGCAGGAAATATTGTGGCTTTTACAGGGTCGGCAAATGAGAGCGCCAGCGCTTTGCTGGATAACTTTGAATGCATAGATGTGTTTTGCTCTTGGGATGAGGGAGTTAGAGAGCGCACATTGAGTAAAGCCGACAACTTTCGGCGATTATGGGAAAACGACACACCGATGTTAGAAATTCTCGATTTTCCTGAAGCCGCTAAGCGATCGCTGTTACGGTTGCGTCCTGACAAGTTCCCCATTGATGAGTTTACGAAGAGAACTCCTGTCATGGCAGAGTCAAATCAAGATTACATTTCTAAAGCTATAACTCTAGATCACGGTATTCCGATATTGCCCGCTTGTTTGAAATTGCGCGACTATCAGAAACAGGCGATCGCTAATTGGTTTAAGAATAGTGGACGCGGCACGTTAAAAATGGCGACGGGTAGCGGTAAGACAATTACGGCACTAGCGATCGCGACGGAACTTTATCAAAAGATTGAGTTGCAGGTTTTACTGATTGTTTGTCCCTATCGTCATCTGGTAATTCAATGGTCAAGGGAATGTCAAAAATTTGGGCTAGAACCAATCTTGGCTTTTGAAAGTGTTCATAATTGGCAAGATCGGCTGTCTACGCAACTTTATAATGTGCGATCGGGCAATCAAAAATTTCTGACTGTAATTACTACAAATGCGACGCTGATCGGGCAGGGATTACAGTCGCAGTTGCGTTATTTTCCTGAGAAAACTCTAATCGTGGGTGATGAGGCGCATAATTTAGGGTCAAGGCGTTTGGTTGAGAGTTTACCTCGTAATGTTGGGCTGAGACTAGCGCTGTCAGCAACTCCAGAGCGATATTTTGACGACCAAGGAACGGAGGCTATATTTGATTATTTTGGCTCGGTGCTCCAGCCAGAATTTACGCTAGCGGATGCAATTAGGTCAGGAGCCTTGGTGCATTATCTTTACTATCCGATTTTGGTAGAACTGACGGAATCCGAGACTGAGAAATATGCTGACTTAACGAAAAAGATTGGTAGGGCGATCGCTTTTGATGGTGATCGCGATGATAACGAAATGGTAGCGGCTTTATTAATGCAAAGGGCTAGGTTATTGGGATCTGCGGCAAATAAGTTGGTCGCTTTGCACGAACTAATGCAGGACAGGCTGGAAACAAGTTATACATTGATTTATTGCGGTGATGGCTCGCTTTAAGTGATGTTAAGTAGATGTTTGGTTTACAATGCAGTGATCATTAGTTGGGTAAAGGTAAATGAGTAAAATTCAAATGAATAAACAAGCAAGAAATGAATCGGAAATCTTTGATGATTTAGCCAATTTATGTACATCATCTGGGTATGCCCATGCAATTGCATACTTCTGTTTTAGAGATAATACTCTTCGTTTCAATGGTGAGAATGTTTCCATTCAAGACGTTTTAAAACAATTCTCAAGTAATAGGCTTATCCGTACTGAAGCATCTATTCTAATTGGACTAATGTACACAAAAGAGATTGATCTATCTATCCCTGAACCACGTATTATCCAAGGATATATAGACAAAACTGAATCACTTTTAGAGGAAATCCACCATTCCATGATGCTCCCTATAATGTCAGACTTAGTTTCCAAAGTTTCTAAAGACAGAGATTTTAATCCTTTCAAAAATGGATCTGCGTTGAGAGAAGCTATATTTTATGGTGGTGAGTCTGCATATGATTTTCAATATCTAGAATTATCGATCAAAAAATATTCTAAAGATAATGATTGGTTTGTAAATAACAAAGGTTATTCTATTTATGAAGCCTGTAAAGTCGTAAGTGCAATAACCGATTTTCAAATCGATAAAATCAATCAAGTATTTCAAGCTCTGATAAATAAAGATCCTAAGGAATGGTCAATATTACCTGCATTTATGTTCAACGCAGAAGAAATTTCAAATATATCTGGTATTGACAGTATTATTGTTAGATCCGTAATAGAATCTTTTACTGTTCCTACAGCCAATCGAAATGAAAGTTTTTTGGCAATAGATGACTTCAACTTAACAAATGCTTATCCGATAATTCAAATAGAAGATTCTAGCTATCTTTTATTTCAGAGTTATAGTTTGATGGAAGCTTTATATGAAACTCCATTCTTCTGGTTCAATGATGATAATTCTTATAGAAATATTGCTATGAAGCATAGAGGAGATTTTACTGAGGAATTTTCAGCAGATCGGCTCAAGACAGTCTTTGGGAATCATCGAGTTTTTACTAATATTGATATATTTGACTCCAAAAACAATAAATTAGGCGAAATTGATGTTCTTGTAGTATTTGCTAACAGGGCAATCATCCTACAAGCTAAATCCAAAAAATTAACGATTCCTGCTCGTAAAGGTAATGATCAATTTCTTCAGGATGACTTCAAAAAAGCTATACAAAATGCATATGATCAAGGATTTTCATGTGCAAATTTTTTACTGGACGATGAATATAGACTTTGTAACTCTGAATCACATTCCCTAAAAGTTACTAGAAACTTTAAAGAAATATACATATTTTGTGTTGTTTCCGATCACTATCCAGCACTATCCTTCCAATCTCGTCAATTTCTAAACTATTCAACAACAAATATAGTAATGTCTCCGTTTGTAATTGACGTATTCTCTCTAGATGTAATCACAGAAATGCTACAGACACCATTACATTTTTTGAGCTATATAAAAAGAAGAACTGAATACGCGAATAGAATTATTTCTACTCATGAGCTAACGATTTTGTCTTATCATCTTAGTTATAATCTATGGATAGATAGTGAATATAACCAGATGATATTAGAGGATGATATCAGCGCAGATCTGGATCTTGCTATGATGACTCGTCGTAAAAATATAGCAGGGATAGCTACTCCTGAAGGAATCTTAACTAAATTTAAGGATACTACTGTAGGCAAAATCATTCAAGATATAGAGCTTTTAGAACAACCCAAGACCATTGATCTTGGCTTTATGCTTTTACGTCTTAGTGGAAACACAGTAGAAGAAATGAGTGAAGGCATTAGGATAATAGCAAAATCATCAAATACAGATGGAAATCTTCATAATTTAATTATGACTATTGATGAAGAAACTACTGGTTTAATTATTCACTGTAATAATTCTCCAATACACATATGTAGGTCTCAATTAAAAAAACACTGTGAACAGAGAAAATACACTGAAAGATTACAAAAGTGTTTTGGAATTTGTCTAGATCCCCAAAATCTACAGATTAAGTTTTTATTGGACTTAGACTATGAATGGGAGTTTTCTGATAAAAAAGAAGCGGCTGTTAAAAACCTTCCAAATTTACAAGATATGATGCCATTTGCCTCAAAATCTATCTCTCAGGGCAAAGTAGGCAGGAATAAACCATGTCCATGTGGTAGTGGTAAAAAGTATAAAAAATGCTGTATTAAACATTAATAAATTGGCGTTGCATAATGAGGTATGAAATATGTGATTAGTCAGGAGATGAGAGTAGTACCAAATCTAGTTTTTAAAATTTGAGCAATTAGTAATTCATACTTAAATCAGCAACGCCGACAATATTAACCAATTACCAAATTCGTCAGACTGAGTGAGAAAACATGTCTATCATTATGAATATACCGAAGTCTTGGAGGTGAATCATGGTTAATACAACTGCGGCTCCTAAAGCGGAGATTGTCAGCGATAGCTGGATTAAGGCAAGTTGGAATGAGTTTATTACGCTTGCTGACGACCCTACTTATGCGGAAAAGGCTAGGTTTTATTATGATCATGACACAATGAGGATTGAGATGGCGGCTTTAGGTCCTTTGCATGGGCGCAATAATTCGGTTGTTTATGATGTAATTAGTCTGTATGCGATCGCTAAAAGTATTCGTATTCTTAAGTTGACTAATACTAGTTTTCGGAAAACAGGATTACAAGAATGCCAGCCTGACTGCTCTTTTTATATTGGCGATAGTTTTTTGTTACCTCCTCAAAATAATAGTTCTATCGATCTTGATAGTTTTGAGATTCCCCATTTAGTGGTAGAAATTGCTACGACAT
>Ga0209990_10000060_pt1 | contig 107707 bp, 95 predicted proteins | sample NOAtaG_6_FD_187304 | JGI IMG/M metagenome (GOLD analysis project Ga0209990, IMG submission 187304) | Freshwater lake microbial communities from Lake Erie, under a cyanobacterial bloom - NOAA_Erie_Diel5S_2200h metaG (SPAdes) (version 2) | ecosystem: Environmental > Aquatic > Freshwater > Lake ... | reverse complement strand
GCGTAGCTGATGCCACGATATATTCATCTGCGGTTCTATCGTAGGAAATTTTTTGACCGTAGATAGTCATATCTATTTCTTCATAAGAATAGTAACCGAGGAGTTGCTGAGTCAAGTCTGGCGTCTAAAATATTGGAAACTTCGTCATATAAAACATTAAGTTTATCAATATTTTTATCTAGTCTAGCAATATCGACAACAAACTGATCAAAATATAGATTCATATTTTTTGAATTCAAGGGAGCATTTATACTCTGTCTTTGCCTTGTTATTGTAGGCTCTATTATGTTTTGCCTTTTGTTGAATAAAGAAAATAATTTTGCCATGATTTCCTAATGCCTAAATTTAACTGTATATGAATTGATTGATGGCCCAGTGTATACGTTAGAGCCCCTAAAAAGGTCTGCCCTAACCCTAATTGATTGGACATCATTGTCAGAGTTATAGGTATAGTAGACCCTACTGCCAGATATAATCTCTTCAGATCTCCTATATACTATTTCATAAACATTCTCATATTGAATAATAGAAAAGACATTATCTTTATTAGAATAGTAGTTTCTTAAATCTTCTACTTTTACTTCATATAGGTAGTTTTTATAACATTTTATACCATTTAATGACAATATAGATCTATTTGCAAGTATCGATATAGCGCCGTTAAATGCAGTGTTAGTGCTTGATGTATTATTGGATGATTTATTTATAATAATAACAACATTATTTGGCCCCTTTTTAAAGGACCAGGTAATGTTGGCAGACAGTATTCCTGAAGAAAGAGTGTTATTAGCTGTAAGATCAATGCCATTTAAATATATTTTTATGTCCCAATATTGAGCCGATAGATCTTTCAAGAAAGCTTCTGTTATAGAAAGATCTTGATCTGCCATTACATTTGTTTCTAGCCTAATGGATCCATACGGTATATTTTGTGCAGTGAAAAATTCTTGTGTATTATTTATTGTTCTAACAAACGACGTGTATACGACATCTGTTTTAGAGCCAGACAATACTTGCTGCCAGGAAGATTTGTCTAGCTGCTGACCATTTACTATGCTTACAGTCAATTGGTTTGAATCTACGTTTTCTAGTATATAGCTATCGTATGGCTTTATGCTAGCTGAAAACTTGGCAAACCTATACAAATTAAAACCAAGTTCACTTGAATCTGATTCATAATAATAATTAGATATAGGATTATTATTTAGGGTTTCTCTTGGTATTTTAACCATAGAAGAAGCGGAAGAAGCAAAAGAACCAGAGGTAGAATCAATAACTGATGAAGAGGTTATGTTTGTGCCACTAAAATTAACCATTACTGGATTGTTCGAGTCTTTAATATTTAAAGGAGAAATAGATATCCAATCATAGTCATAAATATTATTTGCCCCAGGATTGTCCTTAGCTATGTAATATCTTATGCTTGAACCTGTTGGAACTTGATCCCTTACATCTAAAACTACTTTATCTATGATTAGGTTTTCATTTTGATTAGTTGGTAGGCCTATTGGCTGACTAACATAAGTTGCTGTAGTATCATAATAGGGAGATGATATAACTAATTCATCTATTCTTAAATCGTAACAATAAGTAACTCCCTGATTTAATACTAAGGTTCTATCTGGCTCTGATTTAGTAAAGTATAATTCAATTGAATTTGTTGATACAGCGGGAAAAGAAAAAGAAAATCTATCAAAATCTAAAGTGTTTGATTTCGTAAATGATAAAGATCTTGATCTAGAAGTTGGATCTACTACTATAGCTGCGGTGTCGACAGGTTTAATTGAGTTTATCTTACCTTCTATTAATGAAACATTTTGGGTTAAGGTAGACAATACTGGTATAGTTATTTTAATTGTACACAAGCCTATTGTAGATGACTCAAATGTATATCTCCAATCAAAATTATTTAACCCATTAAAAGCATTTTGAAGTGATACATTTTCTGTTTTAACAATAGATCCTTCGAATATTGTTTCTACTGTAACATTAGAGGCCCTACTTATGATGTTGCCAACGTAATTAAAAAGTCCTGAATTTAATTTTGGTATATCTAACTTTCTGTTTTCTACATCCACTACAGCAGTAGTTAAATTTACATCTGTTTTTGACAAATCATTAAAAGCTTCAGATACAGAATAATAAAATCCATCAGTATTTCTTATAGAAAAAAGTTGATCATCTACTTTTTTTTCTATTTCTGCTCTTTTAGATCTTATTGACTCTATTCTAGAATTATAGGTATTAACTATAGAATATAGATCTTCTATTTGATCGTAAAAAGCTTCGTATAAAACGTCTAGATTATAAATAATATGAACCATTATTCTATTTAAAGTATCCTGATCTATAACCGATTGTGCATTTAGGTCATCATAAGGTACGGTAACAGAAGATCCCGGTGCAAATCTAGAAAAGTATCTTCCATATATATTTGAAATCTCGGAATCAGATGGATCGCTACCAAGCGCATAATACATCTTGTATATAGTTTCTAGGAACCTTTTTTTCTGTATATTTTCTATTGACATTTTAAACTACCTTTACTCCCAACTTATATGAATAAAGAATTGGGGTACTGTTACATGACTTATCTTTTGTCATAACCGCTTTAAACAAAATCGACGTAATGTTTTGAGGAACCTCAGGAAAATTATAGTATGCTATTTGTGGTATGGCTTGATTGTTTGAAAGATTTTGGTTAAATGCTATAACTTCTGGTTTTCCTTCGAAGCTTCTTTGAATAGGAGATATTGGTATCCAACTAGAACCATTATCAACACTTACATAGTATTCAATATTTGTTCTTCCTATTACCTCTCCAGCAGAATCTCTTTCAACCGGCAAATGCTCATCAACATTAAGACTTAACATTTGAATAGATCCATATATATAGTGTGGCTTAGATATTATTTGACAGCTATCAGAATACTTTTCGCTTCCAACATATATATCTCTAATTCCAATTGCAGCTCTTTTTGCCTTAAGGTATTCAAAATTTCTTTTTAAGAATAAAGCTTTTTCTGACAGAGAAGATTCCAATTCACTAGAATTTTCTACAGATGTATTTGTATCTGTAAAAGATTGTGTTATTTTATAGAAAAAAGAACTGTCTAAGTTAATTGTAGAATAATCTAAAGCTGTAGATGCAATAGAAAAAGATTTAGCGTTTGCATCGACTGCAGTAACTTTATACTTTTTTCTTGTAATTGCAGCGAGCTTGCTATTCTTTGCAAAGTCACCAACAATATTTATGTAAACATAGTCATCCACACTAAGCCCATGATTTGTTTGACATATGAAAGTTGTTACCAAACTTGATGTAGAAGTAGAAACAATTTTATTTCTTAAAGACAACGTATAATCTGAAATATTTTCATTACCATTGATAAAAATTGCTACTCTACCATTTACATTTTCGTTTGAAAGATCGTCTATAATCCTTGTCTTAAGCAGGGGGGCTGCAGATGAGGCTGAGGCATCTTTAAATGCTTGCGCTTTGTCTTTAGTAAAAACCCTAAAATTGCATCCATTTAGATTATCTTTTGATGTGTAGTAATAGTATGTATTGTCTTGTATTCCAGTATATTTTACTCTATCAACGTTTTTATTTGCTTGTTGCGAATACTTAATAGTTGCTGGTCTTAAATCCTGAGCCGAACTCTTATACTCTGATGGCTTTGAGAAAAATGGAACAATTACAGAACTATCCCAAGATACATCTTCTACTCTTATTGCTTGGTTACCAGAAACTATTCCATAAGGATCAAATCTAGACTGATTCTTCCAAGAGGCAGAAGTCAATGGAGTGCTTGCTAACTCTCGTGTCTCGTATGGCTTCCAGTACGTGTGCTTGATTGTCACCTCATCAAAAGATCCCTGCTCAAATGTAATGAAAACTTTATTAACTTTTACGTTCTCAAATTTAAATACACCTTTATTATAATGATATTTATTTTTTGAGGACAAATTAGGAGCAGCTATATCTGAGCCTATAAATATGTTTTCATTTTCAAACAAAGTAAAAATTTTATTATCTTTTTCATTATACAATTTAATAGATGAAACTTTAATATTTTTAATTAAATGAATTCTATCATAACCAAAAAATGGAACTATTGATATATAATTTATATCAGCTCCAGAAATAGAATTTGTTTGCAACATAACAGTTAACTTAAGTGGGTTGGACACATCAAAAGACGCCCAATTAATTAGGTTTTGATTTACTCCAGAATTAGAGGACCTATATTGGTATTCATACTGTTGAGACTGCTCTATTGGTCTAAGAACTTTAATTGCTTCGTACTCAAAATACGTTGCAGGACTTTCATCAACTATCGCATTTTGATTAGACCTTATAACTGGAGAGTCTTTTTCATAAATAAATGGGTTGTTACTGGCGTTATCATCGAAATATAAAAAATGATTTCCAAATAATCCGTTTGAAATATCAACAAAAGATATGTCTTTTAATTGATTACCGTTATAGTTCTGATTCACTACAGAAACTTTTGACATACTCTTTTTTAAACTCTTTTTAGGAAGAGACGCAAACCCTCCTTCAACAGCGGGCATCAGGCCTGATGGAATTTTTGCGGTGTCGACATGATCTAGATTATTTAACAAATCTCCAAAGTATGATACGTTTGTGGCAGAACTTCCTGAATACATTTCTAAAACAGATATTTTAGATTTTATTCTTGCCATAAATTGTTTTTCTGATTCTATTTCAGTTGTCATTGTATTAAAATAATTAATATAGTTTGCAACTAATGAATCAAGTTGATTTGATATTATGTTAACATCATTTGAAACATTTGTAGAAAAATTATTAAACTTTACAGAAGAAGGTATTTCTCCTTTTTGAAAAAAGTCTAACTTGGACGTTGGTATGCCAACTGACTTTTCTATTTCTGTCAGCAAGTTTTTATATGCCTCATCAAAATCTTTAGTACTTGCAAATTTGTTAGCTGAATATCTAGTCAAAAAATCTTGAACTTTTGAAATTATTTGAGTATATACTAGTGTATCTGTAGATAGTTGAGCCATATTTTTCCTAATTTACTTGGTTCTTAAATATATTATCATGTTTTACTAAATTAATCAGCAATTGATCTCTTTTTTCGGAAGAAAATTTAAATATTAATCTATCAACAGAATAGTTTTCTGCTGTGTTATCTAATGATCTCATAACAACTCTATACCTAAAAGAGTCGGGCACATATTGATACATTACCCTAAAACCAGAAGTGATCTCTTTGTTAAAAGTTATAGTATCGCCATAATGAAGAAATAAAATCTCATCTGTATCATAAAATGATTCTATTTCATAATTATCTAATATATAGTTGGTTATATTTATTGCTGTCTTTCCATCTTCAAATATTATTTTTACTGGCGAATAAGAAGAATAATCATAAGAACCGCTACTGGTTGAAGAAGAAGTAATAGTTCCGATGGTAGAAGAGTAGGACGCATTTTGAAACTTAGAATAATCAACAAAAGGATCGTTTCTTAACGTTACTTTCATTCTTCTTGCTGGCCCAAAATATTCCCCATTTGAACCGTTATATGATGGCGTAACTAAAATGGGACTTGACAAATATCTACTATGTAGTTCTACTTCTTTGTTTATACTGGGATTGCTAGGACTATAGGCTGCATAATATTTGTTATTATTATTATAATTTGATACTGTAATCTGTTTTCCTAAAACTGTATATCTTGAAAAATCAATTTTATTACCATTCTCATAAACCGAAACAGATTCTGGCAAAGGGACAAACCTTAGTGTAGCTGTAGAGTTATTGAAAAATAAAACCTCTTGATCTATAACATCTTTATCAAAAGGAATAATGGGAATCCAATCTGACTCATTCGATGGAGATGGAGCTATAGAAACAGAATATTCAATTGATGTTTTATTATTTGATGAGCTAGACTGATTTGCGTGAGCATCATTGAAGTAGTCTGTTAGCATTTTTACTTTTAGTGGTCTACCATTAATTGGTATCCTTTTGCTGCAAAAAACTGATTTATTAAATAATGAAACTCTTTCTACCGATGCGTTTGGTGCTTCGTATAATGAAATATTGCCAAAAGAAAAACTATATTCATATGTATTAATTTCTTCTGTTCCATTTAAAACATTAATTGCTTCTTCTTTTGATAATGATCCGTAGCTATTTTCAAAGAAGTGCATGTTTGAGTCGACTATGTTTGAGTCACCCAGCGGAAGCATGGCAGAAAAATTAAAACTTCTTATAGTTTTGACCTTATCAATTAAATTAGATTCTATATATGTTGAATTAGAACTATTTTTTAATTTAGATCCAAGAGTATAAGTTATAATAGAAAATATCATATTAGATATCAAGGATGTATTTTTAAATTTATTAAAACTATCTAAGTCAGAATAATACGAATCTCTATCTAATTTTTCTATTGCACCAAAATTCATTCTAGTTAAAGAAGTTGGATAGTACTTAGTATAGTTGTATGAATATAGTTTTTTATTCCTTAATATATAAGAGTTTTGAGTTTCATTTAAAAAGAATTTAATTACATAATCTTGCAGATTGTCATGCTGAACTTTTCTTTGAGCCCTTATTTCAGATACAATTGCAGAAATAATTTTTGAATTTACTTCTGATTGTATTGGAACATTCTTTTTTCTTACATAAGCTCTTTGAGCTATGATAAAAGTGATTGATTTTATAGTTTGATCAATATCAAAATCAATTACATTCTTTAATGTTTTTGCCTCTGTCATTAAAGCAGTCTTGACTGTTGCAGACGATGCTCTTGACGACAATTGAGAACCTTTTGTTTCTACTATTACTTGACATAACAAGAGGTTGCTAAAGTTATTTGAAAACAATCTTGCTGTTGCTATTGGATAGAAGTTGTCTAGTTCAACTGTTACAGCAACTTGAGCAGATGGATCAACATTTACATTGTTTCTATAATTAGAATATTTAGGATTATCAAATATAGAGTCTTTTATAACAAAAGGAGACTTAACAGTTAAGCTCCAAGATTTTTCATTTAAAATATTTAAAAGCTGTTCTATTCCGGTATCAGAAGAAATATATTCTTTTGAAAAATTAGTTTCATAACTGATATTCTTTATCTTTGCTTGAGTAATTGCTGAAGGTATTAATTGTATTGGAGACGACCCAGAAAACTTTAGAGATCCCTGAACTGGGTCAACTTGTGCATACTCAGATGGGACAAAATTTACTCCGGTCTCTATCAGTTAGAGAAATTACAACTTGATCATTTTCATAGGAGTTAATATTATTATCAAAATTTTCTATAAAAGACGAATTGTACAAATCATCTTCTCCAGATATAAAAGAATATTTATCTATGTATGCTTCTAAGTAGTTTAAATCTTTTTCAATTTTCGATAATTCCCCACCAAACACATTAGATATAGAAGAAGAAAGAAGAGACAAAGAGTTTGACACATCATACTGACTCTTAACTCTTAAATCAATATCTCTAAATATATCAATAATAGATTCTTTTTGCGTAACTTCTAATGGCCTTATCACTCTAGGAGAATACGAAGCGGGACTTGTAAAAGAAGAAACTTTTGATATTAAGTTTGATAATTCATTTTTTTCCATCAAACTTTCAGAAAGTATAGATGTTATCTTTCTTCTTGTTTGTGAGCTAAAAGATGTTATTTGATCATTTAATTCTGTTAACATTATAATGTTCTCCAGTCATTTCCTTCTAAGTCTTGAACATCAAAACTTACACCAGCTGTCAAGTTAGATCTTATCACTGAATATAGCTGCTCTTCTGATTCAAAGTAACTCTTAACTTCTTTTGGTATTTTTACTATAACATATCCACCGTTTGGATATATATATCCTTTACCAGTATATACGTCAGCATAGGAGCAGACATTAGAGTCTGTCTTTGCAAGACTCTTTTCGTCTTGTGTTCCAGATATTCCGCCACCTCTTACTCTTAAATCTAAGAAATTAATATTATTAAAATCATTTTTACTTATTATATTTGCAGTGCCGATCAAAAGAGCTAAAGGATTATATTCAGCTTTATCTGGATTAAATATATTATAACTTGAAGTCCAGTTAATTACAGAATTGTAAGATTGATTGATTACCTTTGAGTATTCGGGTTTATCAATATATTCTATTTTTGAGGGAAGCAAATATATATAAATAGGTTTATCAGAAATATCAGAAATTGGGCTAAATGGATTTATAGGTATCTCCGATCCATTGATGTGCCTAATTATAATGTCTCTATTTTTAACAGAATAAGTAACTCTAATATTTTTTTCGTTTGATGGAACTATTTCTTTTTTAAATATTATATTACCTGTGTTTTTATTATAATCTAAAATTAAGTCCTCATCTATTGTTAGCCAAGAATTATTTGAAGAATTATAAATTTCAACTTTTACCCATGGCAATATCGGTCTTGCGTCACTAAAGTTGCCGTCTATAGATTGCTTATCTATCTGCTTTTGATATACATGTATCGAACCGTGCCTTAATTGTATTTCGTTATCTGAAATAACAATTGGATTTTCTTCTCTTACATCATAGTATCCAGTGCCAAAAAATTCAGAAGAGTTAGAAGCGTATGCGGTAGTGTCATAGAGGCATCTCAAACTTCTTCCAGCATATTCTTTCATGAAATTACTATACCTGTTTAACGGTATCTGAACGTTCTTAAAGAATTTTCCTCTTCCAACTCCAATAAACCAAGAATCAAATTTAGACAAATTAGCTGGAGGAGCAGAAACCCCCACCTTTGATAATGACTTTGCCTTAACTGAGTATAAGGGGGCAACTATTTTTGTAGGGACGGAGCTATGCTGAACTGCAAATGCGTCTCCATTTAGTATGTTACCAGTCTGAGGATCCCCATCTAGATCATAAGCTAGTAAGGCAATATAAATATTATTTGGATCTTCCGATATGTACTCATTATATGATATTTTTTTCCCATAAAGTTTCTTTGTTACAATATTATAAAAACCCCAAGTTATTCCTGTTGGCTCTACTCCACTATTGAGATTCCAATTCAATATCATGTCACCAAATGTTACGTCTATACTAGGGCTTGACGCTGCGTAAGAAGCAAAATTAGGAAATCCTGTTGGTTGTCCTTGTGAATCCGTCAGTACAACTATTCCATCTTTTGCTGATATAGTTGTAATATTGTTACGAATTGTTGCAGATATATTATCTGCGTCTGCTAAATAGTATGAATTAATTTGTGTAACAATTGGATCAGTTTGAAGATTAAAAGACTTATTGTTTATTGATGCTAGTACATATTTATTAACTGAAGTTGTTGCAGTTGAAGAAAAATTAGAAACAGATTCAGAAACAGCTGGTGAAACATTGGTTTTTTGGGCAGATAAAATAGTAGGAGTTTGGGTAACCGAAATGTTTCCAGTATTAACAGGTTCCAAAGAAAAATTAAGATTCTGATTATTTAAAGAGTAAGTAATAAGAGAATTATTTTGAGATCCATTTTGATAAAAATAAAATGGATTAGCACTATTATAGTTTGGATTTGTATATCTATTTGTTTCTAGATGAACTAGATCTTCGGCATCTACATATATATCGCTTAAAGATACTTCTGTGATAGTCAACGATGCGTTTGAAGATGTATTAGTCACTAAGTTTAATGGCTTATTTAGGTCAATAACAGAGTAACCACTTGCGTCTATTGTTGCAGTGCCTTTGATTTTTCCATTTCCATAACCATATACTGGTCCTGTTTCATCTTCTTTAATTTCAACATTTTCATTAACGGTAACATCAAATATTACATCTGATATAGAAAAGCCCTCTGCATAGGGTCCGTGACCATTTATTTTTTCTCCAACTAATTCTAGCATTACGTATTTAATATTTGTGCGTTCTGCTATATCTATGTAGTAAGTATCGTTCTCAGCAACAGTGACATTAATCGACCTATTTGCTATTGATCTAATCCCATTAATTCTTGAGTTCGGTATAATGTGCTCGCTTGCAGGAACTAATTCTCTGTCATAAAGATATACGTGTTTAATCTTTGTTTTCCATTGACCAGCTACAAGATATAAACCATGTAGTATCTCAGTTCCGTCTGGTACCTTGACAATAATATAATCATTTATATATGAAGATCCTCTTGTTCCAGTAAAACCAATTCTTCTATATTCTGAATTTCCAATATCAGATATATCTGAGAAAGCAATTGCTGAATATATATATTCTTTTACTTCATTGTCTGGAGCTTGATTAATAAGTTGCTGCAATCTGTCTGGATTATTTATTTTTAAATCTAACCAAAAATGAGCTAGTACAGATTTTGTTTCAGAATCAACTACGCCATCTATAAAGCTTTGTGATTTTTTTCTTTGGAAAGTTGATATAGCGGAGGAAACTTTTGGTCCATATTCTCCATCTATAGCCAATTTCTGAGTAAGTCCTATTAAAGATGCCTGACAGTTTAGTGTATATTGTATGTATTTAACATAACTGTTTTTAACAGTAATAATCGTATTGCTTGAGCTGGATGCAGAAGTGGGTGCTGGTGCTGGTGCTGGTGCTGGAGCTGAAGCTGCGGCTATCTGTTCTGCTGTTCTCCAATAATAAAAAACTTTTCCATTATTTACAAATTTGTAAACTTGTACCAGGATTTCAAATCCTGTTTTTTGTGAATTTATTCCGTTGAAAAAGTCCGGCTGGATATTTTGTTTTTACAAAATAATCTAAGTCAAAAGGATCTCCCCAAAGTTCTGCATTGGGAGCTAAAGATTTTGACCACTCCTTTGCAAAATTAATAAAATGCGCAGAGTAGGACACTAACCTACCTTTAGTATCTGATGGAGAATTCTTAACCGCGACCAGATAACCTCTGGTAACATCCTCAAAATGATCAAGACCTCTTGAATTGTCAGTTATATCAATATCAACAATTGGTGTAAATTGTGTTGAGTTAATAGTAACAATTTCATTATTACCTCCTGAAGAAGTCCCTGAAGAACCTCCTGAAGAAGTCCCCGAAGAGCCTCCTGAAGAAGTCCCTGAAGAACCCCCAGAATATTGAACTTTATACCCCAAATACCTTCCAGATCTTGGTATGTCGTCTGTGTAATGAAAATTGTTCTGTGCGACTAGTGTTGAATCTTGATCTATCGCCAGTATATCTGTTCTTGAAAATATCTTTGAGGAATACGGCATTCCGAAAAACGGAGATTGACTATTTATGATAGGAAGGTATCTTTCTGTTACTTCTGATATGCTTCTGTCAATTCTTGCTTTTCTATTTTCGTTTCTTACTATTGCGTTTTTTACAGTACCAGTTCCTTGCATTCTGACAGAAAATGGAGCTTCCCAATTAATAGAATAACTAGAATTTGTTTCTGTAACTTTAGTTACTGAAAATTCATTTTTTAAAGAAAAGTTGTAGTTTCTTACCAACTGTGTTCCGCCAAGATATCTTGATGGTATCTTTGTATTGTTGCTTATTTCAGAGTTATATTCTGATTCATCGACCAACATATATGGATAGTGAACTAATGAAAAATCTATTTCAACTGAATTAACTTTTGAATGAGCATCAATAGCCACTGTCCTTGCTAGAGATATTTGACTCTTTGCTGCTGTAGACAATTTATAAACAGTATAAGGGGATGTATTTCCTGAATAAAAATATTGATCATTTCCTATAGAGCCAAAATTTAAAAACTCAACATTAGGGTTCGTACACTCTATGTAGAAAGTAACATTTGAATAGTCTCTATTTACAATAGATGAACTAACTGATGAGTTCTGATTGAAGTCGGCATCAAACACATTCGTTAAAGAAGAGTTTACTTGTCTACAAAATTTTGTTTGTGCGCTTTGAGAATTAGAGTCGGTTGTTATTTCTGTTTTCTCTGCAAAATTATATTGTTGTTTTTCTTGTTCTGTCAAAACAGTTATTTGATTATTAATTTTTCTTCCATTAATAGTCCAAGAAGTTCTCCACGGAGAAACACTCCAAACCACTGAAGATTGAGCTTGAGCCGATCTAGAAGATATGTTTTTATTTTTAATACTTTCTAAGACTATATTATAAAATAGTTTTACTGGACCCTCTGTAATTGAGTTAATAGACGAAGAAGAAAAACTTAATCCATTTGTTGCCCCATTGTTTGAAACTACAGTTCCTATAACAGAGTTGACATACGAATCATTCAAATAGGTTCCTATTGCATTTGAACAAAAGTAAACGCCATTTCGCATTTGAACTTGGTTAGAGACAACGCTAGGATCTGGAAAGAAATTTTTTTTCAAAATGATAGGATAATTATTTGTTCCATCTTGAATATTGCAAACTGAATCGTTGCTTATCAATTGCCAATCTGAACTAGCGTTAAATGATTTAATAGAAGACAGTTGGTTAGTTAGTAAACTTTTTCTTATACCAAAAGCTCCATAAGATTCATTCCCCGTTGTGTGGGAATATTCATTCATATTCCATCCATTAAATGTTGTCTTACCATTTTCGTAGGAGGAATTTAACTTAATTAAACCTGCTGTTTTATTTGAAGCTGAATAATTTAATCCAAAGAAAGACAAACCAGATAAAGTAGAAGAGCTCATATCTAGATTAGAACAATCTATAAAGACAGAAACTCCCGAAGATAGTAGTCTACGTATAGATATATATTCTTGCTCTAGAATTGTAGATGTTGGACACCAAAACAAAATATCATAATTATAGTTATTAATATTAACATCAGACAAAGAAACTTCCCAGTACGCTGCAGAATTTTTATCTGTTAAATTTGGAGAAGCTGGATTTTGAATTGATAATCTTTGGCTATTAATATTAAATTGCTCTAAATTGCTAAATACATATGGATATTGAGTCCTTGATTCTGATGCCCTCTTTATTACTGCAGCCCTGATTACTGGAGAGGTTCTCCCCTGCAGTAATCCGTAATCATAATTTACTTTAGCTACTATTCTCCAGTTAAATGACTGAAAAGTTCTTGGGTCTTGGAAAGCTTTTCTCGGAACGAAAGCTTTCCATCCAGGCTCATCGTTTTTATGTTTCAATAAATTGTTTTCTTTATGAGAAAACATTTGAACAGAATATACTCTTCTGTCTTGAGAAGAAAAATCAACTACCTCTGCTTCTTCTGGAATTTGATCATAAAGATTTACTGAATTAATTGTTTCTTTAAAACCTAGGAATTGATTTTTTGGCAGACCGTCAGAAGTTATTTCATACTTGTCGTATATTAAACTTATTCCATTGGCATTAACGTCTTCTAGCAAGACTATTATTCTATAAAAAGAAGTTCCATTTATAATGTCACCAGAATTTCTTGAATATTTTTCTAAAATAATTTTATACTTAGGAGTTCCATCTGCGTTTTGATATTTAATTCCATCTTTGTTGACAACCTTAATGTTTAAAGATTCTGGATCCTCAACTGGAAGAGATGTAGTTAATTTTGAATAAATCGGAAAATCGTTTTTTTGTATTGTAAAATGATTGCTTACGTAATAGCTATGTGCGAAAATTTTCTGAGAAAGATCATCTATAGATGAAGTAAAATTAAGGTCGTCTTGTACGCTTAAGTTTAAAATTTTATCACTAATTGAAACTTCAGGGCTTGGAATAATGGGAGAATGTTTTAATTGAGACTTATATGGGTCTGCCTTAGCATACCTAAGCACTCCGAACTCGTCTGCGTACATAATTGAATCAGTTTCTGTAACTGATGCTGGCACTGTTGCTTCTGGAATATTTTGAGAAAAATCAACAACACTTAAAGAATTTGACGGAGTTATTTCTTCTGATGAATACCATCCGCAGATTTACTGCCCCTTTTGGCAGGGTTGTGCCTTTTTTAATTGCATTTTCTTTTTGGTCTTGTGTTTTATTCTCAAATATTTTCATTTTATTCCTCTTCAAAATCTTTATGAAGATTATTTAAATTCGTTATTGTATTCGGGGTACTTCCAAAATACCCAAGTTGATACTGTGTAAATCTTTCTATTGGATACCAGACTGGCATATCCCAAGGAGTTGCTGCCTCAGTATCATAGTATTCTGAGCCAGTCAGGTGATCAGCCTTAAATTTAAAATCTTCTCTATAAGATTGATATTCAGAAGATTCATTTGAAGTTGGAATATAAACCGATTCCTGATTGTCGGATTGTACAGCATCGTATTTTTCGTACCAATAAACTATGTCTCCAGCTATAGTAGCGGGATTTGCCGATATAGATGAGTTCCCTTGAGTATCAATCACAGTAAACCAATATCCTGGTGTTGCATCATTTTGAGCAATAAATGGTCCTATTTTAAACTTACCAGATGAATCAGACATAACATATCCGGAGTTAATATTTTGACCCGGTGTAGCTGCGGAGCTAGAGTAACCTAGGGCTAGGGCATTGTAAACGCTTCTTGCCTTTCTCCAATATACTACAGAATCTGATTCTGTTTCTCCAATAATGTTTATTATTTCATTACCATCTGAGGTTATTATTTTTTTATCTGAGTCTGCAAACAGAGATATTTGCTGTGTTTGAGCTGGCTTAACATAATAGTTAACAGTTGCAGAAATTCCGTAAGAGCTACTATTTTCATGAGCATTTGCGCTGCCATTCTCTGTGCCATTTACATATAGTATTTTAGATTCGGTTTTAGAAATACCTGAGCCATCATACTTAATGATTCCCTTCCCCAAACCATCAGAGTTGGTGGTTACATATTCTGGGGTCGATGATATATTACTTCCTAGTATTTCAAATGTTTGATTTGGTTTTGGATTGCCGTTGCTGTCTTTTGACAAAATTGATACTACTGCAAAGTCTATTCCATTATCTAGTATTTCTTTTGGCGATAGATACACGTCAACCGATTCGCTCGTATAAGAGTCGTGGGACAGATATAGGTACCCTTCTGGTATTGGATTATATACTGGGTTCAGATATACATTATTAATCTCAAAGTCTTTATCATATATAGCGGACTCGTATTGAACACTCACTCCATACTCTGAATTTGGAGTAGAAAGAAGAGTAATTGTTGTTTCATATTGATCTGTAGAATTATTATAAACAAAATTGTCAACATTAAACACATTTCTCACTCTATATTCAACCTTATACTCTCTTCCTGTAACTAATGGAGTTTCTTCTGGAATTGAGAATAAATTAATTTGATTTGTTGCAGTGCTTTCATTTTGTACAACATATTCTCCTGTGTATGTATCATAAATTGATACATCAAAAACATTACTGTAAGCCAAATATAAAGAGTATGGATTGCTAGCTACAATGTATTCAAAATTATAATATGAAAGATCACTGGGAGTCGCCTCATCATAAAATGAAACTTGATAATATTCAGCTGTTGATCCATTTGATATAACATTAACTATAATCGGAGCTCCAGCTCTAGCTACTTCTCCAAGCACTAAACTATCATCTGAGTTGGCATAGTATGATTTTGGTTGGGCATAGATATAACCTTGGGTTGCTCCATAATTGGGAGAACTTTGATAATAATACCAACCAGACCTTAATGAAGGTATCAAATACCTTTCTGCTTCAATATCATACTTGGCATTAAACTGCACTGATTTCATCTTGTATTTATTATCTTGAGGATCAAGGTAATTAAAGTTTATATTTCCAAGTTCATCGTATGCGTTTTCCTGCCATACAAGCGTATTGTTATCTGTATTAATTATTTCTATTGATTCAATTATTAGATTTGCATCTTGCTCGTATGCAGAAAGTCCTAATTCAGATCTTGTAAAATCAAAAGTACCAATTAAATTATTTTGTTGATTACCCAAATCTTCCATACCATCATTTGGGGTAGACAAAACTACTCCATTATTAGATATTTTATAATTAATTGTTGAATTATAATTCGATTCAAAATCTTCCCAAACATTATATTCAAATGGATAGATAGAGCTATCAGCTGAAGAAATAACTAAACTCTGTGGAGTTGCGCCATACGGCCATTTAAGTGTCTTAAAATAGTAATTATAAGTAGATCCACCAGTAACGTCAATGTAATGATCATGAAGATCTGGAGTAGCAAAGTCTGGATTAATAATACTGGCTATTATATTTGGCGAAGATGGTATTAGCTCATAGGAGCCAGTTTGTCTGTTTTGCGCAACGCCGCCATATCCTTTATAAGGAGGAGTAGAATTATCTATATCATATTTATCAACTACAATATTTTCAACATACATGTATTCAGGAGTTGAACCAGGCGGTAAAACAAATTTTGATTTTATATCTAATGGATTAATGACAATATTATTTTTTTGATCAAATTCTGGACCTTCATTAATTTTTTGATTAACTAAACTTGATCTAACTTTTCTTGTAACTATTAAACGTCTTTTTGAATCATTATATATGTTAGAAGCTAACTTTAATGTTAGATCTTGATAAGAAGGTGTTGAAGTATTTTTTATGACACGAGTATTTGTGTTTGTTACATAAGTATTTGGTGTTGAGTTTTCTAACTTTATCCATCCATAATTTCCAGTGCTTGAATTGTTATCAACAAAAGCGCCATAAGTTATCGTCGCTGCTTCTACGTATGAAGCTGGGATTTGATTAATTGCATAATTTTGTGTTGCAGATGGGCTTAACACATTATAATAGGGAGTTGAATCATATGTAAATCTTATAGATGGATCTGAATAATTTGTAGGAGTAAAAATATTTCTAATAACATATTCTGGTGATGCACTTGAGTTTGGGCCATAAATATTTTTAACTCTATCAACTACGGAAGCAGAATATACTTTAGATGTTGTTATGGTACCATGGGGCCTAAGCTTAAGGTCAATTGTATAATTAAGTGTTGCAGATTGATGATCATAATAATTCTCATAATATGAGACATAGCTGTCATAGTATATGCTTATAGGCTCGTAGGCGCTTTCTACCTCGTCGGATTTAACCCCTTTTACTTTAAATGTAAAATACTTGTCTGCTATTTGTCTATCTAAAAGCTCTAGTACAACTTTTGCATCGTCGAAATCTCCAACACCAGGCTGATAGTGGTCAGCATTAACAGCTGGAAGATCAGTGATTTGAGGAATACTAGAAACGCCCTCTTGCTTATTGCCTGCGTAATCCCAATATGATTCTCTCCACTTTGCATACCCAACATTCACAGCAAACCTATTATTCATGTCTTCGACAAAAGAAAACATCATTGGTAGTGGATTGCCATCTGAATCAAAATATGGAGTGGATTTTTGCAAATCTGATATTTCAACTATCTCTGGAGTTGCTCCAATATATGCCGAGTTTGGAGTGGCCCCATAGGCCCTCCACATATCTAGCTCTCTTCTAAGAGTCCTCTGTAATCCTAATTTATTTACAGCTGGAGGATTTAAATATACATCTAATATTCTCTTTTTAAAGTTTGCATTAGACTCTAGATATAGTCTCGTTAGTCCAACTCTTAATCCAAATTCATCAAAAGAGTTATAATTTTGTATTACGATCTGATCGACTTCTTTTTCATCTACCTTAATTAAGTCAAATGATCTTAGTGTATATAGACTTCTTGACAAAAAATCGTAATAAAAAGAATAATCAGTTGGTTGAGAAGTTAACAAATCTTCGTAGGAGGAGAGCCTTGCTAGCTCAATCCCATCTCCCCTTACTTTTATAAAGCCTGGATCTACAGGAGACGACACATACACCCAAGCAAGCTCTCTAACGTCTGCGCTAGATATGTAAGAGTCTAACTCTATTGAGTCTACTAGCCTGTCAACCTCATCTAAATCTTCGGTAAATATCGAACTTACAATTTTGCCAGCCTGACTAACTGGAGTTGCAGTTTCTGGGGTAGACCTTTCCAAAGAATCTGTATACATCTTGGTCCAAGTAGGGAATCTAGATAAAACATTTCTTGCATGATCTGATATAGTTGGAATTGATGGTTCATTAATTTCAACTTGAACTAATAAAAGAAAATTAGCTGATGATATATCTGAAGAAACATTGAACTCTAGTTCAAACTTAGTGTATCTTTCAGAAGACCTAAGAAATAAAATATTATTTTTGCTATCAGTATATGCTACCTGTTTCCATTCGGAATCAGATGTTACCTCTTTGTTGGAGGTAAATATTTTTACAGAAAATTCTGGATCTTCTAAACCAGGAAGATTTGCAAAAGAGTGCTTAAAACCTAATATATTAATTGCAGATTTTGTGTCAACAAACCTAGGTAGGCTCTGAGTAGCAACTGATGATAATATTCTATATGGAGTTGCACTTTGTAGTAAGTCGTAAAAATAGTATGAACCATCTTCTTCATTAAAATCAAAGATAAAATACTCACCAAAATCTTGGTCTTGAATTATCTCACCAAAATCTGTGACTAGAGAAGATCCTACGATTGTAGGCGTAGCTTCCGATATTGTGCTTAATCCAGTAAATGTATAGTCTTCTAATAGATTGTTTCCATAAAGAGATCTATATGTTGAGTAATTTGTGTAAAACCTATTTGAATATAGATCAAATGAATCAGAAACCCACTTGTTTCCGATTAATTGTAAAATCTGTATTAACTAAAGCTAAAAAATAGGTTTTCATTTTTTATATATTTATTCCTATACTGAATCAAGCCATATTGAGTACTCGGAAGTGACTCCATTATCTGGATGAACAAACATTAAGTGTTGACATGGTCTACTCATAGACGAGAAATACTCTTGTGCATAGGTGTTGTTACTTTCTGGTGATCCAGAAATTCTCAACAAACCACTTCCAATAGTAACCTTTACCTGCTGATGATAGTGGCCCATAAATACATCTTCAAAATTTTCTGGTATTGCACCGTCTTTCCATCCCATAATTTTCTTATAGTAAGCATGAAATGCTGTAGGGGATGGCATTTGATCTCCATGGATTAACAAACTTGAGTAGCTGCCAATTGTATCCACTGCGTAAAAACTTCTTTCTCCGCGACCATCTGGAATATTAAACGTTACTCTTGGCTCATCTTTAAATATCAACTGAACAATCTTATACAATAACCTATCCATATTTGTTTCTGGATCGTGCTGCTTTCTTGCTCTTCCACCAACGGCACCGTGATTTCCGATAACACCAGTAATGTGAATGTGTTCAAAGTTTTCAAGTGCTGTTGTTATGAACTTTGTTAGTATTTCTGGACCGTATATACCAACCTGTCGATATAAGCCAGCATCTAATAAATGACTTTGCCCAGGAAATATTTCTTCTCCTTCTACAATGTCACCTAGCAGCCACACATGCAAATTGTCAACATTATGATGGGCTCTTTGGATATTTACGATCTCAATCATCTTTTCGGTGTATTGCTCAATTCTTCTTGCCAATACATCGGAGTTGTAAGTTGATGTAACTTTACCTAACTGCCAATCAGCAAAAACTGCAACTGCTGTTTCTGGAGTTGCTCTTTTTTTGGTAAGAACTGGCTTTGAAATCTTTGGAAGATCAAAGTTACTGAAAGCATCAAAAGCTGCTTGATACACAAGGTGCGATGCCTCTTCTTTGATGTTCTTATATCTATCTACTTGTCTGGCAAGTTTTTTGTTTTCTGATCTAAGAAAATCAATAGTAGACGAAGGAACTGACGACATAGACAATCCTGCATCTCTATAATCCTCATATTCATCTTCAAGAGTATCTTCTTCTGAGATTGTAGAAAAATACGATGATGCGTTACTTTCGTCTACTTCTCTTGAAGTTATATTATCGGTCATTATGGTTCCTGGAACCGTTTCGTCACCGCTAATCAAAGCTTTTGCATGAGTCATGTTTTTAGCTTTTACAATAGACTTGTTGGTGACAAGAAAGTACTTTTCTTTCATTTGTATCACTTTCTGATTAATAAGTTATGGAAGACATTATAACAGAAAATACAGATACAGATCCAGCTACCATATACTGTCTATCGTCATTTATAGTGAACATTCCTTTAGGAACTTCTTGACCATTTACAGAAACGCTTAAAACGTTTACTGATTTGATTAAATCAGAAGAAGACCTAACGATTGACTCAATATCTCCATTAGATATACTATCACCTATTGTTCTTGAATTCAAGTATGATCTTAAAAATAAAGAAGCTTGATTTTCTATACCTGTTGCAGTTGTAGCACCTACTCCAGATGGAAGAACTATGCTTACAGCAACGTGTACTGGTGCTCTTTCTGCAATTCTGACATTAAGCTTAATCCCTACTGGCTTTGCTTCAGACAAAGAATTGAAGATACTATTAACTAAATTTGTTGATATTCTTTGTGATTCTGGAACCACAATAATATCACAAGATCCTAAACCGTAACTAGACTCTCTAACCCTAACATCTCTTACTCCCTGAACTCCTAGAGCTCTCATTCTTAGAGACTCAGCTGTGCCAAAAGAGTTTGCTTTAATTGATTTTACTATTCGTTTTCTATACATATCATCTGACTCCATATTAATCATAGAGTAGATTTCTTTAGTATTCGTACAATAAACGATAATGCCACTTGGTGCTATATAATTATGTTTAGTCAAAGTTCCTTTTGATGCAGTGAAATCTGTGCTACTAAAGTTTGGTATCACTCTACCGAATGCTCTAGTTGTTCCTGCAATAATTGTTGCTGCATCGACTAATTTATATTGATATTGAACAGTAGAAAAATCTGTGACATCATTATATATTAAAGTATCTTTTGGAATTACAACGTTTGACGAGTGCGGTGCATCTATTGAAAACGATATATTAAAACTAGCTCTTTCTTGTTGCAAATCTTCTGAAACAGATCTACGAAAAACTCCATAAAGATCACCTATTAAATCAAGAGATCTTCCAGATGCCATAGACAAAGAAGTCTGTTCAACGCTAAATTTAATTGCCTCGTACAAGTCTCCAATTTCAACGGCCATAGCCTCTGCCAATGCTCTAGCAACAGATCCTGGATATGTTGCTGTTATGCCAGCATTTTGCTGAAGAGAAGATAGGATTTTTGAAAGTATCTGATCTTTTGATTTATTGTATATGACAGGCATTTCTATCTCCTATTTTAAATTTCTTGAGTTACAGATATTGTTATTGGATCAACAGAGTTGTCTTCAATATGAACATCAAATCTTATTGAATTATTAGAGGTTGGCACTGCTGTTATTGAAATCTTTCTATCAGCAAAAACGCCCTCTCTTAACAACGCTTCCCTTATTAAGCGCTTACCCATTTCTCCAGTTGCCTGGCTTTGTGGCATTCCGTAGAGAATGTTAAGCTCTGTTCCAAGCTTGGGGTAAATGTAGAAATCACCTGGCTCAGTCATAAGCCTAAGGTATATCTGCTGTATATCGTTCTGCGACCTACTTTGAGTCATTGCTATATCTTTATTGGGAGATATTTTTAAATCACCAGATAAATCTAAATAAAAATCAGACATCCTTATTCCAAATCATTTTCTATCCAGGGAAAATCTTCCATATTATTTCCCACAGTGTAATCTTTATTTTCGACCTTCTTGGTCGCCTCAGAAAAAGAATATCCATTTATTAAAAGATATTTTAACATCCTGATTTCTGTATCAGAATGGGTTTTCATGTAGTTATCCAATAAAGCCTGATCTGACTCGCTTAGCTGTGGCTCAACAGCTGGAGTAAAGAAATTATCTTCTTGCCCAGGAACTAAGCCTAAACCATAGTCACCACCTATAGTAATAGGAGAAACAGATTCTATCTCATCAAGTTGGTCTAAATTATTTAAATAATGACCTATTTTATAAAAAGCTGGGTTTTGATGAAAGTCACTTGTTCGCACTAGTGCTGGCTCATTATATACGTCTGAGGCAGGATTAAATGAAGAGTTGTTCCATTTTAAACCATCGTCTTCTCTAGTATAAAATTTAATTGAATCGGCAAAAAAAGATATGGCTCTTGTACTCGGACTTATAACAATACCTATTCCAGGAGCTGCAAATATTTCTATTTCTCCAGCGTCGTTTATTCTTAAAAAACCATTATTATCTGGATGGTTAATTCCAACTTCTCTTGTAGAAAACTCTTTTCTTTTTCTTAATTCTGTTACTTCGCTAAAAGACTGTCTAGCTCTATCTATTGGTTCTTCCATCATACTAAATCATGAACTTTGGTATACCAGTATTAACTGAATTATTTTTAATTGTTTTTACCGTATCGTACGCATCGGCTATAATTGAGATTATATACGGATCTCTTTCGGAATCGTTTCTAAATGCTACAATACATCTAGTTCCAGGATGTGGGGAGACCCCCTGAATGCCGTAGTTAAATGGGCACGGTACTCTATCCATAACATCTCCTACTGTGCCGGCATATCTTTCGTCTAAAATAACAGTAGCAGTGTTTGACATTTTGTCAAACTCAACTATAGTTGCTGGTCTTGTTTTTGACTGTTGAAGTTTTGAGTCTTGAATTAAATTATTAATTTTTTGATCAAACTTTGGATAATTAATAGCCATTAATACACCTCTTACTTATATATAATTTCATATTTTTTAGAATCTTTTACAAACACTTCTATTTTTTGTCTTCCATTTTGATCTGTTGTATCTATTTTCCTTGCATCAGAATTTGCTGGAACGCTTGCCAAAACCCAGGCATCTAGCTCGGATGAATCTCTACCTGTTCCTTGTGTAAAAACTTTTTTAATTAGTTCATAATCCAGTCCAGAAATCCAACTATGCTCAAGATAAACTGCGCCCCAAGGAGCAAATATTCCATTCCTTGTTCCATTATCCATTGAATTCACAATATCAGAAACATCTGTTTTCTTACCTATTTTTGTTCTTAAAAAAGAAATCTGATTTATAGGAGCAAAAGCTCTTCTATCGTAATATTGTCTACCAGCTCCGCCCTTTTTTGTCCTTAGTCCTATTGTTCCTTCTGGGTCTGTTCTCTGTTTGTTTCTTATAAAATCATCACAAAAAGTTGCCTTGTTAGTCGGATTGGTGTCTTGAATTTTATCAGCTAGCCAATTCTTATAGGCTAATTTCCACCACTTTGTTCTTTCGGGTGTTGGAGAAACTATTTTTACTACGCCAGTTCCTCCAGCTGATGTTCTTGTTACAAACTGCCAAAGACCAAAAGCGCCGCTCTTTATTGTTAACAAAAGGGGTAAAATTACTTTCTCTTTGTGCAATACCAGTAAAGAACGCTGCTATCTCCGCAGAAAAACCGCCATAGTTATATAAAAAACTAAATATATCCATAGCAGTGAGAGCATCATCTCCAGTATAATACTCTTTTTTAAGCTTTGTAATCATATCGGAAGAAAGTGGTGTTGCAGGCGCAGGCGCAGCACCAGCACTAGATACCGTACCAGATCCAGACTGACCAGGGGTTGATGGTGTAGTGGTTGTAGGAACTGCAAACGAACCGCATCTGGCTGAGCTCCAACTAACATGAATATGATTAGCGTGGCTTTTATCGCAGTGAATATTGACGAAAGGAGCTAGATTTGGATGCTTCTGCCTAATTGGAGAATTAGAGGATTCAAGTCCTCCAACTATTCCAAGCTCTGTTTCCAGCTGTTCGCTTACAACTATTAAGTCTGGATGAAGCTCTTGAGGAAGTTGCTCCACATGAGACAGGAAAAGATCCAATGCTATAAGATACTTTCCAGGTGGTGGAACTGGATTGTTCAAAACATAAGATTGATTAGCTGTAGTTAAGCCTATTTTTTTAATATCAAAACCTCTACCAAAGGAGTGGTCACTAACTCCGTTATTGCTTTGCGTTAGCTTACTAAAATTAGGACCTGTTATTCCTCTCCATACTCCTGAGTCGCCCATAATATAAAGCGTATCTGTAATTCGTAAAAGAAATTCAATTAAGGTAGGAGACATCATTACTTGCTTTTCGCCTGTTCCAAGACCTGTAATTTTATCTTCCATGTACTTATACGTGCCATTCTTTTCGACATAATAACCACTATGGTGTATGTCGAAACCTAGGCTACCAAGATTTTGTGGATTCGCTTTTGCTTTTGCCGTAGTAACTCCATTGACTGTTCCATTTTTATCAAAGCTTAGTTTAAAGCCTTGTTTAAAAACTGTAATGTCTCCAGTGCCCTCTGTTTTAAAATTAGTTTTCTTTAACAGCTCCGCAACCTTTTTGTCGTATATTGCTCTTTCTGCTTCGTCCATTTCATCTGCAAAAAGTATTTTTCTAGTAGCGTTATTCATAACTTGAGCGGTTCCAGAAGTCCCATAAGATGCTGTAGAGTGTGGTTGAGACGCCCCAGTAGAGGTTGTTACGGTACCAGTTCCACTACTTGTGCCACCCGTTCCTCCAGTGGTAGAAGATCCACCTGTTGCTGGACTTATCGAGGGGGCAATAAATGCTTTTACAGCTTGATCAAAGCCACCAGGAGCAAATCCTGTAGACATAACGGACTTTCTAGCTATTTCCATTCTAGCCTGAGAACCTTTTAGTGTTTTAGTTGGATCATCAGGATCTGGAACTTGTGTCTGGTCGTCGATGTCTGCACCCATAGATAGTATTGTATGCATTGCTGATTTAGTGTTTTGCTCATATCCCGCTACTGGAAAGGCTGGATTTCTAAATATTCCATCCCCTTGAATAATTTTCACTGGATCTCTTGACATCAAGGTCCTACCAACCTCTCCATCCATAGATGCAGAAGTGCCCTTTATGAGCTGTTGATTTTCTGGGTAGAAGGAGCTTTTAATTTTTGACGTTATTGATTTGCCGTCAGCGAGATCATCTAAGTTAAAATTAAAATCAGAAGCCATATTTATAATACCTTTGTTATAGTTGGAACCAATTTAGACGGATCCTGTACTGCTGGACTGTCTACATATAGAAGGCCCTTTGTGTAAACCTTTGCTAGACCTTTTTCTACCAGGTCCCAGTTCAATGTGTATGGTGTTCCATCTGGATAGTACTCATCCCATCCAACCATTGGCCACTCGGAAGCAACTCCGTATATCTTATATAGTATCAGCATTGCTACTAATGTTGAGAATGCTCTTTTGTTTGAATCAGACATTCCATAAAGTGGGTCAGACGGACCACTATCAAAGAAATAATTAGTCAAACTAGACATACTATTTATCTTGTTAAATATTTTATCAAAGTTAGCTTCTATGGGTGACCTTGGATAAAAACGTTTTTTAATTTCTTGTTTTGCTTTTTCTGCCATATCAGATGAAGAAACGTTTTTGATAAAAATATTTCTTACATCTTCAATAGCACCTGCTTGAACATTCGAATCTGTTCTATAGAATATAGTTGCCATATATCTATCGCTATCAGATTGCCACCTTCCTGACTTTGCTGCTTTTTGATATCTTTCTGGATCATTAGCCTCTGCGCCTGCTTCTAAGTCTTCAGCAGAAAGTATGTCTCTATTATCTGGTGAAACTGCTATTCTTAAAACAACCATTTTACCAACAACTGCATCGGCAGTGAAAAGCAATGCTTGCCCAGCAGCAGAAAGGGGATTGAAAAACTTTTGACTTTCTTCGAGTATTAAAGTTTCTTCTAAGGCTGTATTAATATTTAGTTGAGCCAATTCAGCCGTGTTGACTCCCTCAAATCTGACTCTAAATGTCTTATTTGTTATTACGTCTACAACGTCAAAAGTGTCACCGTCAACCACATGGGAAACGGTTCCTATTACTTTAAAGAATTGATTGAATCCAGTTTTTTCTGGTCCTATTCCTGAATATTTTAATATTTGTGCGTTGACTATCGCATTTTCTAAGCTGACATGTCTAACTAAATCATTAATTTCTTTTTCTTTCCATCCAAGACTTCTAAATATGTCATCACTTCTGACATATGAATAACCTTCTTCTGTTCTTACTGCTGTCCTTACTCCAAGAATCTGTGGAATTAGTTTCTTTGAATGTGCTCGTCCAACAACCATTCCCTGATTAAATGACAATCCGGCGTCCATTGGCTGTCCATTTCTATTTAAGTACTGAACGTAGCACCCATGCTGATCGAGAACGTTATCTCTTGTCCATTTCCATCCGCTCCATAATAGATCGCTTGCTATGGCTCCTGCAGAAAAGCCCACAGCAAGAGATGTTCCTAAAGTAAATGGAGCGAAAAGAGCTGAGGCTGCTGTGGTTGCTGCAGTTAAGGCCATGCTTCCTACTACCATAGATATCGCCCCACCTAGGTCTCCATCTTGTTTTCCTGTCGATGCTTTTATTTTTGCTTTTATTTGTTCTGCTTTATCTGGAATTGCGTCTGCTGCTGTGTTAGCAATAATATCCTTAACCAAAGCTGAGTGTCCATGTGTATACATCATTCCACCAGTCATTTGGGGGCCAAGAGATTGTGCTAGATTATCAATTGAAATAGTTCCGTCTGCACCGATAAGTGAGTTAGCGGTCTCAGAAGAAAGCATTCTTCTAGCTAGGTCTCTAACACTTTGATGGTTCATTCTGCTCCCTATCCAGCTGGAAGCAAACCATCTTGCTGGATCATTAACGTTAACAAATGCATTGGGGGTGATGGAAGTAACAAATCCCATTTCTGGAGTAAAGTGGTGAACAACTTGCTCTACTTCAAAAATTCCATATATTCTTTCATAAGAATCTGTTAGATAAACTAAGTCATGAGGCCTAATAGATGTGTCGCCTATTAGTGTTATTTCTCCACTATATATATCTTTTATTGATTCTTTTAAGTGAGCTAAACCAACCCTTCTTGCGGTTAGTTCATCTGGCTCTCCGGATGCAAACTTTGATATTCCTCTTATTGTTTCTATTGGATTAAAAATTGGATGCAGTACTCCCCAAAATCCAGAACCTCTAATATTATCAAAGTATAAACCTGTTTCTATTGTTTTTTCAACTTGTCTTTCTGGCGGTGCAGCCTTATCAAGGGCAACGGTTACTGGATATTGCCCATCTGAAACTGCAGTTATTTGTGTTGCTACGCCACCTATGTTTTCTTGAATTCCGTTTGCAAGGATATGATTAAAAGAGTTAATTAAATGTATTCTTTGGAACGGCTCTCTAATCTCAACAACAGGTTCTCCATATTCCCTTGTGAACGGATTGTCTACAGCCCTCAAAAGAGAACCGGGCCTTCCTAATGAATAGTATAAAGAATCATTATATGCCTTATTTAAAACATTAGCCTGCTTTGCAAAGTTGTCGTGTTCAGTTACTCCATATCCCATTTGAGCCAAAGACATCTTAGTCAAGTTTAAAAGATTTCCTATGGCGCTTTGAAATACTGTAAACATAGGACCAATGTTTTTGTTCCAAAAATTCGTTGTATCCTCCCACATTCCGCTCATCCAGTTTGTAGCAGCGTTGCCTTCTCCTGAGTTTGCTTCTAAGAGTTTTTTGAATTTTGAAGCGTCTTTTCCGTATGTACCATTATAGTCAATGTAAGCTTGCCAAATTTTATCAAACGGCCTAAAGCTCCAACTGTCAGACATCTGCTCGTCATCGCCCATGACAAACCTCTTGCGATCCGGCTTAAGTACTACCCAGGCTCTTGAATATGGATCTCTCCATAATTGGTCTCTAAAAAGTCCAACCAACAATAAGAATAATTGTTTTGGAGTTTTAATATTTTTAAAGAATTCGTCAGCTTTTTGATCATCTGTTAAGAACTCTGTTCCATCTGCACTTGTTGCAGTAGTTGATGCTGCACCGGTTGAAGAAACAGAGCTTAACAACTGTGCATTTGACTTAACGGCATCGCGTATAAAGGTTGCTCTTTCTTTTATTAAATTATTAAAATAATCTATAACCCCATCATTTTCATCAATTGTTACACCTTCTTCATTTTTTCCGCTAACACCAGAATCAAGATACTGTTCTGCTGCTTTGTAAAGTGCTTGATTTTTTGATGCTGCTTGAGAATCAACGTTATTGCCAATCCAGTCTGCTCCCAACAATGAATTAAATTCATTAGACCAAACTTTGTCTTCTTCAAATTCTTTTATTAAACCAGTCGTTTGAGAGCCGCTTAAAAAAGCAATTAGTGGGTGCGATGATGCTGCGTCATCTTCGTCTGGATCAAGACCATATATCTCTGCAAAGATATTTTTTACACTTTCATATGTATGATAGCCAACTCTAAATTGATTCCAAATCCATTGTGCCTGACCAACACTTCTTCCATTACCTGCAATTACCTTTGTTTGTGCATCAAAGCTTTCGTCATAGAATCCTCTTGCAGTGACAGATACTGTATCTGATGGATCAAACACTGCTTTAAAATCTTCGCTAGATCCAATTAATTTTTCTCCTGTGTCAATTCCATCTTGACTATCTAATAAGTCTATTAGAGTTTGTTCTTTAAGCTTATCTAATTCGTTTGAACGAATATTATCAAAATAATAACGATAGTTACCGCCACTAGAGAGAGAAGCTAGATATGCTTTTTGATCTTGAGTAATAATAATTGCTTCTGCAGAAGAAAGGTTTTCATTTGGTATTAAAGTATTACTCTTTAAGCCAGTAAATTTTGATTTGTCTTTAAAAGGATTTTCCGCATACTTGTAGCTTACGTCAGTTCTTCTTGCTCTTGTGCTTTCTTCGTCTGTTATGTCAAAATTATTTTTTACAACAAAATTTCCAAAACCAATTGCAAAAGTTTCTGATTCATATGTTTCTCCAGCTTGACTACTATAAAATTGCTTTGCTGGATTGAATGCACTGGTCACGACACCTAGTGGTACATCGTCGTGGACAAAAGTAAAATGACACTCTTTTAATGAAGCTTCTGACATCCCTATTGTTTCCCATGAGTCTGCTAAAACTCCACTTTCATCATAAACATCTGGAAGATTTTCTGTTGGAGATAATATTTCGCCGTCTTCATTAATTAAGAGACCTAAGAATAGAGCAGCATCTGGCGAAACAATAGCTTCTGTTTTGTTTGATCCATTTGGATCTGAGTCGCTCCACAAGAAATAAGCTGGTGCGCATACTACAGCTTGTTTTGAGTCTGGATTATATACAAGAACTTTTCTCTTTTTATAATCATCTGCAGAGCCAACTAATTCTTGATTAGTAAAATTATATTGTTTTTTAAATTCTTCAAGAACTTTATTTCTAACTTGTTCATCTTGACTATACTCATCTGGATTAGTTCTTGTTTCTAAGGGATTATATGGCCACCTCATTGCAATATAGAACTGCTCGTGATCTGCATCTATTGGTGTAGACCATTCTGTAAAATTAAGTGGCAATGACGGATTTGCTAATTGTAGATTAAAAGCGTTATCCACATCTCCATAAACATCTTTTAGTCCATCAATGAACTCAAACTTTCCATCTACATTAACCAAATCATCATTAAATGTAGCTTTATTTACTATTGGTAGTGGCATTTGAATTGTTTGACTTGCCACTTTAGCCAAGGAACTTACGCTTGATCCTTCTGCGATAGAAAAACCAGATGGATCAAACGCAGCTTCGTTTGCCAAACCATCAGCAAACTGGGAAGCTGCAAGATATTGACCAAATGGAAAATTAAAGTTTAAAACTTTTTCTCCACTAGTATTAGTTGAAACTAATTTTGTTTCTGATCCCTCTTTGCTAACAAGATCTTTTTCAAACTTTGAAATCTCAACTATATTAGCAATTCTTTGCTCTACATCTTCTTGACTGTTAAGTTTTAAGATTTTATCAAAATCAAGAGAGTTTAATGTTCCACTACTTCTATTTGTAAAGAATGGGTATCTAAATCTCATGGGCAAGAAATCTGCTTGCTTATGATCATTCTGAATAGGAGCTTCAATTCCACCAGCCACACCAAACGGCAAGTGGAATCCTACTTGAACTTTTCCTTTATTTACTGGTAAAACAGATTTTAGCTCTCCGTCTACATAATATTTGTTTCTGTCAACGTCTCCAAAATTAATTATCTGACCATTTAATGGTTCACCAGCTTTAAATATATCTTGAAACTTTAGTGTATTTTCCCCAAATATCGACATCATGCCAGATAGTTTTGATTCGCTTAAATCACTAAATGCATTAGAGTCTGCTAGTGGGCTTGACTCTTTATTTATTTTGTTTAAGATTTCATTCATAACATAATCTGGACCAGACCATACTGGACCATCAACGTCTGAATCTGCACTTTCAATATGAAAACCAGTAGAGATTGGATAAACCCCAGAAGTATATAACCAGTGTGGCTTGCCATAAAAAACTGTTGATCTATCTTCGAACGGCCTTACTGCAACTATATAGTTTGGCAAAAGTCTTGCGCAAAGTTGGAACATGTCCCAAACAGATCTCATGTAAGTTTGTGCCCTAAAAGAAACTTCATCATATATGTCATCATCAAGATCGGAAACAAGACCCATTGTCTTAAACAAATTAGCCGTACCTCTTCCTGCAAGGTTCTTTGTTAAAATAGAGCCAAGACCACCACCTCCTGCTGCAGCCCCTACTCCTCCCACTATAGAGGCGGTGATTCCGGCAGGTGCTGCAATAGCCCCAACTGGAGCAGCTAGTGCAGCAATAGCAAGACCGCCAAGAACCTGAGAGGTTCCAATAGCCTTAGAAGAATCAACTAGTTTGCTTGATGCAGTAACTGAACCTAATACGCTAGACGCACCAGCATTCATCTCTCTTTCTGAAGCCTGTATTAAACGATTCCACGAAGAGTCACTTAACCTATCTAGGTAACCAAATTTTTGATTTTCAATCTCGCTTGGATCGACGCTTGCAAGAACTGACCAGCCATCATCAATATCTCCGCCCATAAATTGAGATATTCCAAGACCATTTCCTGGATAAATATTTCTTTTAAATATTTCCATATCTCTTTGTGTTGAAAAACTTGTCATCATCATTTGCATCATGCCAAACACTGGAGTTCTCATGCTGCCGCCAGCTGACTCAAAACCACCTAAAGAAGCCATATTGGCGAAAGAGTTTCCAACAACACCAGCAGTTCCAGTAAAAGGGTTATTAGACATAACATTAAAAGCATCAGCTACAACATTTCTGTATTGACTTGCTTGAATTTTTTCTCTTTCAGTCAAAGGTTCATAAAGAATTGAACCAAAGTGTCTAATGCCAAATTTATTCTCAGAGAACACAGATCCTCTTGTTGCGTGAGCAAAAGCTTCTCTAACTCTTGATGATCCCATAGACAATAGTCTAATCATTAAGTCTCTTGGCTCAGACAGCCACATTCCTGTGTTTATGCCTCCGTCTATTTTTCCACTGTCACCTTTTTTATTTGATGAGTTAATAATTGGACTTAGCTCTATCGCATCTGACTGACATGTTACTGTTACAATTTCCCCTAATTCAACTTGGGTTATAATTCCATTAAATACAGTATCTAGACTATTTGGGTTAGAGCCATAACCAGCCCTTAGGTGAACTCTTACGCCTGGCTTTAGTCTCATGTTTTCTATCTCAGTTACATATTTGGAATGAAAATGTGTAGCAAAGTTTCTAGACACATTTAATAGAGTATCTATTAAGGCCGCAGAACCTGCAGTTATGTCTGTAACAACGCCGTTTGCATTACCTGCTGAAACAAGATCTGATACAGTTAGTTCTGGTTTTGATAACTTAGAATAAGTATTTGATAGCCTAAGTATTAACGTATCGCCCAAAATGTCTTCTGATTGAACTATTGAAAAGTCAATTACAGACTGCAATCCATAGAAGTTATCAAACAATTTTGTTCCAGAAAAATAACTTTCATCTATTAGCCAGAGCATGTAGGTTGGAAAAGCTCTAATCATTCTATATGATTTATCCCTATATTGGGTATCCATCATCATTTTTTCCCAGTGCTTTAGGGCTTCTTTATATCCACCAGAAGAGTTAACGCTCTGCATTTCGTCTTTAGTGTTTGTTCCATATGCCCTTTGATACGAGTCTAAAGATGTTGCTCCAGCAACTTGGGTATGCACCTCTTGCTTATCTCTCTCTGGAGTAGAGGTGTCCGATACTGGAGTGGTAGTTGCGCCAAGCAAAACTGCGTTTCCATCTGCATCTGGAACTACATTAAGGTTGTCTAGAGCAATATAGAATCTACCATCTTCTTCGGAAGAATATCCTAAAAGAAATCCTCCATCTGGAGTTTGATAGATACAAGGGATTTTACCCAAATCGGCGGAGTCTGCAGAGGGTATATAATATATTACTCCTCCATATGGGACTTCATCTGGATCGAATGAAGGAAGCTTGCCTTCTTTAAGAGAATATTCACTTTCCATAACTAAGGAATTAAATGCTTTTATTTGCTCCTTAGATCCAGTTACAAGATCACCAATTTTTAGTTCGCCATATTCTGTTGTAAATTTAAGATCTGCAAAAGTATGTTCAACACCAAGCTCATCAACAAAAGTGTCTATAAAATCTTTCCATATATCTGGAAACTTATTTGCAACATTTCTGCTTTTATTTAAACCAATCTGTTCAATAATCGTATCGTTGTCAGTATCAAATATAGCCTTTCTAAAAACCATCATAGCTTTAGCTGGCTCCATTTTTAGGTCATCAATAAGATACTTTTTTGCTTCCTGTATTGACCCATTGCTTAACAAAAGATTTTGTTTAATTGTATCTGCTATTGCCTTGTCTGCTTCTGTTAGTTGAATTGAGTCTAGATCACTCTTAATAGGAATATGAAACTCGTCTCTGTCTATTGTCGTATTAATCAGATCTTGGTCAAATGTTTCAAAAGATCTAAAATAAAAATCTGGATCTAAAGTTCCAACAGTTTCTCCAAGGCTATCTTTTACTTGAAGAGGCAAATCTGGGTAAGCATTAAATACTCCCCAATTTTGCTTTAAGCGTAAAAATGGATTTCTTTTTGATTTAAACTGTTCAATAAATTTTTTCTGTTGTTCATTACTAATCATTTCCCTCTTCTGTTGGAAAACGTCAAAGTCAACAAGAGACAATTCGACTTGATATACATGCGGATAGTTTGGAATAGTATTAACATTATATGACAATGGTAAAACATATTTAATTCCAGCAAGAGCGGTAATAATATTTTTAATTCCCATAAAACCTATTACGCCAGCAGCGTGCTCTAACCTAGCTAAGCCAGACAAAAAGTCAAACATGTTTTTAATTTTTCTTAGTTCTTTTTCGCCAAAGATTGTTAAAGACATACTGACAAAACTGTCTTTTGCGCCTATATGTTGATAGGTTGGCTCATCTTCCATTTGAATTTGCATCTTGGCTAGATTATTTGCCAGGCTAACTGTTACTGCATTTACTATCACAGCATTGGGGTCTAGATCAAGTTTCATCATTGGTACGTCCCATTCTCTAAATGAGAACGAACCTTGACGAGCTTGAGCCGATTCCAAAAGACCAATAACATCTGCGTTGGAAAAGAATCTTTCATACAAGGAAACATTAAAAGCCATTACTAGTTCTTCTTCAACCTTAGCTTTTATTGCCATCCATTCTGAATTAGAACGCTTATTGTCATCTGTAAATTTTATCTGTTTTCTTTTTGCAATTTTATCTGTTTCTTGCTCAATATAATAAGAAAGAACTGATCCTGAACCACCATCTTTATAATCGGAATAAGCAGCGTTATACATTCTGTCTTTTTGTCTTTTTAACTCGGCTTGACCAATAGTTAATCCAATATACGACGGAGTAGCTGCAGAAGATGTATCGTTTGGAATCGCGGGCATTGTCAGATCACTGCTTGGCTTTCTGCTTTTTATGTATGCTCTTACATCTTTGTCTTTAATATTGTTTACTGACAAGTATTCTGTTGCAATACTGTCATAGACCTTATCTTTTATGTCATTAGAAGTTGCTCCAGCCTGGATCACGCTAAGAATCAATGCAGCTTTATTTTTTGCTGTAGGCCCTATTATATTATTTCTTGAAGTTGATATAACAGACTCTAAATCTCTATGATAAGATTCAGATTCATTAACGTCTAAACCAAACCTGTCAAGTAAGCTCTCCCAAAAGCCCCTACCAACGTCTGTTCTAGCAACCTCTTCTGAAGTTCTAAATGAAGAAATATCTGGAGTAAATATTTTAGACTGAACGCTTGATGGAATATATAACTGTATGTGTTTTCCATCTTCCCATTCTTTTATAACATTAGTTTTGAGCACTGACGTCTGATCGTCGTAAACGTCAGTTGAAATTGAAGTTCTACCAAATCCACTATTTCCATTTGCATCTGTTCTATCAGCGTACTGAGCATCTTCTCCGGCCTAAATTTGAAACACCTCTTGTTGAGTTGTCTGCGCCAAAAACTTTGTTTGATGATTCCATTTCTTTATCTGATTCAGATATAAAATCTTGACTAATATAGTTATACATTGCTCCGGCAGCGCGACCCATAAAATGTCTATATTTACCCCAGTGAACTGATTGATTAAAATCTTTAATCATAGGCAAGAAGGGTTTGTGATTAAAGTTTAACAGCTCAAGATCTACAACTAGCGCAAATGGATAATCTGGAATAGTCGATATGCTCATTGAATTTAATGCAACGCCAGTAATTTTGTGAACGCTGTTTAAGTAATGATTCTTAACAGGAAGAATTGGAGAATATTTAAAGGCTGCTACCAAACCTCTTAAAGAGGAAAGAAACTTGTCTACCTTTTCTGTATCAGCTTCATCATTAAAGTCAATTTTGAAATCCGAATTAACACTTAGTTTTGATCCATCATCAACATCTATTCCCCATATGTTTTCGTAATTAGGAAAATAAAGTCTAATATTTATAGATGTTTCTCTATAACCAGAATTGAATTTTGGAGAAGCTTTTTGTCTAATAGCTCCACCCGTCATGCTTCCAGTTTTAAAGGCGGTGTTAATTGATATAGAAACTGGAGGAACATAGAAATTGGCAGCACCTATTCTTAAATGAAATATGTCTGGTGTGGCTGGAGCAATATTTGAGGGAATGGCCATTCTTTCAATTGCTTTTTGCAGTTTCTGCACTGTGAGAAAGTCTTTAGTTTCCCATACTGGTTCAAATACTGCTTCTCCAGTATTTTTATCGGTACCAAATGATTTAAACATTTGTTCCATGATATATTTTGTATCATTAAGAGGATCGTCCTCCATATGACCATAGTCTGCTGTTGCTGCTAATGCAGATAAAAATAGATTAGCTAAATTTGGAAAATACTGATAAATAATGGAAAGAGTTATTGGCTCTCTTGCAAAGAAATTTCTTACTCTGATCAAGGCGTTTTGCCATCTCATGTCTCTTTCTGGATCATTAATAGCTTTATCTGAATCTCTGCTTTCTGGTGATCCAGTCAAAGACTCAAGGCTAGAAAATCTTTGTCTTGAAAACTCTCTTAGTCCTCCTATCTCTTCAACTAAATCTAAAATACCAGAGTTTAATACTTTATCAAATAATTCTTTTCTATATTTTTTATCTAGCTGATGCGCAGAAGCGCTAACAGAAAATATTTCATGTATTGTTGATCCGAGTTAAGCCAAGGTATGATTTTCCTGCTTCGTCTAATGCTTTTGGAAGTTCATTAAATAAAAACTTAACTTTTTCTTTTGCTTCATTAGATAAATTGTTAAAAGGTATGTCAAAACCACTCGGACCAAAACCATTGGTAGTATTAGCCCAACCACCAAATGGATAAAGAGTTGAAGAAGTATAAGTATTTTGAGTATCTGACATATATTACCTAAACATTTTTTCTACTGATAGCTTTGCGTTCATTTTGTTGGCTGAACTATTTTTTGCTACAGAAGATCCGTACCTTGTTATTTTACCATTTTTTTTAAAGGCTGCAAAGTTATTTGAGCCATAATTTAATGGTTTAAAATTATTTTTTTCTGCGTATCTTGCTTTTTGAAAATTCTTATTGTCATAGCCAGCTCCCTTTGGAAGTATCACTGCTTTTGATGATCTATCCAAACCCTCAAATGAACCCCTCACTGGATCTGATGGTCCAGAAGTTCTTTGAGTTCTGCTAGCTTTTTCTATAGTTGGACTTGGAGAGCTTGAAACATTTTTGGTTGAAGATATCTTAGCAGAAAGATTGCTAACTGCTTTTGTTTTTGGAGTTGGATCTACCCTTTTTTGCGCAGCGTTTTTTAAGTTTGCATTTTGAGTGCCAGCGCCAAAAATCATAATACTACCTAAAAGCTAGATGCAACATTTGAATAAGGATCTCTACCTAGTCTTGGGAGTCCATTATACATAGTAGCGTTAATTGGCCCACTAGCAACACCTCCAACAAGTTGTTGAAGCTTTTCTGCATCGGCTTGTGATCCACTTAAGTGTATTTTATAGCTCATTGATGCAGTAGTGGGATTTAAATATTTTAAATCAGATATTGAAGGCAAAGCTTTTGGAAAATCTGACTCATAAGCGCTACCTCCGGGCAGCATTGCTGGGCCTTCAATTTCTTCTTGAGTTCTTTCTTTTCTGGCTGAATATATAAAACCAAATGCAGCAAGACCAAGAGCTGCGTATGTTGAATTTCTTATTATTGAATCCTGAAATAAATCTGCCATACCACCAGACTTTAGCATTCTTCCAAACCTTGTATATAATTTATCTGGAGCATCAGCAGAGGCCCTTGCTGCTGCAGCGTCAATATCATCAATTGCGTCAAAAGCTTCTCTTGGTATATCTGCTGGATCTAAAAATTCTACTGCTCCAGTTCCACTTGGAGGCATTCCGGGTGCAGCTCCTCCAGCACCGGCGGGCGCACTGTAGGCTTGATCCAATCTTTCCTGAGTTCTCATAGCGTTAATAAGAATATAGTTACTTCTTGCTGCATCGGGAGCTTCTTGCAAATTTGCCCCTCCTCTTGCTGTTAGCTGCACAAAATCAAATGCATCTTGTGACAATCCAAGTTCTAGTCTTGCCTGTGCCGTAGTCGCTTCTCTAGCTAAAGCACTAAACGAACCGGGACCTGAAAGAATTGCGCCCATACTTTGAAGAGTTGATCTTGCTCTTGTTTTTCCTTCTTTAAGCAGGTCGATTGCTTCATCTCTGGTCATTTTTGTAACATCCATGGGAGACACTGATCTTGCAAAATCGTCCTTTAAGGTATCAAGTAAGTCGTAGTCGCCTGTACTGAGTGCTCTTGCAGCCGCCCTTCTATCAGCAGAATCTCTTGCTAGCTCTGTCATTTCAAATCCGAATACCATCTGGTGCTCCTTCTTTAGAAATAACTTCTCTCATTACTTGAGCTGCTCTTGATCCATATTTTCTAGTAACCGAAGATAACATAGTGTCATAAACATCAAGAATATTGGCTGCACCTTTAGCGTTTGACAATGCAGACATCATCTCATATAAATGCGTAGACAAGTTCATCTTTTGAACAACAGCCGAAAACTCTTCTGCTGTTGCAACGTAGGTTTTATCTGCATCTAAATCTCTTAATACATTGAAAGCGCCTCTTAAGCTTTCTGCTATTTCATCAGTATATTTCATATACTCTGCTCTTGGAGTGGGAATTTGACCAATTTCATCTGCGACCGCGCTTCTGTACATTTGAGAAAATGTTCCTTCAAGAATAGATTTTTGTTTTTGTGCTGTTTCAAAATATCTTGATGTCACTGCATACTTGTTATACGCAGCAGTACCTTTTTTTAAAGATATTAGTCGCGCAATATCTTCTGATTTTTTTGCTTCTCTTAATTCTTGGATTGCTTCTAAAAGTCTTTGTTCTTCTGCAGTTCCAGCTACAGCTGTTCTTTTAGCTTCTTCGTATCCTATTAAGAGGTCTTGTTTCATGCTTTCTAACTCTGCACTTGATTTAATTCTAGCTCCAATATGATTTGGATCAAGTAGTGCGGGATCAAATGCGATTAAATCATCAACACTTTGACCTGCCAATATCTGCATGCCGCGAAGAAATCCTGTTCCTTGCGATATGCTTTTAATAGCTCCCTCTCCAGCAAATGCAAGATTGGTGAGCAGTTTGGATGGGTCGGTTGGATCAATCTTTGCATACCTGCCAATTAACTCTGCAACAATTTTAGCCTGTGCGGTTTGGTCTGCGACACCACTGAATGACTGGAACATTTGAATTCCGCGAAGAATTTCACCCATTTGTTGTTCGTCAATTAATCTTCCTCCAGCAATTCTTTGTACTGCAGCTGTTGGATCATCTGAACTTGCTATAAGCTCTTTAACCATGTCAACAGCGTTTGATGGAGGTATTAAGCCAACTGAATATTTAAGCCTATAAAAATCTTCTATTGCAACATCGGCTATAAAAGATCCGGCACTATCAGTAAGGGCTATTGTTTGTCTAGAACCCCTAAAGCTATTTAAAACATCTTCTACTTGGTTTTGCATACTGACGGCAACACCTTGTCTGTTAATATATAGGCCCAACGAGTTTGATGGATCTGGAACTGAGTTAATTGATATTTCTTGAATAACCTGATCTATTACTGCTCTTTCGTTTATTCTTGCTGCTTCTTGATCAAGTCCAGAAAGTGAGCTAATATAATTTCTTACTTCATCTCTGCTTGCAAAATTGACTCCGTGTGTTTGGATTTACTCCATATAGATCAGAAAATTTTGCTCCCACCTTTTCGTCTAGGTCAAGTCCTGCTGATTCAAAAAGTATATTAAATACACTTCCTCTTGTATAATATGGTTCTGCGTCTGTTCCTCTTCCAAGAGTTATTTGCATGTCTGCTAAGCTGACTTTTGTTCTTCTAGCGTAGTCAATAACTTGTTTATTAATTCCTAATTCAGAGGCAGATTTACTTGATGCCATTTCAGCCAAATCGTATTCTTGCATTTGCATAAAGGCTTCAAATTTCATATTTTTTGCTTGTTGAGAACTTCTAACTTTAATAAGCAATTCTTCTACCTCAGCGCTATCGACGTCAACTCCTCTTAGTTGAATTTTGCCTTTTAATTTTTTATCACCCTTTGCATCGACCATTGATTGTCTTACTTGGTTTAAGATTTCTCTTTCATCTGCGTTTAAGTTCATTGTATTTAATGGATCGTTGGCTGCGTCAAATAACTCTAAATAATCGTCTACTCTTGTTTTTAATATATTAGCTACATTTTCCTTTTTAGATAAATCAGTTCTACTGAATATTCTTTCTTGGAAACCAGTTGGCTGTCTCATTGTCATAAATGCTAATCTATTTTTTCCATTTGCATCTTTAAACATTAGAGGAAGATTTAACGCTTTGTCGTCCAAGTCAAATGTACCCAGAGCATGGTGATACAGGTGGGCATTAACGCCATCTATCAACATTCTTCCATCTTCCATATCAAAATTCATAAAATTAACTGCTTGTGTTCCATTAATTCCAAAAGCAGTTTTTAGATTTGAATCAAATCCGTTTACATTAATATTTATAGTTGAATGAATTCCGGGCCCTCTTCCTGTGATTGCTCCAGATGCTGTGGTTCTTATTTGCGATCTTGTCATATCTGGGAATGTCATGTACATGGCATCGCCCTTCATGGAGAATGCTTGTGTTGCCATTTCTTTTGTAATTCTATCAACCAACGCCGGGATAGATCTAGGATCTGCTCCAGACAAAAGTGCTCTTTGTATTTCTACCGCTTGCTGTTTAGCTCTTGTCATTCTAGCTCTTAAGAGTCCGGGAATATTGATCTAAAGGAGCTTCAGCCTCTCTTCTTATTGACTCAAGAATATTTTTATCTACAATGCCAGTCTTCATAAATTTATCGGCTTTTTGCATTTGCCTTTGGACAGTGCTCTCCATCCCTTTAAAAAAATCATCTGCGTTCATATAATCAGGGTGATACATCAACATCAAGGGATCTACTCTAACTGGTTTAGGAGCAGACATTGACATATCCATAAGAATGCTGTCTATGTTTCCTTGAGATATTTCTTCCTTTAATGAAGATCCATAAACGATCATCATTTTGTCTCTAAGCTCTCTAGGCATGTTATCAAAACTTCTTACAATATCTTCAAACTTTAATGAAGACCCTTCAAACGCGCCTCTCATAGTTTGTGATTTTGCGTGATTCATCTTGTAGACAATTGCTTCAATTTCTTTTTCTATATCATCTATCATTGACTGTTCTTCCAATCCAATTGGAATTCCAATACTAGCTTTAAGATTTGTTAATTTGTCTTGTAAAAAATTTACTCTGGATTGCCAGTATTCCATAGAGGTTATTGCTTCACCATCTCTAGCTCTTTCAACTCCGTCAAAAATAGCTAAAGCTTTTTTTGCATATGCAAAATCTTCTTTTTTTGCAGTTGATATCTCAGGTGCATTATCTGTTGCTATTTTTTCTAAATTGTTTTTAAAGTCTTTTAGGTTTCCACCTGCATCTGCATAATCGTTTCCAAGTCTTGCAATAAAGTCGTTTAAATCAGTGTCAGACATAAGATCGCTATAATAACTAACTGCTTCTTTTATTTTAGCTCTTACCAGTTGAGGAATACGCTTTGCTTCGTCTGTTGCTCCAGTTATCTTCATCGTAGCAAACTGATTCATTTCTTTATTACCTATTTCCATTCCCATAGACAAAAGGTATTTTTCTTCTGTAGTTAAATCTTTCATAGAAAACAATCCTTTAAAAAAGGATCCAATATCATCATATTGATAAATAGAATCTTCTAATTTTCCAGAAATTGCTCTAGTTGTTGTTAATATTCTTCCTGCATCTAGTGAAACTCCATTTAACTTTGCTAATCTTGCAGCGTGAAACTCTAAAATAGATTCTTCTAAATCTTCTCCAGCTATTGCAAAACCTCTTGCAGAGAAAAGGGCCTTGTAACGTTTTGGTAATTTTGCTACTTTTTTACCTACCGTAATTGAATCTTTTGTCATTAAATCGTCAACAAACTTATCTGTTAACGTCCCAAGACCAAGGGCATACTGAAGTTGTTTCATTTGAGTAGAATCTATGACATTTCCTGCTGAATCTTTATATCTCATAACCATGATGCCATCATCAGTAACATTTAACATTCCGTGCTTTTGACCAAATGGAGAGTTCATGAATGCATCTAGCTCTTCTTTGCCTCCACCAAAATCAAACTTTAAATATTCAACAGTCATTGCCTCATCTATATATTGTTCAAGATCCATTTTTATGAGAACATCTCTAGTTCGTGGGTCCATTGTCGATCTTTGTAAGCGCGTGTTTAAAGCTTTTGCTTCTTCACCTATATGTTTAGCGCCTCTTCTTTCGCCAATTCCTAGGCCTGTAGCATTAAAGGTTCTATAATCAGTTATATGTAAACCAGTAATATGGTCTGTGGCCTCTTGTGCCGTACTGAATCTATCTCCAGTAGGAGTGAAAACGAATTCATACCCGCTACCGTCAGCTTTTTGCTCTATCTTAAAAAAATTTCTTAGTGTAGTATTTCTTTTTAAGGCAGACTCAGCTATAGAAATTTGTCTGCCTAAAGATAAGTTAAAAGGTGAAGCCATAATTATTCCTACGCAAAAATTTGTTGTGATATTCCAGCAAAGATATCAATTGCCGAATTGCCAAATGGATTTGAAACTGGAGTTACGTTTCCTGATATTCCGTTTCTTGACATTATTGCCCTGAGTTGTGCAGCGGTATCATCTTGTTGACTTCCTCCTCCAAAAGTTGGGTAGCTTGGATTAGTCAAATTTGCTTCACGAACCTGCTGAGGATAGTAACCCATTTGAGACATGTCTATACCCATCGATTGACCCATTTTTATTTTAACATGTTCCATATTTGTGTTCGGATGCCAACCTTCCCAACTCAAACCAGGAAGTTCATGTCTAGAAAAATATTCAGTTAAATCTGGCCTTTCTTCTACTTTCATTCCCCAAGCGGATTGATAAATTCTTCTTTCTAATCTTCCAGATGTAGAAAGAATTCTTTCTCTTTCTCCTTCATCTGTTTCTTGAATCATAGCTTTAAAATGTTCACGCTTCCTTTTTGGAACTGCAAGCGAAAGTGTGTCGACCGAAGCACCTGCTAGATCTGCTCCATACATTGTCCTCTTAGCTGCTTGTGAGAACTGGTTTGCAGATGCCATATCGCCCATTTGTCTAGCCTCTGCCGCAAGAGATGTATTTTTAACATAGCTTAAAATATCTGTATATTCTTCTAGTGCCATTTGCTTTTTGCGTTCTTTTGGAATAAATCTATCACCAGTTACCAATTCTTTGGTATTACCAAAAAGGGAGTAGGCTCCTGCACCGGCAAATCCAACTACTGAACCAAAAGCCTTAGCTCCAGCTGTCGCACCAAAAAATGAACCAGCTATACCACCACCAATTGCGGCTGCAATTGGGTTTCTTTGTGTAGACTTGTACAGCATCGGCATGATAAAGCTTTCAATTGGATCTTGCCATTGTGGGAATGTTGATCCATAAACATTTCTTCTTTCCCAATCTTCTTGAGCGGTTCTTTTGTTCAAAAATTTTGTATTAAAATATGTATCTCTATGAGCTATGTATTCCCCAATTCTTCCTGCGGCGTAACCTTTTGCGTCTATACCGAGTTCTTCTGGAGAAGAATTTTTATATTTATAATCAGAAAAATTATATTTTGATGTAGTGTCTTCTACTTGAGCTCTTATCTTTTCAAGTCTTACTCTCTCTTCTCCAGTTGTTAGTTGCGAATTAATTGTTCTATTAAGTTCTCTAAACTGCTTTGAATATGGAGCGACATCACCTAAAATATCTAATTGAGTCAGCGGACCATAGTCTCCTGACATATTATTAATTCTTTCATAACCAGCTCCAGGAAGCCTAAGCTCTCCTTCTGCAACTTTTGTAAAAGGATCGCCTTGTTGAAAGTTAATAAAATAATCTGCGCCTGGCAAGAATGGGTATTTGTCCGCCATAGTATTTCTAATTGGGTTCAAATAATTAACATTTGTTCTGTCTTTTGGAACAAATCTTCTAATTATTTCAGAAAATTCTATGTTTCCTAACGCACCTTCTGCTGTTAGGGGAACGTCACCAAGACCACCAAGGTTAAGGTCCCAGAAAGCCCTGCTGCTACCATATGCTTTTGATGCAGACTGTAATACTGATCTTTGTGGCTCAAAGTCTCCTTGACCAAAACCATAAGCTTCACGCATAGAGGCAAAACCGAAACCGTAGATACCGAATGTTTCTTGCATTCTATATCCTATTTCTCCAGCTTGGAAATTCATGTTAGCATGAGATATTGGCGTTCCTGCTCCTACAATTTGTGGTGGCACATTGCCAGGAACTGGTGGTGGACCGTATTGATTGCCTGACACATACTGAGAGTTATAAGCAGCTATAGTTCGCATTGATTCTTGCTTTGCAAGTCCCATCACTCCAGCTCTACTGGCCATACTAGAGTTGTATGCAGATATAGCTCCAGCTCCACCGCCCACTGCCATTTGACCTGGAGCACCGTAACCAAACCCGCCAGTGTAAGAACCAGTACCAGGGACTCTTTGGCCATAATCCATGGTCACCCTGCCAGACATCATTAACCCTTGAGGGTTGTAGGCACCAGATTGACCTGCTGGAACATACTGTGCCATATTTTGTGTGACTTCATCTGCGTGCATTTCTAGCTGAGGCTTAAGCAGCTTGCCTACTGAAGCATTTAATACTGAAGTCACTGGTCCAAATGGACCGCTAAAGTATTCTCCAGTTACTGGATAAGGTCTATCGTAGTAGTGTTTTCTTTCAAATCTATATGGATCAAATGGTCTTAATGGAGAAAAGTCATAACCAAAAGCCAATTTTTCTGCTGGACTTTCCCAAAAATCTGAACTATAAGTAGGTGCAGTTTTTAGCCTCTTATACCACGATGGTCGATAGTACATTGTTTTACCGCCTTCAAAAGGCGTATTACCAAGAGGCCAGTATCTTCCTTGTTTGATTGCAACTTCCCCTTGAGTAAGTTGCTCTTTCTTTTCTTGGTAGCTCATTCCACCAGGCGTGATACCTGCAGCGAGAGATTGCGCTTGCATAACTCCAGAAGCTGCTTGACCTAAGAAAAATGGCGAATAAACTTTGTCTCCTCTTATATCCCTTTCGTTGACCATTCCGCCAATAGTTCTATCTGCAGCCAGGACTGTAGCGCCACCAGCAACAACTGGAAGTGCACGCTTCATTACCATTCCTCTTGCGTAGAGGTCTAATGGCCCTCTATAGTTTGAAACATTAATTCCAGCACCCATAGTGCCAAAATATCTATTTAATCTTTCAAATCCATGAGATATTGGTATTGAAGCAAAGCTTACTGAAGACGGATCATTATAGGTATTTATTCCCGCAATATTTAATCCAACTTTTTTTCCTCCAGCTATAGAAGCAGCTGTTGATGCCGTTGGCACAAAAGTTAAAGATTGATTACCAAGTGGGTTGCTTGCATATTCGTCAATCTGATATGGAGCTGAACCAAACATTCTTTTAAAAGCTGGTTTAAACGGAGCAGTGAATGATCTTACGCCGCTTGAATTAATTATTGAATTAGTTCCACGAATATATGGTTCAGCTAAAGATGTGAAAGCTTTTTTAGCTGCTGGATCCCTAGCAATTCCTATTAGTTCGTCCAAAGCCGAAGATGCACTTACTCCTGTAGGAAGTTTTGGTTGAAATGTTTTTAACGCATTAAAGTTTAGTAGAGTAGAGAGGCCAGCAGCTTTTGCTTCTGCTGCTTGAGCTGCAGAAAGCCTTCCATCTTTTAGCATCTTGGCCACGATAGAATCTATGTCCATAATTAATTGAGTTGGATTATTCATTCCTCTGGTTACAGCATCGCGCTGAATCATAAGTCTGAATATTTCGTTTCTTAATTCATCTAACCTTGTTGAAAGTGCTGGCGATTTTTCTGCCATTTGAGACACTGCGGTTAAATTAGTGTCGTCTAGCATGCTTCTTACTCTTGCGGTTTGTCTTGTTAAACCAGTGGTATCAATGCCTCTAGCTCTTAATCCTGGTATAGCTGCGGCTATATCATCTAGCAGAGCCTGACCAGTTTCAATCCCCTCAATAGGATTTGTTATATCGGTTGCTCCCATTTGTCTATTGAAAAAAGGAACATTTACCTTCATTTGATATCCGCGGTAGATTCTCAAACTCTTTCATAAATGGCAGAGGTGCCCCATAATTAAAGGGCTGTTGCTGGAATTGATCGTAAGCCCTCAGAACTTGCTTATGGTCATAAATAACATTATCAAGATCATCAACCACCTCAGCGCCTTTTGAGCCAGTTTGAAGCCTAAGCGTTCTACCACCTTTATATTTAACTTCATTTTGTAGTGCTAAATCTAAAAGAACTCTTGGATTATTTATATCATAATCTCTTTTTCTAAACCTAGATGCTAATCTAAATAAGGAGTTTGGTTGCTCTTCGTCAACATCAAATCTTTTTTTCATTCTATCAATAAAAGAAAGATCTTTGTTTCCAGCTGCTGCTTCCATTTCTGCTGTTGATACGGTTTTTTTATTCGCCATATAACTTAAGGCACGTGTAAATATATTGCTTTCTTGAGGATTAATAATATTATAAAGGCCTTTTAATTGACTAATTTGAGGAGACATTGTTGCAGCATCTGTCCCCAATATTGAAAGGTTTCCTTTAGGACCAAAAATTCCAGAAGACTTCTTTGTCCATATAAACATCTCGGCAGCGTGTGACTCTAGTCTTCCAAAGGGCTGCATTGACAAGCCACCTTGAATTTGTATTGGCGCAAATTTATTTACTCCACTAGGCCCACCAATTCCAAGCATTTGCATTGGGTTAAATCTAACAATTGGAATTCTAAATTGTTGAGTCATAAAATCTTTAAAGCTAGAGGTTAAAGATTTTATTTTTGTAAAATCAACAATTTCTCCTTGTTTATTTTGGTAGATTCCATCAATTTTTGAAAAGCCTATTGACTTTGAAACAGGGTCATTAATTTTTAGCTTACCAGCTATATCTCTTACAACGTCTTTTTGTTCTGGTTTGAGATAATTAAAAATACCTTTATCAAAAGCTTCGTCAACTAAAAGCTGTTTCATTCCAAATAGGTTGTATCCACCAGAGCTTGCCCTAGATGTCATCGCCTTATTCTTAATTAAGAAAGCTCTTAACTCTCCAAAATTGCTTGCGTCTATACCTCTATTTTTTATCTGTTGATCAATTAGCGAAGAACTTACGTATCTTTTATTTGAGTCTAATAAATTTATGCCAAGTATCTGAGCAGTTCTTCTTCTAAGAAAATCTTCTTTTGCATTTGTAAGAGGTCCAACAAAATCTTGATACACTGCCTTTTGTGGCTTGAGCATTGTTTGCCCATAAGGAACTACTGACTCATGATAAAAAGTGTTCCAAGAACTGTCTACTTTTGCTTTTAATCTTTTTTGAAATTCTTTTCTAGTGAACAATGCATCTGTTGCACTAATAGATCTTTTAAGTGCATCTGAAGTGAATTGATCTTCTACTTCTGGATTTGCTTTTCTAAAAACTTTAAGAACTGTATCATAAAAATCATCATCTGTTGTAGATAGAGAGTGACTTTTTCCTATTTGAATTCTAACACTGGCATGCTCCATGCCCCTGCTGCTTCTTGGTGTTTTGACAACATTAATAGATCTAACAAATCTATCTGCAGCTTCTTTTGACGCACCGTTTCTTCTTAAGTTGCCAGCTAATTGTTCTTTATAGACATTAGTTTTAAGAACAGTAGCAAAAGATGCTTCGTCAACTGCCCCTCCACCAGGACCGCCCTTACCCATGAGTTGATTAACTGTTTCGGCGTATGATGAAAACTTGCTTCTGTGCTGCCCCTGAATAGCTCTAATCGCGTCTTCTAATCTATTGGTTGCATCGAGTGATGGGCCCTTAATTAATAAAACTGCATCTGCAAAGTTCTTTGATCCAGATATAACGTCATGACCCAGTTTTGCATCTCTAAACTTGCTATTAAAAGATCTTAATCCAACAGAAAATCCCCTGAATGCAGGAATTGTGTCAATGGCCCCATAATAACTAGTTGTTGTATCTTCAAATCCAATAAAAAAAGATTTAGCGTACTGCCCTGCTTGTGCTAGCTTTGATTTGCCATCTCTTTCTGCTGCAAGAGCTGCTGCCTTTGGTCCGCCTCTTGCTCTGTGCATGGCTTGTACTGGGCCGACTTGATTTTGCTTACCCTGCTCCACTGCGTAGCTGAATGCTGCACCGGCGCTAGACATGTATTTAGTTGTTTCGCCAGCTATCTTAGAAAAGTCTTGACCAACTTCTTCTAGTATTGTCCTGACGTCGGCGACTCTATTGGCTCTAGCCATTTGCTTTGCTGTTAGAGACAGATTAGGATTCTGAGCATATGGTAAGTCGTAATAAAACTTTGCTCTGCCAAATGCTGCTCCACCTACGGCACCTAGGCCAGTAATTGAGGCGATATTATATACTGATTGCTTAGCAAAGTCAGCTAAAACGTCAGCTGGATTATACCATTTGACCTTTTTTCTATCTTGATTATTCCCAAAAAGAGGATCTGTTACTGCTCTTTGAGTAATATATAGAGCTGGCAATTCGTAAGGAAGTCTTCTTCCAAGTTGAACAAACTTCTGTTGAAGATCGTCTCTTGCAGACCAAACAGCTGCTGGCTCTCTTGTTATTCCGCCACCAGCTGCTTGAATTTCGCTCCTAGTAAGATAATGGCCGCCCTCTAATACTTGATCTCTATGTACAGCCTGTGTTGCTCGCCCAGTACTTAAAGTTCCATCTGCAGATTCATAGACCAGTCTACTGTATGGGTCAACACTATCATCGACATATCTTGTAACTCCGTTCTAGTTCGTCTGCTGTACGTCTTAGTTTATTCCATGAATCAACAAATCTAGCAGAAAACTGACTGCCACCGTCTGCTGCGTCTTGAATTTTTTTACCAAGCTTTAAGCCTTGACCTCTGACGACCCTGCCCAAAACTGCGGACGTAACAACAGCAGCTGTAGTGGAGGCAAAAAAGCGCATCATAGGATGCCCATTTAGTGCTCTTGCTATAGCGCCAGAATTAGGACTTGGGCCCTCTGATTCTCCCTCATTAATTTGAGAGTCTCTAGAAGTAACTCCATGACCCAAACTGCTTATTGGTCCACGGTCTCTAATCAACTTTGATTCCTAACACTATCCCCAAAGCTTGCGAGCAATTGGGTCCTCAAATTTAGCTTCACCATCTTTTCTAGATGCATTAAATCTATTTGCAAAATCTTTTTGTTTTTGCATTTCTTCTTCTGGATCAATCAACTGTAGAGAAACATTGGTTGATTCCATTCCAGCTGCGTTTTGTTGAATCTCAATTATTTTTTCAGCTAATGCAACGTGTTCTGCTAATTTAGAAAATGTCATATTATCAAGATCTGAAGGCCTAAATGTTGGCATTGTTGCCAGAACAAAAGCTTTCATTAAAGATCTAACTTCATTGGCTTCTTCTCTTTTTTGCTCAACTATGTGTTTTGCTTTTTTTGCAGAAGAAAAACCAGACTCTTCTAATACTTCTTCTGCAAGAGAAGAAACAAGACCTGCAGGATATTTATCCGAGTCAAAATCATGAGGATAAATAACAGCATACTTTATTATTAAGTCTTCTATGTCTGCGTTAGAGCTATCGCCATTTTTTTGAAATTCAGATATCTCATCAAATTCTGAAAAAGTAAGTTCTCTAAAAAGAATAATTTCTTTTTTTATAGAGGTCTCAAATATGGACCCATATTTATTTTTTATTTCAAATATAAAAGATGGGTCTATCATTTATTATAACTGTCTTACTTCTAGTGCTACGAATCCGGATGCCTCAAGAACTTCTTGAGAAATAAGAGAAGGAAGACCAGCCATTTCTCTTGTCATCGCTGCTACATCATAAGATGGGAAAAGTATGCAAAGCTCAGCTATGGCTTCTTCATTCCAAAGGTTTGCTTCTGCTGTTGACATTTGCCCTGATTGAACAAGTTGTTCCATTTTTCTAACTAGATTTTTATATTCTAATCTAGAAAGAGGTCTCCATGCAATATGCTTGTCAAAAGATATTGACGTAACATAAACGTCACCATGTTCTTTCTTCCAAATTTTGATCTGTCCTGCAGTCGGCCCATCTGGCCAAATCTCTTCTTCGTCTGGCAAATCTTCTACTGAAGTAACTGCTTCTATGTCCTGCTCTTCTGTATCAAAATCTTCATCTACCATCTGTGCTACAAGAGCTTCTTGTGCGCCAGTTTCTTCGATTAACTCTTCTGATGAACTAACTACTACTTTTCTTTTCTCGGTCATACTTTTCTCCTATTTTTAAAATAAACCTAAAACATTATACCATACAACACTGCCTATGGAACTTGTCCATAAGTAGTAACATATGCTATTCTTTCTTCTGATGGTGGTGCAGAAGTCTGTGTTGCACTAGTTCCCTTAACTTGTGCCGCCTCATTGGTGGCTGTGGTTTCGCTTGATGTTGGAGCTTTTCTTGATGCTCCAGAAGAGACATACATGTCCCTTGCTATAAACTGATAAGTTTCCACCAAAGGCTGCCCTCCAGTAGAGTAGCCAGATGCCATCCCTAGAAGCTGAATACTTTGCAAAACTATATCCATTTTATCGGATGCAGTTTTTTGCACTAGTCTTTCATTAAAGTCAGTGGCCATTAACCTATCCAAAGTATCATAGTTGTCGTCTCCATCATCGCCTTTATTTCTTGTCACTGTAGTTACAGAACCTTCTTGTGTTCCATATTTAATAACAAAATTAAAAGGAGGATGTGCAGAAAATATATTTCTTGCGTCATCTGAACTATTATCTGAAGATAGTCTATCTAGCCTGCTGTTTGCCCAGTATTTTTTAATATTTTTTTCATCATCTAAAGACTCTGCCCTACTCAATAAATAAGATTGAATCTTTGCATTAGCCCCTTCTGATGTATAAAATCCCGCTCTTTTTTCTGCTGCCTTTGACAAAAGGTCGGTCATTCTTCCTGGATATCTTGCATACACACTAAATTCTCCAGTGATGATTCTAGTTCCCACCATCATAACATCATAATTATAAGACCAGAAACCATAAAGAGGCTGCTTCTCCTGCTTAATTGCAAAAGCAAAACTGGCTAAATCTAATTCATCTGATGCATCAAACAGTCCATCAATATATATTCTGACATCTTCTCCAGTAAAATAATAATCATAATATTGATTAAATTGTTCTGCAGAGCTTGTCTTTCCAGCCCATTGCAAATCTACGTTTGGATTTAAAGGATCAAAGCTTTGAGCTTGAGTAGGATCTTTAAATTCATACGGAATATAAGAAGTAAATGGTCTATAACTTTTTTGTCCAACAATTGAATTATAATCTCTTGCCATTTTATTATGCCCTTGGAACCCTGTCTATAAAAGTTGTATATTCTGTTAACTTATCTGTGGAATTTGAATTCCAAAAGTTTTTCTGCCTTTGTTCGTATGCATCATAAACATCATCTGGTAGCATCATTGGATCTTTTTCCATGCTTACAAGTGGCTGCATACCTCTAGCCATAAAGGTGTAGGTTTGTTCGGTGATTAAGTCGTCAACAGACATTGTACCACCTTCATCTACTATAGTAACGCCATAAATCTTCATTTTAGATGCCATTCCATATTCATTAAAAAAAGATAAGACTATATCAAATGGTGGCAGCATGTCTGCTAATGGCGCAAAGAATAATCCAGTTTCTGCCATTATATTTCTAAACTCTTTAATTCTATAAAACGCATACTCATTGAAAACTGTAAAGATTAAAGAGCCCGCTATTGTTCTTCCACCTTTAACAAATCCTCTTGGATTTACGTGACCAAGAGTTCTAACAGGTGAGTTTTCTCGGTGAATAGAATAAGATATTGTTTGAATTTCTGCCATTTCAAGAATATCAGCTTCTCCAACTGTCTTGGTATTCCTATCTATATTTGGAACAACTATTGTTGCTGATATATCAGTTCCAGCATAGGACATGTTAGAAAATGGGTCTGGCATTCCTTTAGCTAATCTATTGGAAGTGACCCCACTTTCATATCTGAATATCTCATCTTTTTTTTGTTGAAGTGATGTCATTTATACTCCTAGAAAACAATATGGAGGACATGAAAATAATCACGTCCTCCATATTATGCGGGTTTTAATTAAATATTATGGTCTAATAATTTGGGTATTTAAGCCACTTTGTCCAGCTGCGTCTGAGCTGATAAGATCCTTAAGATCTCCAGTGTTAAACCTTCCAAGTTGATCAGTTGTAATTCTGTACATTGGACCAATTTCACGAGCTACGTATGTCATTGTCTCTTCGATAACAATGTCATCCATAGAAGCTCCAGAACCTTCGTTCAAAAGCTCAACTCCATAAATTGATCTTACTGCGCCCTGTCCATATTCGTTAACAAATGTTACGGTAATATCAAATGGAGGAATTTGATCCGCATAATATGGAACTTGTGAAACAATGTCACGTGACTGATCTGTAAACTCTGCAATTCCTCTCTTGTGCTGAGGATCTCCAGGAAGAGTGTTGTGTCTTCTTGTAAAGAACTTCATTGAGTTGTCTGTTGCATGATGAGCTTCAATCATCTGGTAAAGAGCTGGACGATCAAAAACAGTAAAGATTAATGATCCTGCAATTCCTCTTTTGCCTCTTGAGAAAGAGCGTGGGTTTGGTGAACCCATAGTGTAGATTGGTGCCTTTTCTCTTGTTACTGAAAATGTAATTCCAGAAAGAGCTCCAATTTCAACGCCACCAAAGGTGGCAACAATATCTGCTCCAGAAAATGTAGTATAAGTATTTAGATACTTATTAACTGGACCATCATAGTATTCTCCTGCCATTTTATACCCTCCAATTCGGTATTTTTATTTATGGTTTATAGGTTAATTGCTACTTGAACATCAATGTTCTTGAGTTCAAATGCTGGTGTCAGAACGAGGTCAACAATCGCTTTGTTTTCTGCTGGAATGTAACTTACGGTAAAGTCACTATCTAGCAAAGCTCCAATTTGTTGCATACCTCTTAAAGCTGATGTGATTGCAGTTTCCATTGAGTTACGAGTCTGAATGGTTGATGCTTCTCCAATAAACTTCTGACATACTTGTCTAACCAAAAGAGCTGCTTCGTTGATAATTCTCATTGTAGAAACTCTTGTATAGTCAGATGTTGAAGATGCCATTGTTAAGCCTTCAATGAAGGTTGGTATCTTATTAAAGTTAAGTGCTACAGTATTTACTCCCGCATCTGACAATCTCTCTTGCTGAGTTCTTGTTGGGTTGTATCTCATTGCAGCAACGTTATATGCAGTCTTGTTAACAGGAGAAGTAAAGGATGCCATTCTGCTTATTGCAGCAGCCATTGTTGTTGCACCATTTGCGTAACCCCAAGTAGAAACATAATTTACTGGCTTTAGTTCGCTAGCAACAACAACAACGTGTCTGCCAACTTCTGCCATATTTGTTCCATCTCTGGTGATCAAAGTATTAAGAACACTTCCAGATGTTGCACTTGTATTTAGGTGTGTTGCTACTTCTGCTGGTGTCATTACTTCTGTAACGTTTCCAGTTCCTGGATTATAGGGCTTAACACCCATAACTGCGAAGCATGAGTGTGAGTTCTCATTTATCTCTTTAACTTTTACTGCAACCTTATAGGCCCAGCTTGAAGTTGTTGTCGCATTATTTGCATAGAAACCATATTCATAGTCGTCACCAGGAGTTGCTGGACTTTGCCAGTCATCTGGATGACCTCCGCGACCCCAAGGAACGATAATGTCAGGTTGCGCAGCTTCTGCTGCTGCAAACGCTGCATCAAAAACGTTTACTCCTGAGCTGGATGAACTTGTAATTGTTCCAGCGCTGTGATCAAAAACTGAGTCAGAAGGAAGAGGAACAATAAATATTCTTTCTGCGCCTCCTGCTAAAAGCTCAATAAATCCTCTATGGACATCTGAGTCTTCGCCAAAAGCGTCGATTACATCTTGCTCAGTTGTAGCCTGAACTACGTCAAGATCCTTTACTCTGCTGGAATTATCTCCAGCAACTGCCGCACCTCTTCTTGCGATGAGGCAGATTCGTGGACCGACAGGAATATCCTGTCTAGAGATGCTATAAAAGCGATCTTTAATTACTGTTTTTACACCTGGTAGAGCCATTAGTCTATAGACCTCCGATTGGGGCAGTTTGGTTTTAACTTCTTTTATATAGTAATAACAAACTTATAAAAACAAACTACATTAACTGTTTGGGGTAGAAGTTTGATATAGGTCTATTATATTTATTTCCGTGTTATCATAATTTGGAGTAGCAAAATCAGATTTATGGTCCAAAATTGACTGCTCATAAGCCATATATCTTCTAACGTCAATGGCAATTTTTTCGATAACATCCACAGATGTAGCGATCAGTTTTTCTGTAGTTAGCATGTATGTGACTGTTCTTTTAACAATATCTGTATTATCCCTATTGATATCTGAGTCAGAAAGTCTTCTAGAATAGACCAACTCTGCAGCCCCTAGCCTTTTAAATACGGGAGTATGCTCCAACATAAAGTCTTCAAATATCTCTATTAAAGTATCAGCTACTTGAGCTCCAGAATATCTTTTTTCAAGATCGCTTTTTGAGGTTCCTTGATCAGCTTTTGTTATTAAAGTAAAACTAACAACATTTTGAAATCTTTGCCCAAACACCATAACATTTGGCGACCCTTGACTGTTTCGAGTTCTCGGTTTTGGTTCTGAACTATGTGTTTTTCTAATTTCAAGACCATAAACGATAACCGGATACTCAGCATATGTCCCACTTGCAGTGGGCTGTATTTTAATATCTGGGTAGGCATTTTCCCAAAGTGCTTTAACTATTGCAATGAATTCTAGGTAGGTTAAATTACCAGATGCCTGGAGGGGTGCTCCAAACATTCTATCATTATTAATTTCGTTTACGCTTGGTACCGGAAATCTAAAAGCGTTTTGTGGCATTTTAAGCTCCTCTGCCCGTTGCTACATTAAAAGATATTGACCTTAGTGTTCTAACAGAGGTTATAGAAATAGTAAGATACAATTTTCCTTTTTCCAATTTGTCTGCATAGGCGTCAAAATTATAGTCTCTTATAATATCATTAATTTTTAACTGTTGCATAAAGCCGTCAACTGATCTTATTAGATGATCGTTGGCGAATTTACCTATTGCATTTTGTCCCATAGACTGGACTTCAGCTATTATCATGGCAACTAGCCTTACGTTAGACGAATCTGAATAATTTTCAGATATAGACTGAGTTAAATCTCCGCTAACCCTAACATCATAAAGCGCTCCCCTTCTTGCTCTATTTCCTGAAAATATTGTATTTACTTTTTTATTTGTTAATATGGCCATTTGTTCAGAATTAATTTCATTTCCAAATATAGAAAGGCACGGTTCTATTCTTTTTTTGGCCATTCCATAGTCAATTCTATTTGAAGAAAGTGACCCTGCATATGCTGCAGCCATAGAACCGACATAAGATCTTCTTATTTGTTTATGATTAAAAACAGACTCTCCATATATTAAGATAATATATTTTCCACTATCTTTTGTTATCTCACCAGATGATGTTATTGAAGAACCTATTTCAAAGTTTGCGTTGTTGATTTCTGTAATGTCATCTTGTCTTGATTGAGAGCTTCTTGAGCCAATAATTCCCACTTGCACTTCGCCAGTAGAGACCTGCATTTGGTGACAGTGGTCTGCTAATTGTTTTACAAAATTAACTCCACCACTTGAAATAAATGATGTTTCTAGTGGAACGATTATGTCTATAAATTCGTAATCAGAAAGTATCTCGTAGCAGAGAGAGAGTTTTGCTCCGTATAACTCATAGAACGAGTAGATATTTGGTGTGGCGGCATCGTCTGCAAATATTTTTTCATTTCTTTTTGAAACATCTGCAACATACTCTGACATACTGCCACACGACATAATATAAATGTCTCTACCGCCTGCGGCATAACAATCAAAGATTCCCCTAGTTAACGGAGAATCAAAGTCAGCTCTTAAAACATTAATTGCGTCTTGCATTGACGTTGGTCGATATATTTCAAACTCTTGAAGAGCGTCAGTGTGACCTATGAGAAGAATTGAATTGGTAGATAGATTATTTATTTCTACATATTTTGATCTATTCGATATTGATATGCTTTTATCGTTATATGAAAATTCTTCATCAATATTATTTGGGTTATTGCACTGTATATACGTTTCTTTAATTGATGTTGTTGCACTAGCTATAGTTGAAATTTGTATTGTATAATTTCCCTTATATAAACCTTGTGGCAGCATATACCTAAGTTTATATGAACCTTCGGAAACTCTTTCTATAGTTGCCGTTGTAGATATGTTTTGAATATATGTGGGGGTTGCTGCAGTGATGCCATCTATGTCATAAACGAGTGGTCCATCTATTACTGCTCCAGGAGTCCCAATTCCTCTTTTTAGATATACAACTATATCTGCTGTTGGATCTACATACTGATATCCATCTTTATATGTAAACTGTATTTCTACGTACTCTTTTGGTTTTGCTATTAACATATCAGCTTGGAACCTCTTTTGTTGCACCAACTATCCAATAGTTAATTTCGCCTCTTTTTCCCCTGACGCCATAACTGTCGTCTATCACATAAATAATAGTATCTTCTAAAGAATTAAAAGATTGCTCATAAATGCGATCTCCAGGTTTTGGATTAACATTTGATTTAAAATAATAAACTAATTCAGAATTTGTTATAACTCCTTCTGGCACTTCTTCTTTAGCGTTTGATAACGCAAAACTTCTAGCGTATAAGGATCTAGTGGTATGCCTCTCTAGGACATCGTTATAAACAAAATCATCTGACAATCTTCTTTGCAAGAATATATCATGTCCCCATTGTTTTAATATCTTTTCAAATATTTTTTTAGCATCAATCATATTGTCTTAAGCCTCTGTCTGGCATTGGGTCATCTGGATCTGTTGGAGTTTTTCTTCCTGGGCCATATAATTCTTTATCAGACAAGTATATTAATTTTCCTGTTTGTGGATCTACAGTTTTTCCAGAAGTAAAAGTTTTTTTGTTTGGAAGGTTCTTTGGCTGAACCCCTCTCATATAAACCTTTTTGGCTAAAATTTCTCTTCTTAAAGAAGCAGCTATTTGACACCATGTGGTTGCATTTGATCTGGTGGCAACATCCCTTGGTGCTGATCTATTTGTTATTTCTAGGTCTGCAAGCTTAAGACTCATTTCGTCGTCTCCCCCAAATCCATAAGTTCTACTAAGCTCACAGCAAACTGAAGCCTTAATATATTCTAGTACTGTAAATGGTAAATCTGGATTTGTATTTGAATCTTGAATAGAATACATTTCTTTTACTTCGTTTGAGTAATTATAGACTAACTCTCCTATTTCTAAAAGTCCTGCTTCCGGAAATATTGATAATATTTCTTCTGGATCCAAATATAATGGATCAATGTCTGGGGCAAAAGATATTGTCTCATCAGATCTCAAAGTAATAGACGGCTTATATTCTTCGGTAATAGAACTAACATATAGTTGTTGACTAACCGTAATAGAAGTCGTATTTGCTAAGGTCCCAGTAAATTTAATTGTATATTCTCCAGCTGTTGCTGTAGAAAAATTATAATAATATTCTGAGCTAGTAATTTGGGTTGCTGATGCTGATGCTATCTGCGTCCCATCTGAATCTAAAACAACAACAGAAACAGATACTGGGCTAACCTCTGTTTGTTCTAAGGTTATTGGGTCAGTGTCTACGAACTTTACCTTAATTCTAACAGTATCGTTAACTAAAACTTTGCTTATGGCCATTTTGACTCCAGTTATTTAAAATTGTAATAGCGTTATTTCTGCGGTGCCAGAACCAGAAGAGGTAACCGCTTCAACTAAGGCATTTGCCTGCGACTGAGTGGCCTGTATGGTGATTATGCCTTCTGGGTAGATATCGTAAGATAGTACTGCAACAGTTGTTGCATTAGAGTAATCCTGAGATGTGGTAATGGCAACGTTAACATTAGAAATGATTATAGGGTCTAATAAGCCCTCAACATTAATTATTATAGTACCAACATAGCTCAAGCCAGGTTGATCATAAGTAATGTTTTCGTTGTATAGCATTTGAATTATCCTGATCTTACACCTTTTTGAGGGCTATTTAACCATTTTATTGAATCCTTATCAAAATTGTCATTTTTTTCATAGAAAAAACTGCAAATAAATATGCCTACTAACACTAGTAACTGGTTTTGTTTCGTGTCTACCTATTGCAAAAAATGTTTTAAAATAGAAAGACTTGCCAAGATAACCCAGGCAACATTAAAAAGAATAATGGTTGGAAGCGTTTTTTCTGTTGATGACCATATCAGAGCTAAACTGGATATTATAGCAAATATATAAAGCCACCAAAACTGTTGACCTAAAAGTAGACCAGGGAAGATGATTGCAATTTTTGTTGCAAACCCCCAAGCCTCTACGGTATTGGCTTTTGTCCAATACGAGCCATGAGACATTGTCTTAACAGCATTAAGAATCTTTATCACTTGCTTCTTCTCGTGCTTTCTTTTCCATTTGATCATAATGCCATAGCAGTATCATTGACTTGCCGCCAAGAAAATGTACTTTCCACAAAAACTCCTTCCAATCCTCTTCGGTATTAGGAAAGTATTTATTGTCTGTTCTATTCCTATAATCATCTACTTTAAAACGATAGATATTGTCAGTCATTTTTTTTTCTTTTCTAAGATTGAATCAATTAATCTTACAGCCTTTCTATAGGCTTGTCCAGTTCCAGATCTTGGTGCTATTCCACCAGTCATATACATGTTTGTTGATGCGTACTTAAAAAATGATTCATCCATAAATTCAATTTCTGTTATATCTGAATTTCTCTTAAATGGAATTACCTGAACAAGTGGCGTTTGATACTTTATAGAAAATTCTGAATTTGTTTTGACATTTAAAACAATATTTGCAACTTGATAAAAATCGGTATGAACAATAACTGGAAGTATTGAATAGTCTTCATTTTCCTCATAGTGAACCGGCAATATTAACGAAGACCATCCTGGAGCTGTTTGTATTCTCCAAGGTGTTATTAATTTTGGATAAGACATTTTTTCTATTTTTCTAATATCTGTCATGGGACATTTACCCGTTTGATGAAAAGAAAAATTACCTGCCCACTCAAAACCAATTGGCGGATTCATATTGTCTGCAGATATTGCCCATACATTTTGTTCAATATTTGGAGTAAAATAAAAATTTGTCCATGCTGGTATTGTTACTCCAGCATTTAAAAAGTCTGATACTCCAGCACAAGACCTAATTGACCCGTGTCCTTTATGTATTTGTCTAAACCATTTTGGTAAGGATTGTGAATTATTTACATATGGAGCGCTTGCCATAAACCTATTGTCAATTGGAGTGATTCTAATTGAGCCTGGTTTAACTTTTTTAATTTTTGATACATTTTTATTTTTTTTCATATTAAATACCAAAACTGCTATTAGATATATCGGCCTGCATTAGAGATTCTCTATGATCTATCATTTCTCTACTATATCTTCTTAGTCTAACTTCATCTGCATTTTTTTCTACAATATTTCTTACACCCATATTTTCCATGGCTCGTGTTGATGCTTTAGGATTTATAAGATTCTGCCCTTGCATAACGTGAACGAAATGTCTAGACAAGAACATAAGATGACCATTATTGGGAACGTCATAATGTGATGGCACCTGTTCTGCCCAAAGGTCTATTAAATTTTGAAGACTATCTGGAATTGGAAGTGTTTTTACGTATCTCCAAAAATCAGTATCTTCTCTGTCAGATATGTAATGAAGGCGAATCATATCTAGTATGTTTTCCATCATTTGCTTCATTTTTTTATTGTAGCTTTCTTGAATAGCAGAAGAATCTGCGGTATACGATGCTAGACCATTTATCATCTGTTTGCATTGTATTATTGTGCTACCAATTGAAGTGGCTTCAAGAGGTTCTACGAATGAAGAAGAAAGACCTACGGAAATACAATTTTTATACCACTGAACAGGAGAATATCCTGGATCAAAATTAAAATGTCTATATTTTTCTATTTTATAACCAGAAATTAATTCAGCTTCTTTTACTGCTTCTTCTTCAGAAATAAAATTAGAATTATATACATAACCATTCCCACGACGTTCGGTTGTAGGAATTTCCCACATCCATCCACAACTTGCAGCTCTTGCTCTAGTATATGGTTTTATCTGATTATTAGGATCTGATTCTGTTGGAAATGCTATCGCTGCATTAGTTGGTAGATACTTTGAAAAAGAAACCCAATCAGTATTTCCCATAGATGTCATTAGTTTTTTTGCAAAGCCTGTTGCGTCAATCCAAATATCAGCTTTAATTTCAACTTTAGAACTTAAAGTGACTGAGTTAATATAACCATTTTCATTGAGATTTATTGAGTCAACCTCGTCATCAATAAATCTAATCATTCTTTTAAAACAAAGTCCTACTAAATAATTATTTAACTCAAACGTATCAAAATGAAACTGATTAGTGTTGTTGTGCATGTTTTCTTTAATCACTTGATTATGAACCAAGCCTAGATGACCTGTTTGTGAAGTTATTGGTTTGTCATTTTCAAGAAAGCTCATATACTCGCCAATTAAACCAAATGCGTATATTTCCGGAATTGAACCAACGCTATGGAAATAGTCTGGTCTTTGATTGGTCCAGCCCTCAAATCTTATGCCATATTTATGTGTTGCATTAGTATTAGTTAAAAGATCCTCTACCCCTATACTGCACATGTCCATAAAGTCTCGCCAATGCTCAGTGCTACCTTCTCCAACACCAACAATTCCAACTTTACTGGACGATATATTTACTATGTCATCATTTGGAAAAGCGCGTCTTAACATTAGTGAAGCTATTAGCCCGGCAGTTCCAGAGCCCACTATGCCTATAGTTCTATTTTGTTGTTGCATCGTAGTATCTTTTTCCTTTTATTGCGTTTATAAAAGTTTGAGTGTCTTTTATTTCTGGTAGGCCATTAGTAAAGAAATCAAGAGATTCAGATATCTGCTCTACAGTTACAGTATCTGGATCTATTTCTGGCATAGCTATGTAAACATATTTTAATAAGTAATTATCCATTTTCTTTTTTTCCTCATCCTTAATCCACTGGGGTATTTCAGGATGCAGAGAATGATTTAATCCTAAAGATGTTAGTGTTTCATATCTTGATTGATCTTTTATTAATTGTTTAATTGAATTTGGTAAAAATCCTTTTTCAGAAAAGCCGTGCCTAGCATCTAGTTCGCCCCTAAAAAATCTTTCAACTGGCATTGTTGTTTCCAATTGTTCCAACTCTGAGATCATCGTTTCGTTTATTCCTGCTTGATCCAAAAGGTCTTTAGCGCCTCTTGCAATTTCTTCATCTGAAAGGCCGGATTGATAAGCTGCTTTCCATTCAGATAAAAGCTTAACCATTCCAGAAAATGTTTTAGAAACACCAACAACTATTGGCCAATTTCTCCATTTCATAGCAATAGGCCAAACTTCTTGTACAGTTACATATCCTACGCCGTTAATAGAATATATGACTCTAAAATCTTTTATATTACCAGCAATCATAGAATAGTCCATAGGCTGCTCACTGACTCCATCAGAAATATCATATACTCTTGGGCCATATTTGTCTATATCGCATCTATCATTTAATGCAACTAAGCCAGCAATCTCGCTGCTTTTTACATGAACTGGTTTAAGAAAACTAAAAAATTGATGAGGTTTTATATTGACACCATTTAATTCATTCATGTCTCTTTCGTAAAGATTGAATTGAATTATATACTTTTCTCCAGTATCAGTTGTTGCTTCTAAGGAATAAGGATCTGATGCATTCGGTAAATCGTTAAATGCAATTATAGTACTTTCGCCTAGAGCATACGCTATGTAGTCAGTAAACTCTTCTATTCCATTTGGATGGACATACGTCAAAGCCACTGTCTCACATGCCGGAATGGCTGCATAACAGGGGTTTGATTTAATTGCAAATTCATTTATTGATACTACTGAAACCATGTTACTAAACTATACTTTGTGCCTATTTCTACTGGATGTGCTATATGTAGGTATGGAAAATTTGATGGAAAAACAACAGCTGTATTTTTTTCTGGTTTTATTTTTACATTAAAAAATGGAAATTCCAAATCTCCACCTTTTTCTACGTCATCAAGGAATGCAACTAAACTAACTACTCTAGAGTTCATTGGTGAATGGTCATAGTGGTTATGATATTCTGCTCCAATAGAATACTTCAGTACCCTCCAACCCTCATTGGAAAGTGCTGGAATATTGTATTCGCTTCTATAGTCTTCTATTATATCAAACATTGGTGTTTGAATCTCGTTTTTAAACATTTGTGCTAAAGGTGTTTTTACTGTTTCTTTACCCAAAAAAGAGATATCACACTCAGAAGATGTTCTATATTTTTGAACTAATCCACCTCCTACGGCAGAGTGTTTCCAAGAAATATCTCCCCAATCATTTCTACTTTCTAGTTCCAAGTGCTCCAAAAATAGAGAAGAGTCAAAAAAATCACTATAGACTGATACACAAGTCGCTAAATTTTTAACATTCATTATATAACTTCAACTTTTCCTTCATACAATATGATATCATCATTCTTAATAAGAAAGTCTATAATTCCACTATTAAGAAACCTCATTCTAAAATATGCTAAATGTTTTTCTTTTATTATAGGATAAATTTCTTTATTTAAACAAATTATTTTTAGATTATCTTTAAGTTCAATGAATTCATTTGTCATATCAAGTTTCCAAATATAATTTTTACGAACTTGTTTATAGTGTTCATATTTTTCTATTTGTGGAACTGATACGATCTTTGCATCCTTTACTGTTTCTGAAACAACAATCTCTAAAAGCTCATTTTTTGCCATTTGCATAATGTGGTGAGGAATTGCGCCATCTATACATTTATCGCTTGGTACTGCTATATATCTTTTCATGAAAAATTAGAAAGTCTGTTTCTTAAATCTTGGATTAGAGAAATATAATGTGCTACTTTACCTATTGCTGTTTCCATATTAACTGGCTCCTGCCATGAATCTGGATCAAAGGTTTCAGCATCTATGCCTAAACCAACTAATATTCTGTACAGCTCACGTTCGTGCATTTCAATACTAAAATTTAATGCTTGTAATTTAGCTTCATTATTAAGTGAGTCAAAAAAGCCCATAATATTTTACCTCTTATTTGTTTAAAATTATATAAGTGCTTCCATTGGAAGCAGAATGTGTATCTAAATCAGCTGTAGTGCCTGCTCTAACATCATAGTTTAATCCACTAGGAGTTTCTTCAGTTATTATAATAATAGCACCGCCTCCTCCAGCACCGCCTCTTTTTCCTGTAGCACCTGTCACTGCTGGTGCAGCAGCTCCTCCAGCACCACCAGCACCACCAGTCCAATGATGGCCAGGACTAACTGTACAGCATGGTGCATGAATAGTAGCGGAGTGATTATGGTGATGCCCATTATGTAGAGTTTCATGATAAGCACCATGAGATACAATTTTGTCATGATAAGCTGGAACATGATTATGATGACTGTAGTGATGCAGTGTGTGAGGTTCATGAATAACGGCGCTGTGGTGGTGGTGATCTGTCCTGTCTGGAGCTTTAGCTCCAGCTGCGCCTGCAGTGCCAGGTGAACCCGCTGTTCCTGCAGAGCCCGTCGCACCAATCATTCCTAATGACATTACTGTGCCAGTTCCTGATATTGACTTAGCCATTATTGCTACTACTCCACCACCATTAGCTCCAGATCCACCTGCCCCACCAGGACCTGGAGTTGCTCCTGTTGCAGTTCCGTCAGAGCCTGTTGCACCTTTTCCTCCAGGTACTCCAACAGTTGTACCAACAGTTGGATGAGTCCCATTAGAACCAGGAGATCCAGCTTTACCTGGCCAAGTGTCACTGTTTGTTAATGCTGGAGCACTAGCCCCGGTAGAACCTGTTGTTCCTTTAGATCCACCAGATAAAACTAAGGCTGATGAACTTGCATATGTAGCATCAAAGACAACACCTGTAGCCGCTTCTATTCTAGATATTAAATAACTTGGAAGTGCTGTAATATTAGGATTGGTAGACCCACCGCCTTGGCCACCTATTCTATAGGATATAGTAGAAGATGTATGGCCAGCTACTGTGCCTGTAGATACGGAAGACCCTGGACTTGATATTGTTCCATTGGTAGATCCATTCGAGTTTCCAGAAACAGAACCTATTCCAATAACTCCGTTTATTATAGCTGTATTTTTTACAAATACACGAAATCCATTTGTAATTAGCACATTTCCCAATGGTATTGTTAGATTGTTATAATATTTATCTGAAGTTAATGTAATAGTTCCACTTATGGTCACATCGCCATCAGAACCATTCCCATAAGTTTCATCATTATTTACGCGTGATACACTAGTTTCTATTCGTGAGATTGCCATACTTACACCTGTTGCATGTAATAGTAGGTTCCACTATTCTGACCCGTTACGTCCGTTGAGATAGATGCTGGAAGAGAAGATGTAGAAGAAACTAATAGTATCACTCCCCCACCAGCTGGTGCAGTTGCTGGTGCCTTAATGTATCCAGTCCCACTTGATGGCCCAGCTATATAACGTGCTGCAAGTATTATTACTCCACCACCAGCTTGACCAGACCCTCCTGCTCCACCTCTAAGAAATGTTGGTCCTCCAGATGCAGTGATTGAATAACCCGTAATTGCTTGTCTTGGAATCTGAAAATATGAAGATCCACCCATAGCTGATGTTGGTGCTGTAGCAGAATATCCTGTAGCAGAGCCTCCCAAAGAATGTGTAACTGCTGTTGTAGCAGCTCCCCCTTGTGCTATAGAGCCAGCTGTAGAATAACCTGTAGTAAAACCAATTGTAGAGTCACTATTAAATTTTAAAGTACCTTTAACAAATATTCTATATCCATTTGGAGCAAGTCGAACATTGGCATTTATTGTTAAATCATTAAAATACATATCACGAGTCATTGAATAGACACTCGAAGATGGTGCCATACCCAAAATGGTTGTAGTGCCATCAAGTGTTATATCTCCATCTGATCCAGTACCATAGACTGCATCAGCGCCTTCATTATAATATGCTGCCCATACTGCGCCGTCCCACTGCCAACTCTTAGAGCCGACAGTATAAATCTGGTTTGTGTATGGAGATGAAGGGAAAGTAATTGCAGCCATTATGCAGGTCCAATATCTTCCACTCTAATCTTCCACGCGATGGAATCACGAGTGCTTGCGCCGTAGTACAAAATTCCAGGAGTACTTGTATCATGTCTTATTTTTCTTGTTAGAGAACCAGTAGAAGCAGCAGTTTCAATGTAATCAATAAAACCAGTTACATAGTTGTTAGAACTGGATGCGTAGTATGCAAAATATTCACGCAAAGCAGTATTTGATGCGTTTGTAAATAATGTAACCGACGAGCCAGATGCGTTACTAACTAAAAGACCTGAAGCCGTATATCTGTAACGCCTTCCAGAAACTGCGTTGAAAGTTACGCTTAAAATGTCTTGTGCTGTTGTTATGTATCCAGTGCTTGTAGCAAAAGTTGCTTCTGCTACATAACCCCAAGGAGTGTTCCACTGTTTTGACCATGCCGAGCCATCCCATGTCAACTCGTTTTTTGTATCTGTCTCGTAGACATGTTGACCAGTCCAAGGAGAGGATGGACGAGTAGATGAAGTTGCTTGATATGGCGACATTGTGCCACCACCCAGTTCAACCCATGCCGAGTTGTAGTAAATATATGTAGCGCCAGTATTTGTATCAAACCAAAGGTCTCCAGCAGATGGAGAAGATGGCGCAGTTGCAGAGCTTGTTAATGGAGCGCCTACTCCAGTTGGCCCTGTAGGGCCTGTTGGTCCTGTGGGACCTGTGGCTCCAGTGGGACCTGTAGGACCTGGTGGCCCTCCTGATGGACCAGTTGGTCCTGGAGGGCCTGCGGGGCCAGTAGGGCCAGGAACTGTTGAGTCTGCACCTGGGGGACCAGAAGGGCCTGTTGGACCTGTGGGACCCGTAGGGCCAGTATCTCCAGTTAAACCAGTAGGGCCTGTGGGGCCAGGAGCGCCAGTATCTCCAGTTAAACCAGTAGGGCCTGTGGGGCCAGGACCTCCTGTTGGTCCTGTAGGGCCTGTAGAACCAGTGGGACCTGTAGGGCCAGTAGGACCTGTAGGCCCTACTTCTAGGCCTGCTACAGCTATATATACTGAAACTCTTACAGAGTTAGAGGATGGGGGGCTATCAAAATAAACGGTGACATTATTTCCGTTAGTGGCTTCCCATGATGTAAGTATCAGTCCATATGGAGAAGATGCTTCTCTTATTGTTACGCTAACATCTCTACTTCCAAAATTATGATTTATAACATAAGAAGTATTTGTGCCATCTCCTATAGTTTGATTATATACGGTTCCAGCTAAATTAACTGCGCTAGTAAATTCTACAATAGAATTAGAATTATTTTTATAATATAATTTTCCGTCGGCATAGTTAATCGCTAACTCGCCATGCTCAAGACTATTTGGTATATTGGATGATGTGCCGCTATTTTTTATTTTTATAGTATTAGCCATTAGTCACTCCATATTAACTAAGTTATTATAACATAAATTAATTAGAATGTGCCACCATCAATAGTGTAACTGTCAACTCCAAGTGTAGTTCTTGCTGTTGCTGCGTCTGCGTCATCCAATACGGTTCTCATAAAAGAACTTAATGTTGTCACTGCAGCAGTTCCTGATCCAGTAAAATATGGAAGCTTATCTGATGCAGATGTTAAACCGGCTATTGCTGCAAGATTTGCACTATAGGCTTGAACATCAGTATTAATTGCTAAACCTAAATTGGTTCTTGCATCAGGAGCTGATGTTGCTCCAGTTCCACCTTTAGCTACAGATATTGCAGTAGCATTCCATGTTCCTGTTGCGATTGTTCCAACAGTCGTAATTGAGCTCTGTCCTGCGTAGGTGGAGGCAATGGTGATTGAGTCAGTATCTACTGTAATCTTGTCTGTTGTTCCACCAACTGCTAAGACTCCAGAAGATATTGTCAGGCCAGCTCCTGCTACAGAAGACTTCAATTGAAGTGCATCTGTATCGATTTCGATTCCACCATTAGTTGCAACATTTACATTAAATTCAGTTCCATTAATTGAAAGGCCTGAACCTGCGCTATATAAACCTGCTCCAGAGAATTGACTCCAGACTTGACCACTAAAGTCGGTAAGGTTATCTGCTGTTTGTACCCATCCAGTATTGGCATAAGTGGTCCCCTGCTGAACGAATACCGCCAATCCACGAAGCTCAGTATAAACATCTACGTCTGAAGATCTAGTTAAAGTATAAGATCCGCCAGTTATTGCAACGTCATATATACCTTTTTGACTAGCAGTTGTTTGTCCTGTTAAAAGAACTCTTTCGCCATCATTAAGGGTATGGCCATCAATTTCTAATGGAGTTGACCCCGTTAATGCAACGTTTGAACTACCCAATACATGAACTGCTTGCTTCCAAGACAGTCCTGTAACTCTATTATCTACGTAATATTTTGTAGCAGCGTCTGTATCCAAGGTTGGTTCTGCAACACCAGTAATTCTAGAAGAAGCTACGTCTACTGTTCCAGTACCATTTGGGCTCAGCGTTATATTACCATTGGTGTCTGTTGAAGTAATTGAATTTCCGTTAAAGTTAAGATTATCAACTGTAAGCTCTGTGATTCCAGCTACCGAAGTAGTTGTTGAACCAAGAGTTAAAGTGCTTGAGCCAAGAGTAATTGTAGAGTTTACGAGCTCTGCGTTTGACACTCCTCCGTCTTTAATCGTAACTGCTCCAGATGCTACAGCAAAATTATCCGAACTAAAAGATGCTATTCCTTTATTTGAAGTAGTTGCATCTTCTCCGGAAATTGTAATTGTATTATTAGAAACTACGGTATCAATTCCCTCGCCACCGCTAAATTGTAAGGTGTCAGTTCCAAGAGCAACAGCGTCTGCGGTTCCAGTATCTGCACCCACTGTTAGAGTTGTAGAGATAGACTGTGTGGTTACCGCAGTAACTAAACCTTTTCCATTTACCGTAATCACAGGTATGGCGGTGGATGAGCCAAATGCTCCAGTATTTGAGTTCACAGTGTCAAGGGTTACCTCTATACTTGTGCTGCCAAGGTTGGTCATTGTGGCGCTACCGTCAACGTCACCAGTAATTGTTATGGTTGGATCATTAACATTAAAATCTAACTTGCCGCTATCATCATCATATGTTACAGAAATTCCTGACTCTGTATTTGAAGAAACCATTGCTCCAACGATGTCTTGAATTCTTTCTGCATTTAAAGTAACGTTACCAGTTGTAACAGAAAAGTCAGTTGAGTCAAAGGATGCAAGTCCTGTTTGACTTGTGCTTGCAACTCTTATGTTGGTATTGCTGGCTGCGGTTAATCTTCCTTTTGCGTCAACAGTAAATCCTGCGACAGCGGTAGATGACCCATATGAACCAGCGGTAACAGTTGTGTCGGTTAAAGAAAGGTCAATTGCACCGTCGCCTGCGTCATCGTAAGATGCTGAAATTCCGGTATGAGAACCGTTAGTTGCTATTTGTGCTCCAACTATATCTTGTACTTGCTCAGCACTAACGGTAGCAGTAGACACTGCTGAATCAACGTAAGCGGTTGTAGCTACTTTTGTGCTATTGTCACTTGCAGACTGTGTTGTGGCAGTTGCGGACGATCCTAATGCAATAGTGCCTGAAAATGTTTTATTGCCACTTATGGTTTGAGTAGTGCCCTTGGTAACATATGCTCCAGCTCCTGCAATTGCTTCAACTGTAGTCGCAGTGCCACCAGCTCCACCAGTACCCTTGCCGTAATAAAGGGTATCATCAGCCTCGTTATAAGCTAACTCTGCGTTTTCTAACGATGAAGGAGCTCCTGTTGCGCCTCCAGATGACCTTCTTTTAATTCTTATTGTATTAGCCATTTTTAAAAGTTTCCTCCATCGGTAAGATTGCTCTCAGAGTAATTTACCCATTGAGAGCCGTTGTAGCGTAATATGTTTCCACTGGCAGCTGAAGTTATAGTAACATCAGTAAGACCATTTAAAACTGATTGTGTTGATATACTTGTTTCTGTGGCGATAATTCTATCTTTTACAGTTAGATGAGATCCAGCTGGATTAACGCCAAGCACTGTCTGTATGGCTTCAATTGCGTCATTAGCATTTGCGTGCTGTAAATGGTGCGGAACTGTAACAGAGTTTAGCCTGTCAGAAGTTGTTGGATTAACTAGATTATCTAAAGATGTTGGATAATTTGTTGCCATGATATTCCTTATAAAGATATAATTTTTGTGGAATCGTTATTCCACACTATAGTAACATCGGCAGATGTATTTACTGTAGAAAATGGTAGACCTGTTGATGTATCTAGATATGCTATCAATCTAGAAGTTGAATCAGATCCACTATCCACATATAGTGCTAAAGAGTTAAAAGAATTTCCAGAATAATTTAATATATTTAAATCGTCTGCGTCAAAAACTCCCAAAGTTACACTTTTATTATTTAAAGCTGAACTTCTTTCTTCAATACACAGAGCATTAATATCTGATACAAACTGATGTGTTTCTGCATTTGGAGTATATGAATTATTTAAAATTAATACTTTTATTGTATTTGAATACAGATTAATTTCACCTTTTAAAAAAGACTCTTTTGCTTTTTTATAAATAAAATTAGCCATTAAACACCAACGTCTTTAGAAACTATAATTCTATACTTATATCCTGACTCATAATATAAAGAGTCTTCTTCATTGTAAAGTGGTGTTGCATCATCAGAAGGAAAGTCCACATACACTTCTGGCTTCCAAGAATGCATAGAAACATTTGCCGAAACATTTTCCCATCTTGATGGTGATCTCTGTATCTTTTTTCTTTGAGCTTTAAAATAAAAATTGTTTAAAAAGTTAGATGCTGGACGAGAGCTAAATGTTATCGTCACTCTTCCATTATTGTATCCATTATCTAAATAAAAATCGCCATTAGATGGATCAACTGAAGCTATATAAAAATTAGGATTTTTTGCTATTATCTGAACAGAGGTGTAAGCGTCTGTTCTAATTGAATGATCTTCAATATAAACTTCTTGAATTTCTGGAACTTTAATTGAAGAAAAACTAGAAGGTGTTGCAGCTTCTGTTGTTTCAAAGATTACCTGTTCTTCAGATATTAGCTCGTTTGCAGCGTCTAGGAAATTTACTAGTCTTATTTTATATTCTGTTTGACTCTGCAAAACAGTATCCCAGTATAAAGTTAATGTTCTTGATACCTGGTTATAATCTGTTATGGTATTAATTGTTAAAAATGGGCCAGTTACCGAACTTGGAGTAGCTGCATTGGTCTGTACAATAAAATTTTCATTTTTTAACGAAGAGATTTTTATTGTTCTCCCGAATTTAATAATTGCAGTATTTAAAGTCACTTCTGCGTGTTCGATTAAATTAAGCGCCACATTATTCTCCTAAATCATTTATAAATACTAGTAACAAAAAAAGCTTGGATAATAAACAAAGGGAGTGGCTTTTACACCACTCCCTTTGCCCCGGGTATCGTAACTATAACACCCTAAGGTATTGTTAGCTCAAAGCTACGTCGTTTGTAACCTGAACCTCGTAGTTGCGTGCTAGTCTAACACCCTTAGCAACGGTAATACCTTCACCGTCACCAAGCATTACGATGTCGTAGCGCTCTTTCATCTTCATTGAGCGAATGTCACGGCTTGGATCATCGAACTGATCTGTGCTCATGTCATCCTTAACAAGAAGGGTACCAACTTCGTTGCGGTCGATCAAGAATAGATCTGACTTAGCAGCGGTTGCACCACTCTTTGCAGTGAAGCTTACGAAAGGTGAAACGATTACGTTAAGGCCCATGGGAGCAGTTGCGTTAAGCGCTGCTTCCTTGGACTGAGGACGATAGCCCCAGCTAGTGTTGACTGCAGCTGCTGAACCGCCTGTGTGGAAGATCGCATCCTTAAGGAATACGGACCACATAAGTGGGTGCAGAATAAAGTCGGTTGGAATGTGATTCTCTGCCATTAGAACAGCAGCCATATCAATGATGTCGTCCCATGTAACGGTCTTGTTATAGGCACCGTCGATGTCACGACCAGTTGTATCATCGTATGAACCGCTATCGTTGTCAAAGACGATTGTTGCAGCGTCCTTGAAACGGCTTAGAGCGATCTGTTCCTTAAGGCGAGCCATTGCACGCCCTGCAGCTCTTACGTGAAGCCCAACGATATCCCAAAGTGAGTCTGCAATGACTTCTTCGGTAAATGCTAGCTTAACGCCCTTCTTCGAGACTTTGCCCTCGATTTGCTTTGCAAAAGCGAGTGCTTGCTCTGGATACTCTTGTCCTTCGGGAATCTCTGCTGCTTGGATAGCGTTTACTGCAGGGAACTCCAAAGAGCGTCCCTTTCCGAGGCGAACTGTTGAAAGAAGCGGTGTTACCAACAATTGTGGCTCTGCTGCTTCCTTAAGAGTACGAGAGATAATCTTGGGGAAGAGAATTGCTGCATCTGGCGATGCAAACGCTTCCTTAATAGTTACTCTGTTGTCTTCGTCAATGTGTCCATCCTCGGCCAGCGCGGCTTCCCAAGCTGGGAGACCCGAGAGGAGCTCTTGGATTGTCTTACTCATCTTAGGATTATTCCTCCTGTGTTATTGTTTATATTGTGAGATTAACGCGGAACGCGCCAATTACGTTGTGGACATCCAGGTTGCTACGGATACCAAGCTTACCAGAATATGTTCCAGCTCTTGTAAGCTCGAACACAGTCTTAAGTGCACCTGGATCTGAAGGAAGCTGCATGTAGGAAAGAAGACCATCATCGAAGTTGGTTGCAAACTTTTCTACTTCTATAACCTTACCAACCTGGAGGTAAGAATATACTGCAGAGCTATTGTATAGATCTGCTGCAGCTGCCTTTACTGGACGTCCCATGTGATCGGAACGAACGATATCACCTACTGCTAAATCTGAGTTAATGGTCTGAACCATTGGGTACTCAATGTAGCCGTGTGTGATAAATCCTGCACCTTGTGAGGTGCCTTTGTCGAATGGGCGGTACAGATCATACTGTGCTACGCCAATTGGAACTGATCTTGCTGGAACAACGACAGTGTCGGTTGCGCCGGAGCTGTAGCTTGGGGTTGCACCATCAAGTGGGTCCCAGCTTGTTGGCATGTTGTCACCCCAGGTAACTGCAGATGAGGTACCATTAGCTGGTGCTACTTCTGCGTCGCCAGTGGTTCCATTAGCTACAACTGAAAGAATTGTTCCTTTAGGAATGACGATCTCAAAGCGATCATCTTCACTATCTAGATACCAGGTTGGAAGACCAGCGGCTGGAAGGAGGTATGCGGCTGGGGCAATGCCCTCTGAAACCACAAGACGACCAGAACCAGTTTTAGTTCCTACCTTACGAAATTTTGCTAAGCTCATTTGTTTTTCTCCTTAAGCAAAGTATTGGTTTAAAGTTTACGGCGACCCATAAGAGCGTCTACAAATATTTGTTCGACACTTGGGGCTTTTTCTTCTTGTTCTTCCTTGACTTCACCATCAACAGTAAGAACATTGTTCTCACCCTCTACGGCTTCAATCTCAGAATTCATTTCTGGCATTGATCCCTTTGCAGCTTTAACTGCAGGCATCTTTGCCAAGTCTCTTAAAGAATCAGCTAATGAAGATGCTGTTCTAGTTGAGTGATCCTCAATTAGACCTTCTCTTGCTTCAGCGCTCTCTACTCCTGCAGAAATTTTTGCATCAACAACTCTTTCTACGAGAGTTCTATGTAGAGCGTTCTTAAGTTTCGCATTTTCTTCCTCAAGCAGCTTTACTTTTTGTAGTAAGGTAGTCTCATCGGTCTCAGCGACTTCTTCTTTATTGTCGTTGAGTGAATCCTCTTTTTGCTCCTCTTCGGAAACAGTCTGAGTTTCCTCAGACTTCTCTTCTGACTTTTCAGCTTTTTCGGAATCAACAGCTTCTTCAGCTTGTACATCCGCCTTATCTGAATTGTCTTCTGAGACCTTTTCTTCAGCTTCTGGCTTTTCTTCAGCGTCTTCTGCTGGAGCTTCTTCTGAACCTTCTGGATCAGAAACTTGCTCTTCAGCTTTTGGTTGCTCTTTCTCTTCGCCAGACTCTGATGCAATTGAAGACAAATCGCTACTGAGCTCTTCGGCTACAGCAAGGATGTCTTCTTGTGTTTCAACATTGTCCATTGTTTTAATCTCCTGAGAATCAGTACTGATTTTTTCATCTCCATCAGATAGTAATGAGTTATTGCTATTATTATAATTTTCGCTTTCATGCACTGAAAGCGCAGTTAAGAAAGACCCTTTAAGATGGAGATATAAAGGTTTTGATTCTTTCTTTTTAAGAGAAGTAAGAACTGATTGATTTTCCTCAATTGATACTATATCTTCCTCATTCATATGAAGAACAAACGCAGAACTCTTAGCCACCCATTGGCCATCTGTTGTAGCGACGTCAGCAGAATCAGGACCCTTGACTGATCTAACGCTTGACTTTGAGTCTGCTGGCTGATTAACAAAAGAATATTCTTTAAAAGAAATATCTTGCATATCGACATATGCTAGTTTACCTTTATAGACTTGACCTCTTCTGTACTTTGAAATAGGTGGTCTTCCAGCTTCAGTTTCTTTAGCGAGGTCTGTTCCACTAATTGAACAAACGGCCTTATTAGCTCTTCCGCCAACTGATCCAGTTAAGTATCTTTTATCTAAGACTTTTTGCACAGCAACTGGATCTGTAATTGCAATCTGCAATCTTACATAAGATGAGCCATCTTGCTCTTTGTCCATTTTTGCTGCCATAACTCTACCAATTGGTTCAGAGTTTAAGTCATGATTTAAAATGATTGGCTTTGGATATGGCTCAACCCAAGACTGGAGAGCCTTTTCTAACTCAATAGCTGAGTAGTTATTATAGTTTCCGTGTCAAGCCCTCATGAATTGCGGCGACTTCTATAATTAAGCCTTGATTTAAATTGTTTGCTTCCTCAAAAGAAAAATCTGATTGAGAGAAGTCAGGTAGCTTTATTGTAAAGTTTTCAACAAAGTCAAAAGCCATGTTTACTCCATTTTTATTAGATCAAAATATATAGTAATTTAGTTTTATAACATTAAACAATTTTATATAAAGATATCACGTTTTTATATACTTTTCAAAAAGAACAGATTCTCTTTGATCGCCTTCCTTTAAGAAGTTAGGAAGAAGCTCTTGATGCATTAGGTGTGGAGCATAAAGGTATGCTGCACTGTACAGATCTAGGCCTTTTCTTTTTGCGTCTAGGCACCAGCCCAAATCTTCTCCTTGAGAATGAAATTCATAATTAATATTTTCGTAAGTTTTCTTTGACATCATTTTTGCTGCCATTATTATATCTGTTTTAAAATAACTTCCAATTGGATATGACTCTTCTCGATATGCTTTGTCTGATCCGTCATTTTTCCAAGTCATTACACTTGGAAAGTTTGTGTCAAACGGAGTCATAAACATCAGTGGACTAACTGCATCTGCACCATCATCAATATGAGCCATGAGTAGCTCTATTGTAGAAGGATGCTTTATTATTATATCAGAGTCTAAACTAAAATAATAATCAGGTTTTATTTCTCTTACTTTTTCTAAAAGAGAGTTTCTAAGATTTACCATATTATGATACTTAGACATTGTCCATTGTCTGGAATTAGCAGAATGCTCAAAGTGAGGAATGTCTTCTCTTATAACAATCTCATAGTGAGGAATCTCTGGATGTACGCTAGCAAACTTTTTTAAGAATGCAATTGTTTCTTCGTCATCTGGAGATGTTTCAAAAACAAAACCTATGTCTGACAAAGATATTGACTGTCTTTCAATTGCTGATGCCCATAAGGGGAATATCCAACTTCTTTTATAAATTGGACAACCAATTAATATTTTCATCATACTTCTTGCGTATCAGCTGGTTCTGTCTTTGTAGACTTTTTTGCAGCGGGTTCAGCCTTTTCTTTTGGCTGCTCTTGCTCTTTTTGCTTAGGTTCTTCTTTTGCTACTTCAGTAGGTGTTTGCTCAACTTCTACTACTTCATCGTCATCTTCAGTGAGGGCTTCAAATATATCGGAAAACGCATCAACAATATCAACGAGAATTTGAAGAGCTAATCTTACTTGACCATTTTCTACGGCTTCTTTAAATCCTTCAACTGCATTCTCTTCTCTAAGATACTGTTTAGAGATTTCTGACTCAATAATAAAACTCATTTTATTTCCTTATTTTTCTGTTTCAACATCTACTGGATATATATTATACTCGTCTTCTAGCAAACTTTCAACAAGACCAAGCCAGGCATTGTCGGATCTTTTTATATTTGGCGAAGTATTTCTTCCTTGTTGATTTTGTGGCCTAACAGAGTTGCCTGGCCCTCTTCTTTTTGAAGGGAGGTTTCTTTGACCTTTGTTAGCAGGCTCTTGTTTGTCTGCATCTTTAACGACGTCTGTTTGCGCATCTTGCGCAGCTTGTGATTGAGCCATTGCCATATCCATTTGAACTTTAGCCTGTTTGGCCTGAAACATATCATCTTCTTCTGCTTCTGGATCAACACCTAAGGCTATTCTTGCTTCTGTTAAGCCAATTAAATTGCTAACATACTTTTGTATAATATGAGTTTCTTTTTTGACTTGAGTGTCAACATCGATTTCATTAAACTTAAAGTAGCATCTATCAGATGTATCGCTTCCAAGAGGATTTGTAATTGGATCAAATCCGCCTTCAAATAATAGCTCATTAAATATATGAACCCTTATCATTTCCGCAAACTGCTTTTGGAACTGCTTTATCTTGTCATATAAAGCGGTATCTAGTCTTTCAGTCATCGCTCTATTTCCACCATTTAAGGTCATACCTAAATGATGAGGAGCAACGCCGAGTCCAATAGCAACTCTTTCTTTAAAGTGATCTAAGTATGCACTTGCATCTAGTGCCGCATTATTTGCACCAATAACATCTACGTCGTGCCTAAATGGCAGAATTAATCCACCTTCTGCTCTAAGGTTTTCTATCTCAGAGGCTGCTTGATCAATTTCTTCTGGCTCTGCTGGCTGATCGGCAGTTCCAATTCTGTACTTATAAAGAGGAAATAGTTCTCTGTGAACAAGATTTTGTATGTCTTCTTCCATTTGCCTTAAAGCAACAACGTCATCCAAAACGTTTGACATAAATGGAGTTCCAAATGCTCGTCCTGGTTTTCTGTCAAAGAAAAGATGTATAACTCTTTCTGCTGACCAAACTGGATCTCTATCTGTTGGTGCGTAAGTTAAAGGATCTGTTTGTTGCTGATAAGACTTAGGTCTATTGTATCTATCGCGCAAAATTCTAGTTTGTTCTGTTGGAATTAAATAATACCCAACAACAGGCTGACTGGCATTAACGGGTTCTATCTTAGAAGGAAAGTATTCTGATAAATCTCCTCTTCCTTTTACAATAAAAACGTTTGCGAACTTAAAAAGCTGATCAGATAAATCAATAAGAAAATCAAGAAAAGGCCTTTTCATAGCCATTTCCATATAGTCAATTCTTTGATACAAGTATTCAACAGCTGCTGGATTTTCTCCAACTATCTGCCAACCTTCTTTCCAAAAAAGATCTTTGTACTTTCCTACTGCTTGTCTAACATAAGAGTCGGTATCAACGGCTTGAAGAATGCGGTCAAAGTCATATGGCGACGGCTCAAAATTGCTTCTACCTGTATAAAAATAATTTGTCCCCTGATATCCTAGGGCTAAGGCAGCAACCTTCATCGTCTTAGCTAAGCCACTAATTTGTGTAGCATCTAGCTGCGCTGATGCAAAGTCGAACTCTTGACTAGATGACTGTTGAAAAGGTAAATACTGACGTATGGGCATTGGGGCACTCCAGAGGTTTAGTTTGTTGCTCTATAGTACGGTTTTTTATTTAATATATTCAGCTTTTAAGGCCAGTTGCTTCAAACGTCTTAGTGAGAATAATATTTTTAACCGCTTCAAGCCAAAAAATTGTTTCTGGCTCTGAAAAATCACTCTTATAGGCCAGGTTTGCTTCGCTAATGTTGATAGTGATTGTAAATTCTTTTGGTGCTTCTACTGCTGTTTCTTCTGACATTTTACTTTTCTTTCTTTGCTGTTTGTGGAACTGAAAAATCTTCTTTTTGTTCTGACGCCTGCTGTATTTGAGATACTAGTTGCTTGATTGTTGCCTCTTTAACAACTAGCTCTGTCATAAGCTGGCTAACTTTTTCTTGAAATGATTGAATAATTAGATTTACATCTAAATTAGACTCTTGCATTGTTTCTCCTAATATAGAAATTACTTGTAGAGTATATCAGCAATATTATTGTGCTGCAAGTTGCTCTTCTAAAGATTCAATTCTATTATTCAAATATTTAACAGCACCAACTAGTGTAGCTATTAAGGCGTTTTCTTTCCACATTTTTCTAGTAAAGTATTTTTCATTATCCAAAGAAAGACTATTTATTAATTCTTGGTCATCTTCGTTTGATAAATTTTCATATTCTACAGTTGGAATTGTTCCAACATATTTAAAATTAGATTCATCAAAATCTTCTATAATAAAACCTCTATCTCCATCTTTTAAATTGTATTGAAGTGATTTTAGTGAATCTTTTCTTTTACTTATATAACTAAAATCTTTTACTGGCGGAAGACTTAATATATCTTGCATAGCTTCTTCTGGTGTTACAATTTTAATATTTTCTTTAATCTTAATAGTAGAAGTTTTACTTGCTATAAAGTAGCCAGTTCCAGCACTTACGAATCCGAGAGCAATAGTAAGAGGGGTTCCTTCTCCGGGTATCAACATCGCTGAATCCAGCAACGTTAAAAATGTCTGACCTACTAGTTCCAAGCGCTCCAGCAGAGACTAAGGCGATGTCTCCATGAAAAGTATGCTCTCTAGTTGCAGCTGTTGCATAAGGTGTAGCTACATCGTTTCTCCTACCGTAGACTATTCTATTATTTCTACTAGACTGAATGTTAACTGCATCATCTGTGTCTACTCCTAATGTATTTTGCGACTTGCGAATAGTTAAGTAATCATTTTCTTGACCAATCCTTAGACTCTTGTTTGCTCCAGCGTAAATAAAAATTTGACCTGTCGATGACCCAGTAGGAGATCCAGTTGCTCTAATTTGCAAACCCAAATCTCCAACAGTGCCTGTTGCATAGATGTTGTTTGCAAACACATTTCCAGAACTGTCTATTTGAAATGTTGGACTGGCAACATCTGAGTTTTTGATTGTCGCACCGATTATCTGTCCTCCATTAATTTTTCCTGTAGCTGTTATATTTCCGCTAAATGTTCCTGCAGTAGCATTGATAGTTCCATCTACTGTTAGATTTGTTCCATCAAAATATAGTTTACTGCCTAAAGAAAATTTATTTGCAGAAACGCTATCTGATGTATTCCAGCCAACAAACATAACAGAGCTTTTATATCCACCTGCTCCAAACTGTAAAGAATTGGTTCCTATTGTTAATCCACCTGCGCTTGAGCTACTAATAGTTGCATTAGTTGTTATTGCTCCTGTTACGGTTAATGTGTTGTCATCCCACTGCATGTAGTTGGTGGAGTTTCCCACTTTTAGAAGAGATCCAGAACCTGTTCCTCCAGTTGGATTCCAATACAGTCGGTTTGTTGCATTACCAACTACAAATTCAGAATTTGACGTGTCATTTGCGGCGTTTCTTGCCCATCTATTATCAGCATTGATAAAAATAGAGTTCGCAGATAATGTTCCTCTAATTGAAGCAGCGTCGAATTGTGCCGTTCCGTCGCCTTTAATTATCCAACCCTTGCCAGTGCCTCCCTGGTCAACTGGAACACTTCCTGCAACAAAGTTGGAAGATCTAATCACGGACATTCCATTGGTTGGACTATACTCTTCTAAAGTTCCTGATGCGTTTTGCAGAATAACTTGCTCAGCCGTTATCAATCCAGAAGTTATTTTTCCTGCGGTTAGCGATCCTATGTACTGGTCAGTGATTAAAGGTGTATTGCCATTGTGAGTTACCAAACTAGTCCAAGCTCCTGCATTACCTGAAGTATTGATTGCTCTTACTCTACCGTAATATTTAGTGTTGGTGACTGTCTCTACACCTGTTGTTGCATTAACTGTTCTTGTACTGTTTGCGACTGATACAACAAAAACTGTTGATCTTTTACGGCCTGTAGAAACTAAATTAGATGATGTAGTTGCTCCATCATATATCTCATACTCATATTCGGAAAAATCTTGATCTGCAACTGGTTGAAAAATAAACATTACAGATTCAAAATTAGAAACAATAGAAAAAGTATTTATGTCAATTTCACTTGGCACTGACCCTGAAGATGGCGTTTTAATTCTTATGGAATCTGGAATTTCGTCTGATGCAGATATTTCTGTATTCTTTGGCTTAACTGCAAAAAGATAATTGGAATCTGGTTTTAAGCCACTAACTGTTTTTCTTATGATTGCCATTATCTTACTACTCCTGTTGAAATGAATGCTATATCGTCTTTTATCTCTTCTTTTTTAATCAATAAATTATAATTCTTAGAAAAAGCGTATTTACTAATTTTACATTTTTTATTTGTTGATGCTAAATTCTTTTTATCCAATACTTCTATCTCAAAAGAAAAAGATCCATATATATCTTCATAGTCTTCTAGTTCAGTAAAAGTTTTAGTATCTATAGAATAAATAATTGTATCTGATAAAGCTGTTGCAGAATATAGATCTATTTCTTCTTCTTTCATTACTTTTTGTCCTATGCCAGAAGAAGAAGTTTTTACTATTTTTATTTTTACAGTTCCTGCTTCAGTATTTTTATCTCCGTATACCCTCAAAAAAGGTCCATTAAAAGTTCCAATTGCTTTATCGCCGGCGTTTGTGCTGGTAAGATCATCCCAAGCTCCAGTTGAAGAAATGTAGCCAAGAACAGAAACTCTTGTATTTAGTGATGATCCTAAAACTTCATTAGAATAATAATTCACTCCATTTGCTCCAGAACTAGTTAAGCTTCCAATAAAGTTTGCTCCATTAGGCGGAGTTGTCTTAGCATAACTGCCGCCAGACAATTGAATATACTGAATGTTATCTGCATGGTAATAAACATAATATTTTCCTACTGGTTTTGATCCAGAAGAAACCGCTGTAAGAGATTTAAAATATAAATTTTTATTTGAATCAATTAAACTATATGTAACAGTATTATTACCAGATTCTTCATATACAACAATATACGAATCATTATCAAAAGATTCGTCAATGCTGCTTCCATATATTGAAAAAACTTTTCCAATATTTACATCTGCTAAAGATACGAATATCCAATCTCCAACTTTTAAGTTTTCATCTATGTTTGGAAAAAATATTTCTCTTCTTACAGGAGAATAAAAAGTTCCAGACGATCCATCAGTATAAGTAAACCAACTCATTTTTATAACTCTTTATATAAAATCTCAAACTCATATGAGTCTTGTTTGTCTTCATCTATTTCTATTTCAACAGTTGCCTCAAACTGTCTTACTCCGCCAACTAGACCAGTTTCTTCAAGCGACACAAGAGTTAGTTGACCATAAGGTCTTTCTGTAGGGTCTTGTGAGTAAGAAACTCTTGCGGATACATAATCTATTGCATTAGCTGGAATTGGGGCACTGCCGTCATCTCCGTTATGGCTGTGGTTTGCCAAATCTATTCCTGCTATTTTTACTCCGTCTGCAAACAATATGTCTCCAGTTATAAGGCCACCATCTTTTCTAACATACTGTGGGTGAGCATCTTCGTCTACGTCATCAAGGTCTCCATGAGAAGATCTTAATGATTCTCTTTTTGAGTTATCAACATAAGTAGTATTAAATATTCTTTTATATTTTTCCAAACTTTCCACTTCAGTCGTAACAACAACTGGATTTCTGTTGACTCCCATAATTTCTAATTGACTCAAGTAGTTAACGTATTTTCTCTTAAGTCTAATAGCTTGCAGAAGGGCATCAAATCTTTTGTAAACTTGATTGTTTCTCTCTAAAAAGTCGGCACTTACAGAGCCAAGATTTCCTATGATTGCACTATTCGCAACAAACATTTCTTCCATAAGTTTTGGCGCTTTATTTTTTAGGTCAGTTGTAGAAACATCAAACATTAGAGGATCTACAACTTTTGATTTGAACTGTAAAGCTGGCAATAAATAATTAGAATAAAAAGTCTCTGCCACATCTAAGCTGTCTCTTTTTATTAGGCTCAATAGAGTTTCTAACTCCATTTGTAAAGAGTTTATTTTGATCGAAAAAAATGCTTGAAATTGAGCTGCTTGTTTTTTGGAGATTTGATCCAACTCGGACTGCGGAATCGCGATTGGTTTTGCTGTGATTTCTTTGGCAAATTGTTGCGTATAGTGCGTCGCTGAATTTGCCCAATCTGTGATGTATTTTGCAATTTGCGATTCTGTTTCATCGACATAATCATCCCCTAAATAATTTATAACAATATTTCTTAACAGAGTTGCCTCATTTAATAAATAAGACAAACTTTTTTTTACTTCGATTAAATGGCCAAAACTGCTATGGCTTATAGCTAATTCATATTCCTTGATAAAGGCTCTGCATGCTCTGCACTTGTGCTTTTCTGCAAAAAGATATTGTTCGTAGCAAATAGATATTGGCTCTTCCATTTCTTTTGCTTCTTCTTTATGCTTTAGTGCGTCTTTCCAGACTGCTCTATGTGCAACTTCTAGATCTAAATTTGCATATGGATCAATAATAACCTGAGATAAGTTCGTATCTATTTCTTGAATCATTCCAAGAATAACATTGTATGCATTGAATACGTACGATCTTACATTTTCTAGCTCTATCCTTGACTTCGCATCGCTAAGATTATTACCCATTGCTCTGTTATTTGAAGACTGGGCTGCAGCTTCTCTTGTCCTAGTATCCAAGAAAGATGTTTCTGAGGACCCTGAATCGCTAAAAATATTGTCTATGTTTGTATTTTTTCCTAAACCATATGTTGCCATAATAATTAAAATATCTTTCTTTTAATTGAAGATCCACTTTTTCTTGAGAACCCTCTATTATAGCTTACTTTATTCTTCACAAGATTTGAATTTCTTCCCGACACAAATCTTGAACTATTTTCTGTCTCACCATCTTCTGATTGGCCCTGCTTTGGCATAAAGAACGTGTTAGAAAATGTTTCAGTATTTGAAGCAAAGCGTGCTTTGTGTAGATCGCTATAATTTTCTGTTATAGACAGTAAAGCTAGCACAAGTGCATCGTGTGCGTGATCCACTGCAGAGCCACCAGCTTCAAAAACTGGCCTTCCAGTTTGAGTGGTTCTTAAAACTATATAAGATATTAATTGAACATATAGTTCGTCATCTTCTGCTGGAAATAGAATAGTTTCCTTTTCCAAATACTGTCTAAGGTTATCGACCATGTATGGCTTAATCTCTTTTTTAACAAGCTGTTTAGTATAAGGATCGCGTATATCAATTGTTTCGCTAAAGCTAATTCCTTTTACTTTTGTTTTTAATCCAGATATTGGATTTTCTACACCGTATTTATGAAGAAGCTCAACTTGAACTTCTCCATAACCTCTGTCAACATAAATATGCTTTGGCTGAAATATATCATTTAATTCAACTATTCTAGAAACTGCTTTTGTTAAAGTATATTCTGATCTTTCTATTTCTTCTCTGAATGCAACTCTTACTTTGTTTCTAAATCTTTCGTCTTCATAATTATGTGCACAGACTTCAAGAACAACTATATTTGTTCCTGCTCCATACTTATCCCAGTCAACGCCAATTGTAAAAAAACTTCTTGCTGATTGCATTTCTGGCTCGTATCTCCAACCAGGATCCATAAATGCTAAATCTATAAATTTCCTTGGATACACACCTTCTGCGTCTTCGCCCCAGTCAGCCTCAATTTCATGACGATAACCAACTTCTGAGTATTGTTCTCTAAATTCATCTTCTTGTTCTTTAGAAAAATAAGGATTGCAATATGAAGGAAACCAAAACTCTTTAAACCTTGGACTTCTGCACCACTCCCAAAATCTTTCTCTTCTACCTGTTGGGGTTGACGCTCCAATCAAAACTTTATCTGGTTGATCTTCTGCGGTTTTCTGAAGCATTGCATATAGTGCGTCAAGATCGTCGGCGTGCATGTAGTCCATTTCGTCAAGGACAATAACATGTGCTTCCTGACCTCTAGCTACGTCTGATTTTCCGCCTGATCTCATACCAGAAGTAAAGAACCTAATTGTTGATCCATTAGAGAACTGAATCATAAACTGAGGAGACGTCACTTTGCGCGTAATTGAGTTAAGCACTATTTCATTTTTGGATGCCAATCTAACTATCTCTTGATAAATAAGTTCAACGTGAGATTTCATTGGTGCAATCACCAAACATCTTCCATCTTTATGTGTATAACTATAGTGGAGCAAATAGATTGCCATACTAAAAGTTTTTCCAAGACGACGACCAGCTCTTAGTACTTTTCTTAGAGATGGGTCACGCAAAATTAATGTTTGATAAACGCGAGTCCTTGCGTCTAAAAATTCTCTAGCCCATACACATGGGTCTTTAGCTAAATGAAGCTGCCTTTGCTGTTCTGCTGTTATGCCGAACATCAACTAATTCATAATCTACTTCAAAAGGTTCGTCTATTAATAGGGCTAATTCCCTATTTGTCAAAGTTCTTTCTGTAACAGTAGATCCATCAGCCCAATTTAAGTGCTTTAATTTATTTTGAAACACCCATTCAATTCTATTGATCTCTTTAACTGTATCTACGTCTTGTAGTTTTATAATCTCTAAAAGATCTTCTCTAGATAAATTTTCTAAAGCTTTTCTAAATTTAATTGTTTTATTTTTTATTGTATTCGACATATTTATCCAAAATGCGCTGCCATCATTCCAGCTTCTGCACCTAACATTGATCTTGCGTTTAATCTTGAGTTTTGTATAGCCATAACGCCTCTTGATCTCGATGTTGCTGCAACTTCGTTATCTTGATAACCCATTCCAAACAATGGTTTTCTCATAGATCCTTGCATAGATTTTACAGCTTCTTTAGCGAAGTTTCCAGCTGAAACAATTCCACTTGCTGCCATTTTTCCTAAGTCATAGACAACAGCTGCTGTACCAACTATATTTATTGGACCCATTGCTTTTGAAGCTTGTGCCATTCCATACCTTGCTGCGAGTTTGGCTCCGATCTTTCTTTCTCCTGCCTTAAAAGCTGATCCAGCAGCTGTGCGTACTGTTCTAGTAGCACTTTTCGAACCTAGTCCTTCTAAAGCCGCCATTGCATCATCTACTGCAGCGCCTGGTCCACCCATTGCTTTTTCAAACATTGTTCTATATCTTCCTAAAGAATCAACACTGTGTCCTACAAAATTCCTAGGAGTTATTCCCTTTCCTAGCAAATCTCCATCCAGTAGGGTAGATACATCTTCAAGAAAGTTTTTTGTAAGAATCCCTCCTGCAGTTAGTGCAATTCTCTGAGTCATGGTTGCCTCTTTCATCATTGGCACTGGAGCACCATATACGGTACCAATTCTTGGAACCAATGGGCCCTGACCTAGAGCAGTGAGAGATCTGTCTATTCCTTTTAGAGTTTTTTCAGCTCTTTTTGAGGATAATTTTTTTAATGGATTTTTTGTACCTGCGTTTTTAGCAAGAGCCAACTCTGCGTTGTAGGTTCTACCCATTGTGGTGAGTCTACCCAAGACTCCACCAGATAACATTGCAACATCATCTGAAACTCCAAGGCCAGCTCTTGCGTCCTGCATGAACTGCCTTTTTTTCAAAACGCTGTCGAGCATTGACATTCCTTGGAAAGGTGTATACGCTCCTCTATTAGCTAGTCCACTAAGCTGATTAAGGCTTGCAACTCTATTTATGTTCCTAAACCTTGGAGTGTTTATTCCAAGAGACTGCTTAATAAACGGGGTTTTACCTGTTAAATCTCTTCTTGATCCAAACAAAAATCTTCTATTACTTGTTGTAGCAACTGGTGTTCCGGTTGCATCTGGCAAAAATGCACCAGTTCTAAAAGCTCTTCTTCTTTGTGCCCCTCTTCCTAGTCTGGTTTTAGCTTTGGAATCATTATCAAGAACATCTCTATATCCACCTTTTTCCATGGTGTTTGCAAAACGTCTTGCATTAAATAGTGCCATAGCTGTAATGCCTGGCATGTTCTCCATTAGCCTAAATGCGAACGGAACATCTGCCCCAATTGCTTCCATTCCACTGGCAGCCATTCCAGTGCCCATGGTGGGCATGTCGTAAGAGCCTCCACCATATTCAAACTGACCCGTCATTGGATTAAGTGGCATTAGCCCCTCCTCGTGTTGTGCATTCCGAGAACAATATCTCCACTTGCATTCAGCCTTTCGGCGTTTGACAAAGAGGTATTGTAGTATGGCGAGCTTCTAAATAAATTTGGGTTATTTCTATATGGCTGTGTTGCTGTTTGTACAGCTCCTGCAAAACCTACTGCTCCACCAACTACTGCTCCTGCTAAAGCTCCTCTTATCCCTCCAATGTGAGGAACTCCACCTCTTTTAGCTATTTGGCCACCAATTGCACCAATAGCCATGCCCATTCCTGCTCCTGTAAAAGGTGCAGCAGCCAATGCTGCAGTATTTCCATATCCATACATTCCTAGATCAGCTGCGTTTTTTAGTCTTGCTGGCATTCCAGCAATCCCTGGCATTAATGCACCCATAGCTAAAGAAGGTGTTAAGTCCCTTCCTCCCAGCATGTAGTTGTCTGCGTCTGGGGTCCCAAAAGCAACATCCATAGTTCCAGAAATTGCTGCTTCTCCTGTCTTGCTTCCCATTCCTGCAAGAAAAGACCCGCCAATAACAGTCGCAGCCAAGGCTTTACTATTGCCTGCGCCTTTAGCCATTCCACCTGCTAATTTGCCTATTTTTCCTAATAAAGCCATAATTATCTTCCGTATAAATGATTATATTTATTTGGCCCCATTTGTGTGTGACCTATTTTATTTCTATCTAAAGTGCCAACAACTCCAGCAGTGGCCAAAGGATCTCTTCTTGATGAAATTGGAGAATTTATTTGAGTAAAACCTGAATTTTGCTCAGAAACAAAATTTGTTTTTTCATAAGGTTGCTGTTCAATTGTTTCATCGTATAAATTGTTTTCTTTTCTTTTTTCATTTATATAGTAACCAGCTCCAAGCACTCCAACAGCTAAAGCTCCATAACCAATTTTTGGTTTTAATTTTTGATAAGCCTCGATCAGTTCGGTATCTCTACTTGATCTTCCAAGAAGTTTATGCAAAAACCCTTTTCGTCTGCCAGCCCTTCTTCCTTCTTCATCTATTACTCTTTTTGCAAAGCCAGAATCCTCAGCTGCCCTTGTCATGAGAGCGTCTCTTTGGGCCGTCACTCTTCCTCGCATGCCCGTATCCCCTGTATCTTCTAAATAGTCTGCAACTCCGGGATCAGCGGATTTTATTATTCCTATTTCTTCATCTTGAATTCTTATTTGCATCTCAGTCAGGTCTCCATCAATTCTTGATATCTCAAATTGCATTCCTTCTTGTGCTGCTATTGTTTGATTTCCTATTCCTTCTCCTCTTTCTGTTATTATTGTTTCAAGTGCTGCTGCTGCCTTGTAGCCCTCATTAGTCATATCTCCAGTTGGTCCACCGACTCCCGCAACGATAATTCCTCTTTCTTCCATGTTCTGAGTAAGCTCTTCAACAAACTGGTCTCTAGTTTCTTTTCCAGCTAGTTTTGATCTGTATTCGTTTATTTGTCTTTGAGAACTAAACATTCCATCATCTATTAATTTTTGGTCATCATTTAAATCTAATGCTTGCTGCATCTGGTCAAGATATCCTTCTGCCAATTCTTTTGCCATCGTTTCATCTATTACACTTTGATCCAAAATTAGGTTGGCAAATTTTTTATCTTGATCTTGAGCTATAGAAAGATTAAATTTATTATATCTTCTATCTTGTAAGAATTCTTCCGACAAAAATTTTACTTTCTTACCATCTATTGTTACATCTATGTTTTTTAGCATTTCTGTTGGAGCTGCAGTAACTGTCATTCCACCAGTCTTTGTAAATGTTGCTACAGCTTTTTGGGACCTTAAAAAGCTAACTCCAAGTTCAGAGGCTGCTCTAGAAACATTTTTCATTTGACTATTAAAAGTACTAACTTGTGTTGCAAACCTGGCTGCAAAATCAGCGTCTGACAGATTATTGATTAGATCTAGTTCTGCTCGCTGCATTGTGCCTGCTGCAACTTCTGCAGTAAATCCTTTTATTATTTGTTTTCTAGCCAACATAACACTTTCACTATTAGCAGCGTTTGGATCCGCATAGGGTATTGCACTCGTTGCTCTTGCAACCTCAACTGCAGCTCTTCTTATTGAAGGATCTAGCATTGAGTTGGCAAGCCCGCCCTCTGCTAACCTTTGAACATAATCTGCTTTTCTAGCTTGTCCAATAATTGCGTTCTGACTATTCATTGCTGTAACCATTTCTCGTGGAAGATTTTGTGTATCTAAATAAAAACTAAAACCTATTTCTTCTTGAGTAGATCCCAAAGCTCTTAAAAAAGCGTTGTCTAACGCCGAATCAGTCCCTGCTTCTAATAAGGATGCAACATCTCTAATTCTTCTTGCTCCACCTCCAGCAGTGGTTGATATATTGTTCGCTATGTTGCTAACATTGTCTAGCATGCTGATGGCTCTTGATTGCTGTTGGAAACTAACACCCAAATCTACTAATTCTGTGTCTCTTTTATTAACAGCGTTATCTATTGCGGTTAAAACCCTATTTCTAGTTGCCATTTCTCCTAGTGCAGTTTCTACAGTCGACCCATCTGTTGCAACTCTTGCTGACATCCATTGTTTTTTACTTTTGTTATATGAAATTGTTTCATTTCTGACTTCGTCGTATAGTTTTACTCCTTGAATGCCCTCATCTGATTGGACATATCTGAGAGTTGTAGTTGCTAACCCTTCTGTGTCAACCATCTTTGTAAGAGTAGTATAAGCTCTTGATTTCATTGCGTTGATCGCTACCCTATGTGCACTTGGATTAGTATTAGGAACTCCCCATCTTAAATCTCCACTTTGAACAAATCTTAATATGTATCCTGTTATTCTTGAGTCAGTCTCTGAAGTGTGGGTTCCCATTCCTGTTGCTAAGCCAGATATTAGATCTGATCCTTCTTTTCCAGAACTTTCAATTAAGTCTATTAAGTTAGAACTTAGTAGGGCGTTTTCAATAGATGCTGGAGCAACATTTTTAAAACCCATTGCTCCTAAAGCCTTATCGCTATATGTTGTTTTTATTAACTGTTGTGCAAATTTTTGACCGTCTACTCCAGTCAAGCCTGCTGCTCTTGCTGCTTGAAGAGCTTGCTCCATTTGGCTTGACCTTAAAATATCAACCGTGTTAATTACTTTTCCGTCTTTTATCATCTGCGCAAAATCTGCCATTAACTTCATAGCCTCTTTGTCGCTAGCAAATTCATCTATAAGGCCTGCTGACATCAAAACTTTTTGAATATCAAACTGCACATTATGGCCAACTATATAATCACGATCCAATGCTTTTCTAAAAAAATCTTTATATGCTTCTGATGCTTTTGTTCTTCCTTCTTTTGTAGAAAGGTCAAATAATTCATCTGCGATGCTTGATCTTTCGTTTTCAAAAGCAAATTGTGCGTAGTTAACTTTTTGATCGGGTCCTCCTATAACTCTTTTTGCAACATTAAGATCCATCATTTCTGGCAGAGCAGTGTGCATGCTGGTAACAACATCTGCTGTTCCAAAAACCATTTTTCCGGAGGCATCGAGTGTTGCGTCAACTGATATTGCGCCCAAGTTTCTTACCGCAGAAAAAACACCAAGACCAGAAGTTTCTACGTCGTATATCATCATTTTTGCGCTTCCTGATGATCTTATCTTTTGCATCAGATCTGATAGATTGGTTCCTTGTTTGTACATCGAATCTAAAGCTTCAAAACTAGGAAGGTTAGAATATCCAACATCAACCCCTTGTAGCGAAGCAGCAAAGGGATCAATACTAAAGTTTAGAGTCTCCAATAAACTTAAAAATGGATGGCTCCCAAGACTTTTGTCTGTTAACACCTTTCCACTCAATCTATATTGGTTTTCAGATGGATAAAGAAAACCTGGAGCACCAAATTGTGAAAATAAACCCTCAATATTTAACAGATCCTCTCCTCTAAATGTTTTTTTTAGAAATTCTCTATTTTTATAACTTAAAACATTTAAATTTATTGACGGTGCAACTTGATGAACTTTTAATATTCTTCTTTTTGCTTCACTTATTCCGTGTATTAGCTAATTCTTCCTCTATCATTTGCTGATAAAGATTATTAAAGTTTCTATAGTCTGATAAGAATTTGTCTGGAGTTCCCCATATATTTGTCAGTCTTGTTCCTGCAGAAACTGGTCTATCCATGTTCCTGGCAATAAGTTCGGCTACATCTTGTTCTTTTTCAATTTTTATGCCACCACGTGTTGTACCCATTAAGGGGCGCAACAATCCTTTTGCATGAATATCAAATAGGTTAGCCATCTTCAGACACCGTTTGAGCCTCAATATAATCATCAACTTCATAAGTTCCAAGCTTTTGCTTAAGTAGCTTATCTCTTTGATTTTCTATTGCCTGAACTTTATCAATAATTTCAGATATTGCCTGAGCGGTATCTAATTGCACTTGACCAACTTTAGCTCTTGCTTCTCTTGTCGCAAGAAGTTGATTACGTAAATCTTTTCTTCTTTTGTGAAGCTTATCTTCTAACTCAACAGCTAAGTGTAATTCTTTTTTCAAAATTGGTTGACCATCTTGATCTACTCCAATTACATTTTCTTGAATGAAGTGTTCTTTTGCAAGTAGTTTTGTTTTTCTCATGTATTGGATTTCTTGATCAACTAAATCTCTAACCATGGAAACTTCTACTAAATTATTTGGGTTCACATCAAGCTGTTGCATATATTCTGCAGTAAATTGAGAAACCATTGACATCTCAATTGGACATGGATTATTTCTTGGGGCAAGATTCTCTTTTAGCAGAGGGCATGTCGAAGCGAATATGCACTTGTCTGCTTCGCAGTTCATTGGTATAGAAGAAAACATTGAGTTTCTTGTTTTTTGTGGCCTTACTAAATCTATTGCCTTTTCTTTGTCTTCCTCTGTCCATGTTTCTGGAAAAAACAAATCAGGCCTTAGAGATTCAAAGCTTTTCATAAAAGAGTTTTTGTCTTCTGACTTTTCTAAATTAGACATTAAAATCAATCCATTCTGATGAGAACAATCCTTGTTCGTCAAAGTGTTCTATTGTTGAACTTTTGCACTTAGTGCAATAAAATTCTTTTGTATACTTAAATTTTGGTTCTTCCTCAAAATACTCAATCACATTTTGAAGCTTGTGAGAGCACCTTGGACAGTTCAAGAATTTATCCTTCTAGTATTATTTCGTTTAAACTTTTTTGAAGTTTTTCAATAATATCTATACTTGTTCCTGCGTTTGTAAATAGTCCAACTTCTCTCATCTCATCTGCTGTAAGAGTTGAGCTAATGATATATCTTGCACCTTTACATACCTCACAGTAAACCTCTCTATCATCAACGGCGCATAGACATGGATCTATGATCCCAAAATATTCAAGAGCTTTAGCTATCTCGTACCATCTTCCTTTAAACATTTTTTTAGTCTGCTCTTTGTAAGCTCTTAATTTGTGTTGATCAGAAGAAAGTAGCGTTCCCATATCCAAAGATTGTTTCATTAAATCTGTTATTGTTTTATATAAAAAATTGGGGAGCTCAAAGTCCCCATTTTCATTAATAAAATTTTTCCAGTCATTCATTACATATCACACTTTCTATTTTACGCAAATCTTCCTGATCCTCCAGGAGTTTGGGTCATTGGTCTTGGTGGTCTATATGATGATCTATTTTTTCCTTGAGTTCCTAGCGCAGCAACGCCGGCACCAGTCATGCCGTATCTCATTCCTAGTTGCATTTGCCTTTTTCTAATGGCAATATTGTGAGCTGCAACCTTATCTCCAGTCATTCCTAATCTTGCAGCTTCTGTGGCAGCCTCTCCTGCTTTGGCGTTTATTCTTGCTGCGTTCTTAGAACCTTTACCTAAATATGTGGCAGCTCTACTACTGTCCATTCTTAGAGCTTTTGCTACCGTTTGCATAAAAGGGTTCATAAAAATATTCCTTAATATTTATAAATTGATGTTGATCTTTTGCCATTAGCAAATTTTTTGCTCACTCCAGGGCCTCGCCTTTTCATTAATCCGCCCACTCCTGCTGCGCCCATATAGCCAATTGCTGCTGCTCTTTTTGGTTTTGCCGATGCATAAGCTCCTATAGATTTGCCGGTTTTTGATCCCGCGACTCTAGAAGCCATTGACTTAGCACCACTTGCCAACCTACTTGCGCTAGCTCTTGCCATGATTGTGTCCTTTTTGTAAAGTTTTATATTTAAAATAGTAATACCTAATTTTTAGGTAGTTCTAATTCTTTCTTTGGTTTTTGAACATTAAATTTAAAAGAATCTTCTTCATAATCAATATGGAATGTTGTTCCTCTTGGGATTGCAGCGTCAATCAAAGTATCTGCTATTCTTGTTTCAATTTGATCTCTTCTAACCTGAGACAAACCCCTGGCACCTTTGATGCTATCAATCCCTTTTTCTATTAGAGCGTTAATTACGCTATCACTATATTCAACTTGATAGCCTTTTTTTGATAATTTATCAATAACAACAGACATCTCTAATCTTGCTATTTTTTGACAGTCTTTTTCTGATAGATAATTAAAAATAACTATTTTATCAATTCTGTTTAAAAACTCTGGCTTAAAGTGTTTTTTAATTGCATCGTTCGTATTTCTTTCAATGATACTTTTATCTGGAACAACTTTTGTTTTTGTTTTATAATTAACATCTTTAGTAAAACCTGCTCCACCAGCTAGCAAATGCTCTGCCGTTTTATCGTTACCAAGGTTTGTTGTCATTATTATAATTGTATTTCTAAAATCTACTACTTCGCCTTTGGCATCGGTCAAAATTCCGTCATCAAAAACTCTTAAAAAAGTATTCCAAAGGTCTGGGTGAGCTTTTTCTACTTCGTCCAAGAGCACAACTGTGTTTGGATTTTGTTTAACCAAGTTAACTAACTGACCACCTTCATCGTGCCCCACATATCCAGGCGGTGATCCAATTAACTTTTGATTTTCGTGCTTGTGCTGAAACTCTCCACAGTCAATTCTAACCATCGGATTATCTGAGCCAAATAAATATCTATGAAGAGAATTGGCTAAATGCGTTTTACCAACTCCAGAGGATCCTGCAAATAAAAACACACCTATAGGTCTATCTGCATCACCTAAACCAACTTGTGATCTCTTTAGAGCATTGACTATAACGTCAACTGCTTGGTCCTGGCCTATTAGGCATGACTTGAGATGATTTTCCAGTCCTAAAAACTTTTGTTTAGAAATGCCTTTTGTTTTTGTAGTTTTCTTTGTTGTTTTTGCTTGTAAAAATGGAAAGTCATCTTCGTCAAATTTTGGAGACTTAGATTGTTTTGAAGCTTTTTTAATAGCTTTCAAAAAGTCTTCTGCCAGCTCATCATCTATTGAATCGCTACTAGATAGGTCTTTTGAGCCAGTAGAGTAAGAAATGTTAATCCATGTATCAACATCCAAAGACGGATTGAGCATAATTGCTCCGTGAATATAGAGCATTTAGACATGCTTCAGCTGACTTGCGTGACATTTCTCGCAAAGATTCTGACACATCACTTTTTAAGTTAAAAATAAAATTCTCTAATATTATCTTTCTTAAAGAAAAGAAATATTCTTGTTCGCTTAACAGCTCCCTATCTAGAGAGATTCCTTCTATAAAGTCTTTAATTTCTTCTTGCTCAAGAACTTTGTATTTTACAAAGGTTCCAAGTTCTGGAACAAAAATTTGATATATCCTCATACACAACCTACATCTTCTTAAGATTAATTAAATAGTAACTTAAAAAAAAGTGTTAACTAAGGATACTGTATCTGGGGAAACGTATTTTTTTATAGTTGCCTTGTACGTTTCTACAACTGTATACACATATGCTATCTAGGTCTTCTAATACCCAGTATAGCATACGTGTCAAGTTGCGCAACAAGATTACTCGCAAATATCTTCTATCGAAGGATGGGGCTCTCTACATGGGCCGGAGAATGACCAAAAGATTATTAAATCAAATGGTGTATGAATCTTATTCTTTAATAAAAGTTTTGCTCTTAAATAATCTGGGTTTGCATCAATTTGGCTGTTTGTTCGCTTTTTCATTTTCGTTCCTTAGTGTATAATTGCTGACTCTATTATATCATTTAAGAAGATTGGAAGAAGATGTATCGCATGTCAACTAAATATTCATCGTCGCAAAACGAATTAAAAAAACTGTACTCACTATTAGATAGAGTTCGCGCTGCTGCATTAGGTGCAGATTATAAAACTAGAATAGAAATGAAAGAAATGGCTGACAAAATTGTCGAAAAGATAAAAGCCATAACTCAACAGTTCGAATGTGATAAAATGGATGCAAACCATTCACAGAAAGATTCTCAATGAAAGAAACTACCAACGAGTCTAAGCAATTAGAATTAGCAATTGCGCAGATCGAAAAACAATTTGGCTCAGGATCAGTTATGAGACTAGGCTCATCTGAATTTGAGTCTTGGCCAGCTATTCCAACTGGTGCAATGTCATTAGATAGAATCCTTGGAATTGGAGGACTACCTAAGGGTAGAGTCGTAGAGATTTATGGCCCAGAATCTTCGGGCAAGTCAACACTTGCTCTTTCAGTCGTTGCACAAGCACAAAAAGCTGGCATTCGTTGTGCATATGTTGATGCAGAGCATGCATTAGACCCAGTGTATATGAAAGCTGTTGGAATTGATCTCGATGATTTACTCCTTGCTCAACCTGATTATGGCGAACAAGCTTTAGAAATCGTAGATAAGCTTATTAGAACTGGGGAGCTTGGAGTTATAGTCATTGACTCAGTTGCTTCCCTGATTCCTAAAGCAGAGCTTGAAGGAGAAATGGAATCTCAGCAGATGGGCTTGCAGGCACGTATGATGGCAAAAGCCATGCGTAAACTAGTTGGGCTAGCAAATCAGCATAAGACTCTCATTATCTTTATCAATCAATTAAGAAATAAGATTGGCATTATGTTTGGTAATCCAGAAACAACTCCTGGTGGTATGGCACTGAAGTACGCCGCATCTGTTCGTATTGATATCAGAAAGAAAGAAGATATCAAAGATAAAGCTGGCAATGCAGTAGGAATTGTATCTAAAGCTAAAATTATCAAAAACAAAATGGCACCCCCAATGAAGATCACAGAATTTAACATCATGTACGGTAAAGGTATCGATGAATACGGCTGCGTTCTTGACGTCGCAATTGAAGAAGGTCTGTTTACGCAGAAAGGCGCATGGATCTACTATCACGGTGAACTATTTGCCCAAGGTAGAGAAAATGCACTAAGTCAGCTAAAAGAGAATGAAGTGTTATTCAATCAAGTAAAAGATGAGATCCAAGTTGTCGGACAAAAAGCTTAGTATAGATCCTTGTCCATACTGTCCAGTTCCACCTAACTTCATAGTTAAAACTCTTCCCGCAAAAGAAGAGGGCTGTACAAGATATGGAATTGAGTGTAGAGAGTGTGGAGACGATTGGATAGAGGTTGTAGATGATTGATAATGACAATGTTGTCTTTGTAGATTTTTCTCAGTCGAAATCTTTTTTATCTAGATTAGAAGAGTGTTTATCAAGTATACACAAAGTGCTTGATGATCTTTTAATTTATATCTACGAACATCAGGATTCAAAGGTACTATAACCGTCAAAACCGCGCCCAATTTTTTCGGGCCTAATATTTTTTTTAAATTTAGAGAAACGGTAGCGTACAAGTTATGGAATCTTTCTGGGACATTCTAAAAAGATTGATGGAATCTGTCAGGTCTGTTGAAGCTGACGAAATGCTAGAGGTTGACTTTAGTTCTGAGTCCTCGCATCAAGATTATTATGCGACGTTTCACACAGATAAAGATAACAATATTGTTCTTACAATGTTTGACCCAGAACAGTGGTCGCTAGTTCAAGATATGTCTAAGTTCTTAAGTAAATCTGTAGAAGACATAGTAAGAGAGCTCGACCCCACCAGTCCCAACATATATGTCGTAAGTTCTGATGAGATCGAGCTCGGACCACCTGATGAAGATGATTTTTAACTTACATAGCTAAACACTGGCTTGTTGTTTTCTAGATAGTTCTGATCGTACCATCCATATACTAAACATCCAGCTATTTCTTGAGCTAACCTATTTGATAAGTGAGCTGGCAATAGTGTCTTGAGATAGACATTCTCTTCTGCTCCTTTGAGTGGACCATAACATCCTTTGTCTTTGGTCCAGAAGTTATAAAACGCAGTGTATCCCATGATATTGTCATATACAGACTTTGGATGAATATCATTGATCAAAATCGCACAATCAAACTTAAAGCCCATAGTTGTGTATAGATCAGACACCAATCTACACTCATGCTCATAACCTATAAAGGTAAGATGATGTATATCTCTTTGTACTCTTGTGTACAGGTGTCTTCCTATTTTTTTAGCCATCTTTTCATAAGTCATCTCTGATGAGTCATGATCAAACATTATTACATCATGGTCTTTTGTTATTTGTCCCAATAGGGATCCATTAATTCTCCAAGGTGCTTTTGTCTGTAGAAGTTTACTTGAAGCTACCAATGTGTTATTAGGCATTGTGGTCATTTGTTTTTCTTTCTGCGTTTGTTTTATCTAATTAAAAAAATTTACTGAGATATCAGTAATCGTATCCATAGTTATCCATGTCGAAGTTCATATCGTCATAGGCATCTCTATAAGCATCGAATCCACCTATCTGGTATGACTCCATGAATTCTTCGATTTCATCTTGAGTCTCTAGGATCATTGTGTCTTCGAAGGTTTTGTCTTCATTGTTTTTACGTGGCATTTTTGTTTCCTTTTTGTAGTGGTTTTTATCGGGCTTACCCGAGTGAGAGAAAAACTATCAGTGTTTTGCGGGCCTTGCAACCTATATGGGGAAATTTCTAGGAAAAAATTTTTGAACCTATAAAGACATGTAAAAAAGTCTTACCCTATGGAATTTGGGGAAAATTTTCAGGTGGGTACCTATGGATATATCGTGGATTATAAACCTTAAACGAGCCCACCGGGGGATCGGGGTTACGATGTATAAGAAAAAGGAGACAGAAATGTTTACAAAAGAAGCGAAGGCAAAGTTGGAGGAAACAAAGGCTTTGTTGGATAAGGGAGAAAAGATTGTTGTTGAGATGGAAAAGAAGACAAAGCAAATTGTCTTGAATGTTTCTGTTGATGCACAAGAAGAGATTGATGTTGATTTCCTTCAGGGAATGGTCAATCGGATGGTTGTGTCTTTCTTCAAGTATGGAAAAGTTGAAGAGGGATATGGTAAGGATGGAGCAATGGATGCGATTGAATCGTTGAAGTTGAGACTGAAGGCATTCGAAGAAGGCAATGAAGCAAAGAACTTGAAGAAGGGAAATGTGGAGATGCTGATGGATGTGGCAAACTTTGCAATGATTGGATTCATGTTCCCTAGGGAGGGTGAATACTTTGAGGCAACAGACTCGAATAAGTCTGTTGGTCGTGTGACTAAGAGTGGTCATACGACAGAGCGCAAGAACTAAGCGAGAAAAAAGAAGCTTAGGAAAGAGAAGTGTGTGGTGAGTTCACGCACTTTTCTTTTTATTGGTAGATATTAAATTTATTTTTTTATGGGTAGGGCTTAGGCCCATAAACAAAGGAGATACCCATGCACTCAAGGGAGGAACTGCTCAAGTGGCAGGCAATCTACAAGGAGAAGGCCAACAACGAAGAGTTGAGCGACGAAGAGCGTATGCACGCAATCGGTCGACTGACTGACATCGCATACGCCCTCGAGAACGCGTAGCAACGCGATAAAAGAAACGGTACTGTCGGGAGATAGGGCCGTTTTCTTTTTATGGGTAGGTCTTGGACCTTACTTACGGTGCGTCCGTGTCCTTTATGGGCTAAGCAGCACGCTGGCTTCAGCGTCGTACAGAAGCAGTCGTGTACACGTCGGGTGTATGCGCAAGCACAGAAAGAAGTTCATTTCAATGGACATTTTCACAATCCAGACAATCCGTCAGAACATTCAACGGTCAAGTGCGTTGATGCATTCCGTCAAGGAAAACATCAAGGCAGCGATCGTCATGTCGATTCTCGGTGGCCTGCTGGTCGCAATCTGCGGCTACCTGTACATCGAAACCCCGAACATGAGCACCGAGAGCTTCATCTTCATCCTGATCCACTTCATCGGTGGCATCGGTGCGTTGGTGTTCGCAATCGTCATGATCGTGAACTCGGTGATCGACTTTCGTCGTGCGGAGCAGAGAATCAACACTGCCTACTCCGAAATGTGGAGAATGGAAGAGCGTCTTTCACGTAAGACGGCCTAACTAGGCAAAAGAAGAAAGACCCAGGGTGAGTTCCTGGGTTTTTCTTTTATAGGTAGATTTACGATCTATTAGCTCCCGTAGTAAGGAGAACTGACCTCAGTTGTTGGAGACGCAAGTCAAAGACGTAGGGTAACGTAATAATCATGCACAATACGTTAAGTTGTGTACATGACATGTTCCTGGAGGAATCATGGCTTCAACAATCATCTACAGCATCGCTGCTGTAATCATCCTTGTCCTTTTCGGCTTGAACGTTGCAGTAATGTTCAAGGGTCGGAAGGCACAAATCATTGGCTTCGTAGGTGGATTCTTCACGTTCCCATTTATGATTGGAGCTATCCTTGCTATTGTCCTTATTGAAAAGGACATGGATTTGCCACGTTTCATTGTGGGCTGCATGCTCATCAGTGGCGGTACAATTGGCTACATCTTTGGTATGTGCAGTCTCGCTGAGAAGGCAGAAGCCAAGTAAAACAAAAAAAGATTAACCCAGGGTGAGTTCCTGGGTTTTTCTTTTATAGGTAGGTCTATGACCTATTAGCTTCTGTAGTAAGAAGAACTGGCACCAGTTGTTGGAGACGCAAGTCGAAGATGACCTCAGTTGTTGGAGACGCAAGTCGAAGACGTAGGGCAAAGCGTAATTATCGTGTACAGTACGTCAAGCTGTATGCCTACATAGGGGGTACCTATGGGCGCAAGCCGTGCAGCCATGCGTAAAATGGCAAAAGACCGGTTCTGGGAACAGGACGACGAACAAGAAGACATAGCTCTTTTCAAGATCGCAAACGATCTTGACCGTCGCAAGCATTACAACCCGTGCTTTAACGTGAAAATAATGCCACAACTCATGTCGTGCGGTCATCATCATCGAGATGGTTACTTCGCTGATGGACCTGGGTGCGAATGCGGTCATTGTCCAGTCGTATGCGCTGTTTGTAACGCATACGTTGATTTGGATTATGAGAATAGTGTATACGCTAGCGATGCATACATTGATTACGTATCATACATGGAATCAATTGATTGCGATTGTAGTGTAGACTACCAGTGTGACGACTGCTATTGTCGTCAAAACTGTCGTCCTGGTCATCATAATCACGACATTAAGAAATAGTCTTAACAGACTGTTTCTGTGACTTTCCCGAGTTTAAGTACTTGGAAGAGAGAGAGACTCCCTTAGGGGAGTTTTTCTTTTATGAATAGGTTTAAGTCCTCAAAGGGAGGACCTGCCTGCTCAACAGCGCGATCTTGCAAACAAGGAGGGCCATCATGGCTTCACGCAAGAACACACATCCCATCCACAGCATCCACTTCCGCAAGGACGAGATGCCCCACCAGATCCAGGTGTGCACATGGCACCTGGGCATCATCAAGTCTCACCTGGACAAGGCCGAGTCGATCATCTCGATCCCGGTGACCTGGTCCAGCGAGGACATGTCGTGCGAGGCCTGCGGGCGGTCGCACAGCTGACCTAACAAGGTCAACAAAAAAAGAAGGCCCTTTCCATCCGTTCGCGCGGGGTGGAGAGGGTTTCTTCTTTTATGGTGGTCGACCGATCACTAAAAACCAACAACAGAAAGAAAACCAATGAACACGTTCACGACCAACGAGGTGGTGTACACCGTCGACAAGGACGGCGTCACGACCAAGTACAAGCTCCGCGTCCTGCTCGAGCAGGCCGGGATCCAGCTGGACTACGCCGAGGAGACGATCGACCAGGTCATCGACCAGTTCGAGAACCTCGAGTTCGGCCAGTCGGTCAGCTTCCACAACGTCAACACGAACTACGCCGACGAGCTCATCGTCCGCAAGTTCCGCCGCCACATCCCCAACCACAACGTCAAGCCGAAGCTCCACAAGTAGCAGACGCTTACGTCAACGTAATAAAGAAAACTTCTTTTCCCCGAGGGGCTTCGGCTCCTTGGGGTTTTCTTTTTATGGGTAGACCCTAGGTCTTTAATTGGTGCATCTGCATGTGCACTAGCCTGCGTCGACGAGCGCATCTCGTCAAAAACCCGAAAGGGGGATCCGCAATGGATCTCGTAACATTCATCCTGATCGCTTTCTTGGCGATCACTTTTATCATCTTTCCTGGTGTCGGAATGGCTATGGAAAGCAACACACCGGTCAAGGATTTCTTCATTGGAGCCTTGATCATCCCGGTGCTCTTCACATGGTGCGGACTTTACACGTACGCATTCTTCAACATGCCCGACGAAATCATGAACGATGCAACGTCGAGCTTCATCACATTCGTAGTTTTCATGATTGCAGGACCAGCCATTGGGGCTCTCGTGTTCGTGAAGGTGCTCAAAAAGATCTACGAATAACAAAAACAAAAACAAAAAGAACTACCTCGGTTATGCAGAACCGGGGTTTTTCTTTTATGGGTAGTCAACCGACCACCTAAAACCAACAAAGAAGGAGGCCCAAAGTGGCAGCCATCCAATTCATCGGAGCATACGTGCTCCTGATGCTCATCACCATCCCCGTCATGAGGTGGATGTTCCGTGCAGAGATCCAGGAGATCGTCGACAAGACGCTGGTTTCTGTCGCGGAATCCAACATCCTCGTCAACAACGGAGAGGTGATGAGGTCCAACTCGTTCAACGAAGACGGGACCTACTACGGAAGAATCGTCCGCATGTCTGCTCCAGAAATCGTTGAGCCGGTCAAGACAGCTTCCGTTCCGAAGATGAGCTACAGCACGGCAACAAACGTGCTCACAATCATCGACGACAACGGAAAGACCATCAAGTTCAACATGTGGAAGAACACCGACAAGGCGTTCGACATGCTGGAGAAGATGGTCAAGCAGGCAGATGACCTGCAGGACGACGCAGAAGAAGCTCTTCTCGACATCGAGGAAGAGATCTACCGCAAGAACGGTGAGAAGAACCCTCATCGCGGTGAGGGCGTCAAGTCCAAGGTGAAGAAGTAGTCACGAACTACTGACACCGGAGAGAGAACCACACAGCCAGTGTGGTTTTCTCTTTATGGGCAGTAACTAGGTCACAAAGACCTGACCCAATTCACGGAGGTAAAACGTGAAACCATACATCCCTAGCAAAGAGGAGGAGGAAAAGTTGGCTAGCATTAACAAGCGATTGGTTGCTACCGAACTTCAACTCAATCGCTTTGCCGAGTACGGCACCTTTCGAGGTGCTCAAGGATGGCTTGTCCTTGACAAAGATAAGAACGAAAGCCTTTATCTTTTGCTCTTTCGAACTCAAGACAAGTTAAAGACACTTAAGTTTAAGTAGTCTTTTTACAAAATGACTTTCCCGACCTTAAGTGGTTGGAAGAAGGAGAGACCCCGAAAGGGGTTTTCTCTTTATGGGTAGTTCCTAGGTCTCAAATTCCTGAGGTCTTTGAAATAACTGCCCAAGCCGACGGAGGTCGGTATCACAATGGCAAAGATCAAGAACAAGGCTGCCGAGGTGGCCTTCAAGATCCTGTGGGCACTCGTGGCAAAGAAGGCACACTTCGAAGACAACGTCATCGAGCCCCTGCAGAACACCATCAGCAACACGCAGACGAAGGCTGATGCTCTCCTCAAGGAGCTCAAGAACAACGTCTTCATCGCGTTCAAGCTCAAGAAGGGCGAGGCTGTCACGATGCAGATCATCGAGGACGGAAAGCTGAAGAACATCGTTCTGCGTGGACAGGACGACTTGACCTGGGTGGAGGACAAGATCTGGTCGCTGCAGTGCGACGTCAACTCCTGCACCGAAGAACTGAACAACGCCAAGGCCGAGATGAACAAGGCAAAGAAGCAGCTCGCAGCAATCAAGGGGCAGATCACCAAGGCCCAGAAGGCGTACGAAAACGCCTGATCAGTGATCAAAAGGGACGACTCCCGAAGTTTCGACTTCGGGGGTTTTCTCTTTTATGGTAGATTCAAGACCTCAAAGGGAGGTGTTGTCTGCCACACAGCGTGATCTTCCATAAGGAGGGCCAAAATGGCTTCACGGGAGAACCTCAACAACATCCACGAAATCTCCATCAATGCAGATGGGGAGATCCTCAACCTGATGGCGTGCAGCGAGCACGTCTTCGCAATCACGGCCAGCCTCGACAAGGCTGCCCAGGTCCTCAAGACCATCACTCTCGACCTCGGCGTCGGCTTCTGCCAGGCCTGCGGTCGAGATCACAAGTGATCTAACCAATCACAGATAAGAGGGACTCTTCTGCTCGTTCACGCGGGGCAGGAGGGTTTTCTCTTTTATGGTAGGTTTAAGATCCCAAAGGGGGGTCACCAACCACACAGAGCGGTCTGCTTGAAAGGAGCAGATATGAAACAGAAACCCGAGCTGATCCGAATTTCGGCAAGCGATCCAACACTCGTCAGCCAACTTGCAGACGAGTACCGCAAGTGGGCATCAACCCAAAAAGCGGAAGCAGTGAAATACTGTGTAGAGTGCACTAAGCTGTCAATGACAGAGTACAAGCACTGCCTCGTTCACCTTCACACTCACTAAAAGAAAGAAAAAAAACATGAGATCACCCTCTGTTGGCCGTCCGCTCGGGCCAGCAGGGGGTTTTCTCTTTTTTGGTAGGTCTTAGACCTTTAAATATTGCAGCTGTACATGCAGTAGCCTACCGTCGATGGGCGGAACCCATCATCTAGCATACTCTAGGAGGAGTCATGCCAGCAAACAACCCGAAGGGAATCTATCCCTTCATTCTCACCATCCTGTCGATCATGGATGGCCGTCTCGATTTCGAGCGTGCCGTTCAGTCTGACCCGATGTACACCGACGTGTTCGTGTACGGCAACATGCACTTCGTTCCCAACGTGGTTCGCAGCATGTACGTGCACGCATGGGGTGGAGAACCCACACTCGCCAAGCTGATCGGACCAGTCATGTTCGATCCGGCGTTCATCTTGCAGATCATTGCCCAGACGGGTGGCGATCCAGAGATGGGTCATGGCGGTAAGGGCGATATCTGGCGTTGGTCAGGTGTGCATCAGCATGCCGACTTCAACGGACAGATTCGTCCCGCAATCAGCTGGAAGTAAGCTGAACAAAGAGGAGACCTCGATCGTACAGGATCGGGGTTTTCTCTTTATGGGTAGTAAACAGACCTCTAACCCAAGGTCACCAACACCACGGAGGTAAAACGTGGACATTCAAGAAGCCATCGTTCAGGCACTGAAGGACTCAATCCTCAGGACCTGGGACTTCGAGAAGAAGCTGCAGAACACCATCAACCTGATCGCTCAGGAGATCGAAGAGATCACCGAGGAGATGGCAGAGCTGACTGGCGAAAAGCTGGAGAAGTACGAGGCAATGCTCAATGCAGCCAAGGAAAGCAACCAGCGAGCAGCCCGTCGTCTCGAAGAGGCCAAGAAGGCACACATCAAGCTTCGTTCGGAGTACGAAAAGCTCAAGAAGAGCTGAAAAACTTCATTCACAATCAGGAAGAGTCGTCAACTTCCGGAGGAGGAGCCCCGTAAGGGGTTTCTTCTTTATGGGTAGATTCTAGGTCTCAAAGTGGGACCATTTACTCACACAGTGTGGACATGATTCATAGGAGGGATCATGAAACTGTACCAGACCCAACTTCAGGCATTGAAGTTCCTACTGAAAAGTTGGAGCAACAATCCTGAAGTTCTTGTCGGAGAAATCCTTGACGAAGTTTGTGCTGTTCAAGAAACGGTTATCAAGCTTGAAGAGGAAATCAAAGACTTAAAAGAAACCATCAAATGCATGGAAGAAGAAGCCAAGCAGGCAAACGAGTATATTGATTTGATTGAAAATCATATTGATTACTTGTCTTGTCGCATTGACGACGTTCTTCCGCAGCATCTCATACCAAAGAACAGTCCTCGCAGTGTTAGCCGTGACGGCGAATATCCAGGTTATGAGATGAGTTTCCAGCAAGTCGGAGTTATCAACTACCTTATGGGTAAGAAGATTATTCCACAGAAAAATCTTGACAATCTTGTTAAGATTCTTCAAGACTGGAATCCGTGGGCCTTTCAGGAATCATCCCGTGCAAAGAATGCATGGGCTGCACAGGCAATTGCAAAGCTGGAGTCACTTCCAGATAAGTAGCATCTGCTACTAAAAAACAAAAAAGATATCCCCTTGCTAGTCGTCCACACGGGCTAGTAAGGGGTTTCTTTTTTTTGGGTAGTAACTAGACCTCTAACCCAAGGTCAATATAAAAAAGGAGAACCATGAAAAAGGTTCAGTGGTGCGGATGCATGGATGTGCGTTCGCCAAAGGATGGGGTCGCTGACCTCTTCAGCCGTGAGCTGGTGGACGGAAAGCTTCGTGGAGAAATCTGGGAGCTTCTGGAAGTCAAGAACATTGCTGAGTTCAAGGATGAGCTCTCTGACATCGCATGGGGTGTCGGTCGAATCATCGGAGGAATCCTCAACAAACCATACGTTCGAATCTTCGGAGACGGAATTCACTACCGCAAGGTCGTGGAGCGAGTCGAGGACTACGGATGCATGCGAAGCAAGCGCTTTCTCATCGAAGGCGAGTGCCCAAACAAGAAAGGAGGAGGTCAGTAATGGCTTACTCATACCACAATGGCGATTGTTACAACAAAGATTGTAAGAACGAAAACGGGGAACGTACATACGTGTACAAGGGTCCAGACTCAAGCATTGCGCTTTGGGTTGACGGAGCACTTCGCACATTTTGCGTTCCATGCGGAAAGAAGCGTCAGGAAAACAGAAAGAAGGCTGCCAAGAAGGCTGCCTACGTCAAGAAGCAGCCGACACTGTTCGACTGATCAATAACTGAGTCTTCGGACAAGGTGAGGAGAGGCCCCAGATGGGGTCTCTTCTTTTTTGGTAGAACAAAGGCCTCAAGGCCCAGACAACAAGGAGAACTACCATGAAGGCAATGACCACCGAGCAGAGGCAGATCATCCACGAACTGCTGGAAAAGGTTGCTGATCGTCTTTCTAGAGAGAGACTGATGCACATCCTGAATGCAATCAATCCTGCGGCAACGTCCAACTATCCGCACGGAGAAATCATCATCAAGGATCTCAAGATCCTCGTGGCAACTAACAACCTCAACAAGGAGAACAACATGAAGGCAATCCAGCCGAAGGAAGAAGTCATCGTCATCATCGAGGATGGCTTCGACACCGAAACCAACAACAACAAGAAGGAGGCCACCACCATGGCAACCAACTCGACCACCTGCCCCAAGTGCTCCGGCACCGGCATCTACAACGTCCCGCTGAAGGACGGGTCGATCGGCAAGTGCTTCCCCTGCAAGGGCACCGGCATCAACCAGTCCAGCACCCGTCCGATGAGCGAGGCACAGATCAAGCTCATCCGCAGCCTCTTCGCAGAGGCTCAGGGGTTCATGACCAAGGAGCAGCAGAACAACCTCACCAACAAGATGGTTGCTCACATCAACGGCAGCCAGAAGCAGACGTCCAAGTGGGCTTCCGCTGCGATCGACAAGCTCTTCGAGATCAAGCGCGCCAACGCGTCCTGATCTGAGCCGATCACGTTGACCACCTGACCCCCTTGGGTCGGAAGAAGGAGGGCTCCCCGAAAGGGGGGCCTTTTCCTTTTTTGGTAGAGCAAAGACCTCAAGTCTGAGCAAATGCCACAAACCGCGTGTAGACGGCCTCTACACAACAAAGTACCAGGAGGTACAACGTGCCATTTCACGGCATCGTAAGGAGAGGAAAGATGTGGCTTCGGCTGCTGACGTCAGCTCCGCTCCTCGAGGAAGACAAAGTCCTCGAAGAGTTCACAAGCGGGAGTTACGAACCCGCCTTCCTGAACCACTTCTTTCCGGACAAGTACCGGTTGGAAGTCAGGAAGATCCACACCAAGCGGTGGGGTCGCATGAAGAGCGAACCTGCCGTCGACAAGGATCATCGATTCTCCTCTGAGGAGCTTAGGTGGTCCACATCATCTGACCAGTATGTTCTCCGCATCAAGGCGAACAAAGGCTGGATGAGCTCCCTTGCGGAGATCGGGCTGTTCATCAAGAACTCCAAGAAGATGTCAAAGCGTCTGGCAGAATTGTCACGCTTGGCATGCGCTTGGCTGTACGACGATGATCTCTCGATCAAGGTTGGTATGCCGATCCACAACTTCCCTGAGAAGTACGTGGATGGTATCTCGGCGATCAGTCGCGACCTTGCCATCAGATGCATCCTATCCAACACCAACGCTTCACCTCGTTGGAGAGCTCAGCAGATTGCAAAGATCAATGGTGGTGTCACAGCCGTCGTTGAGATTCGCATGCTCACGCCATTCGGACTGATCAAGGGTAATGCTCTTGTGCTTCCGAAGAAGCAGATGCAAGGCTACGATGTGCTCACGTTTGAGCCCAACGTCAAGCCAGAAATCTACACAAGTGGCTGGCAATGGATCACGATCAACCCTTCTTACGGAGCAATTCCTGTCAAGTCGGACGATCTGAGCCATTCCATCTACTGGCGTGTCAAGAGCCTCTACGACGATGCAACACTCATGGACAGCCTGAAGGGAATGCTGACAACATTCTTTGCAGATGTCAAGAGTGGCAAGCGTTCCGAGTGGCTTACCAAGCTGGTTGAACATCAGGACGAAATCCTTCACGAGGATGACGAAGAGAAGTTTGACTCAGATCGTGGTCTCGTGTACCACATCCAGAATGCGGTAGCTCGACTTAACAAGTTGGGTGTTCCTCTCACTGCATCCCAGACCCTCATGTTCTTGAGCGTGAACGGTTTGAAGATGCAGCTTTTGACCAAGAAAACGGTTGAAGACGAGAATGGAAACTTTCGCAAGCTGGAGTCTTGGGAAGATAAGTCCCGTCACTGGTTTCCGGTGCCGTGGGCTTACGCTGCTCACGTCGTTACTCAGGAAGTTCTTCGACTCTTTGGGTTCCCTGTTACCAGCAAGCCTTGGGGCTTCTTTCACGAGAAGACTCACTGCTTTGTTGTTCCGGGCGAATTCTTCGAGAAGAACTACTCCAACCATGGAGGTTGGGACCAGGACGATACTGGCAAGATCTTGATCCGTACGGTGAAAGGTCGCCTCGGGGCACTGATCCTTCGCAATCCGAACGCATTCGGTGAGTGGAGTTTCATCCCTGTGGTTAATCCAGGTCCGGTGTTCCATACCTACACAGAAGCTCCTCCTGAACTGGACTTGAACGAGTTGAACAGACTTGTTCCACAGTACAGCCAGGTCGAACACCTTCTGGAGGTTGGAGAACTCCCCGGCAATGCTGGCCTTGAGCTTGGAGAGATCTACTCTCTCGAAGACGAGGACAGAGTCAGGTCGGCTAGTTTGCTGTTTCCTGCTGGTACAGGCGGTGCAACCATCCCCAAGATGCTGCATGCTGCCCTGGTCGGCGGACACATCGAGTCTCAGGTATGTTCCAATGAGGACATGATTGATACTCTGCAGACCGGCTGCGGTACTCCCGAGGACATTGCACTGATTGCTCAGAATGTCGATGACACGATGAACATCATTGCAGACGCAACTGGCGGCAAGATCGATGCTTTCTGGTACGAAACCAGACTGTTCGATGCACTTGCCGAAAAGTACGGAATGTACCCGGGCAACGTTGATGACTCGAAGTGGATCAAGCTTCACCGTGAACGAGAGGCGACTGCCAAGTCTGCTATCTCCGAGATGGTGAAGTGGGTCAACGACAACATCATCATGCCTGACGTCATCGAGAACATCGAGTTCACTCCTGCAGAGACAGCATCTATGAAGGAAGAACTCAACAAGATCAAGCGTTACCAGGCTTCCACCAAGACGTGGGCCCTGGACTTCGTGAAGATGTTGGAGCGTTCCGATGCCGAAGCTGGTGAGCAGTACACGAATCGCAAGATTCTCCTGCTCGTCCGTGCAGCATTCAATGCCAAGGAAAAGTTCCCTGGTGTGAACCACGACAAGTGGCTGTATTCGTTCTCTCCGAAGAGCGAGAAGCAGCCGGTCGACTGGTTCATCCGGGCACTCGAAGCCCTGAGCGAGACCAACCGTTAACCAGACGGACCACCAACAAGGAAAGCCCTGCCACACAGCCAGTGTGGTGGGGTCTTTTCTTTTATGGCAGATTAAAGACTTCAAGTCTCAATAGGCTTTAGGTCTCTGCTATCGGTTCTATTCTAAACAGACCCGATGCATCAGACTAGACCAACAAACACAAAGTCTGGTGAAAAGAAGGGCAACCGCCCCACAACCCGAACAGGAGTTCAACCATGTCCACCCCACTCACCTTTACCGTCACGCACATCTGCGACGACCAGGTCACCGCTTCCGGCAAGACCAAGGTCCTCCTCATGGCTGACGGCGTCGACAAGTCCATCACGCTCTCCGCACTGATCGACCTCGGCCTCTTCAACCCCGCCAAGCCCCTCGCGAAGTGGCACCGCCTCGTGACCGACGACTACAAGTTCGAAGGTGTCGAGACCGACTACATCGCCGAAGACGGTTCCATCGTGGCTCTCAAGAAGCCCCGCCAGACCGTGTGGCTCAACGGCTCCATCCGCCGACTCGGACCCGCTCCGATCGCTCCGACGACCATCATCGACGAGATCGACGAGTCCGGCCCGACCATCATCGACGACGCCTTCTAACGCGTCCCGACTTCCATCCACGTCCCCCGGGGTTGCTACGGCTTCCTCGGGGGACACCCCCCTTTTATCCGAACACTCGCCCATCCCTCGCTTCGCTCGGGATGGGACTCGTGTTCGGGCCGTCGCTTCGCGCCGGACGAGTCGGACTACCGACTCCCCCCCTTTTCCAACTAGGCCCTAGACCGATAGTTTAGGGTCGAGTGAAAAGAAGGGATTTCGTTCCCACAACCCGACCACAGGAGGTCAATATGTCCCACTCACCGATGACGTTCACCGTCACCCATATCTGCGACGATCAGGTCACAGCATCAGGCAAGACCAAGGTTCTTCTGATGTGCGACGCGG